>Ga0129312_1000016_pt1 | contig 176125 bp, 162 predicted proteins | sample O827metagenome_FD_94434 | JGI IMG/M metagenome (GOLD analysis project Ga0129312, IMG submission 94434) | Orangutan group fecal microbial communities from Wisconsin, USA - O827 metagenome | ecosystem: Host-associated > Mammals > Digestive system > Large intestine > Fecal | place: USA: Wisconsin... | reverse complement strand
TTTTGGTTAAGATTCACAGCTAGCTGTTATCTCTTCCCGTTTTACTTTGGTTTGTGTTCTTAAAAATTCTTTTTAGGAATTTTCGGGATTGTTCTATTATTTAGTTATCAATGTTCTTTTCTCTAAGTCAGTGTTTCGCACCGACCGTTATATGATATCATTTCTTTCAAGCTTTGTCAAGAACTTTTTTAATTTATTTTTCAAAAGTTTTTGAAGCTTTCTAAAACATATCCAGCGGAGAAAGAGGGATTTGAACCCTCGCGCCGGTTGCCCGACCTACACCCTTAGCAGGGGCGCCTCTTCGGCCTCTTGAGTATTTCTCCAGTCACTCACTGTCACCGCAGTGAGCATTTTTTATTATACAGGTACTGTAACCTTTTGTCAACAACTTTTTTTAATTTTCCGATATTTTTTTGCTGCATCCTCATACAAGTAGTTTCCCTCACTGTCAATCACGACAATTGCAGGCAAATTCTCTACTTCCAGCCTTCTGATTGCTTCTGTTCCAAGATCATCGTAAGCAATGACTTCTGCCTTTTTAACTGCTTTTGATAAAAGGGCACCGGCTCCGCCTACTGCTGCAAAGTAAACAGCACCATTTCTTACAATTGCTTCCCGTACTTCCTCAGAACGTTTTCCTTTGCCAATCATCCCTTTTAATCCCTGATCCATCAGAAGCGGTGCATACTTATCCATTCTGCTGCTGGTTGTCGGTCCGGCTGAACCGATCGAACGTCCTTCTCTGGCCGGTGACGGTCCCATGTAATAAACAACATTATCCTTTAATGGCATCGGTACTTCCTGTCCATTCTGAAGTGCTTCATACATTCTCTTATGAGCTGCATCCCTGGCAGTATAAATAGTACCTGATATATACACATAATCTCCGGCTTTCAGCATCTTCACTTCATCTTCATTAAATGGTGCCTTTATATGTCTGTCCATCATCGCCGCCTCCTATAATTCTTTTGTCACATGTCGATTCACATGACAGCATATATTGACTGCTACCGGCAATCCTGCAATATGTGTCGGATAAGTCTCTATATTAACCGCAAATGCCGTCACTGTTCCGCCGAGACCGCCCGGTCCGATTCCCAGCCGATTCACCTTATCCAGCATCTCTTCCTCCAATGCACATACATATGGTATATCAGAATGTTCACCTGCTGCTCTTGTCAACGCATGCTTGGCCATGATGGCACATTTTTCAAAATCGCCGCCGATTCCGACTCCGATCACCATTGGCGGACAGGCATTTGGTCCCGCCAGATCAACAGTCTCCAAAATAACTTTTTTAACACCTTCAATACCGTCAGCCGGTTTCAGCATAACAACACGGCTCATATTCTCACTGCCGAACCCCTTTGGTGCCAGGGTTATCTTAAATGTATCGCCCGGAACAATTGAATAGTGGATAATCGCCGGTGTGTTGTCCTTTGTATTCACACGTTCGATTGGATCACTAACAACGGATTTTCTCAGATACCCTTCAACGTATCCCTGTCGAACCCCCTCATTGACAGCATCTTCAAGACCTCCGCCAACAATATGTACTTCCTGACCGATTTCAATAAAAACAACTGCCATTCCTGTATCCTGACAAATAGGAATCATGTCTTCCCCTGCAATCTTCAGATTCTCGCAAAGCTGTTCCAGTATCTGACGACCAAGCGGAGACGCTTCATCTTCTACGCCTTTGTATAGTGCAGATTTCATATCATCTGACAGATAATGGGTTGCCTGAATACACATTTCTTTCACATGACTGATAATAGTCTCACAACTAATTTCTCTCATAATATCCTCCGTAAATTTTCAACAGATGAATTTATTATATAATGGCATTTTTTTGATGTCAATAAGCTCAGAGCCCCTGATTTTCTTGCATTTCACCGCAACAATCACTATAATAAACTTATCTTTACTAAATCTTTAACAGGAGATAAAACGATGAATTTCAAGGACCACATCGAACATTTAAAAACATTTTTTACCCCATCTGTAAAAAATGTAATCTTACTGATTCGCTGGCTGATTACAGCCGTCTTCACAGGACTTCTCGTAGGAACAGTCGGCACACTTTTTTACTATGCCATGAGTTTTGTGACTGGATATCGGACGTCACATCCATTGCTCATTTTCCTGCTGCCCTTTGCCGGTCTGCTGATTATCTTTCTCTACCGGGTCAGCGGACAGTACAACAATACCGGAACGAATCTGGTACTGTCATCCATTCAATCCGATAATCATATTTCGGCCAAGGTAGCACCTCTGATTTTCGTGTCCACCCTAATTACCCATTTATTCGGCGGTTCTGCGGGACGTGAAGGAGCAGCACTTCAGATTGGCGGCAGTATTGGCGACTTTCTGGCACATATTCTGCATTTTGATGAAAAGGACAAAAAGCTCATGATCATGTGCGGCATGAGTGCCTGCTTCTCAGCTGTTTTCGGTACACCAATGGCTGCAGCTGTTTTCTCCATGGAAGTCATCAGCGTCGGTATCATGCATTATTCCGCATTAGTACCATGTGTCATTTCCTCACTGACTGCTTCCATGATTGCCAGATACTTCGGTGCCATGCCGGAAGTTTTTCCGATTACCGGTCTTCCAGCTCTGACAGCCTTCACTGTCGGACAAACAATTCTTGCAGCTGCAGCCTTTGCAGCTGTCAGTGTTGTTTTCTGTATTGCCCTGCATCTTTCCGAACACACTTACAAAAAATACATCACCAATCCTTATGTTCGTGTTTTTGTGGGCGGTCTGATTGTTCTTGGTTTGACACTGATTATACATACCAATGATTACAATGGTGCCGGCATGCCGATGATTGCCCGCTGCTTTGAAGGCTCTGTTCCGCCATGGGCGTTTATCATGAAAATTATTTTCACAGCAGCTACCCTGGGTGCCGGATTTAAAGGCGGTGAGATTGTGCCTTCTTTCTTTATCGGAGCTACACTGGGCTGCGTCATCGGACCAATCCTCGGACTCCCTGCTGCCCTCTGTGCCGGCTGCGGTATGGTTGGTGTGTTCTGCGGCGTGACCAACAGCCCGATTACCTCTCTGCTGATTTCCTTTGAACTGTTTGGTTTCGAGGGAATGCCTTATTATCTGATTACCATTGCCGTCAGCTATATGCTGTCCGGATACTATGGACTCTACAGCAGCCAGAAAATTATCTATTCCAAGACAAGAACTGAATATATTGATGCCCACACACATTGAGACCGAATCAATGAAATAAAATAAAACCCGCGTTTGCGGGTTTTATTTCGTTATAGCATTTATTGCATAACTGATATTTTCTAAATACCTGTATTTAAAAGGGCCGCAGCATCTTCAAGACACTGCGGCCACTTTTCCACATTTCTGATCTTTTGCGGGGAACTTATCCCCAATCAGCATAATTTATTCACTATTCTGTTTCGTTTTCTTCAGAATTATCCACTGGTTCTTCCTGAACTGTCTCTTCTGTCACCTCAGTCTCTTCATCCTGTTTCTCTGAAGTCTCCTCATCATCTTTCATATCTTCACGGATTTTTGCAATACTTGCAACAACGGAGCCTTCATCCAGCTGGATCAGTTTAACACCTGAAGTGATACGCTTCAAAATAGAGATGCCTTCTACCGGCATACGGATAATGATGCCGCCGGTTGTAATGATCATCAGCTCATCTTCTGCATTGACGCACTTCACGCCCACAACAAGACCTGTCTTATCTGTGATCTTATAACATTTAAGGCCCTTGCCGCCGCGATTCTGAACATTGAATTCTTCCAGCATGGTTCGTTTGCCGAGACCTTTTTCTGATACGATAAGCAGTGCTTCACCCTGGCTGCTGACCTGCATGCCGACAATCAGGTCATCCGCATCCAGATCCATACCGATGACACCCATAGATGTACGGCCTGTTGCACGAACATTATCCTGCTTGAAACAGATACTCATACCCTTCTGAGAAACAAGATAAATCAAATCAGAAGCATCTGTTACCTTAACCTCAATCAGTTCATCATCTTCACGCAGACCAATAGCCATAAGTCCTGTCTTACGGACATTGACGTATTCCATAATGGATGTCTTCTTCACCATACCGTTCTTTGTGGCCATGAAAAGATATTTGTCATTCTCATATTTTTCAAGCGGAATGGTTGCTGTTACCTTTTCACCCGGCTCAAGCTGCAGCAGATTGATCAGTGCTGTACCTCTGGCGATACGGGATGCCTCCGGAATCTCATAACCTTTCAGTCTGAATACACGGCCTTTGTTGGTAAAGAACAGAACAAAGTCATGGGTATTGGCCATCATCAACTCTGTAATGCAGTCTTCATCCAGCTTCGTCATGCCTTTAATGCCTCGGCCGCCGCGGTTCTGACTTCTGAAGTTGTCCATGGTCATTCGTTTGATATAACCCAGCTGAGTCATGGCGATCACTGTATTCTCACGTTTGATCAGATCTTCAACAGTAATTTCATCATCATCCACACCCAGGGATGTTCTTCTGTCATCACCATATTTATCACGAATCAGCTTGATTTCTTCGCGAATAACACCCAACAGTAATTTTTCATCTGCAAGAATCGCTTTTAATTCTCCGATTCTCTTCATCAGTACATCGTATTCATTCTGAATCTTTTCTCTTTCCAGACCTGTCAGCGTTCTCAGACGCATATCCACGATGGCCTGCGCCTGTACATCTGTCAGACCAAATGTTTCCATCAGTCTCGTTTTGGCTTCTGCAACATTTTTTGATGAACGAATAATGCTGATAACCTCATCGATATGGTCAAGGGCGATTAATAAGCCCTGTAAAATATGGGCACGTTCTTCCGCTTTGTTTAATTCAAAACGTGTTCTTCGTGTCACAACTTCTTCCTGATGCTTCAAATACAGTTCAAGCATCTGTTTCAGGTTCAGGACCATTGGCTGATTGTTGACAAGAGCCAGCATAATCACACCATACGTATCCTGGAGCTGTGTATGTTTATAAAGCAAGTTCAGGACAACATTCGGATTGGCATCTTTTTTCAGTTCGATAACCACACGAAGTCCTTCACGGCTGGATTCATCTCGCAGGTCAGAAATGCCTTCAATACGTTTATCCTTCACCAGTTCGGCAATTTTCTCAATGAGTTTTGCCTTATTGACCATGTACGGCAGTTCTGTGGCAACGATACGATGACGGCCATTCGGCATTGTCTCGATATCCGTCACAGCTCTGACTTTCAACTTGCCGCGGCCGGTACGGTAGGCCTGGTTTATACCGTTTTTGCCAAGGATCATGGCACCTGTCGGGAAGTCAGGTCCCTTGATAATATCCATCAGTTCTTCAATGGTTGTCTCGCGGTTTTCTTCCACACGGTTATCAATGATCTTGATAACACCGTCGATAGTTTCTCGCAAATTGTGCGGCGGAATATTGGTTGCCATACCAACGGCGATACCTGTTGTACCATTCACCAGCAGATTCGGATATCTGGACGGCAGTACAACCGGTTCTTTCTCCGTCTCATCAAAGTTCGGCTGGAAATCAACAGTATCCTTGTTGATATCTGCCATCATTTCCACGGAAATTTTGCTGAGACGAGCCTCCGTGTATCGCATGGCAGCTGCACCATCGCCATCCATGGAACCAAAGTTGCCATGGCCGTCTACCAGCGGATATCTTGTTGACCAGTCCTGAGCCATATTGACCAATGCGCCGTAGATAGATGAATCACCATGCGGATGATATTTACCCATTGCATCACCGACGATACGCGCACATTTACGATGCGGCTTGTCAGGACCATTGTTCAGCTCTATCATTGCGTAAAGTATTCGTCTCTGTACCGGTTTCAAACCGTCCCGGACATCCGGCAGAGCACGGGATGCAATAACGCTCATGGCATAGTCGATATAGAAGGTTTCCATTCGTTCCTTCAGATCGACCTCATGAATCTTATCGAAAATCTTATCGTCCATTCTCTTCCTCCATAATTGTTAACGCAGAACCTTTACTATATATCCAGATTTCTGACATATTTTGCATTCTTCTCTATAAACTCACGTCTCGGCTCAACTTTATCACCCATCAGGATGTTGAATGTCTCATCGATGCTGACTTTTTCAGCGTCATCCATGGAAACTCGCATGAGAATACGTCTTTCAGGGTCCATGGTTGTCTCCCAGAGCTGTTCCGCATCCATCTCACCCAGACCTTTGTAACGCTGGATCTTATTATTCTGGTCACGGCCGATCTCTGTCAGAATCGCATTTAATTCCTCATCGCTGTATGCATACCATTCCTTTTTGTTGCGCTCAATCTTATAAAGCGGCGGCTTTGCAAGATAAACATAGCCTTCACGGATTAAATCCGGCATAAAACGATAAAGGAATGTCAGAAGCAGTGTACTGATATGAGCACCATCCACATCGGCATCGGTCATGATAATAATCTTATGATAACGCAGCTTGGTAATATCAAAATCTTCATGAATACCTGTACCAAACGCCGTGATCATGGCTTTAATCTCGTTATTGACAAGAATCTTATCCAGACGTGCTTTTTCAACATTCAAAATCTTACCTCTCAGAGGCAGAATAGCCTGTGTGGCTCTTGAGCGGGCTGTCTTTGCAGAACCGCCGGCGGAATCACCCTCGACGATGTAAATCTCACATTTCGCCGGATCTTTATCTGAACAGTCTGCCAGTTTGCCTGGGAGACTCATGCTGTCTAAGGCACCCTTTCTTCTTGTCAGATCTCTGGCTTTTCTTGCCGCATCTCTGGCTCTCTGTGCCATGACGGATTTCTCCACAATCAGCTTGCCGATGGCCGGATTCTGCTCAAGAAATACACCAAGCTTGTCGCTGACAATGCTCTCAACGGCACCCCTTGCTTCGGAGTTGCCCAGTTTCTGCTTTGTCTGACCTTCAAACTGAGGCTCCCCAATCTTGATGCTGACAATGGCCGTCAGACCTTCACGGATATCTTCACCTGTCAGACTCTGATCACTGTCCTTCAGGAGTTTATTCTTTCTGGCATAATCATTAAATGTCTTCGTCAGTGCACTTCGCATGCCCACCAGATGGGTACCGCCTTCAGGCGTTGTAATATTATTGACAAAGCTGTAAACATTTTCATTGTAGCCGTCATTATGCTGGAGGGCCACTTCCACAAGTACGCCGTCTTTTTCACCTTCACAGTAAATAATCTCATCATACAGCGGTGTATTGGCCTTGTTCAGATAAGCCACATACTCACGGATACCGCCTTCATAGTGGAAAGAGGACACAATCGGCTCTTCCTCACGGACATCTGTAAGAGAAATACGAAGTCCCTTTGTCAGGAAAGCAATTTCTCTCAGACGCTGTTTCAGCACTTTATAATCAAAAACCGTTTCTTCAAAGATCTCTTTATCCGGCAGGAAATGGACCGTTGTTCCTCTCTTCTCTGTCGGACCGATCTTCTGCAGTTCACACATAACTTTACCGCGTTCATAACGCTGATAATATTCATAACCGTCCACATAAACATTGACTTCAAGCCATTCGGACAGGGCATTAACAACAGATGCACCTACACCATGAAGTCCGCCGGATACCTTGTATCCGCCGCCGCCGAATTTACCGCCGGCATGAAGAATGGTAAATACAACCTCTACTGCCGGTTTATGGGCTTTCGCCTGTATACCGACCGGTATACCACGTCCATTGTCGACAACTGTAATAGAATTGTCTTTATTAATGGTCACCTCAATGTGATCACAATAACCGGCAAGGGCCTCATCGACGGAATTGTCAACAATCTCATATACCAGATGATGAAGTCCCTTCGCTGAGGTACTGCCAATATACATACCCGGTCTCTTTCTAACTGCTTCAAGCCCTTCCAATATTTGAATCTGACTTGCGCCGTATCCTTCACTCATATCTCAAACCTCCTGCTTTATCCTACTACCTCATTGACAAAATCAACTGTTCCATCCGTCACTTTAAAAATGCGGTCTATGTTAAATCTGTGATTGACAAATTCATCCAGCCCCGTACAGGTAATCACGGTCTGAATATCTTTTATGCAGTCCAGAAGATAGTTCTGTCTGGAACTGTCAAGCTCCGACAAAACATCATCCAGCAATAACACCGGCTCGTCCCCGATGCTCTGACGCACCAGTTCAATCTCTGCCAGCTTCAGTGATAATGCCGCTGTCCTCTGCTGCCCCTGCGAACCAAATTTGCGAATATCCACATCTCCGACCATAAACAGGAAATCATCTCTGTGCGGCCCTGTTCCTGACATTTTCATCCGGATATCCTGATCTCTTTTGGATAACAGTACTTTCTCAAAATCTTCCGGCTCTGTACTCGGCTGATAAACAAGCCGGAGCTTTTCTCTGTTGCCGGTGAGCTTTCCGTGAATCTGCTCCAGCCATTCATTCAGCTGCGCAATAAACAGCCTTCTTGTCTCAATGACTTTTCTGCCATAATTCACCATCTGCATATCCCATATATCAAGTGTATCCTTTAATGCAGAATCAAAACCTATCTGCTTGAGAAGATTATTTCTCTGGTTCACAATTTTGTTGTAATTGGAAATATTATGTAGATAGACTTTATCCAGCTGGCATAATTCAAGATCAAGAAAACGTCTTCTCTCTCCCGGACCATTTTTAATCATAGCAAGATCTTCCGGAGAAAAACAGATCATATGCACAAGTCCGAACAACTCCCCGGATTTCCTGATGGGAATACCGTCAATGGCAATTCCTTTTGATTTATTCTTCTTCAGGTGCATATCGATCTTATGCCGTACATGCTCCTTGGAAAGCAGCATCCGAATATGGGCTTCTTCTTCACCAAAACGAATGATTTCACGATCACGGCTGCCCCTGTGGGACTTTGTTGTTGCACACATATAAAGTGCTTCCAGCACATTTGTCTTTCCCTGAGCATTATCTCCGAAAAAGATATTAATGCCAGGACTTAAATTAACTGAAAGATGCGCATAATTTCTGTAATTCTCCAATGCCAGCGATTCTACATACATACTCTATACAACTTCTATCTTTTCATTTTCAAATTCAACAATATCACCCGACACGATTTTTTTGCCGCGCATATAACAAACTTTACCGTTGACTTTCACAAGTCCTTCCTGAACAACAATCTTTGCGTCTACGCCGGATCCTACAAGACCAGTTGCTTTCAAAAGCTGCCCAAGCTTGATATGTTCATCCTTTAATCCAAATGTCTGCATCATTCTACTCCTTATTCTTCCTGCATATTTTGAGTCAAGCAACTGACAAAATGCAAAACATTTTATGTCAGCTTTATGAGAAGATGCTTGACTCTGAACAATTACATGTTAAAACTGATCGGCAAAACAAGGTAGATATATGACTGTTCATCGTTTTTGATGATAAAAGGTGCCTTTGGATTGACAAGATACATTGTAATCTCCTCATCATCAATAACACGCAGTGCATCCAGGATAAACTTCGGATTAAATCCGATCATGATATCCCGTCCTTCTTTGCTGATATCAATATCTTCATTCATAGAACCCATGGCTGACTGGATCTTCATCTCCATAGAGCCATCTGTCACGTTGATAATAATTGGTTTTCTTTCACTTTCACGAATCAACAGTGATGCACGTTCGATACATCCCTGAAGTTCTTTTTTGTTAATTGTTATCTTTGTATTGTAGTCACTGGAAATCATCTTGTCAATCTGGAAGTATTCTCCCTCCAGAAGACGTGAGACAACCACTGTCTGATCGAATTCAAACAGTACATGTCTGTCAGTAAAATAAATACGGACATCGTCTTCCATATCGCCGGATAAAATTTTACTAATCTCATTCAGTGTTTTGCCAGGAATAACTGCTTTGATTGGATCATAAGATTCTTTAAGTGTAATTTTACGGATAGAGATTCTCTGTCCATCCAAAGATACAAGACGCAGCTGATCCTGATCAATCTGCAAAAGTTCACCGGACATCATTCGGTTGCTTTCATTATCAGCAATAGAGAAAATTGTCTGTCTGATAATTTCTTTTAATGAAAACTGTGAAAGTGTAATAAAGTGTGTCTTTTCAATTTCAGGCAGAGCAACAAAATCTTCACCGTCTTTACCGGCAATATTGAATTTTGCTTTCTCACATTTAATCAGTGCTTTATGATTGTCATCTGTTTCAATGGTGACTTCACTGTCAGGGAGTTTTCTTACAATCTCGGAAAATAGTTTTGCTTCCAAAGCAATACATCCTTTATCAAGGACATCGCCGTCAATGGTTGTTTCAATACCAAGATCCATATCATTGGCTGTCAGTTTGATGACACCAGAAGTTGTATCGATCAGTATGCATTCAAGAATAGGCATTGTTGTTCTTGCAGGAACTGCTTTTAATACCGTATTCACACCTGTCAGCAATGCTGATTTGTTACAAATGATTTTCATATGTTGATACATCCTTTCGTATATTCTATATAAAGGTGGTGTTATCCACAAAAGTTGTAGTCATAAAAAAAAGAGGTGTGCATATACATAAATATATAAATGATAATGTTGTAGTAGTTGTAGGGGGCGTTTATAATGTGGATAAGCGCGGAACCCGTGATAAACACTGACTTTTTTTATAAAATGACTGTGTATAACTGTTGGAAAAAATCAGGATAACATGGTGTTTTTCCACAATTTTTAAAATCGCGACCCGCTTCGCGGGATAGATAAAAAATGAGTATCCACCGGGTTTCCACTGCACTATCCACAGGTTATTCACAGCGCAAATAAACCATCAACAAATTGTGGATAACTCTTGTGGAAATTCGGTGGAAAACTCGTTTTATCCAGAGTTTATGCTACTTTGGAGGGTTTAACTTCTTGGTGATAATATCAATGGTGCTCCGCAGCTGTTCATCTTTTTCCAGATCGGTCTTGATCTTTTTGATACCATGAAGAATTGTTGTATGATCTTTATTGCCAAGGGCTGCACCGATGGCTGCCAGTGAAAGACCAGTGTATTTCTCGCAAAGGTACATACAGATCTGACGAGGATAAGAGATATCACGACTGCGGTTTTTACCAAGAATATCATCTTTTGTTACCTTATAATTATAATGCTCCGTTACGGTGTCAATAATGACCTCCGGTGTAATCGGTCTTGCTTCATCCGGTGCAATAATATCTTTTAAAGCTTCCCGTGCCAGATCAGTATCAATCTTATCTGCATGTTTCAGACGTGAGAAGTTATAAATCTGACGAAGGGCACCTTCAAGTTCTCGGATATTGGAGCTGATATGATCGGCCACATAATGCAAAGCATCTACTTCTATATTAATATGTTCAAGTTCTGCTCTTTTTACAAGGATGGCAACACGCGTTTCATAATCCGGAGGCTGCACATCAACAGTCAATCCGACTTTGAATCGGGAAATCAGACGGTCCTCAACGCCGACAATATCCTTTGGCGGTTTATCAGATGAAATAACGATCTGCTTCTTATTTTCATATAAGGTATTAAATGTATGGAAAAACTCTTCCATTGTACTGTCTTTGCCGGCAATGAACTGGATATCATCAATGAGAAGCATATCAATATTCCGGTACTTGTCTTTAAATGCTTCCTGTGTTTTATTTTTGATGGCTGAAATCAGTTCATTGGAGAAAGTTTCTGTTGTTGTGTAAATAATTTTGTAATCAGGGTTATAGGAAAGGATGTAATGTGCAATGGAATGCATCAAATGTGTTTTCCCAAGTCCTACACCACCATAAATGAACAATGGATTGCCGTAATCTCCGGGATCTGAGGCGACAGCCAGAGCTGTTGCATGGGCAAGTTCATTGTTTTTACCAACGACGAAAGTGTCAAATGTGTAATTAGGATTCAGCGTTTTATTAGTAATGATCGACGCAGCAGGTTTTTTCTCCGGCTCTACAGTCTGGTTGGCCTCAATTTTGCCAAGTTCTTCACTGGTCGTGATATGAATATCATAAACGTCATTAAAATACTCTGAAATAGTGACTTTCAGAGGCTGTTCGAACTTCTTCTTTATATAGCTGCACATTTGCTCCAGTTCGTTGTTGACGAGAATGGTAATCGTATGACCTTCGACAGAATAGACAGTTAAAGGTTTTATCCAAGTGTTAAAAGCAACGGGAGAAATGTCATGCTCAATTCTCATAATATCCAATATCTGATCCCAGTTTTCTCGAATTTTGTTAATCACGATAATCCCCCTAATTATAGTTTACTTACTAAATATTTTATAACATTTTAAATTTTTTTACAATGCTTTTGGTGAAATCTTGTGTGGAAATTGTGGATAACTTTTATCCACCAGTGTGTATAAAACAGAAAAATGCCCCATGGGTTTACATAAGAATGATCGAAAAATGTGGAAAAAAATAGGCTGTGCATAAGTTATTCAAATTATACACAGCCTTTAAAGGTGCATAAACACTGAAAATTTGGTAGTTATCCAGTATTAATCCACAAGTTATCCACAAGTTATCCACTTTTTGTGGATAAGGTTGTGAAAAACAAAATTTTTCCACAACCAGTAGTTAGTGAATTGTGGATAAATCCACATATCACCTATATGTCGATCGGGCGTTGAAAACGCTGCAAAAAATCATGAAAAAAAATAATTGTTTTACTTGACGGAATGGGGGCAAACTAATATAATAGAATAGATTAGATAATACAATAACGTTAGTCTGTAATTTTATAGACTACGCAGGAAAAATAAAGGAGGTGTATACCTATGAAGATGACATTCCAGCCAAAGACAAGACAGAGATCTAAAGTACACGGCTTCAGAAAGAGAATGAGCACTGCTAACGGCAGAAAAGTTTTAGCAGCTAGAAGAGCTAAAGGAAGAAAAGTTTTATCAGCATAATCGTACCGTTTCATATGGTATCATAGATGTCAGCTTAGGCCGCAGATTTGTGGCCTTTTTCTTTCTTATTCGGGATGATTCGATGATAACCATGACATATTTTTGAAAAGAAATGGAAGAATAGAATGGAATTTTCAGAATCATTAAAGAAAAACAGGGATTTTAAAACTGTATATGGTAATGGAAAGTCACGTGCGAATAAGTATTTGGTCATGTACGTGATGAAGAATGGAACAGAGAAGAACAGAATTGGTATATCTGTCAGTAAAAAGGTTGGCAATAGCGTTGTCAGGCATCATCTGACGCGTTTGATCAGAGAAATTTATCGTTTAAATGAACATCATTTTAAAAAGGGACTGGATATCATATTTATTGTCAGGGTCAATGCGAAGAATATTGATTATCACACACTGGAGAAGGCGTTGATGCATGTGGCTGGTATCCATAGAGTTTTGGAAAAGAGCTGTAATGAGCAAAATGAGTAGAGTTTTAATAGCGATGATCAGATTTTACAGAAAGTATATATCGCCAATGAAAAGGGGATGCTGTATTTATATTCCGACCTGCTCGCAGTATGCAATTGAAGCTATTACGAAGTATGGTGCTGTTAAAGGGAGTTATCTGGCAGCCAGAAGAATTTTAAGATGTCATCCGTTTGCGAAAGGTGGCTATGATCCTGTTCCATAAACCAAGGAGGGCAATACGTTGAGTATTTTAGTTTTGACACAGACCGGGGGCATTTTGAAGCCTTTTGCGATTATCCTCGGTTTTATTATGAACTACATTTACCGATTCCTTCAGATTTTCGGTATCAATAATGTAGGTCTGACGATTATTTTGTTTACGTTGGTTATCAATGTGCTGATGATTCCGTTGACAGTCAAGCAGCAGAAGTTTTCGAAGATGTCTTCTTTGATGAACCCTGAACTTCAGAAAGTTCAGAAGAAGTATCAGAACCGTAAAGATGAAAAGTCTATGCGTATGATGCAGGCTGAGACACAGGCTATTTATGATAAGTATGGCGCGAGTCCGACAGGCGGATGTCTGCCAATGCTGATCCAGCTGCCTATCCTGTTTGCATTATATCGTGTTATCTATAATGTTCCGGCTTATGTTGAACCGGTACGTGAAATTTATGAACATATTGCCCAGCCAATCATGAGTGCATCAGGGGCCGGTGATATTATGACAAATCTCATCAGTGAGATGAGTTTGAGAGTTACAAACTTTGATATTACCAATATTAATAAAGTAATTGATGCACTTTACGTTGTTAAGAGTACAGGATGGAGCGCAATCAGTGATGCATTTTCAGGCAGTGCGGATGTTGTGAATGCAATTTCTCAGTATTCCACAGAGATTATCAGAATGAACAGCCTTCCTGGTGGTCTGAATATCGCAGATGCACCTGTCATTTTCAGCAAGGGTATCAGCGGTATATTCCCGGGTGTTCTTATTCCGATCCTCGCAGGTGTTTCACAGTGGGCGAACCTGAAAGTGTCCCAGAGAAATCAGCCGAAACCGGATCTGGATTCAACAATGGGCAGCACCATGAATACGATGAACATGATGATGCCGCTGATGTCCGTATTCTTCTGTATCACACTTCCTTCCGGTATGGGTCTTTACTGGATTGCAAGTGCTGTATTCAGAACAATCATTTATCTGTTTATTGATAAGTTCTTCAACAACAAGAGTGTAGATGATATTATTGAGGCAAATAAAGAGAAGGCAGCTAAGAAAGCTGAAAAACGCGGTGAGCAGAATGCGAAGCTTGAAGAATATGCCGCTATGAAAACAAAGAACATCGATCGTCGTTCAATTTCCCAGATTGCCAATGCCAATAAGGGAAATACAGATACAAAGTCAGAAGCAAAGAGCAATTCGGGTTCTCCTGCAGGAGGCAAAGGCAGCAAGAAGGTTGACAAGAACAGTGCAGAGGCTGATAAGAAGTCTATTTCCGGATATGCACATATGCTGAATCGGCATGACGATTAATTTGGGGGATTACACGCATGGAATATATTGAAGTAAGTGCGAAGACAGTGGAAGATGCTATTTCAGAAGCTGCCATTAAGCTTGAAGTGCCAAGCGATAAGCTTGAATATGAAGTCATTACTGAAGGAAGCGCAGGTTTTCTCGGACTGATCGGAAGTAAACCTGCTGTGATTAAAGCGCGTAAGAAGTTCAACCTTCTGGACCATACGAAGGATTTTCTGGCAAGACTGTTCAAAGCAATGAATGTAAGTGTGAACAGTACTGTGGATTATGATGAAGAGAACAGAACGATGAATATCGTTTTTGATGGTGAGGACATGGGTCTGCTTATCGGTAAGAGAGGACAGACATTAGATTCCCTGCAGTACATCATCAGTCTGGTTGTGAACAAAGAAAGCGATTCTTATATCCGTATCAAAGTTGATACTGAGAATTATCGTGAGAGAAGAAAGGCAACACTTGAGAATCTTGCGAAGAATCTGGCTTACAAGGTAAAGAGAACAAGACGTCCTGTATCTCTTGAACCTATGAATCCTTATGAACGCCGCGTAATCCATTCTGCACTTCAGAATGACCGTTATGTGGAGACACACAGCGAAGGGGAAGAACCATATCGTAAGGTTGTTATCACCCTGAAGAAGGATTATCGTGAGAGAAGTCCTAGAAGCGGTTATAACCGTGAAAATCGCTATAATCGTGAAAATAATTATAACCGCGAAAGAGGCTATAGAAAAGAACGTTCTTACAGCCGTGAAGAAGAAATAGACAAAATTGCGGATAATAATGAGAATAACGATAGTAATGATAATGTCTGATGCAGACAGCACGCCGGAGGCGTTCTTGAATGTATAAATCTGGCATATAGTAGCTGTCGCATCAAAATGGCATGTAACCTTTTTGGTGCGGCAGCTTTTTTCATCTTGTTTTCGGGAGGTAGAAAATGCAGAGTGATACAATTGCAGCGATATCCACAGGCATGACCAATGCGGGTATCGGGAAAATAAGGCTCAGCGGCGATGATGCAGTGGCAATTGCGGATCGGATTTACAGAAGTCCGGGAGGCAGCAAGAAGCTGAGTGAAGTTTTGACACATACGATCCATTATGGCTATATTTATGATGGAGATTGTATGATAGATGAGGTGCTGGTTCTCATCATGAGAGGACCAAACAGCTATACAAGAGAAGATGTGGTTGAGATTGATTGTCATGGAGGCGTTGTTGTTATGCAGCGGCTGTTGGAAACAGTTCTCAAGTACGGGGCAAGACTGGCAGAACCGGGAGAATTCACCAAGCGTGCATTTTTGAACGGGAGAATTGATCTGTCGCAGGCTGAGGCTGTTATTGATGTCATTAATGCCAAAAGTGATATGGCTTTGGAAAGTTCTCTGAGCCAGTTAAGAGGCAGTGTTAAGAAAAAAATCGAGAAGCTGCGAAAGGAAATTATAGGCAATATTGCTTTTATTGAAGCTGCATTAGATGATCCTGAGCATATTCAGGCAGAAGGTTTTGGCGATGAATTGGCTGTTCAGGTCCGTGGGTATATGGATGAACTTCAGAAAATGCTTGATTCAGCTGATAACGGAAGAATTATCAAGGAAGGCATCAAGACGGTTATCCTTGGAAAACCAAATGCCGGAAAGTCTTCTCTGATGAATGTGCTATTGGGAGAGAATCGAGCCATTGTTACAGAAATTGCCGGAACAACGAGAGATACACTGGAAGAGCATGTCAGCATTCACGGAATCCCGCTGAATATTATTGATACAGCCGGTATCCGTCAGACGGAAGATGTAGTAGAAAAAATTGGTGTCAAAAAGGCCATTGATTTTGCAGAAGATGCGGATTTGATCATTTATGTTGTGGATAGTTCTACCGACATGGATCAGAATGATGAGGATATTATCAGGATGATCCGTGACAAAAAAGTGATTGTATTGATGAATAAATCGGATCTTTTGCCGGTGGTTACACGTTTTGATATTGAACAGCATATTCAGGCACCGATTATTGAGATTTCAGCCAGAGAAGAAACTGGCTTGGATGTTTTTGAGAATACATTAAAGGATATGTTTTTTGCGGGGGATATCCATTATAATGATGAACTTTGCATTACCAATGTGAGACACAAGGCGGCCATTGCAGCGGCCCTCGAGAGCCTGAAAATGGTGATGAACAGCATCAATGATGGGATGCCGGAGGATTTCTTTTCTATTGATCTGATGGATGCTTATGAACAGTTGGGCCATATCATTGGTGAGTCTGTGGAGGATGATCTTGTAGATACTATTTTCAGTGATTTCTGCATGGGAAAATAAAAGATTGAAGGCAATGTTTTCGCATAGGCCAGGGGATTTTGAGGCAAATGCGGTGAAACATGACGGTTAGAATAACAGGAGTAAAAACAGTGGAATACAGATATGAAGCATATGATGTAGCGGTCATTGGTGCAGGTCATGCCGGATGTGAGGCGGCGCTTGCCTGTGCAAGGCTTGGACTTAAGACAATTATTTTTACAATTAGTGTAGAAAGCATAGCGATGATGCCATGCAACCCGAATATCGGAGGCAGTTCCAAAGGGCATCTGGTCAGAGAAATTGACGCGCTGGGCGGTGAAATGGGCAAGAATATTGACAAGACTTTTATTCAGTCTAAGATGTTAAATAGCTCAAAAGGCCCTGCTGTGCACTCTTTGCGCGCTCAGGCAGATAAGGCAGATTATAGCCGTGAGATGCGTCAAACACTTGAAAACACAGAGAATCTGACCATTAAACAGGCAGAGATTGTTGATATTATCGTTGAAGAAGGATGTATAACAGGTGTTAAAACCTATACAGGCGGTATTTATCCCTGCAAAGCAGCTGTTCTTGCAACAGGAACTTATTTGAAAGCAAGATGCCTGTGCGGGGAGACCATTACCTATACAGGTCCGAATGGATTAAAAGCAGCCAATGATCTGTCTGATGCTCTCAGAAGAGAAGGCATTGAACTGGTGCGTTTCAAGACCGGAACACCGGCGAGAATGGACAAGAGGACGATAGATTTCAGCAAGATGGTGGAGCAGTTCGGAGATAAAACGGTTGTGCCGTTTTCTTTCACAACAGATCCTGCATCTGTGCAGAAGGAGCAGGCATCCTGCTGGCTGACTTATACGAATGAAGAGACGCATCAGATTATCAGGGACAACCTGGATCGTTCTCCGATTTATGCGGGAATTATTGAAGGTACAGGACCAAGATATTGTCCGTCTATTGAAGACAAGATTGTTAAATTTGCAGACAAGAGCAGGCATCAGGTGTTTCTTGAGCCGGAAGGTCTTCATACGAATGAAATGTATGTGGGCGGTATGTCAAGTTCACTTCCTGAAGATGTTCAGTATCGTATGTATCATACTGTTCCGGGACTGGAGCATGCTAAAATTGTGCGCAATGCTTATGCAATTGAATATGATTGTATCCCGGCTACGCAGCTGAAACCGACACTTGAATTTAAAAAGATCAGTGGACTTTTCAGCGGCGGACAGTTTAACGGCAGTTCGGGATATGAAGAAGCAGCAGCCCAGGGGTTAATGGCCGGAATTAATGCGGCGATGAAGGTTCTTGGCCGTGATCAGGTGATTTTGAAGCGTTCGGATGCCTATATTGGTGTTCTGATTGATGACCTGGTGACAAAGGAGACACATGAGCCGTATAGAATGATGACATCCAGAGCAGAATACAGGCTGCTTCTCAGACAGGATAATGCTGATCAGAGACTGACAGCCATCGGCCATGACATTGGTCTGATTGATGATGTAAGATATCAACACCTGCTTCAAAAAGAAGTGTTGATTTATCGTGAGATTGAGCGTGTGAGTCATGTTAATATCGGTGCAGGTCCAAAAACTCAGAAGTTATTGGAAGCATGCGGCAGTACACCATTAAAAACCGCTGCAACACTGGCGGAATTGATCCGAAGACCGGAATTAACTTATAAAATGTTGGCGGATATTGATGAAGAAAGACCAGATCTGCCTGATGAGGTGACAAATCAGGTTGAAATTAGCATTAAGTACGATGGTTATATTAAGCGTCAGCTGAGCCAGGTTGAGAAGTTTAAGAAATTAGAGAATAAGGTATTACCTGATAATATCTGTTATTCAGAAATTCATGGTTTGAGAATAGAGGCGCAGCAGAAATTAGACAAAATCAAACCGGTTTCTATTGGCCAGGCATCTCGTATATCAGGTGTCACACCTGCAGATATATCTGTCTTGTTGATATATCTGTCTCAGAATAATCAAAAGCAGCATGAACAGGATACATCGATTACAGATAACAAATAGCAGATGAGGATAAATATGGAATTAATCAACACTTTTAAAAATAAAATCAACACATTACATATTGAATTAAGTGAAGAACAATATAATCAATATGTAACATACTATAACATGGTTGTAGAAAAAAATAAGGTCATGAACCTGACGGGAATTACTGAGTTCGATGAATTCATTGATAAGCATTATATTGATAGTTTATCAATTGTTAATGCTGTTGATATGTCGCAGGTAAATAGTGTGATCGATGTAGGAACAGGAGCCGGATTTCCGGGTATTCCATTGAAAATTGCTTTCCCTCATTTAAAAATCACATTGCTGGATTCTTTAAATAAACGTATTAATTTCCTAAATGAAGTGGTTGAGGCACTGGGATTGCAAAATGTTGAGACTTGCCATGGTCGGGCAGAGGATTTTGGGCATCGAAAAGAATATCGCGAGCAATATGATCTCTGTGCTTCTCGGGCAGTTGCAAATTTGTCTACATTAGCAGAGTATTGTCTGCCTTTTGTAAAGGTTGGCGGACAGTTTGTTTCTTATAAATCCGGGAATGTGGTTAATGAATTAAAGGAGTCTTCAAAAGCAATCAAAATTTTGGGTGGTGAAACTGGTCAGGTCTGCAGTTTTATCTTACCTGAGACAGACTTTGCAAGAACATTGGTGCCAATTCAAAAGGTCAGGATGACAGGAAATAAATATCCAAGAAAAGCAGGAACACCGTCAAAAGAACCATTATAAATTAAGGAGAGATTGAGTATGATCAGAGGCGTTTACCTTAATACGATGAATGATGATTTAAGTGAATGCAGAAAAATTTATCATCAGGCTTTTGGAGAAAATGATAATGACAATATGAGTGTGGAGCCTTGGAGAGAGAATGATAATATAGAGGATATGGCGATTTATTTGCTTCTATATAATGAGAATGAGATACCTGTTGGAACTGCACGGCTGATATTTGATTTTGATGGTATGTTCAAATTTGATGGATTGTCGGTGCTTCCGGAGTATAGAAAAAAAGGATATGGCGATTTTATTATGCATATGATGTTTGATAAGGCATATCAAAGCGGCGCCAATTATCTTGTCAGTGATGATGTTGCTCATATGCCGGAGTATTTCAAAAAATATGGATTTGAGATTAAAAATCAACGCATGCTGCTTGATTTGAAAGCCTATTTTAATACACATAAATGCTGTCACTAATGATCAAAAAGGATTCCGATTGAAAGTTTTAGACTTTCAATCGGAATCCTTTTTGGATTATTATTCTGCATCACTGTTAGAGTTTTTCTTGGATTTTGAAGTACTTTTTGAAACAGTTTCTTCGGTATTTTCTTTTGATTTCTTTACTTTACGAATTTTCTTTCCGCCGGCAACGGTGGTTGTTGTTGGCTGCGGTGAAGTAGATGTAATAGCTGTTTTAACTGCTTCGGCTTCTTCATCACTGAGCGGTAATTCACATTCTCCGCGAACTATATCTTTGATATATGTATAGGAACCTTCTCGACTATGAATACAATTAATGACAAAGCCTGTATTGCTGTCGTTAAGCAGGGCGTAAGCAAAACTCAGCTGACCGCCTAATTCCTTGAAAGCATCATATTTAACAACGCCGCATTTTTGATAGGATTTATTAAGGCTTTTTTCTACGTACATCATACGTTTGTGAAGCAAATCAGTCTGTTCACGTACAAGTTCAATATCTTCGAATTTTGATTTGAAAGTTTCTTCCAGTGTTTTGCCGTTTTTGCCTTTCATAAAGATTTTATAATTCGCTTCAAGTCTTGATTGCTTTAAGAACAGCATGATAACAAGTACAATTGCAGCAATCGTCAAAATAAGTGAAAGTATTACTAATATGCCTGGGTCAAAATTTAATTTGGCAAAGATTTTACTTTCCATTTTTACCTCCTAGTTATTCTTTTGTCCGGTTATTTTTCTGTCTATTTTTTTTATTCTTTTGCTTGCTTTTTGGGTGCTATTTGATCGTTTCTAACAGAGCGACAATTCTTTCAAGATCTTCTTCTGAGTAATACTCAATTTCAATCTTGCCTTTTTTGTTGTTCTTGGCACTAATTTGAACCTTCGATCCAATAATTGATTTGATTTTATCTTCCAATTGGTGATAGATAATGGCCATCTGAGGATCAATGCCGGTTGTTTTGCGTTCCTTCTTTTCAGAGAGCATGTTTTTAATTAATTTCTCTGTTTCACGAACACTTAATTTATTATCAAAGATCTTCATGGCCAATGTATATTGCAATTCAGGATCAGCAATAGCCAATAAAGCACGACCGTGGCCGCTTGAAATCATTTCATCAATAATCATTTGTTTAACTCTAGCATCCAATTTGAGTAAACGAAGAGAATTCGTGACAGCTGTACGGCTCTTGGAAACCTTTTCAGCAGCTTCTTCTTGCTTTAAACCATATTCTTCAATCAATTTCTGAAAGGCGATGGCTTCTTCAATTGGATTAAGATCTTCTCGCTGGAGATTTTCAATCAAAGCGATTTCCATGCTTTCCATTGGTGTATAGTCTTTGATGATGACAGGGACTTCTGTTAATCCGGCCAGTCTGGCTGCCCGCCAACGACGTTCTCCTGCAATGATTTTATAAAATTCATCATTCTTCTGGACAATCAATGGCTGTATAATGCCGTGAAGTTTGATAGAGTCGGCTAACTCTTGCAATGCATCTTCATCAAAGTTTTGTCGAGGCTGGCTTCGATTAGGTTCGATTTCATCAATCTTTACCATCGTCTCAGCTTCTTTTTCAATAACTTTTTCAACAATCTTTTCAACGGGAACTTCTACGACTTTCTCAACAACTTTTTCAACAGGAACTTCAACAACTTTCTCAACGATTTTCTCTACAGGCACCTCAACAATTTTCTCAACAACATTTGGCTGAGTGGATGATGCTGCATCTTCTGTCGCCTTTTCGGAAGGAGGTGTCGGAGAAGTTGATTTATCACTTGATACAGCAGGCGCTGCTGAATGATTTGCTTGTGGTGCAGATGGCGCAATAAGTGCGTCCAATCCACGTCCAAGTCCTTTTTTCTTTTTTACAGCCATTCGTTTTCATCCTCTTTCTCAATTACTTCTTCAGCAAGGTATCTATAGGCTTCGGCACCGGCTGAGCGTGAATCGTACATGTTAATTGGCATACCATAACTTGGTGCTTCGGCCAAGCGTACATTTCTTGGAATAATTGTTTTATATATATTTTTATTCAGGTTTTCCTTTACGTTTTCAACAACTTGCAGTGAAAGATTTGTACGTGCATCGTACATTGTAAAGACAACGCCTTCGATTTCAAGTTTTGGATTTAAGCGTTCTTTGATCAAATCAATGGTATGTATTAATTGAGACAAACCTTCCAGAGCGTAATATTCACATTGAATCGGTACAATTACAGAGTCAGCTGCAGTCATGGCATTGATTGTGAGTAAATTCAATGATGGAGGACAGTCGATGATAATATAATCATAATTGTCTTTGATCATATCCAGTTTGGATTTTAAAAGGTATTCCTTGTTCTCAAATCCAATCAACTCAATTTCGGCACCAGACAAATTAATATTGGATGGGATAACGGATAAATTATCCATTACACTTGGGTAAATACATTCTGAAAGTTCAGATTCATCCAAGATTAATTCATAGACGGTGTTTTCAGCCTGATTTTTATCGACACCTAATCCACTTGTGGTATTTCCCTGAGGATCCATGTCTAAAGTTAATACTTTTTTATTCTTTTCTGCAAGACATGCAGAAAGATTGATAGCTGTAGTTGTTTTTCCTACGCCACCTTTTTGGTTAGCAACAGCAATAATTCTGCTCATAAATCCTCCTTTTAGTATTCATATTATATATTAGATTGTTTTAACGATATCTTTTATTGGCACTCATTAAATTATACCATTTATCACATAAATAATCTACCTATATTATAGATGTTTCACGTGAAACATTTGTGAAAAAAGACATAATATGGAAGAAAAAATGTTTCACGTGAAACATTTGTGGAAGGAAGCATAACATGGAAGGAAAAATGTTTCACGTGAAACATTTGTGGAAAGAGCACAATACAAAAGAGAAATGTTTCACGTGAAACATCTACAGTGCTTCTGGTGAAAAGAATACAGAATAGGGAGCATTGATCCAGGAAAGAGACATGCCTCCTTCCTGAAAATAAAGTTTTACTTCAAAAATTCTTTTATACAATTCTATTACGATAAAAAACGAAGCCAATGTTTCACGTGAAACATTGGCTTTACTGAAGTTCTGTTTAACTGCTAAAGATATTTGTTTTACATCTGTTCAGGGCACTGAATGCCAAGAAGGGATAATGCGTCTTTGATGATATAACGTACAATTTTTACGACGTTTGTACGGGTATATTTTGTGGTTTCATCCTCAACATTAATCTGGCACTCATGATAGAATTTGTTGAATGCATGTGCCAGATCAATACTATAACGGGCAATAACGGAAGGCTCATAGCGGTCAGCAGCGTCCTTAATAACTTGAGGATAGCGCTCAATTTCCTTCAAAAGCCCGATAGAAGCTTCGTCTGTTAAAAGGTTATAATCGATTGTATCTGGTACTTCACCAATCTTTCTCAGGACACTTGAAGCACGTGCATAAGTATACTGAACATAAGGACCTGTTTCTCCATCGAAGTTTAACAATTTCTCCCAGTCGAAAATAACATCTTTGATACGCTGGTTGTAGAGATCATTGAAGATAATAGCACCAATACCAACTTGCTTTGCAACTTCTTCTTTGTCAGGAATATCAGGATTCTTTTCTTCTATAATGCTTGTTGTTTTGTTAATGGATTCACGTAATAAATCTTCGGCAAAGATAACGTTGCCTTTGCGAGATGAGATTTTGCCACTCTTAAGGCTCACAAGACCATATGGAATGTGAATAAGATTTTTGGCATAATCATTGCCCATTAATTCAATAACTTTGAAGACCTGAGCAAAGTGAAGTTTCTGCTCAAGACCTGTGACATAAAGGCAGCGCTCGAAGTTATATGTTTCTTTTCGGTACAAAATTGCAGCAAGGTCACGTGTGGCATAAATAGAACTGCCATCTTTCTTAGCAACAATACAAGGAGGCATATCATATTCGTCTAAAGGAACGATCATAGCACCCTGGCTTTCTTTTAATAAACCATCATCAGTCAGACGCTTAACAACATCGGCTGTTTTGTCACGATAAAAGCTTTCGCCGGCAAATGAATCGAATTCCATGCCCAAAATGTCATAAACACGCATGAATTCTTTTAAACTAATGTCACGGAACCACTGCCAGATTTCAAGGGCTTCTTTATCGCCCTGTTCCATTTTGTGGAACCATGCACGTGCTTCGTCATTCAGAGAGTCATCCTTTTCTGCTTCTTCGTGGAATTTGACATAGATATCCATTAATTCCTGGATACCTTTTTCTTCGACAGCTTCGCGGCTGCCCCATTTTTTATAAGCGACAATTAATTTACCAAACTGAGTACCCCAGTCACCGAGGTGATTGATACGAACGACGTTGTAGCCGAGTTTTGTGAAAATTTTGTAAAGAGAGTTGCCGATAATAGTTGTTCTCAGATGACCAACATGGAAGTTCTTGGCAACATTAGGGGAAGAGTAGTCAATACAGATTGTTTTGCCTTCACCCTGGTCAGAGTGACCATAATTATCCGTACTGTTATATTTGTCAATAATCTGGTGAGCATACTGAGCTTTATCAACATAAAAATTCAGATATCCGCCAACAACCTTGATTTCGCTCAGGAATGCCTGATCGCCAATGACTTCCTTCAAGTCCTGTGCAATCATAGGTGGTGCTTTATGGTAGGATTTTGCAAGACGAAAACAAGGAAATGCAAAGTCTCCCATTTCCGGTTTCGGTGGAGTTTCAATAAGCTGTGAAATTTCATCACTGCTCAGGACGTCAATATTCTGGGAAAGTAAATTTACAATTTGATTCTTCATTAAATAAACACCTTTCTATATATAAAGATAGCTTAAGCTTATAAAAAGTTAGCATGATACAACAAATGATAAAAATATTGAATTTTAAAGAAAAACAGAGGACTTATCCTGTTTTTTCAAAGAAAATCTTCTCTATAGTTTTTACCATATGTGTTCTTATTTTACAATAGATTTAAGAAAATATCCATACTTTTTATGGAGGATATAGACAGAGGCAGGATGACTGATGAGAAAGAGTAAAGTGCAGGAGGGGCATATATAAAAACCGGAAGGGAAATATGTTGGGAAGAGGATAGAGTCTTGTAAATATCGGGAACATGACATATAATAATAGTACTTGACAGAAAGGAGCGCATAATGTGAAAGAGAATAGAAAAAAGCTTCTTAAAGGAATCGGAATAACAGCTGCAGCGGCGGGTGCGGTTTATGGCATCAATCGACTTGTTTTCTTTTTGTCTACAGTGAAGGAACTGCTGACTTCCAAGGAAAAGTCTTATTATAGCTGGCGATTTGGCAATATATATTATTCGAAAAAGGGTGAAGGAAAGCCTGTTTTGCTGATTCATAATCTAACACCGGCAGGATCTGATTGTGAATGGCATGACATTGTAGATGAATTGGCAGAGAGCCATACAGTCTACACGATTGATCTTCCGGGATGCGGACGTTCAGGAAAAGAGAAAATGATTTATACCAATTATTTATATGTGCAGGCAGTGAATGATTTTGTCAAACATGTCATTAAAGCCAAGACAGATATTATTACCAGCGGAGATTCCTCCTCTATTGCGGTGATGGCCTGTCATAGTGAACCATCATTGTATGGACGTTTTATCTTTATCAATCCTGAGTCATTGGATCATATGGTGAAAAGACCGAAAACATGGCAGAAGTGCCTCAGCTATGTGATGCAGCTGCCGCTTATAGGTACATTGTATTATGTGCTTGTGAGTTCAAAATGGAAGATTAAGAAAGATTTTGAGAATAAATATTATTTTGACCGCACGAAGATTGCACCGGGAATGGCAGATATGTTCTATGAGGCGGCGCATTTGGGCGGATTTGCGGCTCGCTTTGCCTGCGCCAGTCAGATTGGATATTATACAAGGCTTAATGTGGTATACGCTTTGAAGCAGATTGATCACAGCATGTATATTATCGGGGGAGGAGAAGCGGAAGGTATGGACGAGACAATTGCGGGTTATACTCACTTTAATCCGGCTATTGAGACTGCTCGGATTGAAGCGACAAAGGGAATGCCGCATATGGAGAAACCTGTTGAAACAGCAGATTTATGTAAATTATATCTGGAGCATTAATGAAAGATTCGGGGGTTGTCGGCCTTATGACGCGGCAGCCCCCTTTGTGACGTAAAATATGAAAAATAATACAGATCAACCAAAAAATAAGACATTATTTGAGATGCTTGAAATATATGGACATTCGGATGTTTATCCCTTTCATATGCCGGGACATAAAAGACGGTTGGGGCCGAGTGAAACAGAGCATCTTTATGAAATGGATATTACAGAAATAGATGGCTTTGATAATCTGCATGAACCAGAAGGCATTTTGAAAGATGCTCAGGCTTTTGCGGCAGACTTATATCATTCGGAAGAGACGGCATTTATTGTTAACGGCAGTACAGCGGGGCTTCTGGCAGCGATTGCGGGAATATGCAGTGACGGCGGAGAGATTCTGGCGGCCAGAAATTGCCATAAAGCGGTTTATCATGCCATCGAGCTTCATCATTTGAAGCCGTATTATGTTTATCCACCAATCAATACAAAATATGGAGTGAATGAGGGAATTTATCCACAAGATGTTGAAAAAATGTGGATAACTCATCCGAATATCCAGGCAATTGTGATTACTTCCCCGACTTATGATGGTGTTGTGTCGGATGTTCGGTCTATCTGCGAGATCGCGCACAAGCATCATGTGCCGGTTATTGTGGATGAAGCACATGGTGCGCATTTTAATTTTTCGGAATATTTTCCTGCAAGTGCGGTTGCTTTGGGGGCTGACGTTGTTATACAGAGCACACATAAAACACTGCCGGCTATGACACAGACGGCGCTTATTCATTTGAACGGCACATTGATCAACCGAGAGAGGATACGGCGGATGCTGACCATCTATCAGACCAGCAGTCCATCCTATATATTGATGGGAAGCATTGACAGCTGTCTTCATATGCTGTCGGAAAAGGGAGAGAACTTGTATGCGGATTATACAATGGAATTGGAGAAATTGAGAAATGCAATCCACAGACATTGCCGTTGGATCAAAATACCTGAATATTCAGATTTTGATCCAAAATATTCAAAAGACTATGATCGTTCGAAACTTGTTTTATCGGTAAGAAATACAGGAATGACCGGGAAAGCACTGCATGAAAAATTGCTGAATCACTACCATCTGCAAATGGAAATGGTATCTGCGGATTATGTTCTGGCGATGACGGCAGTGGGGGATTCGCGGGATGGCTATCAGCGACTGCTGCAGGCATTGATAGAAATTGATGAGGAGATTGATTACCGGCAGAAAGCCTGTGACTTTAAAGAAGCTGAAGCGGCATCTGAAGCGGCAGGAAATGAAGGTGTGTATGACTTGAATGAATTGCCGGCTGTGGAACAGAGAATGTCTATTTATGATGCGGAACAGAGCTGCCGGGAAAGCTGCCTGCTGAAGGCAGCGGACGGCAGAACGGCGGCAGATTATATTTATCTGTATCCTCCGGGGATTCCGTTGGTAACACCGGGAGAAATTATTACCGAACGTGTAATGGCGGTAATTAACCGATGGCTGGAGAATGGACTGCATGTCAGCGGGGTACAGGAAGACCGGACGGTGAGGGTTGTTTGCGATAATAAGGAAAGTGAAAAATAGATATGGGAAAATTATTTTGTCTGATGGGAAAAAGTGCATCCGGAAAAGATGCCATATTCAGATATTTAAAAGAAAATAAAGAACTGAAATTAAGGGAAATTGTGCCATACACTACCAGGCCGATGCGAAAAGGTGAAGCAGACGGAGTAGGCTATTATTTTGTTGATAATGATGTTTATGAGGCGATGTGTCAGAAAGGAAAGGTTATAGAGAGCCGGAGCTATGATACAATTCAGGGAAAATGGCATTATTTTACAGCGGATGACGGACAGATCAATCTGTCAGAGGGCAGCTCGATATTAATTGGTACTTTGGAAGTGTATGTTCAGCTGAAGAAATATTTTGGAGAGGATCAGGTGGTGCCGCTTTATGTTGAGGTAGAGGATGGACTTCGTCTGGAACGGGCATTGTCCAGAGAGCGAATGCAGGATGAACCGAACTACGCTGAATTGTGCCGCCGTTATCTGGCTGACAGGCAGGATTTTTCAGAGGAGAAACTGAAAGAAGCAGGTATTGACAGAAGATATGAGAATCTGGATCTTGATAAATGCTGTCTGGAAATTGTCCGCACCATAAAGACATTTTGAAAGCTGAATTTCACAAAAATTCACAGGGTAAAAAAGCATCAATTGTACAAAAAATAGTGAATATATGTTATACTGTAGATAGAGGTGATATGTATGACAGGTTTCGGCGATATTATTGGACATGAACAGATTATTGAACATTTTAAGAGTGCACTTAAGAATCATCAGGTATCTCATGCTTATATTCTGAATGGTGAAAATGGATCGGGCAAGAGCATGCTGGCGAAGGCATTCGCCAAGGCGCTGGTTTGTGAAGCGGGATATGGCGATTCATGTAATATGTGCCGGGCGTGCCATCAGTTTGACAGCGGCAATCACCCGGATGTAAAGTGGGTTACACATGAGAAGGCCAACAGTATTGGTGTAGATGATGTCCGTGAACAGATCAACAACGATATTGTGATCAAGCCTTACAGCAGCAAATATAAAGTTTATATTATAGATGAAGCTGAGAAGATGACTGTACAGGCACAGAATGCCCTGTTGAAGACCATTGAGGAACCGCCGGAATATGCGGTTATCCTTTTCCTGACGAATACATTGGATGTGCTGCTTCAGACGGTTCGTTCAAGATGTGTGATCATGAATCTGAGAAGTGTGGATACGAAAGTGATCCAGCAGTATCTGATGCAGAAGTATCAGCTGCCGGATTATCAGGCCAGAGTATGTGCGGCCTACGCCCAGGGCAATGTGGGAAAGGCGATTATGATGGCAACTTCAGAACATTTCAGGGAGATGCAAGATTTTCTCTTGAGACTTTTAAAGCGTGTAGACGATATGGAAGTTTATGAGATTGTTGCGGCTATTCATGATATGACAGCGTATAAGATGGATATCAGGGATCTTATTGACCTGATGATGGTTTGGTACCGGGATGTTCTGATTCTGAAGGCAACAGAAGATATCAATCAGCTTGTGTACCAGGATGAACATAAATATCTTCAGAAGAAAGCAATCACGTCTTCCTATGAAGGATTGAACAACATAATGGAGGCATTGGAGAAGGCAAAGGTACGTCTGAATGCCAATGTCAATTTTGATATTACGATGGAGATGCTGCTATTAACAATAAAGGAGAATTAAAATGGTAAAGGTAATTGGCGTGAGATTCCGAAACGCAGGAAAAATCTATTATTTTGATCCGCTGGATATGGATATAGAAGTGGGTCAGAATGTGATTGTAGAAACTGCGAGAGGCATTGAATATGGCCATGTCCTCATCGCACCGCGTGAAGTGGATGACAGCAAGGTGATCCAGCCGTTGAAGGCAGTCATTCGTCTTGCAACGCCGGAAGACGATGAGATTGAACGCAAGAATAAAGAAAAAGAAAAAGACGCATTTAAGATTTGTCTTGAAAAGATTGCAAAGCATAAACTGCAGATGAAGCTGATCGATGCGGAATACACATTTGACAACAATAAAGTCCTTTTTTATTTTACCGCAGACGGGCGTATTGATTTCCGTGAGTTGGTCAAGGATCTGGCATCTGTTTTTAAAACACGTATTGAACTGCGTCAGATCGGTGTCCGTGATGAGACAAAGATTATGGGAGGAATCGGTATCTGCGGCAGAAGTCTCTGCTGTCATACTTTCCTGTCTGAATTTGCACCAGTGTCTATTAAGATGGCAAAGGAGCAGAATCTGTCGCTGAATCCGACCAAGATCAGCGGTGTATGCGGACGACTGATGTGTTGTCTGAAGAATGAGGAAGAGACGTATGAATGGCTGAACAGCAAACTGCCGAATATCGGTGACCGTGTGACAACAGATGACGGATTTAAGGGCGAGGTTCAGAGCGTCAGTGTTCTCAGACAGCTTGTAAAGGTCATTGTAAACCTTGAGAATGATGAGAAGGAAATTCGTGAATACAAGGTGAGCCAGCTGAAGTTCCGTCCGAAACGCCGCAGAGACAAAGGCAATGTGAATGATGCAGAGCTGAAAGCCCTTGAGGCAATGGATCGCAAGGAAGGAAAGTCATCATTATAATGGAATATTTATTACCTGGAGAAAGATTTGATGAGCTTCAAAGAAATGGCTACCGTATTATCCAGAATCCGGCAAAATTCTGCTTTGGAATGGATGCGGTTCTTTTGTCCGGATTTGCCAGGGCCAAACGAGGTGAAAAAGTACTTGATCTTGGTACCGGTACAGGAATTATCCCGATTCTGATGGAAGCCAAGACAGAAGGAGAGCATTTTACGGGTCTGGAGATACAGTCAGAGAGCGCTGATATGGCGGCGCGAAGTGTGGCATATAATGGCCTTCAGGAGAAGATCAATATCGTAACAGGGGATATCAAAGAAGCATCTCAGATATTCGGAGCTGCTTCTTTTGATGTTGTTACGACGAATCCGCCGTATATGACCGATACCCATGGCCTGAAAAACCCTGATTTGCCAAAGGCCATTGCGCGCCATGAGGTCATGTGTACATTGGATGATGTGGTGCGTGAAGGTGCCAGAGTGCTGAAACCTGGTGGACGATTTTATATGGTGCATCGTCCTTTCAGACTGGTTGAGATTTTTCAGACAATGACAAAGTATAAGCTTGAACCGAAACGGATGAAGCTGGTGTATCCAATGGCAGATCGTGAACCGAATATGGTACTGATCGAAGGCATACGCGGAGCAAAGTCTATGATCAAGATCGAGAAACCACTGATTGTATATGAGAAACCTGGAGTTTATACTTCAGAAATTTATGATATCTATGGTTATTAGAAAGGAAACGGCGTCAATGGCAGGAAAATTATATTTATGTGCAACACCGATCGGCAATCTGGATGACATTACTTACCGTGTCCTTGAGACATTGAAATCGGTGGATTTGATTGCGGCGGAAGATACCCGCAACAGCATCAAGTTGCTGAATCATTTTGATATTCATGTACCGATGACAAGTTATCATGAGTTTAACAAAATAGACAAAGCAAAGTATCTGGTTAATCAGATGTTAGATGGGACGAACATTGCGCTGATTACGGATGCCGGTACACCGGGTATTTCGGATCCGGGTGAAGAACTGGTACGTTTTTGTTATGAAGCAGGAATTGAGGTGACGTCCCTTCCGGGGCCGGCTGCGTGTATTACGGCACTGACATTGTCAGGATTGTCAACCCGCAGATTCTGTTTTGAAGGGTTTCTTCCGACAGATAAGAAGGAGCGTCAGATCGTTCTTGAACGTCTGAAGAAAGAAACAAGGACAACGGTTTTCTATGAGGCACCCCACAGATTGCTGAAGACCCTTCCTCTGCTTATAGAGGCGGCGGGAGAGGACAGAAAGGTTTCTGTATGCCGTGAGATCACAAAACGCCATGAAACGGTGTTCAGAGCGACTCTGGGGGAGGCTTATGCTTACTATCAGGCAAATGATCCGAAGGGAGAAATTGTTCTGGTATTAGAAGGTGTTTCACAGAAGAAATTGGATGAAGAACAGCAGCAGTCCTGGGAGAGCATGTCCATTGAAGATCATATGGCGTTGTATATCGGGCAGGGACTGTCAAAGAAAGATGCCATGAAACGTGTGGCGGCAGACCGCGGTGTTGCAAAAAGAGAGATTTATCAGTATCTGATCGATCATGAAGAATAAGTCGGGCAAAGACCGCTGAATAGATAAAAGATGGGAGATATCTCCCATCTTTTATACGTTTTCAATGACATGAAGGCCTGCAAGACGGGCCATTTCCATAATGGATTGCTTGGAAACTTTCTTATCATGAAAGTCGATCAGTTCATCCATATTGCCTGTGAAAATATCACTTGCTTCGTATTTTCTTAAAATAATACGGTCATCATCCACAAAGATTTCAAGAGGATCGTGTTCACCGATATTCAAGTTGCGTCTGAGCTCAATAGGGAGCGTAATTCTTCCGAGATCATCCAGCTTTCTGACAACTCCAGTACTTTTCATCAAAAAAACCTCCTTATTTCGGGCAGGCAAACGGTAAGGCGGCCTGCGGAAAATAAAAAAAGACAACCAAAACAAGTGTTTCGATTGTCTTCCTTGACATACATATTTATCTGCGTTTAAATATATCATTTAAAAAAGAAGATGTCAATAAAAATTGTTGAAATTTTCCATATTTATAACGGCTGAATAATGGTTGTCCTGCAGCTGTTTGATGAAATAATATATGGTGAGGGGCAGTTCTATATTGTCAGATGAAGGGACAAATGGTAAAATAAACAGGAGAGAATGTTCATCACGGGGGTTAAACAGATGATGAACAAATAGGATTGCAATGGAGGGTTTACAATGAGAATTTTACCGGAAGAAACAGGGGCAGTTGTCATCGATATGCAGGAGAAGCTGATGACAGCTATGAATGAAACGAAGGCTTGTGAAGAGAAAGCAGCTATGCTGCTGAAGGGACTTCAGGTTTTATCCGTTCCGACTGTGATTGTTCAGCAGTACACCAAGGGACTTGGCAATACACTGCCGTCACTTTATGAGGCAGCAGGCACAACAGAATATTGTGAGAAGGCTTCATTCAGTTGCTGCAGGAATAAAGCCATTCTGGATAAACTTGAAGCTATGGGCAAGAAGAACATTCTTGTTATGGGAACGGAAGCACATATCTGTGTGCTGCAGTCATGTATGGATTTGAAAGCAGCAGGTTTTCGGCCGGTGATGGTTGTGGATGCAGTGGCTTCAAGACGTGAAGAGGATAAGAAGATTGCCATTGAGAGAGCAATTCAGGAAGGTATTCTTGTGACAACCGCAGAGGCTGTTTTGTTTGAGCTGACGCTGGATTCTACGAATCCATGCTTTAAAGCCATTTCCAAACTGGTGAAATAACAGAACATGAAGGAATAGAATATTTAACTCATGAGAATAAAGATCCCTCATTTCAAATATGATATGGAGCAGAAAGCCATTGGATTTTGAAATGAGGGATTGGTGCATGATTGATTATTTTGTTTTTTTGTCGGCAGATTTTTTATCTGCCGCTTTTTTTATGAATTTCTTTAATTTCTTGCGGGTGCCTTTGCCGATATCATGTTCCATCAGATCTGCCTCGGCAATCGCTGTCTGTTCATCCACATCAAGAATTTCAGTGAGAAAACGATAGATAATCTTGTTGGTGTCAAGAATATTCTTGGCCATATCAGATCCGGATTCTGTCAGAATAATCTTGCCGTAATGTTCATGTTCAAGCAACTGAAGCTCTTTTAGTGTGTTCATGGCTCTGTTGACACTTGGCTTGGAGATGCCCAGAGAGCGTGCAATATCCGTGACTCGAACTTCCTGACCTTCAAGGTTCAAAAGGTATATTTCTTTTAAATAATCTTCCAGAGATGCAGATAATCGGTTTGTTTCTTCTTTCATAGCTACTACCACCTTTCAGCTTGTGAGGTCTGGTTTTATGTCTTTAGGAATCAAATGCTGTTCATAAAAGACTTAGATATTCTTCAGGTTATTTTCAAATGAGGAGAGGCCTTTGATCAGAACTTTGCATTCTTCCTCAGTCAGGGAGGAGTGAATGGCATCTACGATTCTTGTGTGGAAATCTGCATGGTGTCTGAAAGCGGCTTCACCCTTTGGTGTGAGCGATACAAGAACAACTCGGCGATCTGTTTCGCTGCGGGTTCGGAGTACATATTCCTTGCGGACCAGGCCGTTGATGGCGATGGTCAGTGTGCCGACGGTGACGCCTACCTTTTTGGCCAGGGAAGACATATTCACTTCATTGCCGGGACCGATGGCATTGATGACATGCATGTCGTTGACGGAGATGTCTTTGAAAGTGTCTCTGATAAGAAAATTCCGTTCAATATCCAGTGCGTGATCAAAAAGATAAACAAGAATTTCATTCAGTTGATCGTAATTGTCCATAAAAAAACCCCTTTTGTTTGTTAACGCTCATTCTATCTAAGGCTCATTATAGCATTTGTGTCAGGGGACGGCAACAAAAATAAACAGGAGAAGATGAAAGAGCATCTTCTCCTGCAGGAATGGTTATTGGAAATTCAGTTAACCGTGGTTAACAATTATTTTAATTCATCGACAACTTTCTGGATAGCAGCCAGTGCATCATCCGGAAGTTTGTCATAGCCTTCTTTTTCAGATGCGAAAGCTTTGATCTCGCTGACACGGTCGTTCATGCGGGCTTTCAGCTGATCGGTGTAGTTCTTGTCCTGCATATCAGGAATGAAGCCTTCCCAATCCATGATCTCGATATCGGAGAATGGACCCCACTGATGGAAGTTGGCACGTTTTTCAACGATGGCTTCGAGGATACCAAGCGTATCTTCCTTCTGGACTTTCTTGCCCATGAAGTCGCCTGTATTGACGATATAGCAGTCTACGTTCTTTTCTTCTACCAGTTTCTTGAACTTCGCATAGTCATTGGCCAGCGGATATGTTCTGAATGGGTTGGCATAAGGAACAACAACCAGCTTATTCGGATCTACGCCTGGAGCAAGTCTTTCAGCTGAAGATCTCTTAGTGGCAAGTGTTGCACCCATAACAGAAGCAAGGGATGCACCTTTCAGTTTGACAACCGGTGGAATTGTAGGGTCTTTCATGATCCAGAAGATCGCATTGACAGGTTCGCTGATCTTGTCCACGCGGTTCGGAGACCACAGTTTGGACTTGATGGCACGTCCGTTGCCGTTACGGATATCTTCTGTGACAAGCTGAATCTTGCCGTCCTCATCCATTGTAGCAGAGCAGTTCTGAGCAGTCAGAAGGAATTTGTTGTCTGCACATCCTGTAGGGTAGTCAGCTGTCTTATCAAAATAGGTTGGTTCAATGGCGATGGATGAACATGTATCAGTGTTGATAATGAAGGCATCGTCATGCAGAACTTTGATCTCGTATTTGCCGCCGTGTTTTGCATGTGTCAGAGTGGATTTACCTGAGCCTGACAGACCGTAAACGGATGCAACATATTTGGAACCGTCAGGAAGGAGATATTCTTTCTGACCGCCATGGCAGGAAGCATAGCCGTTGCGGTTGGCGATGGCCCATACCATTGTCAGTGTACCTTTCTTATGTTCACCAAAGTATCTCATACCGAGGATACATGCACAGTTTGTCTCTGTATTGAAGTAGCAGAGTGTCTTCTTAGCAGGATCGCTTAAGCAGTCAAGGCTGACACCAGGTGCTTCATTCGGGATCCACTGAGGATCAGAGAAGATATAGATATCTGCTTCTTTGCCGTCACCCACAGGTTTGGAAGCCTTGTACATCTTTACGTAATCATCGGACATATACTGGAAGTTCAGCATCCAGTTGTAAAGGATGTTCTCTTCGCCTTCCGGAATCAGCAGATGGCATTTCACCATAAATTCAGGATCAAGGCCAGCATAAACGGTTGCATGATATAATTTCTTGAATCTTGCTGTGTAAACCGCATCCATGACAACTTTGTCCAGTGCATCACAGTCAACCCCAGGTTCACCTGCGATACGGCGGGCAGTTGCATAACGGCCTGTAATGGCACCATCGTTGAACAGAAGTACTCTTGCATCGCTGTCAAGACCGAATTCTTCACCTCTGTAAACAGGCATATCTGTTACGATTGTACCAGGTGAATTCTTGGCCAGATTATAAGCTTCTTTTAAGGTGTTGACTTTGACAACATTATTGCCATAGAAGGCAGCTTCAATGATAGAACGTGTCTTGGAAAAACCAACTTTTCCGGCACCGATTTCGTTGAGTGGATAATAAGCTTTTGTTGACATATCTATATTCCTCCTGAAATAATAATTCAAGTCGAACGCTTGTACATACCTGTACAGCGTATACCACTAATCAATAGTTTAGTTGATTAAAGAGTGATTGTCAAGTTGAACAGGAGAATCAAGCACCAATATAATCTTTTTGTATATATTTCTCTAAGATATCAAAAGAACATGGTCCGATGTTTAGAATACATTGATGAAATTGCTTTATATCAAAGTCATCACCAAGTGTTTCTTCGGTATCATCCCGCAGTTCTTTGAATTCCATATAGCCAATACAGTACGGAAGGTAGGAGGCGGGATCCGAAACGATAGCCCGGAAGACAGAATGAACGGTTTCGTCATCATCAAAACCATAATCGGACAGAAATTCGGCCACATCATCTTCGGTCCAGCCCTCATAATGGATACCCAGGTCAATACGTCCGTAAAGAGCCAGCGTGATATCCTGGTTCAGCTGCAGGCAGCGAATCAGTGAGGAATCAAGGCCGGTCCATTCGTAAGACATATTTTCTGCATAGGTTGCCCATCCTTCCACATAGCCGAGAAAATTCAGAGTCTGGCGAAGAGGGTCAGGATCTGTGGCGGAGAAGGCAGACTGCTGATAAAGATGTCCCGGATAGCCTTCATGGGCCAATGTTGTGAAAAGGGTCAGATTGTCAGTAATCTGACTGTTGTTTAGGTAGATGACATTGCTGTCAGTGACGTCCACCGGCGGAATCATATAGAAAGCAGGATTCATGCTGTCTTCCAGTGATTCAGGTACGTATTTGAGGGTATATTGATCTGTGACAGGATCAGGGAAATTATCTTTCAGATCCTTTTGGAGGGCTGTCAGAATTTCCTTCGGATCACTGATATCAATATCTGTGTCTTCATTCAATCGATCAGATAGGTTTTCGTCAGAAGAGACCAGAACAACCATCTGCAGCATACTGCTTTTGAGGGTATCATCCAGCCATTCGATCAATTTATCAGGGGATTTGGAGGAACCGGTCTGAGTTTTGATCAGGTATTCATAGTATTCTTTGCCGTGGTCAAAATAATAGAGACCATTTTCATTGCTTCCCCTGCCTTTTAAAGCGGTCAGGCCATCAATAAGTGACTGATAGGCGGGAACGACATAATTCTCGACAGCCTCATTATTCTGGCTGATATAGGACGCCTTCTCACTGTCTGACAGATCAGAGATGGCTTCAAGCTTATCAGGAAAGACTTCTATGAGCATGTTGTTGTCAGGATCTTCTATAAATGTTCGGCAGGCATCGATAACCTCTTCTGCGGATTCATCGGACATAAAGAGACCTTCATCGGCTTTGGCTTTTTCATAATCGAGAATATTGCTGAAATAGTCAGGAAAATCTTTCAGCAGTGTCATGTAGTCATCAATATCATCACGGCTGTAAAAAGCGTATTCGGACATCATTACGGGCAGCAGGCTCTGGGTACCGGAAGTGCTGCTTAAATATTCAGGATAATAAAAGAGGTCTTTGCTGTCGTACATTTGATCGATGTTAAGAAATTCATCCAGAATATCATAGGTTTGCTGCTGTTTTTCATCCAGGCTGTCATATTCAAAATTATGCAGTTCACTTTGGAGGGCGGAGGTGCTGATATCTGATACAAAGGTTGAAATCGGATTCTGCAGATCAATGCGGCCAAGATTAATATTATCAAGGTCAATATCATAGGCTGACGGATCCCGGAGTTCAAAATGCAGCGTCAATGCATCGGTACTGATGGATTTGGTGAAAATCTCCCGTGTAAAGTCATCAAATTCGGTGTTGGCCTGTTCACTGGAGGAACCAACGCTGTAGCGGTGATCATAAAGGTCCTGAGCGGCAGCTGATGTCAGCAGGCTGTTGGATGAACAGCCGCACAAAAGCATAGATGAAAGAATCAGGCCGGCAATTATCTGTCGAAATGTTTTTTTCATAGTTAAAGTGTCTCCTCTCGCTGTAGGTATGTTTATTCAGAGTGAAGGTATGCGCTGAGTGACAGTAAGAATCTTTTATGCACATTATAACATAGGAGTAGTATGGCAGTCTTCTTCTATTTTTATGTTATTTTGCAGTTGTATTCATGTTTTGGTTATACTATAATTAGTAACTAGAATGAATATTTGCGCCCAGGCGCATGAGATATATCAGGAGGAGAGAAAAAATGGCAAAGAAACCATATTATATTACAACGGCGATTGCCTATACATCAGGTAAGCCGCATATCGGTAATACTTATGAGATCGTTCTGGCTGACAGTATTGCACGTTTTAAGAGAATGCAGGGTTATGATGTCCGTTTCCAGACAGGTACAGACGAGCATGGTCAGAAGATCGAGATCAAAGCCGGTGAAGCCGGTATTACACCAAAACAGTTTGTAGATAACGTATCCGGTCAGATCAAAGAGATCTGGGATCTGATGAATACATCTTATGATAAGTTTATCCGTACAACCGATGAATATCATGAGAAGCAGGTTCAGAAGATTTTTAAGAAGCTGCATGACCAGGGCGATATTTATAAGGGCTATTATGAAGGCAAATACTGTACACCATGTGAATCTTTCTTTACAGAAAGCCAGCTGGTGGACGGCAAGTGTCCGGACTGCGGCCGTGAAGTCATTGATGCCAAGGAAGAAGCTTATTTCTTCAAACTGAGCAAATATGCAGACAGACTGATTGAATATATCAATACACATCCTGAATTTATTCAGCCTGAATCCCGTAAGAATGAGATGATGAACAATTTCCTTCTGCCGGGTCTGCAGGATCTGTGTGTATCCAGAACCTCTTTCAAATGGGGTATTCCGGTTGACTTTGATGACAAACATGTCGTTTACGTGTGGATTGATGCTCTCAGCAACTACATCACAGGCCTTGGCTATGATGTGGACGGCAACAGTGATGAACTTTACAAGAAGTACTGGCCTGCAGATTTGCATCTGATCGGTAAGGATATCATCCGTTTCCATACCATTTACTGGCCAATCATGCTGATGGCACTGGATCTTCCGCTGCCGAAGCAGGTATTCGGTCATCCATGGCTGCTGGTTGGTGACGGCAAGATGAGTAAATCCAAGGGCAACGTGATTTATGCGGATGATCTGGTGAACTATTTTGGCGTGGATGCGGTTCGTTACTTTGTTCTTCATGAGATGCCATTTGACAATGACGGTTCTATCACATGGGAATTGATGGTTGAACGTATGAATTCTGATCTGGCCAACATTCTGGGCAATCTGGTGAACCGTACAATCTCCATGAACAACAAGTATTTTGGCGGCGTAATCGCTAATCCGGGTGTGAATGAGCCTGTGGATGATGATCTGAAGGCGGTTGCACTGGCTATGCATGAGAAAGTGGATGCCAAGATGGAGAAACTCAGAGTGGCAGATGCAATTACAGAAGTGTTTACACTGCTCAGAAGATGCAACAAATATATCGATGAGACAGAACCTTGGAAACTGGCAAAGGATGAGACAAAGCAGGACAGACTGGCGACAGTTCTCTACAACCTGATGGAAGGCATTCGTATGGCAGCTGTTGCGCTGGCAGCTTATCTGCCGGATACATCTGCCAAGATTCTGGATATGCTTGGTACACAGGAGAGAGATTATCTGAAACTTGATCAGTTCGGTCTTCTTGAAACAGGCGGCAAAGTCGTTGAAAAGCCTGAAATCCTTTTCGCAAGAGTAGATATCAAAGAACTCATGGAGAAGGTAGAAGCTGACAAGGCTGCCAACGCACAGGCACAGCCGGATGCAGCACCGGCAGAAGAGGCTGAAGCAGAAGAAGGCATCGATATCGAGCCAAAGGCTGAGATCACATTTGATGATTTTGAGAAGCTGCAGTTCCAGGTAGGTGAGATCATTGCCTGCGAAGCAGTGAAGAAATCCAAAAAATTGCTTTGCTCACAGGTAAAGATCGGCAGTCAGGTACGCCAGATTGTTTCCGGTATCAGAAAGCATTATTCACCGGAAGAAATGGTGGGCAAGAAAGTCATGGTTGTGACAAACCTGAAACCGGCGACACTGGCAGGCGTGAAGTCTGAAGGCATGATTCTCTGTGCAGAGGATGCAGATGGCAATCTGTCTCTGATGGTTCCTGAGAAGAAGATGCCGGCAGGTGCCGAAATCTGCTAATTCAGGCAGCAGGAAACAGAATTCGGCGATAAGCCGATCGGGCTGGATTAGAATGAAGGCTGAAGTTTAAAAAAGTGAATCAGGAAGCCTCAGGGATGACACGGCAGAAGACTGGGTTATTTCTGGGGCTTTTTATGACAATATAACTGTTTGCAAAAGCTCGCAGGTGGGTTTTAGGCAGGCGCAGAAAAGTTTTGGGTTTAAAGAGAGGGAAATAGTTTGTGAATACGGAAATGCTTGTATTTATCATAGAGATTATCGGAACGGTGGCTTTTGCGTCTTCCGGTGCTATGGTTGGCATCCGCAAAAAAATGGATATTTTTGGGGTGATTGTAATGGCTGTCATGACTGCCGTTGGGGGCGGTATCATCAGAGACCTGGTTCTTGGCATTCATCCGCCGAATACATTTAAAGATCCGATCTATGTTGAATATTCAGTTGCGACAGCAGTGATACTTTTTGTGATTTTTTATGTCAGAAAACAGATGCTGGAAAGTAAAGCACTGTTTTATTATGAGAAAATAATGATTCTTCTGGATGCCATTGGTTTGGGCGCTTTCACGGTGATCGGTGTGGAAACGGCATATGAGATTGGGTATGTTCATCATCGGTTTTTGCTGTTATTTGTCGGGGTCATCACAGGTGTCGGCGGCGGTATGATTCGAGATATGATGGCGCAGCAGATACCTTTTATTCTGGTCAAACAGATTTATGCCTGTGCATCGCTGATTGGTGCCGGTGTCTGTATCTGGCTGATGCCTTATCATAAATCGGCCAGCATGATTCTGGGAGCGGTTGTTGTGGTTGTTATTCGTATTCTGGCGGCCACTTACCGATGGGATCTGCCTAAAATTGATTAGAGTGGAGAGATAGATAATGATTTTTGAGACACATGCACATTATGATGACAAGATGTTTAATGAAGACAGAGAAAGTCTGCTTGAGGGGATGCAGGCAGAAGGAATCGGCAGGATTGTGAATGTCGGCGCGGACCTGGCTTCCACAGCATCAAGTATTGCCCTTGCCGAAAAGTATCCGTTTATTTATGCGGCAGCAGGTGTTCATCCAAGCGATGCCGGTCAGCTGAATGAACAGACTTTTCAATGGCTCAGTGAGCAGGCAGAGCATGAGAAGGTCGTGGCGATCGGAGAAATTGGTCTTGATTACTATTGGGAAAAGGATCCTAAGGCACGGGCAAATCAGCAATATTGGTTCAGACGACAGATGAATCTGGCCAGAGAGAAAAAACTTCCGATTGTTATTCATTCAAGAGATGCAGCCAAGGATACACTGGATATTGCAAGGGAAGAGAAATTATCAGAAATCGGCGGTGTTGTCCATTGTTTTTCATATTCAGTGGAAATGGCCAGAGAATATCTGAATATGGGCATGTATCTCGGCATCGGCGGCGTGCTGACCTATAAAAACGCCAGAGTACTGAAGGAAGTTGTGGATTATGCCCCTATGGACAGACTGGTGCTGGAGACAGATTCTCCTTATCTGACACCGGTGCCAAATCGCGGCAAACGCAACTCTTCACTGAATCTTCCTTATGTGGTGATGGCTATTGCGGAGATTAAGGGAATCACAACGAAAGAAGTTGAGGATATCACCTGGGAAAATGCTGTAAAAATGTATTGTATGCAGTCGTAAATGATTGCAAAAAAGTGTTCCGTCTATTATAATAAGGCTATAGTTTATTTGAAATCGTGGAATGAAATATTAGTAGGAATTATAAATAGATGGAAAAGAGTACAGAACGGAAAAGGATAAAAATACAAACATTTTGTGTTTTTGCCGTGATGTTTTTGATTATGATGGGGGCTGTCTGTCTGCTCAATTATAATCAGAATAAAAAAGAAAAAATGAAAGCTGCTTATACAGCGGAGCTGACAGTCAATCGAGTGGAGTCTCAGCTGAACAAATATCTGGCAGAATCCGATTTGCTGAAAAGGATTGTGGAATCGGGCAATGAAATGAATGATGCAGAGTTTTCGGAATTGTCGAAGCTGATGCTGCAGGACAACAATGTGATTGAGGCAATCGAGATGGCCAAGGACGGAACGGTATCGCAGGTCTATCCTATGGAGGGCAATGAAGAAGCGGTCGGTCTGAATATGCTGGAGAATCCTGAACGCAGGAAGGAAGCCCGCCTGGCTATGGAGAGCGGTGAATATACGATCGCCGGTCCTTACGAACTGGTTCAGGGAGGAACAGGCGCCTTGCTGTTTGATCCGGTTTACAGACAGGATGATGACGGTCAGAAATCTTTCTGGGGTTTTTCACTTCTTGTGATCAATTGGGAGAAATTTATTGATGAAGTGGAGCTGAATACATTGTCAGATGCCGGATATGGGTATCGGATCTGGAAAGAGAATCTGTCAACCGGTGAGGAGATTACGATTGCGGAAAGTGCGGCTATGAATGAGTCGGATACGCTGGAAGTTGCCTGTGATGTGCCGAATGATACATGGTATTTTGAAATCGTGCCGTATGGCGGATGGGTTTCGGGCATGCAGAAATTATTCGGTCTGATTTGTGCAGCTATTGTGGCTCTGGTGACTGCTGTGTGTTACTGGCAGTCTGTGATGCGCCGTTATAAAGAACGTGTTCATGCAATGCAGATGGAAGCGTCTGCCAATGAAGCCAGACAGGCCAATGAGGCCAAGACGCGATTTTTGTTTAACATGAGTCATGATATGCGGACACCGATGAATGCTGTTATCGGCTTTTCAAATCTTCTTGAGAAGAATCTGGATGACAAATAACAGTCTATGAATTATGTGAAGAAGATTCAGTCGGCCAGCGGATTTCTTTTGTCACTAATGAATTACGTTTTGGAGATGGCCCGTATTGAGAGCGGCAAAACCGTACTTAAACCGGAGTCTGCCGACGCAAAGGAATTAACAGATTCTCTGGATGCGGTTTTTGAACCGGCTATCAGGAAAAAGCGGTTGAAGTATACCTGTCATATGGATGTGCAGCATGAGAAGGTCATTTGTGACCAGACAAAAGTCCGGGAAATCTTTTTGAACATTATCAGCAATTCGATTAAATATACACCAGAGGGCGGAAAGATTTCACTGGATATCCAGGAGCAGGCTTCTGCGCGTCCGGATCAGGCACTTTACAAAATTGTAGTTGAAGATAATGGTATCGGCATCAGCGAAGATTATTTACCGCATATTTTTGAAGAGTTCACAAGGGAACGCAGCAGTACGGAGAGCAAAGTCGCAGGTATAGGACTGGGACTTCCGATTGTCAAAGCCCTGGTGGAACTGATGGGCGGTACCATAGAGATATGGAGTCAGGTTGGCGAAGGCACAAGAACAACCATTATGCTGCCTTTTGCCATTGAACCTGAGGCGGAAGTGCCGGAAACCCGTGATGTGATGCAGAAAGAGCTTGCCAGGGATTTTAAGGGCAGACATGTGCTGCTGGCAGAGGACAACGATCTGAATGCCGAAATTGCCATGACACTGCTTCAAGAAACCGGATTTGAAGTAGACTGGGCTGAAGATGGCATGGCTTGTGTCGAAATCCTGCAGAAGAAGCCGGAGCATTATTATGATGTGATTTTAATGGATATTCAGATGCCGAAGATGGATGGCTATGAAGCAACAGAGACGATTCGAAGCCTGGGCAGTATTCGATCGGAAGTTCCGATTGTTGCGTTGACAGCCAATGCTTTTGAGGAAGACAGGAAGAAAGCCTTCGACGTGGGTATGAATGGTTATATTCCAAAACCGATCAGTATGGAGCAGATGTTTACAACGCTGAGGCGGGTGCTTGTCTGAGAACAATTGTAAGTATCCATTGGGACTCATACCCAGTCGGATTGAACGTTATTACATGGCAAATAAAAATGGTCAGACTATTTTTAGTCTGGCCATTTTGCAAATTCGTTTATTCAAATAAAAAGGGGAGGATTGGATGCGGCCGCTTTATCAAAAAGTCATTGCACGCGGCCTCATCCGGTTATGAAAAAGAAAAGAAAAATCTATATAATGTGTTATTAGCACTTGCTTTTGTTTTTTTATGGCTTTATTATAGAAAAGAAATGTGGCGAATATGTGACCGCTTTCTGAAAAGAAAATGAAGTTTCTTAACAGAATCCGGTACAAAAGGTAAAGAGTTTATTTAGAAAGGTATTTTTATATTTATGGAAAAACTATCCAATCCGCAGAGAACGATTGAGGTAATAAAGAAATATGAATTCTGTTTCCAGAAGAAGTTCGGGCAGAATTTCCTGATTGACGGACATGTTCTGGACAAGATCATTGCCGGGGCTGGTGTGACAAAGGACGATATGGTTCTGGAGATTGGTCCGGGTATCGGAACGATGACACAGTACCTGGCAGAGGTAGCAGGAAAAGTAGTCGCAGTGGAAATCGACAGAAATCTTCTGCCTATTCTGCAGGAAACGCTGGCAGATTATGACAATGTGAAGGTGATCCACGCAGATGTATTGTCTCTTGATCTTGAGAAGCTGGTACAGGAAGAAAATGGCGGCAGACCGATCAAGGTTGTGGCCAATCTGCCGTATTATATTACAACGCCGATTATTATGGCGTTATTTGAGCAGCATGTGCCGCTGGCCAATGTGACGGTCATGGTGCAGAAGGAAGTGGCGGCCCGTATGAAATCCGGTCCGGGTTCCAAAGACTATGGTGCACTGTCCCTGGCTGTGCAGTACTATGCAGAGCCGTATATTGTAGCCAATGTGCCATGCAACTGCTTTATGCCGCGACCGAATGTAGATTCAGCGGTCATTCGTCTGACACGTTATGAAGAACCGCCGGTTCAGGTAAAGGACGAGAAGATGCTGTTTAAGATTATCAGAGCGTCTTTTAACCAGCGCCGTAAGACGCTTCAGAATGGTCTGAACAATTCTTCGGAATTAAACTTTACAAAAGATCAGATTGCAGCAGCAATTGCAGAAGCAGGATTTTCTCCGTCTGTGAGAGGTGAGGCACTGACACTGGAGCAGTTTGCGAGATTGACGGATATTTTGCTGGGAGAATAAAAGTTTATAAAGTGAGATAAAAAGGTTATCATTAACTCTTCATTTTTCTGTTGCAGTTGATGATAATTTTTTTGCATATTTTTCATTATTCAGTCATATATATGAATAAGTGCTGTGGTAAAAGCAGTGCTGCGGAAAAAATTATATCGGTGGCCTGGGAGGGATTTCTGTGGCAGAGTATCGGCGTTTTATTTCTTATATGTATTTATATGAAGATGGAAGAAAAACAATTAACAGCGGGTTTGTGCGGGTTGAAGACAGGGATGACCAGTGCCGCATATTGATTCATATGTCGGGAATCTATAATAGTGAGAATGATGTTTATCGGGGATATATGCTGATCCGGGAGTCCGGCGGGTACATAGGCATTGCAGTCGGAGAAGTACAGATCCGTCAGCAGACAGGAGAAATGGAGATTGTGATGGACAGTGAGCATTTGATGGGGACGGCGTATGATTTAAATCGTGTTTCGGGAATGGTTTTTCTGGGTGGAAATGGCAGTGTGTACGGCACCAGATGGGATGATGAGCCATTGGAAACGGATAAATTTGTTAATAAAGAGCAACTTTCGGGAGAATTAGTGCGGTTTGGAAAAGGAAATGTTGACGTTTCAGTGGACGGAGAAGATATAAGGCATCATTCTGAAAGTGCAGTAGAGTCGGCCACGGAGCAGAGAATGGAAAAGGAAGCGGCAAAAAATAAAATAGCGGAGGATGCAGATGATTATAATTTACAGGCAGTGCGGAGGCAGGAGCCTATACAGCATGCGGATGAAAACCCTCTGATTCTGGAAGAGGAATTGGTTTTAGACTCTGATTCGGAGAACACAGCAGCATTGAAGAACATGGAAAACGATGATACAAAAAGAGAAGAAAAATCTGTGGCACTGGCTGCAGATGCTGTAATTGAGGAAACGGAACCCATTCAGGAAACGCGGCAAAAACAGCCAATGAATACCTATGCGCGGTTGATGTCACAGCTTCCTCAAATGTATCCCTTTGAAGATGACAGTGTGGAGAGCTGTGTTCGGATGGAACTTCAGGATATCGGACGGATGCCGATGTCATGCTGGATTTATGGCAGCAACAGCTTTCTGCTTCATGGTTATTACTGCTACAGACATTTAATTCTGGCGAAGGCAGTGCGGGAAAAAGAAGGTGGGAAGGACGGTATGTCAGAGAATGAAGATGTTTATATGATGGGAGTTCCGGGAATCTGGCAGCATAGGGAACAGTATATGGCATCTATGTTTGGCTTTAGAACATTTAAACCGGTGAGTCATGAAAAACAGAGGAGCGGTGCTTTTGGATATTGGTGTGTGGAATTGAAATAAGGCTGGTCATCGGCCTCTGGGACTGTTAAAATAAAGATAACAGATAAAAACAGATTAAGGTAGAAGAGTAAGTGGTGAATACAATATGATAAAATGCAATTATGGGCTGGTTCCGGAAGAAGAGGATGAACAGAAATTAGATCCGCGGCTGGCACAAAATAGCTTGTTTAAAAATGTTTCGGAGGAGAGTATTGCACGGATTCTTGTCTGTTCAGGGGCTAAGCTGCATACTTATAAAAAGAATGAGACGATTTTTGCTCAGGGAGACAAGGCAGAGTATTTTTATGCCTTATTAAAAGGCAGCGTATCGATTATAAGCTATATGCCTTCCGGTAAGGTGAATGCGCTTTACCATGTTGCGGCGGGAGCCATGCTGGGGGAACATTACAGCAGCCATCTTGACACAAAGGGGAGGGTCTACTGGTATGAAGCAGCGGCCTGCGAGCCGGTGGAAGTATTGGCAGTGCCATGGCAGTATTTATATGGTTTCTGCGATAAGGCCTGTGATCATCATAAGCAATTAATCCAGAATCTGTATGAAAGCATGTCTACAAAGGAATGGATGGCTGTGAGAAAGCTGAATGTACTTGGTTTTGCCAGTGTACAGGAGCGGATTGCGGCCTGGCTTTTGCAGGAAACGGATGAGAATGGCCTGGTAGAACTGAAGACGAATCGGGAAGAACAGGCAGATTATCTATGTGTGGCCAGACCATCCTTGTCACGAACACTGATGCAGATGCAGAAGGCGGGTATCATAGAAGCCAGGCGGAATCAAATACAGATTTTGGATAGAGAAAAACTGGAAAAAATTTTGTAAAATATGGAAGTTTGTAACAGCTGTTACAGACTTCTTTTGTGTAAGCGGATATAATAGCATTAAATCAGTAATAATTATTAATTTTATATTTGCTCAAAGAAATATGAAACTGTTAACGGGGGATTTTGGTCAGCAGATAAGTAGGTAATGATTAAAAATACGCTGACAACAAATAAAATGGAGGTGCCACTACATGAGTATGAATTTTGTGAATGAACCAACAAGAGCATGGGAGCCTAAAAAGAGACTGCGTGAGATGATCAATGAAGGCAGTGATGCAGCGAATGTGGACAGGCTGGTGGAGTTGCTGATTGATGATGGATTTGATTTTTCATTGACAGCGGATGCGATGACGCCAATTGATGAAGCAGAACGTGTTGTGTCTGTAGGTATGGGTATCGCAGTGAAGAGTGATATGTATCTGATTGAGAATCTGGCCCAGGCAGCAGGTGCAGCGCTTGGATGTTCAAGACCGGCATTTGAGCGTCTGAAAGTTCTTCCGAGAGAAAGATTCGTAGGCATGAGCGGCGAGAAATTTACAGGTACACTTTATATTGCCTGCGCAATTTCCGGTGCACAGCAGCATCTGAAAGGTATTGAAAAGGCGCATACAGTTGTAGCCATCAACAGAAATGAAAAGGCACCGATTTTCAAACATGCGGATTATGGTATTGTGGGTGATATCCGAACAATTCTGCCATTGTTGACAGAAAAACTGAACAGTGATCTGCCGAAGCCTGATCCAAATGCCAAACCGGTTAAACGAGAAATGCCATTATATACGAAGACGACAGCAACAGCAGATGGACGATATGTCTGCATGGGCTGTGGCTATGAATATGACCCTGAAAAAGGCGATCCGGATGCAGGCATTGAACCGGGTACTCCATTTGAAGCATTGCCGGAAGATTGGATCTGTCCGGAATGCGGTGTATCAAAGAGTGAAATGATCAGTGCGGTAACAAGAGGATAGGAGGGCGCAGAATGAACGGAGTAAGAAAAGTAACAGAAGATTTATATTGGGTTGGCGTTAATGATAAGCGAATTGAGTTATTTGAGAATATTCATCCGATTCCGGAAGGTGTTTCCTATAATGCGTATCTTTTGTTGGATGAAAAAACAGTTTTGTTTGATACCGTAGACTGGTCAGGCTGCCGCGTATTTCTTGAGAATATCGCTGCTGTGCTGGACGGCAGAAAGCTGGATTATCTCGTTGTCAATCATATGGAGCCGGACCATGCCGCTTCTCTTGAAGAAGTGCTGATCCGTTATCCTGAATGCAAAGTCATCAGCAATGAAAAGGCATTCATGTTTATGCGTCAGTTTGGTTTTGACGTAGATGGCCGTGAAGATACGGTCAAAGAGGGAGATACAAGATGTTTCGGCAAGCATACGGTGACATTCCTGATGGCACAGATGGTGCATTGGCCGGAAGCTATGGTAACATTTGATACAACCAATGGTGTCCTGTTCTCAGCAGATGCATTCGGTTCTTTTGGTTCACTGGATGGTCGTTTGTTTGACGATGAAGTAAACTTTGACAGAGACTGGATTGACAATGCCAGAAGATATTTTACCAATATTGTGGGTAAATACGGACCATTTGTACAGCAGTTGTTAGCAAAGGCTAAAACAGCGCCGATTAAGATGTTCTGTCCGCTTCACGGACCGGTATGGCGTACCAATCTCGGTTACTATCTGGACAAACATGATAAATGGAGCCGTTACATTCCGGAAGAAAATGGTGTTATGATTGTTTATGCATCCATGTACGGCAACACAGAATCCGCGGCTCAGGCACTGGCAGCACAGTTATGCGAAAAAGGCGTTACCAATGTGAGAGTCTATGATGTGTCAAAGACTCATGTATCCTATTTGGTGGCTGAAGCATTTAAGTACAGTCATATTGTTCTGGCATCTGTAACTTACAATCTCAACATTTATCCTGTAATGGAAGACTTCCTGCATCATCTGAAGGTGCTGAACCTGTCAAAACGTGTCTTCGGTATCATTGAAAATGGTTCATGGGCCATCAAATCCGGCTCATTAATGGAACAGTATATTGATGAGAATCTGAAGGACTGCAAGATCCTGAATGCCAGAATGACCATCAACTCCTCAGCAAACCGTTCTAATGCGTCCGAACTGGATGCACTGTCCGATGCCATTGTGAAATCTGTGGCTATTGAAGGAAGAGTTTTCGAACAGCGTGTTCTTGATGATGCGGCCTTTGCAGAGGAAGAGGCAAGAAAGGCTGCACTTAAGAAAATGTCAGCAAAAGAAAGAATGGCATTGATGAGAGCAAAGCATAGACAGGAAAAAGGCGAATAACAGGAAAACAAAAAGATATTAAGATTTTCAAAGAAATAAATAATCCAAATGGAAAAGGGAAAACCCCGGAGGCTGCTGCCTCCGGGGTTTTTTGCATCCTAAAACTGATTCCTGCTTTACCTGAATTTTACATTTTCCACAGTTTCCTTTTACTAAACTTTTTGTTTAAAAATACTTGACAACGACAAAAATTAATTTATAATAGATTTGTTTAGTAATATCGAACTAAAAGTTTTAAGGAGGAATCAGCGTGGATATAGGTGCAAAGATCAAGCTGCTTAGGATTAAGAACCAGCTGACCCTTGAAGAGTTGGCAAACCGCAGTGAGCTGACGAAGGGGTTTCTTTCCCAGGTTGAGAGGAATCTGACGTCGCCATCCATTGCAACGCTGGAGGATATACTTGAGGCCCTCGGTACTTCACTGGGCGAATTTTTTTCCGATGACAGAGATGAGCGTGTGGTGTTTACGGCCAATGACTATTTTATCAATGAGCAGGAGGCCTACGATATTTTCTATATCGTGCCGAATGCCCAGAAGAACAGTATGGAGCCCATTCTGATCAAGCTGCATCCGAGATGCGAATCGGAGACATATGGTCCTTATGAGGCGGAGGAGTTCGGTTATGTCCTTCAGGGAAAGGTGGAACTGCATTACGGCAAAGAGCAGTATATGCTGAAAAAGGGACAGACCTTCTATCTGAAGGGAGACAGAGAACATTATTTGAGGAACGCAGGAGAATCCGAGGCGAAGGTGATATGGGTTTCAAACCCGCCTTCATTTTAATTGGCAAGGGAGAGGACAATGGAGAAGATTATTGAACTTAAGAATCTGACGAAGAATTTTGATGACCAGCAGGTCTTAAAGGGCATCAATCTGGATATTCATCAGAATGAGTTTTTGACGCTGCTGGGACCCAGCGGCTGCGGCAAGACAACGACGCTGCGTATTATTGCCGGCTTTGAGGAGGCCAGCAGCGGTGAAGTGTTGTTTGACGGCATGGATATTTCGAAAATTCCGGCCTACAAACGTGAGATTAATACCGTTTTCCAGAAATATGCATTATTTCCGCATATGAATGTGTTTGATAATGTCGCTTTTGGATTGAATATCAAGAAGATGGACAAGGCCGTGATTAAGACAAAGGTGGAACGAATGCTGGCTATGGTAGGTCTGGCTAACTATGGTTCCAAGGATGTAACACTTCTGTCCGGCGGTCAGCAGCAGCGTGTGGCTATTGCCAGAGCCCTGGTGAATGAACCGAAGGTTCTGCTTCTGGATGAGCCGTTAGGCGCCCTGGATGCCAGACTGCGTAAGGAGATGCAGATTGAGCTTAAGAAGATTCAGAAGGAAGTGGGGATTACTTTCGTGTTTGTTACTCATGATCAGGAGGAAGCCCTTTCTATGTCTGACACAGTGGTTGTTATGAATGAGGGAACGATTCAGCAGATTGGTACACCAATTGATATCTACAACGAGCCGGAGAACCGTTTTGTAGCCGGCTTTATCGGTGAATCCAATATTATCGAAGGCGTCATGATCAGGGATTTCCTGGTAGCTTTTGATGATTTCGAGTTTGTCTGTGTGGACAAAGGGTTTCCTGAGAATGAACCGGTGGATGTTGTTATTCGTCCAGAGGATATTGATATTGTGCAGCCGGATAAGGCCAGCCTGAAAGGTATCGTCAAATCCGTTACCTTCAAGGGTGTACATTATGAAACCATTGTTACTACCAAATACCGCGATTACAGAATCGATACAACAGATTATTTTGCTGTCGGACTGGAAGTGGGACTGACATTTACGCCGGAAGACATTCATGTTATGTGGCAGATGGGGAGTTACTAGATGAAACATTTTAGAAAATTAACGGGGCCGTATTTTGCCTGGCTGGTGCTGTTTGTCCTGATCCCGCTGGTGCTTATTGCGATTTATGCATTTACCACAAGCGGCAATCCGGTGAAAACACTGAATTTTACGTTGATGAACTTTGCGAAAATCAACGAATCTACGTATATCAAAGTATTTATTAAATCTATTGAAATGGGTATTCTGACCACGGGTGTCTGCCTGATTCTGGGTTATCCCATGGCATATCTCATTGCAAAATGTCCTGAGGAAATGCAGGATATGCTGATTATGGCAGTGACGATTCCCACATGGATCAATATGCTTCTGAGAACCTACGCATGGATGAACCTTTTGTCAGATAACGGTATTATCAATGGACTGCTGGGTGTGCTGGGCATTAATCCGGTGACCATGATGTACACGAATTTTTCTGTAGTTGTGGGTATGGTCTGCAACTTTATGCCGTTTATGATCATTCCGATTCATACATCTCTGAGAAAAATGGATAATTCTCTGATTGAAGCTGCTATGGATCTGGGGGCGAATCCGTTCCAGACATTCCAGAAGGTTGTTCTGAAATTGTCTATGCCGGGTGTCATTAATGGTATTGTGATGGTTTTTCTGATGGCGATTTCTTCTTTCGTTATTCCGAAGCTCCTTGGAGGCGGACAGTTTGTCCTGATTGGTAATCTGATTGAGTCCCAGTTTGTATCTGTAGGAGACTGGAATTTCGGCAGTGCCATTTCACTGATTCTGGCGGTTCTGATTCTTCTGGCAATGCGCTTCATGAAGAAGATGGATGTACAGGACAATTAGGAGGCGGCCATGCAAAAGAAAAACAGTTTATTCTCAAAATTTTATATTGCTATATGTTTTGCTTTTTTCTACCTGCCGATTCTGGTGACGATTGTATTTTCATTTAATTCATCGAAATCATTGTCTAAGTTTACCGGATTTTCCCTGCGCTGGTATAAGGCGCTTTTGGAAAACAGTGAGATTATGTCGGCGGTTTATGTATCTGTGACGATTGCCATACTGGCTACCATTGCTTCAACAGTGCTTGGAACGATGACAGCTATCGGTCTTTCAAAGTCACGGAGAATTATCAAAGATATGGTTCTGGGGATGAATGATATTCCGATTCTGAATCCGGATATTGTTACAGCCATCGGATGGATGCTGCTGTTTTCATCTCTTGGATTCCAGAAAGGCTATATCACCATGCTTCTGGCACATATTGCCTTCTGTACGCCGTATGTTATTACCAGTGTGTATCCGAAGGTGAGAAGCCTGGACCCGAATCTGGCCAATGCAGCCATGGACTTGGGGGCCACTCCATATCAGGCGTTGACGAAGATTATTATTCCGATGATTCGTCCGGGAATCTTTGCAGGTGCTCTGCTGGCATTTACCATGTCCTTCGATGATTTCGTTATTTCCTATTTTGTATCGGGAAATGGCGTTAAGAATATTTCGATTGTTGTTTACAATATGACCAAACGTATTAATCCGACGATTAATGCACTGTCAACCATTGTTATTGTGGTCATTGTTGTGATTCTGTTGTTGGCGAATCTGCTTCCGAGACTGGGCGGCGGTGACAACAAGAAGAATAATCAGAACATGAAGAAACTTGTGGCAGGTGTAGCTGTTTTTGCATTAGTGCTCAGTCTTGTGACCTGTGCGGCTAATAAGAGCAATAACAAAGAGGCAAGAGTGCTGAAGATTTACAATGCCGGCGAGTATATCGATCCGGATCTTCTGACGGAGTTCCAGGATGAGTACAATTGTACGGTTATTTATGAGACGTTTGAGTCTAATGAGATGATGTATACCAAGCTTCAGGCCGGAGATGCTTATGATATTCTGATTCCGTCAGATTATATGATCGAACGTCTGATCAAGGAAGATTATCTGCAGCCGATTGACTGGGATCGTCTGACTAATGCAGAAGGACTGAATCCGGATGTTATGGACAAAGAGTATGATCCGGGCAATGTTTACTCTGTCCCTTATTTCTGGGGCAATGTAGGTATTCTCTATGATACGACGGTTGTTGATCCGGCAGATCTCAGTGAGGGATGGAATCTTTTGATGGATACAAAATATGCAGGTAATCTGTATATGTACGATTCTGAACGAGACTCCTTTATGATTGCCCTGAAGGCGCTGGGATATTCTATGAATACCCATGATGAGAATGAAATTCATGAGGCTTATGAATGGCTTGTGAAACAGCGTGATACCATGAAACCGGTCTATGCCGGTGATGATGTCATCGACAATATGATTTCCGGCAACAAAGCACTGGCGGTTGTTTACTCCGGTGACGGTGCCTACATTATGGCGGAGAATGAAGATCTCGGCTTCCTGATGCCGGATGAGGGCACAAACCTCTGGTATGATGCCATGGTTATGACAAAGGACTGTGAGAATACAGAACTGGCTTATGAGTTCATGGACTTCATGCTGAGAGATGACGTAGCCTACAGAAATACACAGTATGTCGGTTATAGTTCACCGGTTGTGGCTGCTTATGATCAGGCACAGGAAGAGGACTACGAAGGTATCGAAGCGTATGTACCGCGTGTCGGCTACGAAAAAGATGAGATTTTCCGTTATCAGGATACGGATATTAAGAAATTATTTGCTGAGCTTTGGACAAAAGTCAAGGCACAGTAAGGGCAAAAGAGGCTGTTGTTGCAGCCTCTTTTTCATGTTATGATAGGGGTATGACATATCAGGGGAAGTGTCTTGTAAGGTTAAAATAACGGGGGTGGCATGATGATTAATTATTCAGAAGATGCAAGCAGACAGTATCATATTCAGGTGGCCAAAGGGGAAGTAGGCCGCTATGTGATTCTTCCCGGAGACCCAAAGCGCTGTGTGAAGATTGCCCAGTATCTTGACAATCCTGTGCTGATTGCGGATAACAGGGAGTTTACGACTTATACAGGTACTTTAGACGGTGTGAAAGTCAGTGTGACATCCACAGGTATTGGCGGTCCGTCAGCGTCTATCGCCATGGAAGAACTGTATCGCTGCGGTGCGGATACTTTTGTGAGAATCGGAACCTGCGGCGGCATGCAGACGGATGTGAAGAGCGGTGATATCGTCATTGCCACAGGCGCAGTCCGAATGGAGGGCACCAGTAAGGAGTATGCACCTATTGAGTATCCGGCAGTACCTGATTTTGGCGTGACAACAGCCCTTGTTTCCGCGGCAGAATCTCTGAAAATGCCGTATCATACCGGGGTTGTCCAATGTAAGGATGCCTTTTACGGACAGCATGCGCCGGAATTGATGCCGGTGAGCTATGAGCTGCAGAACAAATGGGAAGCTTGGAAACGGATGGGCTGTCTGGCATCAGAGATGGAATCTGCGGCATTGTTTATTGTGGGCGGTCATCTGGGTGTGCGGGTAGGTTCCTGCTTCCTTGTAATGGCCAATCAGGAGCGGGCGAAACTGGGGCTTGAGAATCCGGTGGTTCATGATACAGATGGAGCCATTCATGTGGCTGTGGAAGCAATCAGGAATCTGATTCGGGAAGATAAGAGATAAATATCAGGATATATTTGTCTGAGTAGAATTTACAGGTAAGGTTAGATAAGGTTGAAAAAGTTGAAATTCTGGGGATAAAGGAGGCAAAAGGATGGGTGAGCAGTGGATAACTCCCATTGGAGAGAATGAAAAATTGCCGGAAAATCTGATCCGAACACTGATCAAGACAGCCGCGGAACAGCTTAAGTTTTCCTATACACCCTATTCACATTTTAAAGTGGGGGCAGCGCTTCTGGCTGCGGACGGCACGATTTATACCGGATGCAATATAGAGAATGCGGCCTATACACCGACGAACTGTGCAGAGAGAACAGCCTTTTTCAAGGCGGTCAGTGAAGGTGTGCAGGATTTCCGGGCGATTTGTATTGTAGGCGGCATGAATGGTGTCTGGGGCAGTTATGCTGCACCTTGTGGTGTCTGCAGACAGGTGATGATGGAGTTCTGTGATCCGGAGAGTTTTCAGATTATTCTGGCAGCAAAGGATGGGAGGTATAAGATTTATTCTCTGAGAGAATTGCTGCCGGAGGGGTTTGGACCGGATAATCTGGACTAGTCTGGTCTGGAAAAAGAATGATATTAAAACTCAGGATGTATGGGCAAGTCCTGACAATAAAGAATTTTTAATGCGAAGAACCGGAAGCTTTGACACTTCCGGTTCTTTTATATCACCTGATGCACCCAAATGAATTCAGACGGTAAAGGGTAGAGGTATAAGCATCAGGGTTTGATTACAGACAATATCAAGGGGGATTGATAGTGTCTATAATTGGCTGGTTGTACCGTTTTCATAGATCCAGTTAGTAACATTGCCGTTGGAATCTGTGATACGGATATAGAAGGTTTCGATCTCACTCTTGCTGGTGAAACTTGTACCTGTTTTGTAATTCGTCTGGTCTGTGGAATATTCCACTTTGCTGATATCAACGCCCTCACCGGTTGCTGTGATGGAAGCTGTCCATGTGGTTGTGGTTGAAGGACGGGACCAGAACCACCATCCGCCGCCGCTGCTGCCTGTTGTTTTAGTAACGTTGACTTTGACATGGACAGATGCATGCGCAGGGTCTGCAGCGCCGCAGATTGTGCATTTGTGTGTATCCGGATCATAGCTGCAGTTTCCGTTTTCAGTGAAACCGCATACTTCACAAGCTCTGGCATGTGTGCCGCTGCCGTCGGATGTCCATTTGCCGAAACTGTGCTCTTTGGCTGCAACAGTGTCGTAGAATACTGCTTTGGCAGAGGCTTCAGATTTTGAAACGGTTAAGCCATTCGAATCGGCAATCAGGAACCAGTTGACAGTTGTTATCTGTCCGCGGTTCCACCATCCCCATCCCCAACCGGAACCGGAGGATTGTTTTTCAGTAACGGTTGTGTAGAACATGTGGTTTTTGAATGTCCAGTAGAAAGGCTCATCGTTTAGTGTTAGGGCGTTATTCTCAAATCCGATATATTTGCCGTCAGCGTTCTGGATGCTCCACTTATCGCCGGATGATTTGGCAAATGTATAGGTGCCGACATCTGTACCGCCGATGGACATCTGGTGACTGCCCTCGGAAAGACTGATTTCCTTTTGTCCTTCGCAGGAAATAGTTGATTTCACTTCAAATTTGACCTGAATGGAGACGCTGTTGCTTTCATCACCCTGAATGGTGAAGGTTTCGTTATATGTTCCGGCAGGAAGGCCTTCCTTTGGCTGTACCGTAATTGTTTCAGTACCTGCCCAAGGTTCAAGATAGTCTCCGCTGTCCGGTGAAACGATATAAGCAGAGGATGCTGCATCGCTGGTCAGTTTCCAGTTATAAATGGCTGCATTTCCGGTGCTGTTAATGGTAAATGTCTTAGCAGAAGGCTGGGTATAACCTTCATCATGGCTGCCGAAGTTTAATACAGATGTGTCACTGGTCAGTTTATATTCCGGTATATGCAGATCAATATAAAAATCTTTATCAAGGACGGTATTGTGTTCGGCATCATAGGCGTAGAAATGTAAATGTTCGTTGTAAATATCCTTTGTAAGATTTTGTTTAGGTGTAATCGTAAATTTGTAGGTATGATCTTTCAACAGGATATTTTCAGCGTTGTCATTTTCCAGTTCAATGGTATAAACAGTGGCTATTGTAGTACTTACAATTTCCCAATCCGTAATATCTTTAAGACCGATATTTTTCAAATATCCGGTGATAGGTTCGATTGGCATACCTTCAGGGACAACACCAAAGCCATAAGCTGATCTGGATAATGCAATCTTATAATTCGCTTGCTGTTCTACTGTAGAGTCAGCACTGAGTTTGAGATCATGATCCGGCATGGTCAGGGAGGTGATGTCATCCATTGGAGGATAAAGAATGGTGTCTATTTTGTCGGTGCTGCATAGCCATTGGGAGAAAATACGCTGCGGATGGGTGATGGCATTGAGTCTGACAGGAGATGTTCCGGAAATAACATAGGCTGTTGTCAGGTCTGTTCCAACAATTTTGGCATCATCTAATGTGAGTTTTCGGAAGGTCAGATCCAGTGACTTGCTGCCTGCCAGGTTGTTTTTGTCACTGAAGACACCGCCTGTGATTTCGCCGCCGAGGCCATCGGAGATGGCATCACCGTCGTAATCTGTATCTGAAGCCAGATCATTTTCCACGGTATTGAGGAAAACACCGTTAGAAATGACACCCCGGTTAATGACATTGCTGCGGAAGACACCGCCTGAAATCAGACTTTGTCCAACAGAATTGCCATTATAGACATCCTCATTATACTGAGCGATAACAGTATTGCGGAAATCGCCTTTTATAATTTCACCCTGATAAAGAACGACTTCACCGTGATAAGTACCGCTCTGGATAGTGCCGCCGTTAATGATCTCAACAACCGGTTCACCCATGAATGTACCGGAGAGGACATCACCGGAAATGATCAGCGGATACTGAATGTTATTCTGAGAATTTCGTCGTCCAAATGTACCGCCTGTGATTGTATTCACATCCAACAGGGTTTCCTTGCCGTCTTCTGTATTGTAAAAATATCCGCCGATAATTTTATCAACTGAAATTTTTCCGACATTTTTCCATGTGCCGTAGCCGATTAGAGCGTTATCCCAAGTGGAGGTAATGGCGGTTAATCCATCGGAAGCATCTGCATTGCAGACGATATAGCCATGGTCATCCAGATTGATCTGAGGGATGCCGGCATCTGCAAGGGAGGTATCCATGTTGATGGCCAGATGAAGATTTTTCAGGGACATGGAGAAATCACTGCTGCCGTCATCATTGTAAAGACGATGACCGTTCATTTCCAATACGATAGACTGACCGGAACCGGTAATAGAACCGATATCGTCGCCGTCAGTGTCTGCAGGAACCCGGATATCGCCCTGGGCCTGAATCATCATCTGGTCACAATCGTCCACATCGATGGCATCGATTAATCCCTGCAGTGTACCGTCAAAAGTAACAAATTCCGTTGTACCAAAATGAGCGGATTCCGTTGAACTTGCAGTGGATTTGCTGAAAGTGACAACGGCTGTCTGGTCATTGCTGGAGTAGGAAATCTTATAAAGGTCAGACTGGATGCCGGCATCTTTCAATGTCTGGATGATTTGCTTTTCATTCCAGTCACCGGTGATATCAGTAATCTCCAGTTCGGATATCACCTGGCCGCCTGCATAGGATGTCTGGGTGTGAGAGGTGACGTTAAAGGCACGTTCGCCTTCGTCATATGTACCTGTATCAGCGTTTGCAGACTGTGGTGTCTGATCTGAAACAACAGGATTAAAAACGTCTGTTTGGATTGTGCCTGAGCCAAGAGAGCTTAGATCAAAATCGTACTGTGTGGTATAGAATGTATCTTTATCATCGGATGCATTCGTCCGTGCACTGACGCTGGCAGTCATATCTGCCGGAGAATAAACAACACTCCACTGGGTTTCATGGGTTGCATCAATGGTATTGTCCTGATAGGCTTCGGATAACAGTGCCATTGCTGCTTCTTTGGACATTGTGTAGTCGCAGTCGGATAAGTGACGGATAAATCGCATATAGCGGTCGAATCCATGAAGTCCGTCATCCCAATTTTCATTCTGTGATGGGTAAAGCTGATAGAAATTGGTGATCTGTCGGCCGCCTTTAGTGGAATTGCTGTCGTTGAGACTATCATATTGAATGGCTGTATCGCCCTTACCAGGAGTCACTTCTATGATGCCGTATTCGCCGGTTTTGTCGGCAACAAAGAAATGGAAGTTGGAATAGGTCATAGAAGAGCGGATGTTGTAATCATCCAGAAGGTCGATGGCTTCCTGTACATTGGCTGCATAGTCCAAGACAAGACGAACGTAAAGATTAGGAATGAGAGAAGGATCTTCCGGCTGGGAACCTTCGCCATCCAGCTTCAGAACACTGATCATCATACCCTTTTCATTCATACCGTCCATGGCCAGGTAAGGCAATGCCCTCAGCAGCGGGTTATCGGAAAGATCAACACCGTCGATATCAATCCAGCCGCCTGCTGCCATGGCGATGGATTCATAACCGTCTTTGGAATAGGTATGCATAAGGACGTTTTTTGCTGACTGCAGATAATCATAGTTGCGTGCATAAAGGATATTGTCATTGCTGTCCTGTGCAACAAAGGCGCTGCAGGCACCGCCGTCCCCCATGTTAATGCTGTATGAAAAATCTTTGTCGGAACTAATCAGATGAGAAACCACCCATTTGATTAAATCATTGCTGTCATGAATATTGTGGGTCAGCAGATCGGACATCTGGTAATCATATCGATAGTCCATGGCATAAAAAGTTTTCTCTTCATTTAAGGCCCGGAGTGTACCATCACTTTCATCGGCAGCTGCAGGCTGAGCCGGTATAAGAGCAAATAACATGCAGAGTGTCAGCAAAAATGCCAGTGCTTTTCTTTTCATTTTCATAAACAAATCCCCCTTTTTGATGAGCCGAAAGGTTACTTCAGCATATAAGCTTTCAGTTGTCCGCGGCTGTCTATATTCAATTTATTGAATACAGATGATAAATGCTGTTTGACGGTTCGGACAGTCATCGACATATAATCCGCAATTTCCGTATTGGTCCATCCGCGGTTGGCCAGCATGGCGATGGTAAATTCGGTGGTTGTCAGATTATCAGCGATATCTTCTTTGGCTGCCGGATTGTGGATCCGCCGCCAGCCATAGCTGAACTGATAGGTAATCTGAATGATTTTTTTGTAATCCTCAGGATAGTCATTTTTCATGCATGTCTCAATCAGCCCCTGTAATAGTCCGTGATGTTCCCCAATTCCTTCAATCAGACCATCAGGCTGTGCAAGCTGCCAGGCTGCCATAAAATAATTTCTGGCAAGCTCCGGCTGCCGCAGATTCATGGCATCCATGGCACCCATAAGATTCAGATAGATCATGGCGATCGGATAGATTTCTGTGCTGAGCATCAGGCAGGTTTGGATAATGCCCAGGGATTTTTCATATTCCTGAGCCAGATAGGCTTCATGGGCGAGAACATAGCAGCCCCAGAGACGCATTCCCTTAGGCAGTTCTGTCAGATAGTCTGACAGAGGCGGTATCTCGCCTACCGGCAGATGGAGCAGTGTCTGTGCTGCCATGGCCACGAAGATGCTCATGGCTGTTGTCCGACGGTCGCTGTTGTCGGCAAGTATTTGATTTAAATGTATTTTCAGGCTTCTGAGTCCGCCTTTTGCTGCGTTGATCCGGTTTAAGGAAAGATTGGCAAATGTATGGATCAGGCAGGCTGAAAGCTGCAGCATGGAATCAGGATGGTTCAGATACAGCTCTGTGAGATTGACGGCTTTGTCGTGCTGTCCTGTAAAGTAGTAATATTCACAGAAAGCCATTTCCCGGGCGGCCTGATCTTCCAGCTGATTGATGATTATCAGGCATTCTCCCGGCTTGAAGGAAGTACTCATCAGCCGCATCGGAATGTGATCTTCTGGTTTATTTGATTGTTCCAGACCGAGAATGTAATCTGTGGACACATTAAATTCAATAGCCATTTTTGTTAAAATATCACTGCTGATAGATTTTGTGTCTTCATTCAGGATACGGCTGATCTGTGAAGGCGAGATCTTTAATCTGTCGGCCAGTTCCTTTCTGGAAAATCCATGGGCTTCACAGAGCGCCTGAAGGCGTTTCCCGGGTGTTAATGCTGAATCATAAGTTGTTGGCATAAGGGATTCCCCCTTTTTATGTACATAATTGAAATCGGGTATCTACTTATTAACAATATTATTGTACCATGGAAAAAGATTTTAAACATCGTCCGATTTTTCAGAAAAATGGTTAAAATTAGGTGGATTATCAGAACTTTTTGGGAAAAGAATTGCAAATATGCAAATGAAAAAATCCCTTTTGCTGAAGAGGGATGAATCAACAAAAGGGATGATAAAAGACTATTTTCTGCGGTTTTCGAAGTAAATAAAGTGGTCGATGGCATCCAGAATATCTTTGAAATCCTCTCTCGGGGCGATGTCTATGTAGCGGGTCAGCAGCTCTGTTTCACAGTCTTTATAGCGGCCGTAAAACAGGTCATAAAGATTATGACCCCGCATATGAATGCGGATGTCTTCCATATGCAGGCGGACATCCTCCGGAGAGGTCAGTTCGTGGCCAATAGCAGCCACCAGTTTTTCGCCGCTGGAAAGACGATACAGGTATTCACGCCATTTCTCATAGAATAAATCATAAAATGCCTGAGGGCTTTGGACAACACCAAGCTGAGTCATGATCTCGGGATTGAAAAAGTAATTTTCAAAGGAATAGTATATAAGAATAACATAGAAAGGACTAAAGAGATATATATAAATGCCCTTTAAAGTTGTTTCTCTAAAGGGCAGAATAGTATTTTCAATATATGTAATTAATGCTCAAGAAAAGATACAAAAGCGGCTTTTTTGTCAATCTGTTCGCCTACGAGAGCAACACCTTTGCCCATGGTAAAGGCGGCCAGAACTGTACCGATGCCGAGTCCTGAGATGTGACCGAGAAAGAAGAAGGTCATGCAGGCGGTGATGGCGAGGCAGGTGACATCGTAGCTGATTTTTATTCTGGAGTAAGGCTGTTTTGTGATGTCCATAAGTTCACGCGGGAAAAGGTCCGTTGGGATAATCGGCAGTTTGCAGCGGTTAGAAAGCGCGATGCCGAAGCAAAGAATGAGATAACTCAGTGCAAAATAGAAAATTCTCAGCGGCAGATTCAGAGGCAGCTGATTGATCCAGAGTTCATGAACATCCATCATTTCCCCGAAGGCAAAGCCCACAACAAAACTGAATAAATAAGCCGGAACAAATTTGCGGCGCATGATCATAAGCGCACAGATCAGCAGCCCCTGAAAGATATAAGTCCATGTGCCGAGGGAGAGCTTTGGAAGCACCAGATTGAATGCGTATGGAACGCTTGAAATGGCTGAAATACCGGAACCTGAATGCAGCATCAAAAGGACACCGAGGCTGTTGATGATGACGACAAGCACCAGAGCCAATTCGCCTCTCAGTACGGCTTTATTATCATTGGTTGTCATAACAAATCACTCTTTTCTGAAATAGTAAAAAATAAAAAGTGCCGGAAGCACCAGAGCAATTATAAACCTATTTTACTGCGGTATCAAGATAAAATTCAGACTGAGATAGAAATCCTTTGACATATATGTCAGTGAATATTAAAAATTAATTCTCCCGATGGTTTTTAGGGGAGAAAAGTTAGGTTGTAGTTACTCTTAAAATGTGATACAACATTAGTAGGAGATAACAGCGTATGCATTGCTGCGGCAGGCAATGAAAGAGCAGCAGCGGGAAGGAAAGGAAACAAAGAATATGAAGAAGATTCTGGTTGTGGGGAGTTTAAACATGGATATGGTTCTTTCTGTGGATCATCATCCGGTGCCGGGGGAGACGATCATCGGAGATAGTCTTTCCTATCATTCCGGCGGCAAAGGAGCCAATCAGGCCTATGCGGTTGGTAAACTGGGCGGCGATGTGCGTATGATCGGATGTGTCGGCTGGGATGATAATGGCATGATTCTGATAGAAAATCTGGCGCAGGCAGGAGTAGATACAACAACGATCGAACGCGTACCGGAGGAACCAACGGGAATGGCGATTATCGACGTGGATAAAAAAGGAGAGAATAGCATTGTCGTTATATCAGGGGCCAATGCATGCCTGACACCTTCATTGCTTCATAAGCAGAAGGCGTCTGTGGAATGGAGTGACTTTATTATGACGCAGCTGGAGACTCCGGTGGACACGGTATTGGAACTGGCCAGAATGGCTAAGGCAGCGGGCAAATGTATGATTCTTGATCCGTCTCCTGCCAGAGCAGATCTTCCGGAAGAAATTTTCCCATTAATTGATATCATTAAACCAAATAAGAAAGAATTGAGCATATTGACAGGCATGCCGACAGGAACCGATGAGGAAATCGAAGCGGCTGCGGATGTTCTGCTGGCAAAAGGTGTTTCAAAAGTGGTGGTGTCTCTCGGAGCAAGAGGAGCGATGCTGGCCGATGGCAGCGATAAGCTTTTCTTTGAAGCAACTGCTGTAAAACCGGTTGATACAACTGCGGCGGGAGCAGCTTTTACTGCGGCTATGGTCAATGGACTGGCCCAGGGGATGGGGATTATCCAGGCCATTCGTCTGGCCAATGGCGTTGCATCGATTGTTGTGACGCGTCATGGGGCACAGACGTCTATCCCGGATCGCGAAGAGGTCAGTGATTTAGTACGCAGCTATTAGTCTTTGCTGAGCTGTGCTAATTTATGGGCATCAAGAATTTCAATTGTACCTCTGGAAAGCCGTACCAGACCTTCGTTCTGGAAATAGCGGAGCATTCGGGTGACCACTTCTCTGGCGGTGCCCATATGATTGGCAATTTTTTCATGGGTGATTTTTAACCGGGGAGTGTTCTCGATGGCACTCTCCTGAATGAGAAAATCCGCAAGTCGTTTGTCGAAGCTTTTCCATATAATCTGTTCCATCAGCCACATGACTTCGGAGAAACGGCTGCTGAGGACGTCATTGGTATAGTTGGCCAGGGCTGCGGATTCTTCCATGACGGCTTTATAAACGGTCGGCGGGATCAGCCAGAAATCCGTATCCTTTTCTGCTTCAATAATGGTGTCAAACTGAATACTCGGCATCATGCATGAAGCGGAAAACAGACACAGATCCATGTCAAACAAACGAAACAGGCTGATTTCGCGGCCTTCATCAGAGATCATATAGGCGCGCAGCTGACCGGAGTGAATCAATAAAACACCGACACAATCCAGGGAACCATTGTGGATAATGGTTCCTTTTTTTGCGTGTTCATAACGGACCGCACGGGTAAGCTTTTCTTGCTGATCGGCGGTCAATTTATCCCATACAGGAAAAAAATCCTGAAATTCTTTTGAAATCAAAGTACATCCTCCTAGTCTGTAAGAACATGATAATTTGTGTTATATCCTACAAGAGATGAATGAATTTCTTGAATACATAACGAAAGTTGTTTTCAGTATTTCAGTATAAAAAAATTTAAAACAGAAGTCAATTGACTTTGGTGATTAAGTCACGGAAGAGATTTGAATAAAAGGGTATACTAAAGTCACAATCAAACAAAAGCAAAGGAGATCAGATATATGATGAAAGAATTAAATAAAAACAGTTTGGAACAGTATGCGGCAGATGGTAAAATGGTTTTAGTTGAATTTAGTGCACCATGGTGTGTCTATTGCAGAAGACTGGCACCGGCGATGGAGAAGATCGCAGAGGAATATCAGGATGTTTTGACGGTGGGCTCTGTGAATATCGATAATGAACCGGAATTAGCCAGAAAAGAGCAGATTGAAGTGGTGCCGACACTGGTGCTTTATAAAAACGGACAGGCAGTGGATTCGATTGTGGGTCCGGGTTCTAAGGCAGCGGTTGAGGCGTTCATTCAAAAAAACAGATAAATTGGCGATGGAAGGCAGCCAGTTAGATGCAGGCATCCGAAGTATGGAAAAGCATACGAAGGCATGATGGGAAACGGAGGGATAGGATGAGACATTTATATGATGTAATCATTATTGGCGGCGGACCGGGCGGTTATACGGCAGCATTGTATGCTGCCAGAGCTGGTCTGGACACGCTGGTGCTTGAAAAATTATCGGCAGGCGGACAAATGGCGCTGACAATGCAGATTGACAATTATCCGGGATTTGATGAAACGATCGATGGTTTTACATTGGGCGAAAGGATGCAGCGGGAAGCAGAGCGCTTCGGGGCAAAAACAGAGATTGCGGAGGTTGATGGTGTCCATCTGCAGGGACCTGTAAAGACTGTCCATACGAGTGAAGGCATTTTTGAGGCGAAAACGGCAGTGCTGGCGATGGGGGCCGGGCCAAGAAAGCTGGGGCTGAAAGATGAAGCAAAACTTGAGGGTCATGGTCTCCATTACTGTGCAGCCTGCGACGGCATGTTCTACAAAGACAAGACAGTCGTTGTGGTTGGCGGCGGCAATAGTGCGGCGGCAGATGCGCTGCTGTTGTCCCGAATCTGCAAAAAAGTGATTGAGGTACACCGAAGGGATAGTCTGAGGGCGACAAAAGTATATCATGAACCTCTGATGCAGGCAGAGAATATTGAATTTCAATGGAATCAGGTTGTATCTGATGTGATTTACCGGGATGGGCATATTGAAGGCATTCGATTAAAAGAGGTGAAAAGCGGCGCAGAGAAAGAGATTGCCTGCGATGGCGTTTTTGTCAGTGTGGGAAGAGAACCTGCTTCACGAATGGTTGAAAATCAAGTTGCGTTGGATGAGCAAGGCTATATTATAGCGGATGAATCAACAAGAACCAATTTGCCGGGGGTTTTTGCAGTAGGAGATATTCGCACAAAGGTGCTGCGTCAGATTGTAACAGCCGCAGCCGATGGCGCCAATGCTGCTTATTATGCGGAGGAATATATAAATGGATGGGAGGCGTGAGATTTCACACCTCCTGATTTTTTTTAAATAAAGATGACAAGACAGTTGTCAAACTGCTGTAAATATGATAAAACAATAACGTTGAGTATTTGTCCGACTGCAGGGTATCAATTTTTGAATCGCTGAATAAAAGAGAATGTGCATTGGAGAATAGATAGATGCGTCGGCATTTTGAGGAGGAAATAAGAAATGAAAAAGATAATGGCGTTATTGTGTACAGTGGCCATGAGTGCAGGTTTACTGGCAGGCTGCGGTTCTTCATCAGGGGACAATCAGAGTGCAGCAGGTACTGACAATGCCGGAGACGGCGGCAAAGTTGTCATGCTGGCCTGTGAACCGGAAGTTCCTGCAGAGAAAGAGGCATGGGAAGAAGTGGCTGCCGATTTTGAAAAAGAGACAGGCATTCAGGTTGAGCTTCGTTTTCAGGGAACATGGAGCGACATTCCGCAGACACTTCAGCAGAGTAAGCTGGCGGGAGATCAGATCGATATCGTCCGTGTCGGCATCGGTACCATCAGTTCGACGCTGGGTGCTGCAGGCGGTGTAAAAGATCTGACAGAATTGGCAGCACCCTTACTGGATCGGTATTCCGATGGTATGATTGACAACTGTTATATCGGAGATCATCTCTGGGCACTGCCTTATTATGATGCATCCTCTTATATGTGTCTGTACAATAAAACTTTATTTGATGAAATGGGCCTTCAGGCTCCGAAAACATGGGATGAGCTTGTGAGTGTTTCAAAAGCTTTATCTGAAAAAGACGGCATGATGCCGATGATCTTCCAGGGCAAAGACGGATGGGCATGGCCTATGATGTATACAGAGACTTATAATCAGACAACAGGCAACAAATCCGTTGCAGCCGTACAGTCTTTCCTGAAGGGTGAGAGCTCTTTTGTATCTGATGCTTCTGTACAGGCATTTGATCTTGTCAAGAAATTCTATGATGAGAATGTTCTGACACAGGCCAGCCTGGATACAGATGATGAAGGTATGATTGCAACATTTGCACAGGGCAAAGCCGGTATGCTTTTTGCAGGCACATGGGATTACGAAACACTGAAAGATTCCTGTGATTTCGAGATTGGCGCATTCCAGTTCCCAGTGATGGTTGACGGTTCTCATTCAGAAAATGGTTATGGCGTCGGCGACTATGCACTGGCAATTCCAAGCTTTGCATCGGATGACAATCTGGAGAATACAATGCGTTTCCTTGAATATATTACCCGTCAGGATAATGCACAGAAGATTCTCGGTACATCAACAATGATTTATGAAGTCTTAAAGGGCGTTTCCACAGAATCTGATGATGTGACAGAATTTCTCAACAGCCAGATTGCAGGCAATTCTTCCGAATATCTTGACTGGCTGTGGCCATCAGAGGTCAACGATGCCCTCAGTACAGCTATCGTATCTGTAATCAGCGGTGAGATGTCCAGCCAGGATGCTGCCCAGTATGTTCAGGATGCTTACACAAAGGTTTGTGAGGAAAAGGATTATACCTATGCATGGTGGGAAAGCTGGACGCAGGAGCAGTGGGATGCAGTCACACCGACCAAGATTCCTGATCTGACACAGTATATGCAGTAATTGACTGCTGTGCAATAGAGATGCTGATAGGCAGTGAGCCAAAGCCGGCAGATATGCGGCTTTGGCTTATGCTGCCGATATAATAAAGAGAAGCCGTTGGGCTCTCATAAATAGGAGATATGGAAGATGAGAAAAAGAAAAATAGACGCATTTCCGTATCTGATGTGTCTGGCGGCAGTGGTGCTGTTCACACTTTTTGTGGTGGTGCCATTTGCCGTTGGTGTTTATACAAGCTTCTTTAAATGGGACGGCTTCTCAGATATGAAATTCAATGGTCTGAAGAATTATCTTTATGTTTTTCAGGATGATATTTACTGGAAGGCAATCAAAAATACATTTGTTTATGCGATTCTTGTAACGATACTGAAAAATGTGATTGCTTTTTTCCTGGCGTCAATCCTTGTCAAGAACTTCTTTGGCAGGACGTTTTTCAGGACAGCTATTTATATACCGGTGACATTATCCTATATTGTCATTGGTATTTTGTGGGTCTGGATCTATAATCCGACCTTTGGCCTGCTGAATAGTTTTTTGTCAGCGGTGGGACTGGATCATTTGATCCTTGGATGGCTCAGTGACGCGAGAGTTGCGTTATTTGCGATTATTGCGGTGGATGTATGGAAATGGATCGGGTATCATATGGTGCTTTATATTGCAGGTCTGCAGGCGGTGCCGAAGGATCTGTATGAGGCAGCAGAAATTGACGGCGCGGGACCGTTGGCCAAACTGCGTTATGTAACGCTGCCAATGATCAACTCCACAATTGTGATCAATGTCCTGATGAGCATTACGGGTGCTTTTGTGGCAAACTACGATATTGTTTATATCATGACGGACGGAGGTCCTTACCACAGCACAGAAGTATCCCTGACATACATTATGAAAACGGCGTTTACAGATTACAATTTCGGCAAGGCGAATGCCATGAGTGTGATATTGTTCCTGATGGTGCTTGTCTTTGGCTTTGTTCAGTTGAAATTTATGTCACATGAAGACGTTTATAATTAGGAGGATGGGTATGAAGAAGAAAATATCGATTGAGCATATTGTTTGTGCCATTATCCTTCTGATCATGGTGCTCATCTGTATTTATCCTATCGTGTGGATGTTTTTTGGTTCTATGAAGGATAAAGCAGAATTTTATACAAATATATGGGGACTGCCGAAGCAGATCCATCTGGATAATTACATTGCTGCCTGGAAGAATGCGGATCTCGGCAGACGTTTTATCAATAGTCTGATTGTGACACTGGGGTCTATGTGTATTATGATCCCGGTCACCAGTTGTGCGGCATATGCTGTTGCAAGATTGAATTTCAAAGGCAAAAACCTGATTTATATGTACTTGCTGCTGGGAATTATGATTCCGGCAGGCGTTCTGGGAATTCCGACATTTACAGTAGCGATGAAGATGGGACTTCTGAATTCCCATTTCGGGCTGATGCTGATCTATGCAGCACAGAATATTGCCATGGGTATGTTTATCATGAGAGGCTTTTTCATTTCTCTGCCCAGGGAACTGGAAGAAGCGGCAATGATTGACGGCTGTTCACGTTTCGGATGTTTTGTCCGCATTATTGTTCCGCTGGCACGTGCCGGTGTGGCGACACAGGTGATTTTTAATGGTCTGACGATCTGGAATGATTATTTTATGGCCAATATCATGATTACGAAGGATGAGCTCCGGACGCTGCCATTGTCTATTGCCAATTTTGTGGGCAAACATTCCACCAATTATCCGGAATTATTTGCGATGCTGACCATGGCGACAATTCCGGTGATTATTGTATTTGTATTGTCTCAGAAAAGTTTTATTGAAGGCGTGGCTGCAGGTGCAGTCAAAGGCTAAACAGGGAGGATTGCATAGATGTTTGAAGAAAATTATCTGTTTCATGTGCCGGAACAGAAGCGTATTAAAGTGATTCTGGACTCAGATGTGAGAAATGAGGTAGATGACCAGTTTGCCATTATGCATGCTTTGATGACGCCAAAGTTTGATGTGAGAGGTGTGATTGCGGCACATTTTGGTCATGACCGTATTCAGGAATCTATGGAAGCCAGTTACGAAGAACTGAAGCAGGTGCTGTATCATGCGGGACTTGAAGGCAAGGTTCGGATCGCAAAGGGAAGCCAGACGGCACTTCAGGTTAAAGAAAAAGGCTATTTTGGGGATATTCCGGCTTATGACAATGAAGGTGTAAGGCTGATTATTGACGAAGCGATGGCTCTTGCACCGGGAGAAAAGTTATATATCGGTGTATTAGGCCCAATGACAGATATTGCCAGTGCTCTGATGCTGGAGCCGGCTATTGCCTCAAGAATTATCATTGTATGGAATGGCGGTAATATTTATCCAAATGGCGGTATGGAATTTAATCTGGTGAATGATATCACCGCAGCGAATATAGTATTGAGTTCCCAGGCTGAAATATGGCAGATTCCGACAAAGGTTTATGCAAAGCCGAGAGCCGGTCTTGCGGAACTTCAGCTGAAGGTGCGTCCCTGCGGTGAAATCGGCAGATTTCTGTTTGATGAAGTGGTGACATTTTTTGAAGAGATGAAAGCGTATCCGGGCTGGCCGAGAGCAGAGTCACTGGATATCTGCGATCTGACGGTGATCGGGCTGATGATGGAGGAGCATAATTATTGCTATCACTGGCAGCAGGCACCGCATATCGGAGAAGATATGTATTATCGTGAAAATCACGAAAACAGGCCGATTCGGGTTTATGATGACATTGACGGCCGCTATATACTGGAGGATTTTTTCAGTAAATTGCAGATTAATTACGGCAAATAGTATTTGGAAAAGGCTAATTTGCATAAAAATAAAAAAAACTGCCAAAACGGTAGTTTTTTTTATTTTACAGGCGTATAATTGAGATGTTTTGCGCAAGAGACCGTGAAATTAAGAGAGAGAGGTAAAAATGGAAAAATTAAAACCAATGCTGTGGTCCGTGATGAAGGGCTACACGAAGGAACAGCTGGTCAAAGATGTTGTGGCCGGCATTATTGTGGCGATTATTGCACTGCCGTTATCAATCGCCCTGGCCCTGGCTTCCGGTGTGACACCTGAGCGAGGTATTTATACGGCGATTACAGCCGGATTTGTGATTTCATTTCTTGGCGGAAGCCGTGTGCAGATTGCCGGACCGACGGCTGCATTTGCAACCATTGTTGCGGGGATAGCCGCTGAAAATGGTATAGAGGGATTAGCACTGGCAACAGTGATGGCCGGTATTATTCTTATTATTATGGGTGTCTGTCGAATGGGAAGTCTGATCAAATATATTCCGTATACGATTACGACAGGCTTTACAGCCGGTATTGCTGTAACAATTTTTATCGGTCAGATCAAGGATTTTCTTGGCTTGACAGTTGTTTCAGAAGAGCCGCTGATTGAGACAATGGACAAATTAATGGGAGATATTCATTTTATCAATACAATTAATGTACAGGCAGTCATCGTTGGCGTGGTCTGTCTGGCGATCCTGATTATCTGGCCAATGATCAATGAGACAATTCCGCCTTCACTGCTGGCAGTTATTGCCGGAATTGCCATGGTGAAGGGCTTACATATGCCGGTAAATACAATTGGTGATCTTTATACAATTTCGAATGCGCTGCCTGCATTGACGGTACCGGTGTTTAATTTTGATATGATTCAGAAGCTGCTTCCGGATGCATTTACCATTGCTATTCTGGCAGCCATCGAATCCTTATTGTCATGTGTCGTTGCAGATGGTATGATTAATTCAAAGCATCGTTCCAACACTGAATTGGTGGCACAGGGCGCGGGAAACATTGTTTCTGCACTGTTTGGCGGTATTCCGGCTACAGGCGCCATTGCCCGTACAGCAGCCAATATCAAAAACGGCGGTCGTACACCGATTGCAGGTATGGTTCACGCTGTTGTGCTTCTGTTGATTCTTGTGGTATTAATGCCTTATGCGGCACTGATTCCGATGCCGACAATTGCTGCTATTTTGTTTATGGTTGCATACAATATGAGTGGCTGGCGTAAATTTGCATATTTGCTGAAAACAGCGCCAAAGAGTGATATAATAGTGCTTGTGCTGACATTTGGCCTGACTGTTGTTTTTGACCTTGTTGTTGCAATTGAGGTGAATGTTGTACTGGCGGCCATGCTGTTTATGAAGCGTATGAGCGATGAAACAGCTGTTGAAGGCTGGAAATATGTCGAGAACGATGACGATGATCCTGACAGTATTAACTTGAGGGATGTAGCCAAAAATATTCGTGTTTATGAATTAAGCGGTCCTTTATTCTTCGGTGCTGCCGATAAGATTGCTGAAATTCATGCGAAAGATTTCAATAATTGTCTGATTCTTCGTATGCGAAGTGTGAATGCGATTGATGCAACAGCCATGCATGCGCTGGAACTGCTGTGGGAGAAATGCCAGAAGAAGCATGTGACGCTGATTTTCTCTCATGTGAATGAGCAGCCGATGTCAGCCATGAAGAAATCCGGCCTGTATGACAAGGTCGGTGCTGAGAACTTCTGTGCGCATATTGATGATGCGCTGGCAAGAGGTGCTGAACTGGGAGAATCCAGACAGTAAAAGCTGATATTTTGTCTATGTTTGTTGTTATTCATTGCAGTCGGAAAGGCCGTCAGATGTATAGTGACTGGAAATTTTTAAGAAAAGGATGGGGCAGAAATGGGAAAATTAATAATACCTGAAAATTACCGTTCATGTCTGAGCAGTTATGAGACTCAGGAAGCAATCGGTATGATTAAAATCCTGATGCAAAAGAAATTATGTATGGCGTTAAAGCTGAAACGTGTGACCGCACCGTTGTTTGTTGATCCGGCTTCCGGTCTGAACGATGATCTGAATGGTGTAGAGAGACCGGTCTCTTTTGATATTCCGGATGCACATATGGAAGCGCAGGTTGTCCATTCTCTTGCAAAATGGAAACGTATGGCACTTTATAATTATGATTTTCCTGTAGGTAAAGGCCTTCTGTGTGATATGAATGCGATTCGCCGTGACGAAGAACTGGATAATCTGCATTCTGCTTACGTGGATCAGTGGGACTGGGAGAAAGTTATCACAGTGGAGGACAGAAACTTTGATTACCTGAAGAACACGGTGAATCGTATTGTTGAGTCTATCTGCAACACCCTGGATGAAGTGAAATATCAGTATGAACATCTGCATACAGAGCTTTGCAGAGAAGTTTCCTTTATCACATCCCAGGAACTGGAAGATATGTATCCGAACCTGACACCGAAGGAAAGAGAAAATGCCTATGCCAGAGAGAAGAAAACAATCTTCATTATGCAGATTGGTGATCTTCTGAAATCCGGCGAGCGTCATGACGGACGTGCACCGGACTATGATGACTGGCAGTTAAACGGTGACCTGCTGTTCTGGCATGAGCCGCTGCAGTGCGCACTGGAAGTATCTTCCATGGGTATTCGTGTAGATGCTAAATCTCTGGATGAACAGCTGACAAAGGCCGGCTGTGATGAGAGACGTAAGCTGCCGTTCCATCAGCTGCTGCTGGCCAACAGACTGCCATTGACCATCGGCGGCGGTATCGGACAATCCAGAATCTGTATGCTGCTGCTTCAGAAAGCCCATGTGGGTGAAGTCCAGGCATCTGTCTGGGATAAAGAGACACTGCAGCAGTGCGAATCTGCGGGTATCGAAATCCTGTAATTTCTTAATGAGGAGATTTGGCTTCAGGAACTTTGAAGTCCAACCAAAAAAATAACGTTCTGCACTCCGCTGCAGAACGTTATTTTTTTGGTTTATGCGGATAATGAGGCAAAGCCCATGCTTGCATGAGGCCTTGCCGAATATCGCGATAACGAGTGAAAATCGCAAAGCGTGTTTCAGCTCGTTGGGACTAGGAAAGGCAGAGAGCCAATTTCTTTTATTAAGCTAAAAATCAAAGAATTTCGATACATCATAAAGTAAAAAGAAGATGTTTTGGGGCGGAAAATGGCGATATATATAAATTGCTGGATGATGCAATCTATTGTATAATGACAGTAAGTGAGTGTTCGAACAAATTATGATGTATTTGAGAAACAAGGAGGGATTACGTGCCATTATTAAAAGAAAACAATTATACGATAGAGGATATTTATGCATTGCCAGAAGGCGAGAGAGCAGAACTTATTGATGGTAAGATTTATTATATGGCTCCGCCCAGCAGAAAGCATCAGGATATTTCGGGAGAATTATATGCGGATATTAAAAGTTATATCCGTTCTCATGGTGGGGACTGTAAGGTTTATGCGGCTCCTTTTGCGGTATATCTGGATGAAGCAACAAATACATATGTTGAGCCGGATATATCTGTTATCTGTAATCCTGATAAGTTAGATGACAAGGGGTGTACAGGGGCACCGGATTGGATTATCGAGATTGTCTCTCCGGCCAGCAGAAGAATGGATTATTATACGAAATTGTTTAAATACAGAACAGCCGGTGTTCGAGAGTATTGGATTATTGATGCGGTAAAGAATCAGGTTGTGGTATATGATTTCGTCAATGGTGATATGGCGCAGTACACATTGCAGGACTCTGTTAAGGTGGGAATTTATGAAGACTGCGTGATTGATTTCGGAAGTATGAATATTTAATTTTAATAAAAGCAGAAAAGGAAGCAAAAGAGCAGGCATTATATTTGATGAGTTGCTCACGTGAAGGAGCTGAAATTTTAAATTTATCTAATCCAGGAGATTATCCGTTAGAAGATTATGTGGAACCAGATTACGAAATAGTCGAAGTGTAAAATAGAAGTGCTAATGGTTATGTGGCAGAAAAAATATAGCAACATTATTAATTAGGAGTATAGAATAATAGCAGAGGTTCTATTGACTTTTCTTTTTTCGCTTGTTAGAATATATGTACAAAGAAAGTTTACCACTGACCGATAGGTGGTATATAAATGGTCGGGTTGAAAGTTTACCGCTGACCGATATGCGGTATATAAGTAGTTGGGTTGAAAGTCTGGTCCTTCGCCGTAAGGCGAGGGACTTTTTCTATTTATTGAGGGGGCACAGATGAAGAAAACAGGATTTTATATTATTAAAGATAAGTTTTTTGAAGATATGCCAGATCCATATCTCAAAGGTAACAAGGAGGGAAATCGGCCTCATTACTATTGCTTTGAAGATAGAAATACAGGGATATATTGGATGGTTCCATTATCTAGCCGCATTGAAAAATATAGACGAATTATAGAGAAGAAAGAAAAATCCGGTAAAACATGTGATATTCTTCATATTGTTAAATTGGATGATAATCGTGAGAGTGCCTTCCTTATACAAGACATGTTTCCTATAACAGAAGAGTACATAGAACGGGAATATACAATTGCAGGAAATCATTTGATGTTGACAAGTGAACATACGGTTAAGAAAATTGAGCATAAGGCCAAAAAGGTTATGGGCATGTTGAAACGAGGAGTAAAGTTTACTCCGACGCAGCCAGATGTTATGAAAATTTTAAAGAAGTTAAAGGAATTAAAACAACCATGGTAAACCAGACGAAACAAGCTCTGGAGGCATCATTAAAACATTTGCTTTTACAGAAGCCTCTGGATAAGATTACAATTAGTGATTTGACGAATGACTGCGGCATCAGTCGAATGGCCTTCTATTATCATTTCAAGGATATTTATGATTTGGTGGAATGGTCCTGCCTGGAAGATGCTACCCGGGCATTGGCGGGTAAGAAGACTTATAGTACCTGGACAGAAGGATTGCTGCAGATTTTTGAAGTTGTTTATGAAAACAAGTCGTTTATCATGAATGCCTATCGCTGTATCAGCAGAGAACAGATTGAGAATTTTTTGTTTCAGCTGACTTCGGATTTGATTATGGGTGTTGTCAAGGAGCAGGAACAGGCTGTGAATGCAACAATATCCGACAAAGATAAGCGTTTTATTGCAGATTTTTATAAATACAGCTTTGTGGGCATCATGCTGGACTGGATTAAGCAGGGCATGAAAGAGGATTACGAGGAAATTGCCAGAATGATCGCGATCACGCTGCACGGCGGCATCGCGAATTCCATCAGGAACTTTACAAAAGCGGAGGAATGATAAGTTTTTTATCATTTCTCTTTTTTTGTAAATTGAAAAAAGAGAAAATCGGCCATACTATATAGACATCACTCAATAACAGATGAAACACATCCAATATCGGTTGTACATTGCACCAAACGTAATAGCATGTCAATGTGCAGCTATTTGAAGAAAGGTGGTTATCTATATGGCTAAAAAGAAATTAACATTAGGTATGGCAGCGGCTGCGGCAGCAGGCACAGCGGTTTATATGGCAAAGAAGTCTCAGGATAAGAAGAATCAGAACGGCACATCACAGAACAACACACAGAATAAGACAAATTCAGGTTGCTCATTTACACAGAATAAAATAAATTCTGGTTGGACACTTAATAAGAAAGATGACAAAAATTCAGCAGTCAACAACAATTACCGTAATACAGAGCGCGGCAGATATGAGAAAAACAGCAAAGGTATTTATTATACCAATGGCAATTATGAAGCATTTGCCAGACCGGAAAAGCCGGAGGGTGTGGACGAGAAGCATGCTTATATCGTAGGCAGTGGTCGTGCTTCTCTGGCAGCGGCATGTTTCCTTGTTCGTGACGGCCAGATGCCGGGAGAGCATATTCATATTCTTGAAGCCATGGATATTGCAGGCGGTGCCTGTGACGGTATCTTCGATCCGAGCCGCGGTTACATTATGCGCGGCGGCCGTGAAATGGAAAATCACTTTGAATGTTTGTGGGATTTGTTCCACAGTATTCCATCCCTTGAAATTCCGGGGGCTTCGGTTTTGGATGAATTTTACTGGCTGAACAAGCACGACCCGAACTATTCTCTTTGCAGAGCAACGGTGAATCGGGGCAAAGATGCTCATACAGACGGCAAATTTAATCTCAGCCAGAAGGGCTGCATGGAAATCATGAAATTGTTTATGACGAAGGATGAAGACCTTTATGATAAAACCATTGAGGATGTTTTTGATGATGAAGTCTTCAATTCAACATTCTGGATGTATTGGCGCACCATGTTTGCATTTGAAAACTGGCACAGTGCATTGGAAATGAAGCTGTATTTCCAGAGATTTATTCATCATATTGCCGGCCTGCCGGATTTCAGCGCTTTGAAATTCACAAGATACAATCAGTATGAATCTCTGATCCTGCCAATGAAGAAGTATCTTGAAGATGCCGGGGTTGACTTCCAGTTCAATACAGAAGTGACGAATGTTGTCTTCAAGTTTGAGAACGGCAAGAAGATTGCGTCTCTGATCGAGTGCAAAGTCAATGGCAAGGAAAACGGCATTATGCTGACAGAAAACGATCTTGTATTTGTTACAAACGGCAGCTGTACAGAGGGAACGATTTACGGTGACCAGAATCATGCGCCGAATGGTGATGCGGAAGTCAGAACAAGCGGTGTCTGGAGCCTCTGGAAAAATATTGCCAGACAGGATCCGTCCTTCGGACATCCGGAGAAATTCTGTTCAGACGTGGCCAAGACAAACTGGGAATCTGCGACGGTTACAACACTGGATGACAAGATTATTCCTTATATTACAGATATCTGCAAACGTGACCCGAGAACAGGCAATGTCGTTACAGGCGGTATCGTCAGCTGTCAGGATTCCAGCTGGCTGCTGAGCTGGACCATTAACAGACAGGGACAGTTCAAGGAACAGGAAAAAGATAAAGTCTGCGTATGGGTTTATGGTCTGTTTACAGATGTGCCTGGGGATTTCATTAAGAAACCGATGAAGGATTGTACAGGTAAGGAAATCACAGCAGAATGGCTGTATCATCTGGGTGTGCCGGAAGATCAGATTATGGATCTGGCAGAAAACAGTGCCGTTTGTGTACCAACCATGATGCCTTATATCACCGCATTCTTTATGCCGAGAGCAAAGGGCGACAGACCGGATGTTATTCCGGATGGCTGCGTGAACTTTGCATTCCTTGGACAGTTTGCAGAAACACCGAGAGATACAATTTTTACAACAGAGTACTCTGTTCGTACAGCAATGGAAGCCGTTTACGGACTGCTGGGTGTGGACAGAGGTGTGCCGGAAGTCTGGGGCAGCGTTTATGATATCCGGGAGCTGTTAGACAGCACCGTGAAACTCATGGATGGCAAATCTCCATTGGATATTGAGCTTCCTGGACCGCTGAATCTGTTGAAGAAGCCGCTTTTGAAGATGATTCATGGAACAGTAGTTGAAAAAGTACTGGAAGACCATGATATTATCCGAAGGTAAAAATATCTGCTATAGTATTTTTATAAGAATATAGAGTAGATATGAAAGAACAGCTGCCAAAACGTTCTATTGAGAAGTTTTGGCAGCTGTTCTTTTCTGGGAGATTGCTTAATCGCGTTCTCTGTAGCGATTGCAATCTCTTAATTTGTCCGGGTCTTCCAGCGTATGATACCATGTGCAGCTCCATTTCCAGCTGCAGTCAGTAGGTTCACCGTATTCACAATCTTTACATCTTCCATAGTTTTCCATAATCAATTCCTCCATTTGATAAAAATAATATTTTTTGCAATTATTTTTGAATTGCTTTGTTTTGATGCGTTAAGTATATCAGAAGCCTCTTGGGGAGGTGTTCCCGGAGAGAGAAAAAATCGAGGTTAGATTTAATCTCTGTACTGGGCTTCGAAGCGTAATGTGACCATTGGTGTGTGTGTGAAATCACCGTGGTCAAGCACGCTCAGCTGAGTGATGTTGGTTGAAATATTCGACCAGTTAAACTGGCAAAGCAGTTCTCGCTTAACAGCTTCCGGCGTTGTAAAACCTGTTGCCTGCTTGGTTTCAAATGTCATGCATTCATAGGAACCATCACCGCGGTCCTGAAATTCGCTGCCGAATGTGATGTTATTTCTTTTTAAAGATACATCCTCAATCTGGAAAGTAACTGAACAGGTGGAAGCATTGATTTTTCTTACCATGACCAATACCTGAAGCTTCATCCAAGGACAGCGTTTGGCAATAAGGAATACAATCTGTTCAAGCTGATTTAAGATTGAACTGTAAGAACCTGTACGGCTGACGGTGCAGTGTAATGGGGCATTTGCTTTGGTTTTCGTGCCAGTTGAAGTCTTGTTTCCGCTGTCTGAAAAAATAATAAAAATAATAATCGCTGCAATAATCATCCACATAAATATAATCTCCTTTTCTTTAAGCGCTTGTTTTCTTTTGATGTAATCAGTATAGCAGAAGCCCTTTGAGGAGCTGTTCCCGGAGAATGAAAAAAACGAAGTTAGCATTTTGTACAGGAGAATCCTTTTCGGGAGGGTGCTTTTTGTCAGCAAATCTTAAGGGTTCTATAATTGAATGGACACATTTAGTATGCTAAAATAATGGCATATGCAAATACGCAGCTGTTCGGAGCCGGGCATTATTTCTTCAGACAGATGAAATAGGCCCGGCTTCGGGCAGTCATGAAATACAAAGTGGGAGGAATCCAGATGAATGGAGTTGTAAGCAGTCTGTACGATATCGACAGTATTGTTGTTCCGGAAGAATTATTGAAGGCGGATATTGATGAACAGAAAGTGGATGCAGAGGTGCAGGCATTGTCTAAACGTTATGCGAGAGAAGAACAGGCAGATGAGGCCGCTGCGGGCGACCGTGTTGATTGTCAGGCAGATAGTGAGAATTATCCGGATGGCAGAACGATTCTTCTTTATATCGGCATGAAGCTGCCGGGTGCTGAGAAGGCTGAGGAGGCAGTCATTGGCAAAAAGGCGGGAGATACGGTATCAACTGTACTGGCAGAGAAGCATGTGACATTGAAGATTCAGAAGATTGTGCGCCGGACACCTGTCGAGGTGAATGATGCATTGATTGCAGGCATGGGTATTGAGAATGTGAAGACCATTGAGGATTACAAAGCCTACATCAGAGACAAGATGGCAGCGGATCAGGCCATGGAACATGAGAAAGAAGTGATCCGTTATGTGATGGATCAGATGATTGCCAACAGTACCTACATTTATGATGAGAAGGAAATGGAAGCCTACATTCAGAAAACATCTGAACAGTATAGGAAAGAATGTGAAGCAATCGGTGAACCTGTAGAAATGGAAGAAATGAAGCAGGGAATCATTGAGCAGTGCAAACAGTACTGGATGGCCAAAGCTTTTTGTGAGAGCAAAGGGATTAAGGTGGATCTGTCATCTGTTGAGGAAGAGACGGATAAAATGATCGAGATGATGCAGCTGATGGGTGAGCCGGTGCCGGATCGTGCAGAGATGCTTGAAATGGCTGAGCAGGATGCTTACCTGGATGGTCTGTTCCAATATATCGATACGATGGTTGAGAAGAATTAGGAGGCTCTTATGGCAGTAGTTGAATTAAAAGAGAATGATGAATGGAAAGAATTTATCAAAGCAGAATACAGCGTGATTGACTGTTACGGCGAGAATTGTGTGGCTTGTGTGATTCTGGCACCGACCTATGATGCAGTGGCAGATGAGATGAGCGGGATTGCTTTCGGAAGGGTCAACATCAGCTTTTTGCCGGGCATTGCGGATGAATACGGTATTGATGCTATGCCGACACTGCTGTATTTCAGAAAAGGCAAATTGGTGAATCAGTCTATCGGAAGCATCGAGAGAGAGGAACTTCTGGCCAATATTTCAAAGATGTTGTATGAAGATTAGGGATTGTGTTCGTAATGCCTTTGAACAGATCAAAGAGCAATGATCACACCATGAAGAAAAGGAGTGTTTCAGATGGGCAAAGTACGTTTGAACGAAGATCGTGAAATCGTTGCAAGAGTAAAGGAAGGACTGAAGCGGAAGGGCGGTTACTGTCCGTGCCGACTGGAGATCAAACCGGAATATAAGTGTATCTGTGATGAATTCAAAGCACAGATTCAGGATCCGGATTTTGAAGGCTATTGTCATTGTCAGCTTTACTATAAGGAAAAATAATTTTCGGACAGCAGGCGTGTGAGTGCGTGCGGGACGTCAGGGACAAAACACAAATAAAGTGCAGAGAGAGGTAATTGCAATGAGAAAATGGAAGTTTTTGCCGGCATTGATACTGGCACTGGTGATGGTCTGTACAGGATGCAGCAGCCTGTTCAGTGATACATCCATTGTCAAATTCGGAGATACCTATACACATAAGGATCCGAAGGATCTGACTTATGATGAGCGAGTTGTATTGCAGGGTGAAGGGTTTGAGAGAAAACTTCAGAGTGCGGTCAATGAGGGCGCTTATCCGGATACAATGATGTATGATAAGGACGGCAATCCTATCGGTATGTATGACTATGATGCAGAAACAGGACTTGCTGCCGGGTGGACGAACATTGAGGATGGTACCTATACAGCCTTTGAGAAAGGCAAGGAAGTGGACCTGGGCAAACCGGATGCATCCAAGATGATTGAGATTCCGGGAACAGTGACCGCAGGATTCGTTGTTTACGGCAATAAAGGGACAGCGGTTGCTGCCTATATGTACCTGTTTCTTTCAGATGCATCTGCCAAAGATATGGTGAAGTCAGGCATGGAATCAGTTTACGGTGTGACCATGACAGAGGAAAGCGATACGGTTTTGACCTGTGTGCAGGATGAGGCTTATATTGCGGATCAGTTTGCTCAGGAAGAGGCGCAGGGATTTGCGGTGGATACCAAAGATGCCGGTGCCTATGCTGAACTTCTGAAACAGATTTATGGTGTGGCAGAATACGGCGGTGAGAATCCGTACAAACCATATGCCGATCACCAGGATCCGGATGATGTGGAATTTGATGATTGTGTTGTGATGACCGGATCCGGCCAGGCGGCTGTCAGTGAAGAATATGCTTCAGATATTTCCTCTATGACAGATTATGTGTATGGCTATAAAGGGAATGTTGTGGCACAGTATACATATTTCGAGTGCCCATCCAAGGAAGCCGCAGATACAATCCAGGAGAAATGCTATACGAATGCGGAACGTATTTCTGATACTGTGCTTCTGAATGTGGTCAAAGGACAGGATATGCAGGATGCTGTCAAGGCGTATGAAGGTTACAATGTCTTAAAAGACGGTTCACTGGATGAATATGTCCGAATGCTTCAGGAGACTTTCTTTACAACAATTTATAAATAAAGGCCTGACGGATGCCGCTTCACCCTGGCAGGGCTGCAGCGGCATCCGTTTTGCTGAGGAGATAAGAATGGAGACACAAACAAAGAAAACAAAAAAGCGCGACAACTGGTCATCTTTGTTTCGTACACTGAAAAAGCTGCATCTTCCGTGGTTCTGGATTGTTGTCGGACTGGCGATCAATCTGATTTTGAATAATCTGCTTTTGGAACTGCCGGATACTACTGCCAATCTGATGAGCGGACAGCTGACAGGCGGTGCGCTGACACAGGCGATTATGTATTATGTGGTTATGGGTGTTGTGACGCTTCTTGCAGTGGCAGGACAGGTACAGGCCCAGTCATACAGCGTCAAGCGGGCCAGGGAAAGCGTGTGGAAGAAGATGCTGTCCATGCGTATGGACTACTTTGATAGAAATGACCCCACAGATATGATGAGTGCAATTACCAATGATGCCACTTCGGCATTGGAGGATTTTGCCAATATTATTGTGTATCTGATACCGGATGTTTATTATGTGGTGATGGCACTGCATCGTATTAATGAATATCATTGGATACTGACCATTTCGTGTTTTGCCATGCTGCCGGCCAAATACCTGTATGCATGGCTGATGGGCCGACAGGTTCAGACCAATACGGCTGTCTTATATGGCAAAATCGGTGAATTAACAGAGTTTCTGGCAGACAGAATTAACCACCTGACACTGGTGAAAGCTTATACCAATGAGGAAAAAGAGGGAGAAGCCGGAAGAATTGTGGCCCATAAACTCTATAAAGCGAATATGAAGCTGGTGTATCTGGATAATATTTCAGAAGGTATTGTATCTGCCATGGATGTGCTGCAGAAGTTTATCGTGATCGTTGTGGCAGTTATTTTGCTGCAGCAGGGCAAGATCGATATTACCATGTGGCTGGCATTTTTCCTGTTTGCCCAGAATCTTTTTTCCAATATGGATGAAGTTTTTGAATTGTGGATCAAGGTCAAAGGCATGCATGGGGAATTTCACAGAATTATTGATGTCATGGAAGGACCGGAAGAGGAAGCAGGGGCAGCCGCTGCTTTTCCGGAAACCGGAGATATTTATTTCAAGGATATAACATTTACCTATCCGGAGACCGATAAACCGGCGCTGGAACATGTTACCTTCACAGTACCGAGAGGCGGTTCTTTGGCGATTGTCGGTCTGTGCGGCAGCGGCAAGACAACTTCAGTCAGCCTTTTGGAGCGCTTTTATGAGCAGGAAGAGGGCCAGATTTTTATCGGTGATACCAATATCCGGGATATTTCTCTTTCTGATTTCAGAAAGAATCTGGCTTATGTGCAGCAGGGAGCGGATGTTTTCAGCGGCATTCTGAGGGATGTCATCACTTATGGTATTGACAGAACTGTTTCGGATGAAGAGATTATGAACGCGGCAGAGAAGACCGGGTTTGATGAATATCTGAAGCTTTGCAGAGAAGGGCTGAATACGGAAGTAGCTGCCGGCGGTGAGTCCATGTCCGGCGGACAGAGACAGCGTCTGGTTCTGACAAGAGAAGTCCTTCGAAACGGCAATATTATCCTGATGGATGAACCGACATCTGCCCTGGATGTGCAGGTGTCCGCCAAAATTCAGGATACCATGGATCATCTGTTTGCGGATAAGACAAGAATTCTCATTACGCATGATCTGGGCTTTGCGAGAAAGTATGATCACATTATCGTGATGGAGAATGGTCATCTGGTGGGCGAAGGCACCCATGAGTCTTTGCTTGCGGACTGTGAGACCTACCGGAAGATGAATGAAAATGCAGAAGAGGAGGCAGCACAATGAGAAAGAAGACGAATTATTTTGCAGTCTTAAAAGGTGTGAAACTGCCCTGGCTGACAATTCTGTGTAGCTTTGTATTTTCAGTCATTATGATGAACGCGGAGCTTCAGGTGGCGACGATGACCGGGGATATTATTGATACAAGCCAGAAGGCGATCAATGGCGGCAAATTGATGAATTATATCGGTATTGCTGTATTGTCTGCGGTATTTACGATTCTCAGCAATTATTTTACAAGAAGAATGGAAGAGCTGATCACCCTTGGTGTCAGAATGAAAATCTGGACGAAAATCATGCATCTTCCGACAAAATATTATGATGAGGATAACGGCGATGAGCTGGTCAGCCGTGTGACTTCGGATGCATCTGCACCGTCATCGCTTTTCTCAATGGCGGTTTCATGTGTTGTCTGTGTGGTGACAACCATTCAGGCCTTTGTACAACTGTTTGATTATAATACGAAACTGGCGGTCTATTCGCTGCTGATTATTCCGCTGACGGCGCTCCTGTGTGTCATCATCAGTATTCTTCAGTTTAAATTGGGTGTCTACAGTACCACAACCATGGCCGGGAGCACCGGTTTTCTGGCAGAACGTGTCCGTAATTTCCGACTGATCAAGAGTGCTGTGGCTGAGAAGGTTGAGGCCATAAAGGGTAATCGGACATTCAAAGAGATGTATATTGCAGATTTCTTCAGCTGGATGATGGTGGCTGTTTATCAGCTGGCATCCAGTATTTTTTCCATCATGCTCATTGTGATCGTGTTTGTCATCGGCGGACAGCTGGTGCCGAAGGGAGAAGTGACCATCGGTGATCTGACGGGCTTTTATATGGTAACAGGTATTGTATCTCTGCAGCTGATGCAGTTTTTCATGAATGCCGGTGCAGTTTTCGGTACATTCGGCACCATGAAAAAGATTACACAGATTTCAGAGATGCTTTCAGAAAGCGAAGATGGAGAACCTGTGCCGCAGCTGTGTTCAGACATTGCCCTTGAAAATGTAACATTTGGCTACAATGATGAAAGAGATGTTGTGAAGCATGTTTCAGTTGTCATTCCGATGGGAAAGGTAACAGCCATTATCGGCGGCAACGGTGCCGGCAAGTCTACAGTCTTTAAGCTGCTGACCCGTTTATATGAGCCGACGGAGGGCAAAATCCTGTTTAACGGACAGAATATCGCAGATTATAATCTGACAGAATGGCGTGACAGATTCGCCTATGTATTCCAGAAGAACCCGCTGATCAGCGGTACGGTCCGGGAGAATATCACCTATGGACTGAAGCGGGAAGTATCCGATGAAGCGTTGATCGAGGTGGCCAAAAAGGCCAATTGCTATGACTGCATTATGAGTAAGCCCGGCGGTTTTGATGAAGATGTGGGGCTGAACGGATCCAATTTCTCCGGCGGTCAGGGACAGTGCATTGCCATTGCCAGAGCGATGCTCAGGGATGCGGATTATCTGCTCCTTGATGAAGCAACCAGCAATCTGGACGTCCTCAGTGAGGCCATGGTGACAGAGGCGCTGGATCATCTGATGCAGGACAAGACAACAATCATGATTGCCCATAATTATGCAGCAACTAAGAATGCAGACAATATTATTGTGATGCGGGAAGGTATGGTGGAGGCATCCGGTACACCGGAAGAAATGCTGAAAACAAATGCGTATTATCAGATTTTCAGCCGCACATTATAATGATAAAATAGAAACAGATCACAAGGGACTGGACCCGGCATGGGAATATGTCAGCGGACGGTCCCTTTTTTGAAAGGAAATAGTATGAGTCATTCAGTGAATACATTGATCAACATGCAGCCGGGAGATATTTGCTGCGGATTTGAGCTGATAAAAAAAGAGTATGCAGCTGCGCATGATGCAGATTGTTATATCATGCGGCATGTCAAAACCGGCGCAGAATTATTCTATTTGGACCGGGCAGATGAGAATAAGACATTTTCAATTGCATTTAAGACACTGCCGGAGGATAATACCGGCGTCTTTCATATACTGGAACACAGTCTTTTAAACGGTTCCGAAAAATATCCTGTGAAAGAGCCGTTTGTGTCTCTGCTTCAGAATTCCATGCAGACATTTTTGAATGCCATGACATTCAGTGACAAAACTGTGTTTCCTGTATCAAGCCGAAATGAGCAGGATTTGTTCAATCTGATGTCTGTTTATCTGGACGGTGTTTTTCGTCCGCTGATTTATCAGCGCCCGGAAATATTTATGCAGGAAGGCTGGCACTATGAATTTGATTCGGAATCGGCGATGCCGTATTATAATGGTGTTGTTTTCAGCGAAATGAAAGGTGCTTTTTCAGACGTCGATCAGGTTATTGATGATGAAACGGAGTGTCTGTTGTTCCCGGATAACAGTTATGGTTTTACCAGCGGCGGCCGTCCGGAGAATATCACGGATCTGACCTATGAGCGGTTTATTGCGGCGCATCAGCGCTTTTATCATCCATCCAACGCCAAGATTATTCTGGATGGTCATATGCATGCGGAAAATTTTCTGAAGTATATCGATGAAGAATATTTGTCAAAATACGATTATCAGGCACCGGATTTTGACTTTCATGCACAGGTGTCGAAAACAGCTGAGAAGACGGTTTATTATGAGGCACAGCAGGGAACGGAGAATCTGGCGCATATGAGTATTGCCAAAATTCTCTGCAGTCATGAAGATACAGAAAAGATTTATGCCGCTAAGATCCTGGCGGATTATCTGGCAGGCTCTAACGAAGCACCACTGAAAAGGGCATTTCTGGAACGCGGACTGGCACAGGATGTGATTCTGACGGTCCATGATCAGATCTATCAGCCGAATATTTCCCTGGTGGTCTATAATACAGAAAAAGAAAAGTTTTCAGAGATTCAGGCCGCACTGCCGGAAATGGCGCGTACAATGGCCGAAAAGGGACTGGACAAAGAGGCACTGTCTGCCGCTCTTGAGAGATTTGCCTTTGAAAATAAAGAAATCAATGAGCCTTATGGTGTGGAAATCGTCATCAGGGCGATGGGCAGCTGGCTTTACGGGGATGATCCGCTGACAGATATCGACAATGCGGAAATATTTGACGTTTTAAGAGAAAAAGTAAAGACGGATTATTTTGAGAAGCTGCTGATAGAAATGTTGGGCGATGCCGGGGATAAATCCTGCCTGTATGTGCTGCCTTCCCAGACAAAGGGTGCGGAGGATGCCGAAAAAGAGGCAGAAAAAATTGCTGCAATAACGGCTTCATGGGACAAAGAGCAAATGGCCGGCGAGTATGAAAAGTTTATGAAGATGCAGGAATGGCAGCAGAGTATGGATAGTGAAGAAGCACTCTGCACATTGCCGCATCTGGAACTTTCTGATGTGCCGGAAGAAATCGGTGCAGCGAAAACAAAGATCATGCATATCGCCGACTGTGAAGTGCTGGAAGTGACGGCCAAGACAAATGGCATAGCTTATCTGAATTTGTATTTTGATATTTCAGATTTTTCACAGGAAGAAGTTCAGCTGCTGAATGCCCTGACGGCTTGCTTTGGCGAGCTGGGCACCAAAAATTACAGCGGGGATAAAATGCAGACAAAGATCAAGGCTGTTTTCGGTATGCTGGCGGCGAGAGTGGATGTCATGGCAAAACCGGGAGATCTGGATCACAGCAGTCAGTATCTGATCATTACAGGTGCTATGCTGGAAGAAAATGTGCCGGCTGCGCTGGAGATCCTTGAAGAACTGCTGCTGAATGGCCGGTATGATGAGACAGATAAAATTTATCAAACCATTCTTCAGAATGACTATATGATCAGGCAGGCGCTGATTGGAAATGGTCATCAGTTTGCCATCACAAAGGCTTTATCGGCATTTTCACAGGAAGGTGCTGTCAAAGAACTTCTGGAAGGTGAAAGTTTTGTTCGTTGGTTCTCGGATTTTGCGGAAAGATTTGAGGAAAAGGCCGCCGCTTACAGCAGGATATTTGATCAGCTGATGAAGAGAGCATTTGCCGTGAATCGTTTATTTGTGGGTTACAGCGGCAAAATTGACAGTGATGTTCTTGAAAATATGGTGACAAAACTGCCGACAGCAGAAATGGGAAGTGTGGTCAGCTATCCGCGCCCGGATCATAAAGACAGTATAATTGAAATCCCCGGCGGTGTAAGTTATACGGCGCTTGGCCATAATCTGTATGCTCTGGGCAGCAGATTTGACGGCAGTTGGGCGGTGCTGACCTCTCTTATGTCTTTTGGTTATCTCTGGAATATGATCCGTGTTCAGGGCGGCGCTTACGGAACCGGCATGGGTGCCCAGATGAACGGCAATCTGTTTTCGTACTCTTACAGAGATCCGAATCCTGCCGGCACCAGAGAAGTCTATGGCGGCATGGCGGATTTTCTGGCCGATTTTGTGGAGCAGGGAATACCTTTGGATGATATCATTATCGGCACGCTGAATATGATCGATCCGCTGCTGGGACCGGCGGGGATTTGTGACCAGGAATGCACCAGATATCTGAAGGGCATCACAGGCGATGATGCGGCACAGATTCGGAAGGAAATTTTTAATACAACAAATGATGGACTGAAACAGTTGATTCCTGTTGTGAAAGGGTATTGCGATGACGGAAAATTCTGTGAAGTGGGATAAACTGCTGAAAATAAAGACGTCGGGAAGAGATGATTCACGATCGGATCAGTATCGTTACCCCTATGAACCGACGCCGTATTCGGTGCTTGAGCGATTGGCGGGCAGCGGCTGCATCCGAAAAAGCAATCGCCTGTTGGATTACGGGTGCGGAAAAGGTCGCGTGGATTTTTTCCTGTCCTACCAGACAAGATGCCGTTCCGTCGGTGTGGAATACGATGACAGGATTTATGAAACGGCCTGTGAAAACAAGCGCCATGCCGTATCAGGCAGCCGGACGGAATTTGTCATGGGAAATGCCGAGAACTATGTGGTGCCTGAAGATGTGGATCGTGTGTTTTTCTTCAATCCTTTTTCGGTGGAGATTCTTCGAAAAGTTCTGGCGAAAATTGAGGATTCCTATTATGAAAATCCCCGTGAGATACAGCTGTTCTTCTACTATCCGTCCGATGAGTATATCAGTGAGTTGATGACAGTGGACAGGCTTTCCTTTGTGGATGAGATAGACTGCAGAGATCTGTTTGATGGGGAAAATCCAAGAGAGAGAATCATGGTGTTTGCCTATTAGGTTTTTATTAAAAAAGATTTTTGATATTATTTAACCCAAAAAAGGAGGTAGAGTTTTGAAGGTTTTAGTTTACAGAAAATGCAGTACATGTATGAAAGCTTTGAAGTGGCTCGAGGCCAATCAGGTTGTTTTTGATGAACGGCCGATTAAAGAGGAGAATCCGTCTTATGAAGAACTGAAGGCCTGGTATGAAATGAGCGGATTGCCGCTGAAAAAGTTCTTCAACACCAGCGGCATGCTGTATAAGCAGATGAATTTGAAGGACAAGCTGAAAGAAATGTCTGAGGATGAACAGCTGAAGCTTATGGCAACAGACGGTATGCTGGTGAAGCGGCCGCTGGTCATTGGGGATGATTTCGTGCTGACGGGATTCAAAGAGAAAGAGTGGGAAGAAAACTTATTAAAATAATGTTGTTAGTGTGAAATTTAAGATAGAAGTAATACCTGTAAGAGTCGAATAAAGTCGAATGATTTGAATTGACAAAAGATAGGCTTAACTATATACTCACATTAAGTAAAAGAGATGGTTATTTTTTGAAAGATGGTGATTAAATGTTATTGAACTATCTGATGGATAATTATGAAAAAGGAGAGCCTATTTTTTTAACAGATATCCATATAGAGAGAATGACCGAAGCAAATGTGAGGTATCATTTAAAGAAATTAACAGATGATGGTGTGATTTGCCGATTTGAGTCCGGCGTTTATTACATACCGAAGAAGAATATTTTAGGTGAAAATGCGATAATCTCAACGGAAACGGTCGCAATGCATAAATATATTGTCAGGAGAGGCAAGCGTGTCGGATTTTATTCCGGATATACACTTGCCAATCGCTTGGGATTGTCGACGCAGGTACCTTTTACAGAAGAAATTACAAGTAATTATGCTCCGGCTCAAGTGAGAGAGGTTCATATAAAAGATAGAAAATACATTATTCGAAGACCAATTGTGGAAGTGACAGAATCCAATGCATATGCTCTCCAATTGTTAGATTGTCTGAAGGATATAGATAAAGCGGCTGAGGCTGACATGTTAGTTTGCGGGAAAGTTCTTACAGAGTATGCAAGTAAGCATAGCATAACAAAAGGACAAGTCGATAGATTACTGGCGTATTATCCTTTGAAAATTTATAAGGCAATTTACGAAACCGGGGTGGAGTATGTATCTGCATGAGGATAGAGAAGAATTTAAAGATATTATAGAGCAGGTGTCAGAGGATATTGGTCGTGCTGCGGTAGTAATCGAAAAAGATTATTATGTTACAATGATATTACGACTTTTAGCCTAGAAACTGACGAATGTAGTATTTAAGGGCGGAACTTCTCTTTCAAAAGGGTATAGGGTTATTAATAGGTTTTCTGAAGATATAGATATTACATTTGATGAACATATCGGAGAAGCCAGAAGAAAGAAATTAAAGAATAATGTTCTAAGGGGAATCAGTGAAGAGTTAAATATGCCGATATCCAATTGGCCAGCAACGCAAAGTGATAGAGACTATAATGCGTATTATTTTACTTATGAATCCGTTTTTGGTTTTGCAGATGATAGGATGTTGTCATCTGTGAAATTGGAAACAGCATTAGGTTCATATGCTTTTCCAACAGAAAATGTAGTAATTGAAAATTATATAGGTGATTTTTTAAAAGGAAAAGGTCGCCTAGATATAGCAGCGCAGTTTTTTCTTAATGAGTTTACGATGAAATTGCAGTCAATAGAGCGAACATATATTGATAAGATTTTTGCGTTGTGTGATTATTATTTACAGGATAAATCAAAGCGATATTCCAGACATTTATACGATATATATAAATTAACAGAGAGAATATATTTTGACAATAATTTTGAGAAGTTGTTTGGCGAGATACGCAGTCATAGGCAAAGGATGTTAATTTGTCCTTCGGCAAAAGAAGGAGTTAATATTTCCGGGATAATTAGAAGATTTTGCCAGGACAATTTTTACAAACAGGATTATGAGGCGATTACAAATTATTTTTCGGATGATTATGTTTCGTACGAAGATACAATTGAACAAATGCTTAAAATTGCAGATTTGATAGATAAATTCGGATGTTAAATGCGGGCATAGAATACAGAAGGAGTCGTTGATACAGATGGTAAAAGAGATAATGCATGATATATTTTTTCTGGGGCAGAAATCAGAACCGGCAACCAGGGATGATATTCAGATAGGACAAGACTTGCAGGATACATTGAGAGCTCATCGTGCGGAGTGTGTCGGCATGGCAGCAAATATGATTGGGATTCGCAAGAATGTAATCATTGTGAATATGGGGATCGTTGATTTGGTGATGTTTAATCCGGTACTACTGAAGAAAAGCGGTTCTTATGAAACGGAAGAGGGCTGTTTGTCATTGACAGGTGTAAGGAAGACGACAAGATACAGAGAAATCGAAGTGGAATACAGAGATATGAGCTGGACAGTACGCCGCCAGAAATTCAGTGGCTGGACGGCACAAATCTGTCAGCATGAGATGGATCATTTAAATGGTATTATTATTTAGCAAGGGGATAAGCGATGGCGAGTGACAGAAGCAATGAATTATATAATGCCTTAAAGGGCAAGGGCTATCCCGATGATTTCTGCCGGGAGATTGCCTATCGGCAGATGAATACGGATTATACAGCCACGAGAATGCTGGGATATCTGTATCGTGTCAGTCAGCCTCGACCGGAGGATGTGGTAGATGAAATGCTTGCTATTTTAAGCGACAGAGAAGCTATTATCCGGAAGAAAGAAATGGAAGCGGCTCAGGCAAAGATTAACCGGATTTATCGGGAAGGTCTGTAAATCAAGGTTTTGGGCGGTATTAGTTACATGCAATTCGGATAAAATTCCAATAATATTTTCGTTAGGCTATTGACATTAATATCAATGGGTGTTATAGTACAAATAGAACAAAAGGCGTTAAAGAGGATGCGGTTACTGCCGTATCCTTTATTAACATGCAGAAAAACCAGAAAGTTCAACTGTATCTTTGAAGAAAGGTGCAGTTTTATAGATTATAAAGCCGGAGGTGGACAGTGATGGCTAAGAGAGATTATTATGAAGTTCTTGGAATAAATAAAGGCGCAGATGAGAAAACAATTAAGAAAGCATATAGAAAACTGGCGAAGAAATATCATCCGGATACCAATCCGGGAGATAAGCAGGCAGAGCAGAAGTTCAAAGAAGTAACAGAAGCTTACAATATTCTTGGTGATGAGAAGAAGAGAAAGCTTTATGACCAGTATGGTTTTGCAGCTTTTGAGGAAGGTGCAGCAGGCGGTGCTTACGGCGGCGCAGGTGCCGGTGCGGGCAGTGGCTTTGGCGGCTTCCAGGGCGGTTTCGGCGGCAATGGCGGTTATCAGGAGTTCCATTTTAAGGGCGGTCAGAACGGCAATATGGATGATATCTTCGGAGATATTTTCGGAGATATGTTCCACGGCAGAAGCAGCGGTTTCGGCGGTCAGGGATTCAAGCAGAGCTACGGCAACGGCTTTGGCGGCGGCAGTTTCAAGAGCAAGGGCCAGGATCTTCATGCCGAGATCAGAGTCAGCTTTGAGGATGCAGCATTTGGCTGTGAGAAAGTGATTAATTTAAGCAGTGGTCAGGGTGCTCCGACTCAGAGCTTGAAGGTACGTGTACCGGCAGGTATTGAGGACGGCAAGAGTATCCGTCTTCGCGGTAAAGGCGGTTCGGGTATGAACGGCGGTGAAGCCGGTGATCTGCTGCTGAAGATTCATGTAGATGAGAAGCCGGGATATGAACGGAAAGGCATGGATGTTTATACAACAATTTCTGTTCCGTTCACAACAGCTGTTTTTGGCGGCGAAGCCATTGTGAATACCCTGAAGGGCAGCGTGAAATGCAAGATTCCTGCAGGTATTCAGTCAGGCAGCAAGATCAGACTCCGCGGCAAGGGTATTGTCTCCATGAAGGATCCATCTGTTCATGGCGATATGTATGCAGCCGTCCAGATTCAGGTTCCGCGTAATCTGAGTCCGGAAGCAAAGCAGAAACTCCGTGAGTTTGAGAAACTCGCTGCAGCATAAAGATATAGCAGTTATCGGATAAATTGCTGAATAAATGTTTCAGCGGCTTTATTTACAAAGTTTTCAAAGTCGGTCGGGTTGAATATCCTGACCGGCTCTTTTTTTATGTCCAAGGCCAAATCAGCGGATGCCAATTTGCAGAACTGGCGATAAGCGGCATAATCGGTTTCATTGACAGGCCATGGATGAATGGGTGAAGAAGGCATGGAAAGATGATATTTCTCAATAAGATGCGGACTCATCCGGATATAGTCACCATAAAAATACTCTTTGGAGAAGAAAGTCATTACCGGCAGCTGCTCTCTGGTTCGGCGTATTTGAACAGAGATGGCCTTGGATGATTCAATTTCTTCCTGTCCCTGTGCGTTGAGAAATCGAACAATAGATGGCAGATACTCTGTGAAATACAGATAATCCAGATGAAGATGGGCAAGATAGCCGATCAGCATTGGTTCTTTCAGTGTGTTTGGATAAGTTTTCTGCCACAGATTAAGATCAGGCGCAATTACCACATGGGAAAAATCAGAGGGATGCCAGAAATGGGTTTTATATTTTAATGGACGTGGAATGGCATCCGGCAGGATACTCCCGATGGTGAAATCATTCTGCCATCCGTGTATATGGGTAAATGGGTAATCAGCAGATGACTCACGCAGGTGCTGAGAGATGAGTTTGGCTTCAGTTAAATGAAAGATGACGCTTGGCATGGCTATACTCCTTTTATGGTGGTGCAAACCTCGGAGTGCTTTGAGCAGGAGCTGGCGCTAATAATTTGCCATAGGCACGTTCGCACTGCCAGGTCTCCGCTCTGCTTCGATCGGTGCTAGCGAAGGTCCACCGGACCTTCAGCACTTGGCAGTGGTACGTAAGATGCCAAAGGACGGCATCTAAGTACCAGCCAATGCTGAAGCACCTATGGTAAATTATTAGTGCCAGCTCCTTGCTATAAGATTTTAAGAGGTTCGCAATAGATATAAAAAAAGTATAGCATATATTGGGCCAATCTATCAAAGGTTCATCTGTAATCTCTGTAAGTTTTAAGGGAGATATAGGTAAATTTTTTCAATGAGCGGCTGGTATTGAAAGGATTTTTCAGTAAGAAGTCACAAAATTGCATCAAAACAGATGATAATGAGAATATTTTTCAATAAAAATCAAAAAGGTTAGTTGACATTAACCTCCTGAGTGCGTATAATAGCAATGTAAATGATAGCCGTTATCAATAAACGCGCGAGCCGGGCATACGCCTGACTTGAATTAAAGGAGGAACAGATGATGCCTTTAGCTTTATTAGGTGTAGGAGAATCAGGTATAATCACAGATATCCGCGGCAAGGATGAGGTTGTTCATCATTTGCACAATCTGGGATTTGCAGCCGGAACAGATGTTGAAGTTGTCGGCAATACAGAGGCCGGCATGATTATTGCTGTCAAGGGTTCAAGGGTAGCTTTGAATCGTGGCATGGCATCCAAGATTACCGTTAACCGATAATCGGATGTCTGTATAGATGGGATGCAGATGCATTCAAAGTTAAGAGAGGAGACAAAGCCATGACACTTAGAAATGTAGGAGTCGGCCAGACTGTCACAGTTTCAAAGATTACAGGTGTAGGCGCTATTAAGAGACGTATCATGGATATGGGTCTGACAAAGGGCACATCCGTCTATGTTCGTAAAGTGGCACCGCTTGGTGATCCGATAGAAGTAACAGTCAGAGGATATGAATTATCTTTGCGTAAAGCTGACGCAGAGCTGATTGAGGTTCAGTAATAATTGAACCTTTTTTCAGGGCATAAGGTTAGCTTAGTCAAACCTTGTGATTCAGTTTAACTGTTCTAATTGTTAAAAAATCTGGAGGTAAAAAAATGGCAATCAGAATTGCACTTGCCGGCAACCCAAACTGCGGTAAAACAACATTGTTCAACGCATTAACGGGTTCTAACCAGTTCGTTGGTAACTGGCCTGGCGTAACAGTTGAGAAAAAGGAAGGTAAATTAAAAGGTCATAAAGACGTTATTATTACTGACCTTCCTGGTATTTATTCACTTTCTCCATACACACTTGAGGAAGTTGTAGCTAGAAATTATATTTTGAATGAGAAACCGGATGCGATTCTCAACATCGTTGACGGTACAAACCTTGAGCGTAACCTTTATCTGACAACACAGCTCATGGAACTTGGTATTCCTGTGATCATGGCCATCAACATGATGGACCTTGTTCAGAAGAATGGTGACAACATCAATATCCAGAAACTGAGCGCAGCGTGCGGTTGTCCTGTATATGAGATTTCCGCTCTGAAGAATACAGGTATCAAGGAAGCTTCTGATGCGGTTGTTAAAGCAGCTCAGGCGAAAGCAGTTCAGGGTACAGTACATAAGTTTAACAATAAAGTAGAAGGATATCTGAATGAGATTGAAGAACTTCTTGGTTCTGATGTGGCTGATGCTCAGAAGAGATTCTATGCAATTAAATTATTTGAACGTGATGACAAGATTGCAGCTCAGATGAAGAGTGCACCGAATGTAGAAGCAATCGTTTCCAAGGCCGAGAAGGAAATGGATGATGACTCCGAAAGTATCATCACAAACGAAAGATATGAATATATCGCAAGTATTATCGGCGGCTGCCTGAAGAAAAAACATGCGGGCGCAGATACAATTTCTGATAAGATTGACCGAATCGTTACAAACCGTATTCTGGCTCTGCCAATCTTTGCAGTAATTATGTTCCTTGTTTATTATATTTCCATGACAACAATCGGTGCTGCAGCAACAGACTGGACAAATGATAATCTGTTCGGTGATGGCTTCTTTATCGGCAGCGATGGCGGTTATGGTGATGCAAACGATGCATATTCAGATGCTATGCAGGTTCTGAATGGTTTCATCAGCTATGAAGCAGATCAGGGTATGGATACAAGCGCTGTTGAAGCGGCTGTCGATTCCGAGGCTGATGATTATGATCCTGCAGCTGCTGCAGCAGCAGTCAATGCATTTGTTGCTCAGGTAGATCCATCTACAGAAGCAACCTATCTTGTAGAAGATGAAGAAACACTTGCAACAGAAGAAACAACTGCTTCTTATGCAGATCTGACAGACGCTGTCGCTGCTTTATCAGAAGCTGGTTATGAAGCTCCGGATCCTGCAGCATATGGTACATTTATCAGCAGTATCCCAGATGCAGTCAGTGGTCTCCTTGAAAAAGCAAACTGTGCTGAATGGCTTCAGGGTCTGATCGTAGATGGTATTATTGCCGGTGTTGGTGCGGTTCTTGGTTTCGTACCGCAGATGCTTGTCCTGTTCTTCTTGCTGGCTATTCTTGAGTCCTGTGGTTATATGGCACGTATCGCCTTCATCATGGATAGAATTTTCCGTAAATTCGGTCTGTCCGGTAAATCTTTCATTCCTATTCTTGTTGGTACAGGTTGTGGTATCCCAGGTATCATGGCTTCCAGAACAATTGAGAATGAACGTGACCGTCGTATGACAATCATGACAACAACATTTATCCCTTGCGGTGCGAAGACACCTTTCATCGCAATGATCGCAGGTGCTGTATTCGGCGGTGCTGCATGGGTAGCAACAAGCGCATACTTCCTTGGTATGGCAGCAATTATCTGCTCAGGTATTATCCTGAAGAAGACAAAGATTTTCGCCGGAGATCCTGCTCCTTTCGTTATGGAGCTTCCGGCATACCATATCCCGACTCCGGGTGCTGTACTCAGAGCAACATGGGAACGCGGCTGGTCTTTCATTAAGAAAGCTGGTACAATTATTACATTATCAACAATCCTTGTTTGGTTCCTGTCCTACTTCGGCTGGGTAGACGGTGCATTCACAATGCTTGCAGAAGACCAGTTAGACAGCAGTATTCTCGCAAGAGTAGGTCATGCAATTGCATGGATTTTCGCACCACTTGGATTTGGCAACTGGCAGGCAACTGTAGCATCTGTTACAGGTCTTGTAGCAAAGGAAAACATCGTTGGTACACTTGGTATTCTTTACGGCGGCGGCGATGGTACAGTATATCAGGCAATGGCAGCTTCCTTCACATTGATCAGCGGTTATGCATTTATGGCATTCAACCTGCTGTGTGCACCTTGCTTCGCAGCGATGGGTGCCATCAAGCGTGAGATGAACAATACAAAATGGTTCTGGATCGCTATCGGTTACCAGTGCGGTTTCGCTTATCTTGTAGCACTTGTTATCAACCAGATCGGTAACCTTGTAGCTAATCATACATTTGGTATTTTCACAGTCGTCGCTATCCTGGTAATCATTGGATTCTTCTATCTGCTGTTCCGTCCATACAAGGAAAGCAACACATTAGAAGTAAAAGACAAAGCAGTAGCTTAATTTGATTTGAAAGGTCGGGCGAGTGCTTAATGGGAACTCTTATAGTAGGCGTTATACTGATAGTCATTGTCGCAGCGATTGTTCGCTCGATGATCAAAGATAAGAAAAATGGCAAGGGCTGTGGTGACTGCGGCTCATGCGGAGGAGGATGCGGTGGTGGCAGCAGCTGTTGCAAATAGAGACACGGAACAATATCGTCGTGTCAGCAGAGAGAAGGAAGAAATTCTCCATTTACTGAGAAAACGTGGTTTCCGCGTGACAAAGCAAAGAGAGCTGATACTGGATATCGTGTTCGAGCATGAATGTGCCAGCTGTAAAGAGATTTATTATCAAGCCATTCAGCGTGATCCGGGTATCGGTATGGCAACGGTATACCGTATGGTCAATACACTGACGGATATCGGGGTTTTGAAGGTGGCAACACTGAAACCTCAGACAGCTTCAGGATCAGGAAGCGGATGCCAGATTCTTTTGAAAAATCAAAATAAAATCGTCCTTAATCAGACGGAATGGACTGAAGTGCTTCAAAATGTACTGCGCCGTAAAGGTTATAATTATAATGCGGCGGATGAGATTGTCGAAGTGACCATACAGTAGTCCTGATTAAAAATAAATATTAATTCGTACACAAAAAAGGAACTTCCGGTTTAAAAATGAACCGGAAGTTCTTTTTTTGTTATGTTTCATGATTAAGAAGTTTTTTGGCCATGTCGATGAGTTCATCGCTGACAGCGAATTCCATCTGGACATCCTTTACTTCAGGAACGGCAGATAAAATTTCATTTTTTACTAATTCTTCAGTGGTGATCCATGCGGAAGGACAGTTGGAGCACATACCGGTAAATTTGAATTTTAAAATACCATCGGAAAAGGATGTGATCATCATATCTCCGCCATGCCCCAAAAGGGCAGGGCGGATACGATCGGACACGACTTGCTGAATTTTATTCAGTGTATCCAAGGGGAGGACCTCCGATCATCAATCTTTAATGTGGGCAATATGTTTTGCCATTGCTTTCTTAGCAGGCATATTGCTCTGTCTGGAAATCATAATTCTCTGAGCCTGTGGGCTTCCTGCGCCGTGCATGGATTCTGTCAGATAACCGACAGCAGCAGTACCAAGGGTCAGGTTTTCGATCAGACGCATGATCTTGAAACGATCCATGACATCTACTTTGGCAGGGCCTGCAAGGTATTTGCGGATAACAGGACCCGCTACAGGATGTGCCATATCCTTTTCAGATGGAAGCGTAACCATCAGACCGCCGGCGATATCCTGGGCAAGACGTGCGATTTCATATGGGAAACGAGTCACATTCTGTTTGCAGACATTGGCCAGCATCAGATCAATCAGGTAGTTGCCGGATTCTGTTGGCTGGCCTTCTGATGAACAGGCAATACCGCAGCAATAAAGTGTTTCGTTCAGATGAACCATTTCAATCAGTTTATCCTTGATGTGTGATGCTTTTTCTACGCCGTTGTATTCGGCTGCAAGAGCTGATGCACCAATCAGAACATCACCGACACCGACTTTACATCCGCCGTAGCTCTGTCTGTGATAGCCTGCGAAACGTTCTACCAGCATGCCTGCAAATTCTGTTTCCCCGTTCAGGAAGATACGGTCATTAGGAACGAAGACATTATCGAATACAGTAAGGGCTTCCATACCGCCGTATGTAGAGTTGCCGAGGTCAAGCTGACATCCTTCAGTTTTTCTTGTATCACAGCTCTGACGGCCAACGATCATCATTAAACCTTCCGTATCCAGAGGAACAGCGAAGGAAACAGCATAATCTTTGTCATCAGGTCCCATGGCGATTGTCGGCATAACAATGACTTCATGAGAGTTCAGAATACCTGTCTGATGTGCCTTTGCACCGCGGACAACGATACCATCCGGACGGCGTTCAACAACATGAAGGAAAAGATCCGGATCGGCCTGTTTGGATGGAGAAAGGCCTCTGTCACCCTTTGTATCTGTCATGGCGCCGTCTACAGTCAGGTCATTTTCCTGAACATATGTGGCAAATTTAACAAAATTATCATGATAGTGTGTGCCGTATTTTTTATCTACTTCATAAGTGGTGCTGTAAACCGCATTAAAAGCATCCATACCGACACAACGCTGGAAACAGGCAGCAGTCTTCTGACCGAGCAGACGCTGCATTTTGACTTTTTTAACAAGATCATCAGGACTCTGATGAATATGTGTAAAACGATTGACTTTGTGACCTGTGAAATTTGAAGTTGCGGTCATAAGATCTGCATATTCAGGATCCTGAGCCAGATCATAAGTGGCTTTGACTGAATTGACAGCCGGCTGGAGAATAGGATTACCTACCGGATTGTTGATTTCTTCTCCGAAAAGAAAGATTCTCATTTTGATCTTCTGCAGACTTCTTACATATTCGTCTCCTGTCATTAATGGCATAATAAATTCCTCCCTAAAATTTAAAATGTATGAAGTGTTCAAAATCAGGTATCAAATGATCCGATGGATAGAAGATACTTGATATTTATTATTAATAGCAAGATACGTGCCAATATTGTTAAAGAAAAAACAGCCCTGTTTCAGTGGATTTTCATCAGGACTGTTTTTAGAAGTTCTCAAAAATGAGAAAAATGGTAAAAATAAATTCTCAAAAATAAGAAAGTTCTCAAAAATAAGAAATTAAATCAGGATTCTTCAGAGCGAGGATATTTTTCTTCTAACTGTTTTTTTCTTCGGGCCAGTGTTTTCAGATTCATATCCAACTTTTCGGCTGTTTTTTCAAGGGTACCATAAAGACTATAATATTCTTCAATATATTTCAGCTCGATTTGCTCGAGAATATTTTTGAGCTGGATATTACCCAGTTGGACGTTGCCCTTGATCAAACTGGATTCACTGCTCCATAATTCGGCGGATGAAATAATGTCTTCATCGCTGAGAATGACCATCTTCTCAATGGTATTTTTGAGTTCACGGACGTTGCCGGGCCAGTTATATTCCTCTAATGTCTTGCAGGAATAGGGGCTCAATGTCTTATGGGTCTTGAATTTGGCATTGAACTGCTTCAGAAAGTGCTGGGCCAGTGGGATAATGTCCTTTTTTCGTTCCCGAAGGGGCGGAATCTCCAGGTTGACGACATTCAGACGATAGTAGAGATCGGAACGAAATTCGTTGGCTTCAATCATTTCCTTCAGATCCCGATTGGTGGCGGCAATGACCCGGACGTCAATTTTGCGGGGCTGGCTGGAGCCGAGACGCATAATTTCATTTTCCTGAAGTGCCCGTAAAAGCTTCATCTGGACATTCATGGGCATTTCACCGATCTCATCAAGAAACAGAGTGCCGCCATTGGCAACCTCAAAATAGCCGGGGCGGCCTTTGGACAGGGCACCGGTGAAGGCACCGCCTTCGTAACCGAAGAGTTCGCTTTCAATCAGGTCTTTGGCAATGGCACCGCAGTTTACGCTCAGCATCGGATTATCTCTGCGGGGGCTGTTCTGGTGGATAAAATGAGCCAGAAGCTCCTTGCCTGTGCCTGTTTCACCCTGGATCAGCACAGTAGTATCCTTGTCGGCGACTTTGGTGGCACTGTAAAGGATTTCGTACATTTTAGGATCGTTCACAAGAAATTGGGAACGGTCGATATTCTGCTGCGTCAGTGCGCGGATTTTCTCCTTATATTCGGAGACCTGAACCATCTGCTCGCTTAATTGCTGACGAAGTTCTTCGATCATCTTGAAATCACGGGTATTGCTGATGACCATGATGATTTTGCCGTCAGATGAAAAAACAGGTGTACTGGTAATGTAAGCTCTGCGCCCTGTTCGGAGAAAATTCTGCTCAATGGTTGCTGTCTTGCCCGTTTTCAGGACAATGAGAGAAGCTGAGTAGTTGATCAATGTTGATTCCAGATCGTGCATATTCTGACCGAGAATTTCTTTGCTGGTGATACCGGACATTTCTTCATAGGATTTATTGACTTTTAAAACATTGCCCTCACCGTCTGTGATAAAGAAGCCATCCAGAGAGTCCTGAAAAATTGTGTCAAGGGATTCAAAAAGCTGGCGTGTGTAAGACAGTTCATCAGCCAGAGCCTGTATACCCTGGGTTTTTAATTGTTCAACATCGAGATTTTTGTTGTATTTACTAAAATCAGGTGGTGTATTCATGATGATTTCCTCCCGGAATAGAACTATAGGATATGAAAAATTACTTTTAGTATAGCATAAGAGACGACTTTTTAACACTTTATTGAGATGAAATATCAATAAAGATGGAAATGAGATTCATTCTCAATAAAGGGTATTGCGTTTTTCCTATGGAACTGATATGATAATGACACCAGATGGTTAGATATACCTAACCAAGTAAAGGAGAGAAGAAAGATGGTTGCATACAGGCAGACGTATGAAATAATAAGAGGAATACAGGAAAAGGCTGCAGAGCAGTGTGCACCGGTGATCTTCGGCATCAAGCCTTCCAATCTGCTGATTATTGATCAGTGTTATGCCAAGGCGTTGAAATCCCTTGTTGAAACAACCGGACTGAAGGTTAGATGTTTTGAGCATCGTTCTGAGAAACAGGTATGGTTTATGTTTCGTGAGGAGGCCCTTTACGAACAACTGGCAGATCCCGACAACAGGTCTTTTATGGAACAGTTTGGGTATACTGAAGATATGGCACTGGATGAAATACTGGCTTATGCAGCCAAGCGATTCAGAGAGTATAAGCGCGGTGAAGCGGGTTTCCCGCATGAGATGGGCATTTTGCTGGGGTATCCTCTCGGCGATGTCAAAGGATTTATTGAGCATCATGGACGTGACTGCTTATGCAGCGGCTATTGGAAAGTATATGAGAATAAAGAAAAGGCCCAGGAAACATTCCGTTTATATGCCAGGGTCAAACAGATCGCCATGGATATGGTGAGACAGGGCATGGGGTTCGGAATGGCAGAACAATATCAATTCGTTTAATCGGAGCGGCCAGCTGCCGCTTTTGATCAAAATAAAAATTGATCAGACAAATGATCACACTTACAGGAGGAGTTTTAACAATGAAAGAAATTATGGTCGCATACTGGAGCGGAACAGGCAACACAGCAGCTATGGCAACAATCTTAGGCAAAGGCATTCAGGATGCCGGCGCAGCAGCAAAGGTTGTCTCTGTTGAAGATATCAAAGCTGATGATTTAAAAGATTATCCGGTATTCGCACTTGGCTGCCCATCTATGGGTAATGAAACTCTTGAGGAAACAGTGATGGAAGACTTCGTAACAGAAGTTGAGAGCTTTGCATCTGGCAAAAAGATCGGTTTATTCGGTTCTTACGGATGGGGCGACGGCGAATGGATGCGCAACTGGGTAGCACGTATGGAAGAAGCAGGTGCTCAGGTATACGGCGGCGAAGATGCAATCTGTATGAACGAGCCGGATGCAGAAGCAGAAGAAAAACTTGAGGCACTTGGCAAAGAATTAGCTTCTTTATAATATTATTTCCACTTACGAAAACTCATTTTTACTGAAGGTATTATAAGATAAAAAATAAATAGGAACATCCTGCCGGAGCAGTTAAATAGTTTCGGCAGGGGAGTTCTAAGAAGGAGGAGAGCCATGAGCGTTGTCATCATCGGTGGTCATGACAGAATGGTCTGTCAGTATAAGAAAATTTGTAAATCTCATAAATGTAAAGCAAAGGTATTTACCCAGATGTCTGCTGATCTGGACAAGCAGATTGGCGATCCGGATTTATGTATCTTGTTTACCAATACGGTTTCTCACAAGATGGTACGATGTGCTGTGGATGAAGCTGAGAAAAAGAAATTTAAAATCGTTCGCTGCCATACAAGCAGCGGATCGGCACTGGAAGGCATTCTTCTTGAACATGCCGTATAAAAATAAGCTTCGCATTCAATTTGAATGCGAAGCTTATTTTATTGCTTGCGTGACTGATAGAATATTTCTTTGATCTTATGGAATGTTTCTTCACTAAGTACATGCTCAATACGGCAGGCATCTTTCAAAGCGGTCTCCTCGCTGACGCCGATAGACATCAAATAACCGGAGATAACCTGATGCCGCTCGTAAATGCTTCGGGCGATGGCCAGACCGGATTCTGTCAACGTGAGGAAACTGTTGTCGTCCATATTGACGTAACCGTTTTCGCGAAGTCGTTTCATTGCGACACTGACGCTGGGTTTGGAGTAACCGAGATGTCTGGCGACATCTATGGAGCGCACTTCAGAACTATGAAGTGAGAGCATATAAATGGTTTCCAGATAATCTTCTGGAGATTCCTGCATCTTCAATGGACACACCGTCCTTTCTTCTAAAAATTATTCATCTATTATAACATATTTTGTTCAAAATAGCAAAGACATATCTTGATAATTTAAGCCGTTATCACTGTACTGCTGTATTTGATCGACTTGACTAGTATAGTCTGTAATACCTTTGCCTGTATTCGGATTTTTGGATGAATACATCTGATCTCCGATGTACAGAACCAACAAGACGGCAGCTATAACCGCAAGCACTTTTCTGTTCAGCTTCTTTAACTGGTTGTCCAGAGTTGGGGCAACCACATAGACGATGGCCAGGCCGCCGAGACCAAAGGTCAGAAGGCCTTCTGCACAGATCCTGCCATGAAGGTTCAGGAAGTAACCGGTGTAATCCCACCATTTCTGCCCGTTATGTGTCATCTCAAGATTCCAAGCAACGGAATATTCCAGTGCACCGCAGACAACAACGGTCGCAATGAATTCGGCAATTGGATATTCACGCAGTTTCTTCAGCAGAATCAGTACTGCAATACCGCCCATACCGTAGATTGGAAGCCATGGGCCATGGAGGACGCCTCTGTTGACAAATTCACCATCAGAGATCAGATGAAGGCTGACTTCCCATAACCATCCGACAAAGGAGAATATGAAGAATAACAGAACCAGATTTAAAACAGTATAGCTTCTTGTTGCAGTCAGATCCGTTGTAATATTCATTCGGAATTTCAGAGGGACAGCACCCATACGGCCGGGATAGGTACGGCCGTCCAGAATATCCTGACCTCGCGCAATCTGATAATCACGGCCTTTTTGCTCTTCGTAGGCAACGACCGCAGGAGAAAAGACAGGAAGTATGCCGAGCCATTCAGAGACAAAACCGACAAAACCTCGCGGTTTTTCAACTCTGCCAGGAGATTCATAAATGGCTTCAGTGACATCGCTGTAAACCTGGTACAGATCACGGTGAAGGGCTTTTTCGTATAAATATGTATCGCATAAAGCTTCAGATCCCGGAATCTGTTTTTCTTTTGCAAGGCTGCGGAGGTAGGTATAGTATTCTCCGTAGAAGGAAGCTTCATAAGGATTGGAGAAAAGAATACCGGAGATACCAAGGGTGACAAGGTTCAGTATATCCCATCCAAGGAAGGACAGACCGGCGACAAAGCATTCGAATTTGTGGCCGTCCATCATACGGCGGGATAAAGTGATGGCATCTTTGGCGTTCATCTTCGGATTTTCAGCCATGATATAAGGAACCATCAGATAAGAATAGTATTTGATAAAACCGCCGATGATTGTCAGATTCCATAAATATTGGTAAATATTTTTGACAAACATGGTCATGGCCATATTCACCCACTGGCCTGTCTGGATATGGAACAGGAGTCTCTGAAGAGGCACCTTTTCATAGGTTCGGGATTCCAAAACCATTCTTCGGATGACGATCAGGAATGTTTCCTTAATAAAAAGCCATACAAAAAGGTAAACACAGAGACTGATAAATACCAAAAGGGCGACGGCGACTGTTCCGGAGTGAACAACAGATGCCAGAGCATCATTGATGGAAACAATGACACCACCGGAAGAGAAGGAATTAACGACACTGGAAAGGACACCTCTTGTATGACCAAACATAGGATTGGTGTCGTTTTCAAGAATGTTTGCTTTTTTGTCTGAGACATGCTGCCTTGCCGTATCCTGGTCAAGCACCATATCTGTGACGACAGATTGAAGATTGCCGCCCAGAGTGATCTGCTGATTTTCTGCGATGGCATCCTGAATATTCATGCCCCAGAAGGAAGCACCATATTCGATTTTCAGGAAGGCGGCAAACAGGCAGAGAACCACGAGGAGTTTGTAATGGCGTTTCAGGGTTTGCTTTGCTGCTTTTTTGAGTTCTTTTCGATTCATCATTTAACCTCCAAAATGTATATTTAAAACCATGATCTCACTGTTGGTTGCGACTCTCAGATCCGGCCCGTAGACACCGATGCCGGCAGTGACGATGCTGTAGAGACTGCCGATCTTTTTGACACCCCAGTAATTTTTCCATGCAAGAGGCTGCGTAATGGTCAGTGGGAAAAATTGTCCGGCATGGGTGTGGCCGGAGAAAAGAATATCAACGCCATTTTCATCATAATCAGACAGATGGTCCGGCTCATGATTAATGAAGAAGACAGGTTTTGATTGATCGATATTGGCCAATAGTTCCGGAATGGATTTGCGGTCCTTTGAACCGTAACCTGTTTTTTCTCCGTCCAGACGTCCGATGAGATAAAAACTGTTGTCAATCAATTCGGACTGATCTTCAAGAAGGGTGATATGGCTTTTTTTCAGAAATTCATCCATACGGCTGTCGCGAAGGGCATGTTTGGATGATGAAACTGAGAAGCCGCCGACAAGTGTTTCCTTGACATCGTGGTTGCCATACACCCCATACACCCCATATCGGCTTTGGATACCGCTTAAGATTGTCTCAAGTTTTTCGGGATCATCAAGGGCGTCGTAATCATTATCAAAAATATCTCCGGCAATGACGACAAGATCGGGGGTCTGTGCATTAATTTTGTCAACCATTTTCTGCATATCACTGCATCCGACACTGTAGCCCAGATGAAAATCTGCAATCAGGACAACTTTTAATTCCTGCAAATTGGCAGCTTTTTTCTCGATGGTCATATCATACTGTGCGACTGTCATGTTTTTGGCATGGATACCGCCGTAAACGGTAAAAGCGCTGGCAAGGATCAATACTAGGGCAGCCGCTGTTTTGAGTTGTTTCTTTGTAAAGCGGGATGGTTTGTTCTGACGTTTTAGGATGGTTGTTCTTATAAGAAGGATAAGATCTGCAATTGCCATGAAAAACAACAGGTAAATAAAAAAGCCAAGCCAGTAATTTGAGAATTTCAGAATCTGACGCTGGATACTTCCGGCTGGAAGAAATTTTCCGAAGAATAGTGTGGAAGCCAGAATACAGATGAGAATCACTGCAGCAGCATTCAGCTGTTTTCGGTGTCGAAGCTGCAGTTTACTGAATAGCCAGAAAAAATTGAGTGCTGTATAAGTACATAATAATATGTAGATTAACAGCATAAGCCATTTTAACATAAAAACTCCTTTTCGTATTATGCGTCGGAAGAGAAATGCAATTTTTCGCATTGACGCATAAAATCGTTTCTTACTTAATTAGCATATCATATTTTTAAGAAAAACACACTTTTATTTGTCGTTTATAGGCAAAATAATGTGACCGAGAGTGCAGAATAGACATCTAATAGGTATAATAGCTATTAATAATGGAAAGTGCACGTTCAAAGAGGAAGTGAAGAAAATGGATAAAAAAGAATTGGGTGAGATGATCATTGCCGGTACCGATGAATTTTATCGGATCGCAAAATCTATTCTCAAAGAAGATGCGGATTGCCAGGATGCTGTTCAGGAGGCAGTGAGTAAGGCTTTCACAAAGGTTATCGGAGATGCAGTTTATATGATACATTTTTATCAGCTTCCGGATGAGTATGTAAAAGAACATCCTGAACTTGGACTTGACAAGGGGGATTATAGAGGGACGGTTCAGCTGGGAAGTCGGGAAGTCCCAGACAGTTTTACTGCTTCTCTGGTAGAAAGTGTGGATTCCCTTGGTACGCAGACAATATCATTTGATGTCAAATTGGATGAGAATGCGATTATCAAGTCAAAGCAGACAGTAACGATCAGTGATGGTATCCAGGCATCTGTGGATGCATTGAAAATTGCGGAATCCGGCACATATATTCATGTGACATGGGCGTTTGATGAGAGTCAGAAAGCACTTTATGACCAGTTCACAGGAGGAGAGGAATCGGATCAGGTCTTTTTTATGGCATTGGATGATAATAATGGCAGCTATTTTACGACGGAAGAGAATGGACATAATTCTCAGACGATTATTATCACAGCAGATGGCGATGACTGGTCCGGAGCTGAAGACAGTCAATATGAGAAGGACGGGAAATATTATTATGAGACATATAGTATTATTGAAGGCATGAACCAGGATATCACATCACTGACGGTGACGCCTTATGCACGGACAGGTGTAGAAGAAGGTGAAGAGCATACCTATACAAACCTTGATTTTGCAGCGTTTACTGTCGAATATGGCGAATAAAAAATAACGGAATATTAACGGATATTGCATTGCATGCGGAGGACATGTGTGATATAATAAAAACATACGTTCTGTTAAACGGATGCGAAAGAGAAAATCTATAGGATATACAGGAACAGCATACTGCGCATATTGCGCAGATGCTGTATTTTAAGTTGATTCCATAGTTTCTCTTCGTTATAATGAGGATAAGCGGAGTACTTCTTGTGGAATCATTAAGTGTTTAGTTGTAACTGATAACTGAAATGAAGAACACAGGGAGAGGGATGCAGAATATGAATACTGAGCTGATGAATACAATTGCGGCTGCAAATGACAAAGCGCAGTATGACGCTTGTGCAAAGCGTTTGATTGGACAGAAGATGATATTGGCACACATACTTGTGAGAACTGTTGATGAATTCAAGGGGATGAAGCCGGAAGATGCGGTCGTATATATTGAAGGAGAACCCTTGATTGGGATTGTACCAGTCAATCCGGGAATGACCAACGTTGGTAAGACTAATAAAATGACCATACCCAATGAGTCAATTAAGGGTCTGAATACAGAGGACAGTGAAATTAACGAAGGAACGATACGATTTGATATCGTCTTTTATGTACGGATGAAAGATGGCCTGGCACAGATGATTATTAATGTTGAGATACAGAAAGGCCAGCCAGCGGACTACTATCTTTTGAATAGAAGCATTTATTATGTAAGTCGGATGATTTCTTCACAAAAAGGCAGAGATTTTGTGAAGTCAAAGTATAATGATTTAAAGAGGGTTTTCAGCATCTGGATTTGTCTGGATATGAAGGAGAATAGTTTATCCAGATACTATCTTGCTAATGAGAATATTTTAGGCAGTTGCCAGTGGAAAGGCAAGCAGGATTTAATAAATATCATATTCATTGGTTTAACAAAAGATTTGCCTAAACGTGATAAAGAATATGAATTACACCGATTACTTAATGCATTATTATCAGATGAAATAAAGGTACAGGATAAAATTGGGATTATAGAGAATGAATATCATATCTTAATGAATGATGATTTAAGGAAGGACGTGAATATTATGTGTAATTTGGGTGAAGGAATTGAAGAAAGAGCAATCAAAGAAACAACTGAACGTGTCACAAAAAAAGTAACGGAAGAAGTAACAGAAGAAATGACGGAACAGTTTATTAGGAGTATGTACGATAAAGGCTGTTCAATTGAACTGATTGCAGATGTAGCCAAGAAAAGTATTGCGGAGGTAAAGGCAGTTATTGATAAAGCGGTGCTTTCAGTATAGCTATCTTATTTTCAGCTTTATCAAGAGATAAAAATGTCTTTGAACAGACAATTCTAAAACAAGGAGAATGCAATTTAAGTTGAGCTGCATTCTCCTTGAAAATTATCTGCTTAAAATGGAGTTTGGTTGTTATGAAGAAACTATTCCAGAGATATTTCAACTGACATTTCATCAATGGTCTGACCATTGTGTTTTAATTGAAGTGTCAGTTGCTGTGCATTCTTTGGGACATCTGAGATAAAGATTTTGCTGATACAGTCTGCGCTGCCGTCCGCTTTTCTAATGACTAATACAGGGTCGATATCATCCGGGGTGGATTGAATTTGATTAATGTGTATCTGGTCATTACCGTAATTCGTTCCTTTATCGTCTGTGACCTGATAATCTGGTTTGGAATAGCCGCTTAGGTTATCGTTTTCTTCATCAGTGTATTCAAAATCATACAGGTATTTTTCGGCTGCTGATGCGTCCAGATGCCAGGTTAAGTTCAGGCGCACACCTAGTTCAGTTCGTTTTAAATCAGATACGTCGACTGTTATATCTGAATTTACTGTGATCTGCTGGTCAGCATAGCTGAGTACTCTGTCTGAGGCTGTAATATTGAATGAAACGGTTTGCTGTCCTTGTCGGCTGAGTGCAGGTGCTGTATTGCTGTCAGCAGAATCGTTTTCGGTCAAAGCGGATGTTTCTGTGACGGAAGTTTCCTCTGATGCCAGATAAATGCTTAACGGCATTTCGACGGTGAAGTTGTCTGTTTCCAGTCCATCCAGTTCGAATGTTCCAACATATTCATCCTGACTGAATCCCTCTATCTCAGTTTGTCCAAGCAACCGGCCGAAATCACCGATATATTGAGTGCCATTAATCAATATTCGACTGGTGATAGCGTCATATTCCTGACCGTTCTCCGTTGCTTTAGCATAAATATAGAGATAATTGCCGTCATAGTAGGTTTCTGTTAATGTAAAAAGCGGTTCATCAAAAACTTTGGCAGAATTTTGTTTAAATTGCTTCATTTGTTCAGGAAAACCGTCTTTAACAGATACGTCCCGATTATCAATGGTTTCTATATAGCTTTCATTATATGTGGCTGCGTTGTTATCAAAATAGTCCCCCAGTCTGAAATGTTTAGCTGCGAAAACGGAAGTTGTGGCGATGATGGCAATGGCAGCCGCAGCGGCAGCGGTTTTTCCAAAATGGAATCCGGATTTTTTCTTTCTTGGCGGTATGGTTGCTGGCGTTTTTTCGTCAGTTATTTTTGATGTATTTAACTGTTCATTGACTTTTGATTTGACCAACAGTTTAAAATGCTCAGGTGTTTTTAAATAATCTTTATTATTCATTCTGCTGCCTCCGATTCAAGATATTTTCTTAATTGTTGTCTGCCACGGGACAACTGACTTTTGATGGTGCCTTCGCTGCGGTTGAGAATATCTGTAATTTCATGGATTTTGTAGCCCTCAATATAATATAATTCGACAGGAATTCGATACTTATCATCCAGCTGCATCATGGCATGATAGAGTTCAGAATAATCCGCTTCATCGAATAGGTTTTCTTTGAAGGCAAACTCGTTTGAAGGTGCAAACAGCTTTTGTCTGTAAATGCGGTAACATTCATTGATTAAAATACGAACCAGCCATGTTTTGGCATAGGAGGTATGCTGCAAAGTATCAATTTTGGCGAAACTTTTTACAATGGCCTCCGAAACGGCATCTTCGCAGTCGGCCTCATTCTTCAGAATAGACTTTGAAATTCTGTAGAGACTGTCGGTGGAGGAGACAATTAAATCTCCTAATTCCTCTTTTGTCAATGGTTCATCACTTCCTTATCTGGGATTTTATCATTATTCTTGTAACTGTTCAAAGCCGGCTTAAAAATGCTTCTGCATTTTAACATTTACACCTATTAGATAAAAAATCCGGGTAAAAGGTTGCACAATAGTGGGAATAGAATATTTTTTTAGATAGTTTCTTTTTAAACAGTTTTTGACTTGCTTATATGGACATTTATGGAGTATAATGTGGCATAAGACAACAGATGGGAAAAAGCCCCATCTGTTGCCCGCTCCGCGAGGATGTGCAGGAATTCGGATTAGAAATATGTCTGCATGGCAGACCCGAATTCCGCACTAAGGCTCGCAAGCGAGACTTAAATATAGATATTTTATGTAACCTTCAGTTTATACTTTGTTTAAGGAGAGACTATGCTGCAAATTAAAAATATAAGCAAGACATATAAGACGGGCAATCTTGTTCAGCGGGCGTTGGATGATGTGAGTCTGAATCTCAGAGACAATGAGTTTGTGGCCATTCTGGGACCCAGCGGCTCCGGCAAGACAACATTGTTGAATATTATCGGCGGTCTGGACCGGTATGACAGCGGTGATTTGATCATTAACGGTATTTCAACAAAGAAATACAAGGACAGAGATTGGGATTCCTATCGAAATCATACCGTTGGTTTTGTATTTCAGAGTTACAATCTGATTCCTCATCAGACGGTATTGGCCAATGTGGAACTGGCCCTGACAATTTCCGGCATTTCAGGCAAAGAGCGCAGAGAGCGTGCCATCAAGGCGCTGGAAGAAGTAGGCTTGGGAGACCAGATCCATAAGAAGCCGAATCAGATGTCCGGCGGTCAGATGCAGCGTGTATCTCTGGCCCGTGCCCTGGTGAATAATCCGGATATCCTTCTGGCGGATGAACCGACAGGTGCCCTTGACAGTGAGACCAGTATTCAGGTGATGGATCTTCTGAAGGAAGTGGCCAAGGACCGACTGGTTGTCATGGTTACGCATAACCCTGAATTGGCTTATCAGTATGCCACACGAATTGTCAAGGTCAAGGATGGCAAGCTTTTGGAGGATTCTGATCCTTATGAAATTCCTGAAGGCGAAGCACCGGTGCCGGTGCATAAGAATATGGGCAAGTCTTCTATGTCTTTCTTGACAGCATTGTCCCTGAGTTTTAATAACTTAAAGACTAAGAAAGCCAGGACGATTCTGGTATCTTTTGCCGGCTCCATCGGTATTATCGGTATTGCCATGATTTTGTCTCTGTCTCATGGTGTGAATAAATACATTGAGGACATGGAAGAAAAGACCATGTCGGAATATCCATTGCAGATTACGAAGACTACAACGAATATGATGTCCATGAGCGCGGAGATGATGACGCCGTCCAAGAAACCGACCAGCACGGATAACAAGGTCAAGGAAATGCAGATTTTGACACAGCTTGTATCCGGAACGGAATACAATGATCTGAAATCTTTGAAATCTTATCTGGAAAGCGGTAAGTCTGATATCAAGAATCAGACAAAGGCTATTGAGTATGATTATGGTATTACACCTCAGATTTATCTTCAGGAGAAAGATGACAAAGTTCGCCAGGTATGCCCGGATCAGACATTGTCTTCTTTAAGCGGTTCTTCGTCCATGATGCTGGCGATGATGGGAAGCAGCGGATTTGAACAGTTCCATGCATTGCCTGCCAATGATGTCCTTTACAAGGATCAGTATGATGTGAAGGCGGGGCACTGGCCGGAGAATGATCATGAATGTGTGGTGATCCTGACACAGGACGGACAGCTTTACGATATGACATTGTATTCATTGGGATTGAAATCCGGTGATGAGTTGGATAAGATTCTGAAATCTGTTTCTGAAGATAAGGCAGTGGAGGTCAATGAAGATTCGGAGACATTTGATTATGACGATTTCCTCGGTATTACATTAAAGGTTGTCAATGCCAGTGATTATTATGCTTATGACAGCGAGTTTTCTGTATGGAAAGACAAGTCTGATAATGATAAATATGTCAAAAATCTGGTGAAAAACGGTGAAGATCTGAAGGTTGTGGGTGTTGTCCAGCCGAAGGAGGGGCAGGATATTACAACATTAAGTGCCGGCGTGGGCTATCCGTCTTCTTTGCTTGATCATGTGATTGAAGAGGCTTCTAAGAGTGATATTGTCAAAGCACAGATCAAGGATAAGAAAAAGAATGTTTTTAATGGCAAAGCCTTTGATGATCCGGATGATGAAAACGGTTTAAATATGGAAGATTTCTTCAAGGTTGATGAGGAGGCCTTCAAGAATGCTTTTAAAGTGGATACATCAAAGATGAATATGGACTCGTCGGCATTTTCGGATATGGACTTCAGTGATGTGGATTTAAGTGATTTGATAGACGGAGATGCGTTGGCAGATGCCATGCCATCTTTTTCGGAGAAAGATTTTCAGGATATTCTGAAGGGCGTGTCAGTAAATCTGACGCAGGATTCATTGGCTGAGTTGTTCAATGCGCTTCTGGATGGCTATAAGAAATCTGTAGGTGATGATCCGGCAACCGATATTACCGGTTTGACGGATGGTTTGAAGCAGTATCTGACATCGGATGAGACCATTGCCTACTTGTCTGCAAAATTAAAAGAAATTCTTGGACCTGAACTGGATAAAGTGCTGACAAAGGATCTGCTGAAAGATTTTATGATGCGCGTCATGGAGGACTATCAGGAATTTGCATCTAAACAGGAGGATCCGAATGATTTTGAGACCAATTTCAGAGCTTATCTGGAAACAGATGCTGTGGATCGTATTCTTTCAGAAGAATTAGTCAGTCTGAAGGAGAAATTATCTTCCGTAGAGATAACAGATGACCAGCTGAAGGAAATTATGACAGATCTGGCAGATGGTTACGTTGATTATGCGAAGAAAAATAATCTGGCACAGCCGGATAAGATTCTGGATGCCTTTTTGAAGTATGTTTCTTCAGACAGCGGTCAGAAAGTATTGCTTCAGTATGCGGGGCAGATTGTTGATACAAAGACACTGCAGTCAAATCTTCAGAAGAAGATGTCCAGTGTCATGGGTGATTTCTCGGACGAACTGACAGATCAGATCAGCGGCGCCATGGGCAAAGTGATGGGACAGATCAGCTCCAGTCTTCAGAAGTCTATGGGTTCTGCCATGACATCAATGATGGACAATATGCAGGACATCTTTTCAATTGATCCGGATGCTTTTGCCAAAGCGATTCAGATGAATATGTCGGAAGATGACCTTCAGGAATTGATGACTTCCCTGATGACAAAGGGCAGTGCTTCTTATGAAGACAATTTGAACAAGATGGGATATGCAGACGAGGCAGATCCGCAGACAATTTCTATCTATCCGGTGGATTTTGACAGCAAACAGGTTGTTGATCAGATCCTTCAGGACTACAATGATGATATGACGAACAGCGGTCAGGATGATAAAGTGATCTCTTATACAGATATGGTAGGCGTGATGATGTCATCTGTTACTTCTATTGTCAATATGATTTCTTATGTCCTCATTGCATTTGTAGCAATTTCACTGGTGGTTTCATCGATTATGATCGGTGTTATTACGTATATAAGTGTATTGGAGAGACGTAAGGAGATTGGTATTCTGCGAGCAATCGGTGCCAGCAAGGGCAATGTCGGTGCTGTTTTCAATGCAGAAACCTTTATTATCGGTCTGCTGGCAGGTGTGATCGGTATTGGCATAACGATTATTGCCATCTTCCCGACAAACTACATTATCCACACTGTATCGGGCAATACAGATGTTAATGCGGCATTGCCGATCGGAGCAGCCTTTGTGCTGATTGCATTGAGTGTTGTACTGACGCTTCTGGGCGGTTTGATTCCGGCGAATAAGGCATCAAAGAGTGACCCTGTGACAGCACTTCGTACAGAGTAAAGAACTCAGATTAAAATGAGTAACTGAAAAAGTAAATGGCATATGACATTTTAAACAAGATGTGATATACTGTAACTAAGCAGTGAACAGCTTCTGATGTTGCGATTGCGATATCGGAAGCTGTTTGTGTATCGTAGGGGAATTCTTTGGAAATTCAAGCACGAATCATGAAAATGGATGGGGGTATTTATCATGAAGTTTGTCACATTGGTAGAAGACACAACGAAGTGTGAGTTGGGGGCAGAGCACGGGCTCAGCATTTATGCAGAAACGGATAAACATAAGCTGTTGTTTGATGTGGGAACGACGGATTTGTTCATCAAAAATGCACAGGCACTGGGAATTGATCTGTCTCAGGTAGATACGGTGGTGATTTCCCATGGCCATAATGATCATGGCGGCGGTCTGGATGCCTTTCTGGCTATCAATAATCATGCGGTGATCTATTTGCAGGAGAAGGCATTTAACGATCATTATACAGCTAAAAAGACAGGTCCTGAGTACATTGGCCTGAATCAGAAGCTGAAACATCATCCGCAGGTGAAGCTTTTGGACGGCAGTTATGTCATTGATGATGAGCTGCAGATTTTCAGTCACGTCACAGGCGAGATTTATGAGACAAACAAGAATCTGCTGAAAGAAGATAAGACAAGAGACGATTTTGTTCATGAACAGCATTTGCTTATTCAGGGCAGCAAGAATGTCCTTCTGATGGGATGCGGACATAAAGGGGTTTTGAATATTATCAGGCATTGCCCGGCTGCTCCGGATATTGTGATCGGCGGTTTTCATCTTTACAGCCCGAGAACAGGTGAGTGTCTGCCTGAACCGATTATTGTGGATCTGGCTGCGAATCTGCCGGATGCTGTTTATTATACAGGACATTGCACCGGCGATAAAGCATTGGCAATTCTGACCCGGGAATTGCGGGAGATTCATCCGCTGATGACAGGAACAGTGATAGAGGCGTAACGAAAGCATAACATAATTTGATTTGAGTAAGACAGGCTTCAAATAAGCAGCGACAGGCTTATGTTGAAGCCTGTTTATTGCATTGGAAAGTGCGTCCGGATATAGAAAAATAGAGATAACAGCAAAAATAATAATTCTTCCTCTTGAAAAACATTGATGCATGCCTTAAAATAATTAGCGGTAAAATTTGCGGTGATTTTCTGTATACAACAGATTTTCGTAATATGCAATGAGAAAGGCGTTTCAATAAATGGGAAAATTAACAGACAACCAGTGGGAAGTTTTGATGCATTGGCTGCTTACGCTGGTGGGCGGTTTTATGGGTGTGTATGCGGTTTTGCTGCATGCCGGTAATTTTGGTTCAGCGCAGACAGGCAATGTCATGGAAATGGCGGCAGAGTTGGTTTCCATGGAATGGCAGAAAGTGCTGCTTCGAGTGATCGCATTTATTATTTTTGGGTGCGGTGTTGTTGCGGCATACCTGATGACAAACTATACACAGCTCAATATGAGAAAGCTGGCTTTGTGGGTGGATGCGGCCGGTTTGACACTGGCTTCATTGCTTCCGCTTGATCCGGTATTGCCGGGACTTTATCCTATTTTTTTCTGTGCAGCATTTCAATGGGGTGTCTATTCGGCGGCAGGCGGATTTAACAGTGCTTCCATTTTTACAACGAATAATTATAAGCAGGCACTTCTGGGTTGGACACAGTACATATTGACGAAGGATAAGGAATTTTTAAGAAAAGCAATTGTTTATACATTTACAGTGCTTTCTTTTTTCGGCGGTGCATGTCTGGGCGCCTGGGCTGTTTTCGCTTTTAATGTTCGCGGCGCATATGTTGCATTTGTCCCGCTTGCGGCTGCACGTGTACTGATTGCTGTCGGCGAGAGACCTGCAGAGGATGAGACACCGGCAGAACTGGCCAAGGAAGCAACAGAGGAAGCAGAGGAAGCGGTTCTTCTCGAAGAGGAGCTGCCAAAGTAAAGGACCAAAATATGACATTATCCGTTGACGGTCTTTTCACCACAGGATATAATAGATGGGAGATGTCTCGCGCATTTTAGCAGAGTACAGGCGCTGAGATATAAATTTGCAGCAGTGGTGGGCGAGAATCCCCCATCTGTGATGAAAGGGGAAAAGGAAATGTTTTCTATGGTATTTAATACCACCAATTTGCTGATTCTGATTATTGTGCTGATTATCTGTTACAGTTTCTGGGCACCATATATCCGCGGCAAGAAGACAACGGCGGTGGTTGATGGTTTCTGCCATCCAAAGGAAGGTAAGAATTGTGATGTTGTATGGTGTTATCGCCTGATGTATCGTGAACAGAAGGCCGGTAAACGTTTGTATTGCTGTACAAGACAGACCTATGATACCCGTGAAGAGATGCGTGCAAAGTATCCGAAGGGAACAGAAGTGAATATCCGATGTTTCACATCACCGAATACGCAGGAACCGATTGCGGTTATTCTTGATGACAATGATGATAAGAAGCTTCAGATGATGTATACATTGGCTGCATTCCTCGGCGGGCTTGGCCTTGCTGTGGGTTATCAGCTGCTGATGTATCAGTGGGGACGTTAGAACAATATAAAGGCTGCTGTTTTACTGATAGAACTCAGTAAAACAGCAGCCTTTTTGTATCTTAATATAAGCAGAAATCGCTGAGATCTTCCTGAAGCAGTTCAATCGCTTTTTCTATGTCCTTTTTCTCGAGACTTTCAATAATCGGATAGTGGTGCTGGACATCTGCGGAGGGAACGGATTGGTTCCATGTATGCCAGTAAAACTGGGCGTAGGCACGTTTTAAAATCGCCATAGAGCGTGACAGCTGCTCATTGGCGTATCGGTTATGGGCAAAGGAGAGCAGTGTCAGATGAAAATCCGTGTTGGCTTCCCAGTGCTCCCATACGGTGCTTTCCGGTGAAAGACAGCGATCGGCAATGCGGGTCAGTTCACTGAGCTGAAGCTTGGTAAGATTCTGGTAACAACTGCGCAGATAGCCGGTTTCCAAGATCAGACGGTAGTTCTGGATTTCTTCAATTTCTTCACTGGTAAGGCGGATGATTTCATAACCGTATCGAGGAAAACTGCGCAGAACATTGTCGCTGCAGAGCGCGATCAATGCTTCACGGACAGGTGCTTTGCTGCAGCCAAACTTCGCTACCAGCTCTTTTTCGTTTAAAATCTGTCCGGGCTTGAACTCTCCGGAAAAAATATGATCAAGAATTGCATTGTATATCTGAGTTTTGAGACTTTCTTTTGTTTTTGCCATAGTATTTATTATCCTTTTAATTTACTATAGCATATTGTAACACAGTGAATTGATAAAGACAATCGCAAGTGTGATGCCGTCTTTTTTCGTCTTGATTACTAATCATATCAATGATATGATTAGTAATATGAACAAAAGAGAGGGAAGAATTAATTTGGATAAGAAATTATATGACAATTATGTGAAAATACTGGAGAATGAACTGGTGCCGGCTTTGGGATGTACAGAACCGATTGCTATTGCCTATGCCGCAGCCAAGGCCAGAGAAATTCTGGGAGCGTTTCCGGATCATGTGGAGATGCGCTGCAGCGGCAATATTATCAAGAATGTCAAGGGCGTGACTGTGCCGAACTCTGACGGCCAGAGAGGTATTGATGTGGCAGCGATTCTTGGTATCGTAGGCGGCGATGCATCCAGAGAGCTGGAAGTGCTGGAATCCGTGAAGCCGGAAGATGTGGAGAAGACAAGAAAATTGGCGGCTTCAGGTTACTGCACATGTACACTTCAGGAAGATGTGGCGAACCTTTATATTGTAGCTAAAGTCTGCAAAGGCAGTCATTATGCAGAGGTGACCATTATCAACCGCCATACTTATATTACAAAAATTGTCAAGGATGATGAGATTCTCTTTGAGGCGGCAGTCAGCGAAGAATCCAGCAATTATGTGGATAAATCTTTATTAAATGTGAAAGATATTCTTGAGTTTGCCAATACAGTGGATATTGAAGATGTCAGAGCCGTATTAAAAAGACAGATTGATATGAATTCGGCTATTGCAGATGAAGGTTTGATTCATCCTTACGGCGCACAGATCGGGCGTACGCTGCTGCAGGTATATGGCGATGATGTGAAGATTCGTGCGAAGGCGAGAGCGGCAGCCGGTTCCGATGCGCGAATGGGCGGCTGCTCACTGCCGGTTGTAATTAATTCCGGCAGCGGCAATCAGGGGATGACAGTGTCTCTGCCGGTCATTGAATTTGCCAAATCTTTATTCTGCACGGAAGAACAGCTGTATCGCGCACTGGTTGTAAGTAATTTGGTGGCAATTCATCAGAAGAAATATATCGGCAGCCTGTCAGCCTACTGCGGCGCTGTCAGTGCAGCATGCGGAAGCGGTGCGGCCATTACTTATCTTTATGGCGGCAGTTATGAAGATATTTCAGCAACCATTGTCAATACCATCGGCAATGTGGGCGGCATTGTCTGTGATGGAGCGAAATCATCCTGTGCGGCCAAGATTGCATCTGCGGTAGATGCGGCTATTCTTGGTCATTTTCTCGGGAGAAAGCATCACTGGTTCCAGCCGGGAGAGGGCATTGTCCAGAAGGATGTGGAAGGAACCATCAAGAGTATGGGATATATCGGCCGTGTCGGTATGAAAGATACAGACAAACAGATTCTGAATATCATGATCGATCAGGTTAAAGTTGATTAAAACAGTAGGAAATACGCGATATATAAAAATTTTTGTTTACGGTTTAAATATTTTAAGGTATAATAATATTCGGCCGTTTAATTAAGTATTAAAATGGTCAATACAATTATAAATTTTCTCAATGATAATGGAGGAGAGATTATGAAAGGAACATTTAAAAAGGTTCTGGCTATGGCACTGGCGATGACCATGGCAGCAGGTGTTCTGACAGGCTGCGGCGGCAAAGATCCTGTAGCAGACACATCTGCATCCGGCGAAACAGCAGCAGCCGGAAGTGAAGCAGCAGGCGATAATGCTTCAACAGGCAGCAACAGTGATACGTTTACTTATGCGATTGGCGGCGATCCGGGTGCCAATGTGAATGTTATCACAACAAGTGACCGTTTTGGTCTGATGACAATCAAGATGATTTATTCACCACTCTGCATGTACAATGCAGACGGTATCAACTGGTTCCTGGCTACAAGTGTGGATACATCTGATGACAACACAGAATACACATTCCACCTTCGTGATGATGTGAAGTGGTCTGATGGCGAACCATTCACAGCAGATGACGTTGTCTTCACTTATGAAGCCATGGAGAATCCTGACAATGCAGGTTGGGCTTATTCACAGCTCGTTTATGACCAGGGTGCAACAAAGATCGAGAAGATTGATGATTACACAGTGAAGTTCACAATGCCTTTTGCAAGTGCAGCTTCTCTTGAAATGCTGTGCAACATCTTTATCATGCCTGAGCATATCTACAAAGATGTCACAGACTTCGAGAACAACGAATACAATACAAAACCTGTTGGTACAGGCCCATATGTAATGTCTGAATACTCTGCAGGTTCTTATGTGAAATTTACTGCCAATGACACATATTTCCTTGGCAAACCAAACATCGGTACAATCGTTTACAGAATCATCGAGAATTCCAACACTGCAATGATGGCTATCCAGAGCGGCGAAGTTGACGCATGGGTTGCAACACCGGCAGAAGTTCAGCAGATGGATCTTGAAGGCAACAACCTGACAACATATGCTTACAGCGAAGGCCGTGTGGCTTATATGGCCATCAATGTGAAACAGATTCCGGATCAGAAAGTTCGTCAGGCAATCTTCTATGCATTGAATACAAAGGATATCGATGATGCGGTTTATCTCAGCGAAGATTATTACGAAATTCCTACAAGCTTCCTGCCTCCTACAAGTGAATTCTGCACAGACAATGTAGAGAAGTATGATCAGGATGTAGATAAGGCGAAAGAGCTTCTGAAAGAAGCCGGCGCTGAAGGCCTGAAGGTTGAACTGACATACAGCGGTTCTGATTCTGCACAGGCGACACAGGCTGCTCTGATCCAGGAACAGTTAGGTGCTGTCGGCATTACATGTACACTGAATGGTATGGACAGTACAGCAATGTTTGACCAGCTGCCAAATGAAGACACAACGATCCAGATGTACCTGAATGGTTATATCATGGGTATCGACCCTGATACATTCTATCCTCTGTTTGGAACAGACGGTGGTTACAACTATATGCACTATGACTTCACAGAGATCGATGATCTGTTCAAACAGGGACGTGAGACATCTGATGAAGCAGAGCGTAAAGCTATCTACGAGAAGCTTCAGCAGACACTTCAGGATGAAGCATGCTTCTATCCACTGGCTTCCAACAAGCGTATCCTTGTTGTGAACAAACGTGTCGGCGGTGTAGAAGATGCAAAACTTGTACCTGTTTATACATTCGAGGATACATCTAAACTGACACTGAGCGAATAAGCGCCTTAGACGGATGGGAAGGATTTCCTTTATGTCTGATTTGAAGGAATTGGCGTGAAGCGCATATTGGGCGGCTGCAGGACTGAATTTTGCAGCCGCTTATTATATAGCAAAGTAAATTTCGTATATTTACGACAAGGAGTAAAATGATATGGCAAAGTACATCATTAAAAGAATACTGGCAGCCATTCCTATGGTTCTGATCATTACGGTTATATGTTTTGCTTTGATGAATCTGGCACCTTATGATGCGATCGACGCAATGACGACGCCGAATATGTCACCGGAGACGGTCGCATTGATCAAGGCAAAATATGGCTATGATCAGCCGGTATATATTCAGTACATCCGATGGCTCGATGGCCTGATCAACGGCAATTTCGGGTATTCCATCGTGACTCATCAGAGTATTTCAGCGGATCTTGCAATCCGTATTCCGAATACAATTAAATTAATCCTGCCGGCATATCTGCTGGCGTATGTTTTTGCGATTATTCTGGGACTTGTGGCCGGTTCTCATAAGAACAAATGGGCAGACAAACTCATTGACGGTCTTTGTTCTATTGGTATTGCACTGCCTACATTCTGGGTTTCCATGCTGCTGATGTATTTCCTCGGCTATAAACTCAATATTCTTCCGATTGTCGGCATGCATACCATTGGGCAGGAGAATTCTCTGATCGACTATTTCAGGCATTTCCTGATGCCGTTTATTGCACTTTTCTTAAGCTTCCTGCCGGATGCCACAAGATATGTGCGTTCCTCAACGATTACCCAGTATTCGGAGGATTATGTCATGGTACAGCAGGCTTTCGGTGCTTCAAAGGCGGAAATCATGTTTAAGCATGTCTGCAAGAATGTCCTTCTGCCGATTATTACAAAACTCGGTATGGCATTGCCGATGCTTGTAACAGGTGCAATTATTACAGAGACAATTTTCGGATGGCCCGGTGTCGGTCCTTACTTTGTCAAAGCGATTCAGGGTATGGATTATCCGATCGTTATGGTCATTCTCGTGCTGTCTTCAACACTGGTTATCCTCGGCAACCTGCTGTCAGATATTTTGTACTGTCTGACAGACCCGAGAATTAAGGATTTGGGGTGATAGTGATGGCGAAGAATAAAAATGATCAAAAAAGAAGAATAGAGAATGTTTTAAGTGCCTTAAAGCATGACAAGCTGGCGATTGCTTCCCTAGTGTTCCTCGTTATTATCATTGCGCTGGCACTTCTGGCACCGATCCTGCCGTTGGACCCGAATACCACCGATGTGCGCAATATGTTTCAGCCTCCTTCACCGGAGCATTGGTTCGGTACAGATGATATCGGCCGTGACTACTTGTCACGAGTGATTTATGGCGGCCGTGTATCTTTGTTAGTTGGTTTTCTTGCCATGATAACCTGCGTCTGTGTCGGCGTATTAGTCGGTACGGTTTCCGGTTACTGCGGCGGATGGATTGACAGTATCCTGATGCGTATCGTGGATATCATGTCTTCTATTCCATGGATGGTGCTTGTTACTGTGATCAGCCTTTTCCTGAAACGTGGTCTCAAATCCATTATCATTGTTATCGGCTTCTTTACGTGGATGGAAATCGCTCGTCTGGTGCGGGCGGAGACGCTGTCGCTGAAAGAGCGTGAATATGTCATGTATGCCAAATTCGTCGGTATTCCGGGATATGTGATTATTCTGAAACATATTATCCCATCTGTGCTTCCGACAATCATTATTGCGGCATCCACAGGAATTGCCAATGCCATTATGACAGAGTCTTCCTTAAGTTTCCTGGGCCTTGGTATTCAGCAGCCGATGTCTTCCTGGGGAAGTCTTCTTCAGAATGCCCAGAGCTATATGCAGAATGCGATTTATATGGCGATTCTTCCGGGTCTTCTGATTGTGCTGACGATTTTTGCATTTAATAAACTGGGCAATCTCCTCCGTATTTTCGTGGAACCGAGAGTGATGTCCGGTGAGAAGGATTAGGAGGTTTGAGGATGGACGAGAATAAGATGACACAGACAGGTGAACGTCTTCTGACCGTGGACAATCTGAAGACCACCTTTATGATTCATAAGACGAAGGTAGAAGCTGTGCGCGGAGCCAGTATCCATGTGGATGACGGCGATATTTTGGCGGTTGTAGGTGAATCCGGCAGCGGTAAAAGTGTCCTGATGAAATCTATTATGGGCCTGCTTCCGGAAAATGCACAGACAACAGCGGACAGCCTTGTCTATATGGGACGCAATCTGCTGGAGCTTTCAGCGGATGAGCGAAGAAAAATGCGGGGCAAAGAATTTGCCATGATTTTCCAGGATCCGATGACAGCATTGAATCCGCTGAAAAAAATAGGTTCTCATCTGACAGAAGTATTGATGCGCTACCGAAAATTAAATAAAAAGCAGGCAAGAGAGGAAGCCATTGAAGCACTTCGAAAAGTTGGTATTCCTTCCCCTGAAAAACGTCTGGATCAGTATCCACATGAATTTTCCGGCGGTATGCGTCAGCGTGTACTGATTGCCATGGCATTGTGCTGCAAACCGAAACTGCTTATTGCCGATGAGCCGACAACGGCTCTGGATGTAACCATTCAGGCGCAGATTCTTGAATTATTAAAACAGTTAAGAGATGAAGAGAAGATGAGCGTTGTGCTTATTACCCATGATCTGGGTGTGGTAGCCAGTCTCAGCAATCGTATCTCTGTTATGTACGGCGGTCTGATCATGGAAGAAGGTCTGACGGATGAAATTTTCTATGCACCGAAGCATCCGTACACAAGAGCGTTGCTTCATGCTATTCCGCAGCCGACAACAGGGGTGAAGGAACGATTGGAAGCCATTCCCGGTATGGCGCCTTCATTGACGAATCCGCCGGCGGGATGTCCATTTGCAGAACGCTGCAAATATGCCTGTGAGAAATGTGAATCCGAGATACCGGCGTATCGTCAGTATACTAAGACGCAGCGAGCCATGTGTGTATTTACGGAAGAAGAATTAAATGCAATGGATAAGGAGGGAAAAGCCGATGGCAGAACAGAATAATCAGATCCTTCTGGAGACAAAAGATCTGCAGAAGCATTTCCCGATTAAAGATTTCTTTGGCCGTAAGAAGCAGGCAGTCAAAGCGGTAGACGGGATTACATTCCAGATCAGAAAAGGCGAGACATTCGGCCTTGTAGGAGAGTCCGGATGCGGCAAATCCACTTTGGGACGTACTTTAATCCGTATGTATGAACCGACAGGCGGTCAGATTATCTTTGACGGTGAGGATATCACGAAGCTTGAGGGAGCCAAACTGCAGCCTTACCATAAGCGCATGCAGATTATTTTCCAGGATCCGTATTCAGCCCTGGATCCCCATCACAATGTGGAAGAGATTATCCGTGAACCGATGTCTCTTTATACCAACGCATCAAAAAGTGATATTGATGAACAGATCGTAGAGCTGCTGAAGAAGGTTGGTATGAAAGCGGATGATATGTATAAATATGCCTATGAATTTTCCGGCGGTCAGCGTCAGAGAATCGGTATTGCCCGTGCGTTGGCAGTCAAACCGGAGTTTTTACTCTGTGATGAACCGATTTCAGCGCTGGATGTGTCTATTCAGGCACAGGTTGTCAATATGCTGGAAGATCTTCAGGAAGAACTGGGGCTGACCTATCTGTTTGTGGCCCATGATCTGTCAATGGTTCGACATATTTCAACACGTATCGGTGTCATGTATCTGGGCAAGATCGTAGAGATCGCAGAGAGTGATGAATTATATGATCATCCGATGCATCCGTATACAGAGGCACTTCTGTCTGCCATTCCTGTGGCGGATCCGAAGCTTGCGAGAAGCTCAAAGCGCAAGATTATCAAAGGTGATCTGCCGAGTCCGATGGATGTTCCCGGAGGCTGCCGTTTTCATACAAGATGTCCTTATGCAAAACCGGAGTGCAGTCAGATGGAACCGCCGCTTGTTGAGCGGACACCGGGACATTTTGTAGCTTGTCATATCCGGTAGTGCTGAATTATAGAGTGCCTACAGAGGATTTGATGGTGTTCGCTTACATACATTGAATCTGAGTGTGCTTTAAGATGAATATAAAAGTGTGCTTACATAATGAAGAGAAATGTTTTTCTTTCGTTTGAAAGTACACTTTTTTTGTCAAATGGTGTATGATAAATCTGATAAATGACAGCTGTGAAGAGACAAAACAGATGAGGTGAATGACCGAAAGGAATGGATAGAGAGATATGAAACGAATGCTTTTAACAACATTGTGTTATATGGAAAAAGGTGACCGGTATCTGATGCTGTACCGTGTCAAAAAAGAACATGATATTAATAAAGATAAATGGATCGGTGTGGGCGGCAAGTTTGAAGATAAGGAAAGCCCTGAGGATTGTCTGCTTCGGGAAGTCCGTGAGGAAACCGGACTTACATTGACGTCGTGGAAGTTTCGGGGAATTATTACCTTTGTGACGGATCGTTATGAGACAGAATTTATGCATCTTTATACAGCGGATGGCTGGGAAGGTGAGATGATTGAGTGCAATGAAGGTAATCTGGAATGGCTGGACAAGAAAGATGTATTTAATCTGAAAGTCTGGGAGGGAGATAAGATTTTCTTCTGGCTCATGCAGCATGATGCACCGTTCTTCTCACTGCGCCTGGAATATGTTGGGGATGAACTGGTATCTTATGCGTTGAATGGTGTTTATCATAAGCAGCAATATAAAGGGCAGAATATGTATCAGGAATTTCTGGAGACGCATCAAAGCCCGTGAAAAACTTGCAAAAACTAAGACTCTGAAGTGCGTGATAGGGTGCTCTCATATAGGACAATGAAATATAAAAGTCCTATATGGAGCAGCCTATCATGGCATTTCAGAGTCTTTGTCTTTAGATGCAGTTAGAAGTTCTTTTTCTTCTTAGCTGTGATAGCAATGATAACAACTGCGGATGCGATTGCCGTAAAGGCCAATGGTTCAATTGGTGTTGTGTCTCCTGTTTTAACCGCTTTCTTAGCTGTTTTTGCTGAGGAGGCATTTTTCTTTGTGGTTGTCTGGTTGGTCTTATTATTATTTTTGTCTGAAGGAATGGCTGTTTCAGATTCCTTTGTCTCAGATTTCTTTGTTTCGGATTCCGTCTGTGATTCGGTTTCAGATTCCGTTTCTTTTGTCTCAGGCACTTCCGTTTCTTTGCCGGGATCTTCTTTGATGTCATCTTTCGGATGCTGGGAAGCATCTGTGTGGATAAGAATTCTGCCTTCTCCGGCAATATTGCCGTATTGCTCGGCAGTAATTCGACCATTCAGCACGTCTGTGAAGTAAGAAATCAGCATTTCATTATCTGTTGGAAGTTCTTTATTGGCAAGGACAGAGGCACCTTTAAACATTGTGTATCCGGATCCGCTGCTCAGAAGGATATAATCGCTGCCGCAGAGTGTGTAAGTTTTGGCAGGATCCAGTGACTGGCCGTTGACTTTCACATTGCATACACGACGTTCCTTGGAAGGATCTATCGAGACGAACATACCCTGATTATCAAGAATAACAGGTGATTCTTTCCATGTATCGACATCATAGGTTAGACCTGAAACGTGAAGAAAGCCGCCGGAGTTTCCGGGGAGATCTCTTGCACCGTGTTCAAGGGCATCAAGAATCTGTTGTCCGGTCACCTCAATAATACACATACTATTATTAAAAGGGTTGACGTCGATTAAAGACTTTCTTGTAACTTCACCTGCATTGATAGAAGCACGGATACCGCCGCCGTTGACGATGGCAATGTCGGCTTTGCTGACAGCGCGGTAGGCGTCGGCCACGAAATCGCCGAGGTTTGTTTCCTGTCTTCTGATGCACCAATTGCCCTGAGCGTCATCTCCTGATAATGTGACATCAGCTGTGCCTAGAACTTCATAAAGATAAGAAAGTTCATCATTGTAATTGTCTATTTTTTTCTGAACGGCTTGAGCTGCTTCAGAGTTGTCAGTATTTACATCGGATGGATGAACAAGATCTGTTGTAATAGATACGTTGTCATCTGCATCCGTTGAGATTGTCATCACACCGAAATTGGCAAATTTGCTTCCGGTGGATGTCAGTGTGACGTCTTCCCCATCTTTGTTCTGACAGATCTGATCAGGGACTACTTCATGGGAATGACCGTCAATAAGGGCGTCGATGCCGGTGGTATTGGCAATGACATCTGTAGAACGCCATCCCTCCGTGATGCCGGTGATGCCAAGATGGCCAATGGCGATAACTACATCAGCCCCCTCTGTTTTGGCCTGATCAATCGTATTCTGAATGGTATCATAAAAATTATTTTCACAAAAACCATAAATAAGATTGCCATTTTCATCCTGGAAATAAGTTGGCCTTGATTTTGTGTAAGTTTCAGGCGTGCAGATACCGATAAAAGCCACTTTTTCTCCGTCGAAGTCTTTGATGGCATATGGCTCCAATACGGTGCTGCCGGTCTGAAGATCGACAAAATTGGCTGAAAGATAAGTATAATCAGCATCTTTGGTCAAATCCAGAAATGTAGACATTGAATAGTCAAATTCGTGATTGCCGGGAATGGCATAATCATAACCGACGGTGTTCATGATATCAATAATGGCAGAGCCCTTTGTCAGTGAGCCAATGGCTTCACCCTGAATGGCATCTCCGGCATCGACAGTTACAACATTTTCGCCGTTGTCCGTCAGTTGTTCACGGTAGGCAGCAAGGGTTGGGTAGCCGCTGACTTCGCAGTGAACATCATTGGTGTAAAGTACATAGATGTTTTCTGCGGATGAAGTATCCGCATCTGTGGCCGCTATAACCGGAATGGCCGGAAATATGCCGATAATCATGGCGGCGGCTGCCAGAAAAGTCAATAATTTTTGTTTTATTCTCATAAGAAAATCCTCCTTTTTTATATTGTACCATTTCATACAGATGAAGACTATAGGAGGAATTAAACTCGATAAAAATTCTGAAAAAATGTCAGATACTATTGACATCAAATATATCTGTGATATACTTAAATTAACATATGAATAAATGAGCATATGAATAATTAAAAACAAATATATTTATATTACCCAATAGAAAAGGAGATTTTATATTATGAAAAAGACTTATAAGATTGATGTGGATTGTGCAAACTGTGCGAACAAGATGGAAGAAGCAGCGAACAAGACAGCCGGTGTGAAGAATGCTGTTGTGAACTTCATGACACTGAAGATGAGTGTTGAATTCGAAGAAGGTGCAGCTCCGAAAGAAGTGATGCAGGAAGTTCTGAAGAACTGCAAGAAGGTAGAAGACGATTGTGAGATTTTCCTTTAAGAGTGAGTAAGCAGCAGATGGGCAGTGATGACCCATCTGTTGTATACTGTGCGTTTTAACACAGTTAATTGAGTTAATTTAAGTTATGAGATACCAGGATCGGATGCGTCTGACCCTGGTATCCTGTCATAGATATTGAATTTTGGGTTATTTCTATTATTAACCGAAGGAGTGTGAGATGTATGAATAAGAAGCAGAAGAAAGTTCTGACAAGAATTATTATAGCGGCAGTTCTGATCGTTGTTTTTTCTTTCCTTCCGATTGAAGGATACGCTGCCTTTGCTTTATTTATGATTCCTTATCTGGTTATCGGATATGATATTCTGATCAAGGCCGGCAAGGGGATTATGAACCGTCAGGTTTTCGATGAGAATTTCCTGATGGCAGTGGCGACGGTAGGTGCGATTGCCCTTGGTGATTACCGTGAAGGTGTAGCCGTTATGCTGTTTTACCAGATTGGTGAATTGTTCCAAAGCTATGCTGTGGGCAAGAGCAGAAGGAATATCAGTGATTTGATGGATATTCGTCCGGATTATGCGAATATTGAGCGTGACGGAGAGATTGAGGAAGTGGATCCGGATGAGGTGGAGATTGGCAGTATCATCGTTGTTAAGCCGGGAGAGAAGGTGCCGATTGATGGTGTGATCATTGAAGGAACCACTACATTGAATACCAGTGCATTAACCGGTGAGAGTGTACCGAGAGATGCCTCTGAAGGTGACGAAGTAATCAGCGGATGTATCAATATGACGGGTGTTCTGAGAATTAAGACAACGAAGGAATTCGGTGAGTCAACGGTTTCCAAGATTTTGGATATGGTGGAGAATGCCAGTTCCAGAAAATCCCGTTCAGAGAACTTCATTTCCAAATTTGCCAAGTATTACACACCAGCCGTATGCTACGGTGCATTGGCGCTGGCAGTGCTTCCGCCGATTGTGAGAATGGCGTTTATGGGTCTTGCACCGGAGTGGGGCGACTGGATTATGAGAGCGCTGACATTCCTTGTTATCAGCTGTCCGTGTGCCCTTGTAATCAGTATTCCGCTGAGCTTCTTCGCGGGTATCGGCGGCGCCAGCAACGCAGGTGTCCTTGTTAAGGGATCCAATTATCTGGAAACCCTGGCCGGAACGAAATATGTTGTATTTGATAAAACCGGTACAATGACACAAGGTGTATTTGAAGTGTCGGGTGTCCATCACAATACGCTGCCTATGGATGAAATTCTTGAATATGCCGCACTGGCAGAGAGTTTTTCATCCCATCCGATCAGCAGAAGTCTTCAGAAGGCTTACGGCAAAGCCATTGACCAGAGCCGGGTGACGGATGTACAGGAAATCAGCGGTAAGGGTGTCATTGCCAAAGTGGACGGCAGAAAAGTTGCTGCAGGCAATGCCAAACTGATGGAGATGGAAGGTATTCCTTATCAGGATTGTCATAGTGTCGGTACGGTTGTACACATGGCCGTGGATGGCGAATATGTGGGTCATATTCTGATTGCCGATCTTTTGAAACCGCATGCAGAGGAGGCAATCAGAGCACTGAAGTCTGCCGGTATCAAGAAGACGGTTATGCTGACAGGTGATGCCAAACGTGTTGCGGACAAAGTTGCTGCGGATTTAGGAATTGATGAAGTACACAGTGAATTGCTTCCTGGTGATAAGGTTGCCATGGTGGAAAAACTGCTTTCACAGAAGAGTGAGAAAGAGAAACTGGCCTTTGTGGGCGACGGTATCAATGATGCACCGGTACTTTCAAGAGCAGATATCGGTATTGCCATGGGTGCCATGGGTTCCGATGCAGCCATTGAAGCGGCCGATATCGTTTTGATGGATGATGATCCTCTGAAGATTGCCAAGGCCATCAGGATTGCACGCAAGTGTTTGAGAATCGTTTATGAGAATATTTATTTCGCCATTGGCGTTAAGGTCATTTGTCTGATTCTCGGTGCATTGGGTATTGCCAACATGTGGGTTGCGATTTTCGCAGATGTGGGTGTCATGGTTATCGCTGTGCTGAATGCGATTCGTACACTGTATGTGAAGAATTTGTAAGTAGTCTGTCTTGCAGCGGGACTTGTGTGAATGAGCCTTGAGACAGAACTTATACGATATAAAAATAAACCTGCCGCAAAACAATTTGCTGCAGGTTTATTTTTGGCATTTGATGACTTATAAAACTTGTTCAAATAAATTATGAATCAATTAATCATCAAAAACTGTCAGTGCCTGTGTGAAATCTTTGATCAGATCATCTGCGTCTTCGATACCGGTGGATACACGCATCAGACCGCCGGAGATATGCATTTTCTCCAGTTCTTCCTTCGGTACGTGCATGTGGGAGGAAAGAAGCGGATAAGACAGCGTCGTACGAATGCCGCCGAGAGTAGGGGCATAGTTGGCAATATGGAGACGATCCATGAAAGCACTTATTTTTTTGCGGTCATCCGGCATTTCGAAGCTCAGCATACCTGTTGCCTGATAAGGTGATTTAAAGAGCTTTTCAGCTAATTCATGCTGAGGATGAGTAGGAATGGCCGGGTGATTAACTAGAGATACATGAGGGTTGTCATTGAGAGCCAGAGCCAGCTTTGCTGCATTTTCAGCCTGCTTTTTGATACGCAGTTCAGCAGTGTGAATGCCTCTGAAAATCATCCAGGAAGCAAATGGACAGCCGGATGTACCAGTCAGCATACGAACAGAATGGATTTTTTCAAAAATAGCCATGTCTTTGACTGTGATAGCTCCGGCAAGGGCATCGGAGTGTCCATTAAGGAACTTTGTTAGACTGTTGATAACGATGTCGGCGCCCAGTGCCAGCGGTTTGACACATATAGGCGTTGTAAATGTATTATCTACCATTAAAAGAGCGTTGGCAGCATGTGCAATTTTGGCTAATTCTTCAATATCACAGAGACGGTCGGTTGGGTTGCTGGCAACTTCAGTATAAAGCATTTTCGTATTTGGTCTGACAGCCGCTTTGACAGCTTCCAGATCATCAAAAGGGACAAAATCTGTTTCAACACCATAGTTTTTCACAAGAGATGTGATGGCATCAAATGTTTCGCCGTAGATATTGGAATTGCAGATCATGTGGTCTCCCGGCTGGAACAGTGCAAAGTAGGTGGTTGTGATCGCACCCATACCGGAGGAGAAGATCAGGGTGTCCTGTCCTTGTTCAAGGTAAGTGATGATATCTGCCAGTGCTTTGCGGTTAGGATTTCTGGTACGGATATAGGTGTATCCTTTGACATCATAGGTGTGGGCAACATTTTCCAGATTTCCCATATTAAAAGCAGTTGTCATAAAAAGTGGAAAAGCCTCTGGAGAAAGATTCATGCCATTGACATTATGTCCTTCATACAGAATACGTGTATCTTCGTTGAATGAAATATCATCAAATTCAAATTTTTCCATTTTGCTACCTCCATCGTACAGTTTGTATCGTTTTTTCAAAGATAAACCCTGTTGCAGGGAGAGAGTCAATATCAAATTTAATTTTTATTTTTCGGGAAATATGTTAGTATAGAAGTTATAAATAGTGTCACAGTCCGGAGGAAATTCTATGAATTTGCGTGAACAGGAATATATATGTGCGGTAGCAAAATACAAAAGCATGACAAAGGCTGCCAGAGAATTAAATATGACACAGGCAGCATTAAGTCTTTTTGTCAAAAATGTGGAAACAAGACTGGGTGTGCCGTTATTTGAAAGGTATAGAAAAGAGATGGTGCCGACCTATCCGGGGGAGATGTACTTAAAACATGCCAGACGTATATTGGAAGAGGGAAATAATTTTAATAAAGAATTGCAGGAATATCTGGTTTATGGGAAAGGCAGACTTCGGTTTGGCATCAACAGTAAACGGTCACCGCTCATTGTACCGCAGTTATTGATGAAAATGCGGGAGCTCTATCCTAATGTGGAGATGATGGTCAAAGAGTCAGATACACTTCAGTTGGTGTCAATGCTGCAGAGAGATGAATTGGATTGTATTTATTCTTACGAAAAGGCAGAAAGCCATGCGATACATTCGGAGCTGTTAGCTTATGACAGGATAGGTCTTGTTATCAGCAAAAATAATCCGATTTTGAAGAAGGCTGTATATGACGAGAAAAAACAGGGCGAATATCTGGATCTGGGGTTTCTGAAGAATGAGATATTTTTGCTTTATGAGAATGATGAGACAAGAGCTGCATTTGATAAGATGGCGCAGGAGGCTGGGTTCGTGCCGAAAGTTCAGGAATATTATAATGTGGAGACGATGCTGAAGCTGGCAGAGATGGGATATGGCATCATGTACATGAATGAGATGTATGTTTATCATTTTAGAAAGAGAAAAGAAGATACATTAAGATTCCTTTTGACAGGCAGAGAAAATGATGGTGCGCAGGTATGGCTTTCCTACCATGAAAGACTATTGGAAAAAGATTATGGCAGGGATTTCCTAAATCTGATCAGATGTTTTGAAAGCTGATTTTCATTTAAATAATGAGAAAAAATAATAAAATAAATAAAACTTATGATTATAATTAAAATAATAAATTTGACAAATATGTAAAATTGGGTAAAATATGGCATATAGCAAGGGCGCTGATTAATATTTCAGCGTCCTTATTTTTTTACGAATATCTCGTTTAGAAATGAGCAGCATAGGCAGGGAGATGAAGATGATGAAGGAAAATATTGAATTCGGGGATATTTCCTGTGCACCAGGAGAAAAAGTACAGGGCATGATGACATTTGCGGATACCGGAATTTCTTCACCGATGACATTAATTAACGGAAAAGAAGAAGGCAAAGTTGTACTGCTGACAACCGGTATTCACGGCGGTGAATATCCAAGTATTGAAAGCGTATTGGAATTAGCTCAGGAATTGCAGCCGGAAGATGTTGCTGGAGCATTAGTAATTCTTCATCCAGTAAATGTGGATGGCTTTTTAGACAGAGTCAGCGGTATTTATCCGAAATCCGGTGAGAATCTGAATCGACAGTATCCGGGCAACAGAGAGGGCACGATTGGACAGAGATTTGCTTATTCACTGACCTATGATGTCATTAAGAAATGTGATTTCATGATCGATACCCATGGCGGTGATCTTCATGAAGTGCTTCCGCCGTATGTTTATTATCCTGGGGTTGGTGATCAGAATGTGGCAGAGCAGTCCAGACAGGCAGCTCTGAGGGTAAAAGCCAAGTACATGGTTCGTTCCCAGTGTGATTCCAATGCCTATCATATGTGCAATCATTTTGGTATTCCGAGTCTTCTGCTTGAAATGGGTGGACGCGGTTTATGGAGTGTAGAAGAAGTCAGAGCATATAAGGATAATATTTTGAATCTTCTTCGCTATCTGAAAGTTATTCCGGGAGAAGACAAATTGCCGCAAACACCGGCGTATGTGATCACAAATGCGGAATATATAGATGCAGGTCATTCAGGCTGCTGGTATCCGCAGGTGCAGCTGGAAGAGAAGGTGAAAAAGGGACAGCTTCTGGGTGTGATCAAGGATTTCTTCGGCAATACACTTGAAGAAGTTTATGCAGAATTTGATGCAATTATTTTGTTTTATACTGTTTCACTTGCAATTAAAGCGGGTGATCCGATTATTACATACGGAATTTAGTTTCTACAGGAGGACAGGACATGGTAGGAAAAATTGATGACAATTGGAAATTTGGTACAAAATTGTTGAATGAAGGTGCTTATTTTAATCTGGATGCCAGTCATCCTGAAGCGCTGCCAATTCATTTATCCACAGCACACAATGTCAATGATCTGACAGATCTTGAGGAAAGATATAAAATCAGCGGTTATTGTTATAACAGGAACAGAAATCCTAACCGTACAGCTTTAAATGAACTGATGACCTGCCTGGAAGGAGGAGAAGCTTCTATTGCATGCTCTTCAGGTATGGCGGCTATTTCCAGTGCTGTTATTGCCAACACAAAAGCAGGCGATCATATTTTATCAGACCGTACCCTTTATGGTGAAGCTATTGAGATTTTCGAAGACATTCTTGGAAAATATAACGTAGAAACAACATTTGCTGATTTTACTGATTTAGAGGATGTCAAATCAAAGATTCAGCCAAACACAGTGATGTTGTATACAGAAACGGTATCCAATCCTCTGATTGCTGTACCGGATCTGCAGGCAATTGCTGATATTGCTCATGAACATCAGTGTATGCTGGTTGTCGATAATACATTTATGACAGGCGCACTGGTTCAGCCGCTGAAGCTGGGGGCAGATATTGTGGTCAACAGTCTTACAAAGTTTGCAAATGGACATTCTGATGCGGTATGCGGAGCTGTCACAGGCAAAGCGGGTGTCATTAAGAAAATTTATAATTTGCAGGTATTACTCGGAACTCAGGCAGATCCATTTACATCATGGCTTGTCTGCAGAGGTATTCGCACATTGGATCTTCGTGTGAAGAAGCAGAGTAAAAATGCAGCAGCCCTTGCAGCCGCCCTTGAAAAGTGTCCATATGTACAGAAAGTGAATCATCCAAGCCTTGCATCTCATCCGCAGCACGCTATTGCAGAAAAGGAATTTGGACCTTATTACGGCGGTATGCTGAGCTTTGAAATTGATGAAACCCGTGAAAAAATGGATCTTTTCCTGAGGAGCATGAATCTTGCTCATTATGCAATGACCCTTGGCGGTTATCGTACAACACTTTCCTATCCGCCGCTTTCATCCCATGAAAATGTGCCGGAAGAAGAGAGATTAAAGATGGGAATTAAAAACAGTCTGATGAGGGTTTCTGTTGGTATTGAAGACGAAGAAGATATTATCCATGATTTTCTGAACGCACTGGAAATCGCCTATGGACCTGAAAAATAAAAATTATATTTACATTATATTATAGAAGAGAGAGAGTCAACGGAGACAAAGAAAAGGTATTCGTTTGACTCTCTTTTTCATGAATATAGCTGACTGAGAAAAGAGATAGAGATTAGGAGGAATTGATATGAAAAGACGATGGATGGCAGCAGCCCTTGCAGCAGTTTTGAGTATGTCTGTACTTTCCGGATGCAGTGGATCGGGAAGTGGAACATCAGCATCAACAGCGGCATCAGGAGAAACTTCAGCTGTATCGGAAACACAGAAGGATGTTGCAGCAGTTACAGCAGGGGAGGATGCAAAAATTGCAGATGAAATTGATATTGCACGTGCAGGATCTGTAACAACATTGGATCCGGTTTTGCTGAGTTACACACCGGATATCCAGATTGTTAATATGATATGTGAAGAACTGGTGACAACCAATGATGATGGAACAGAAATCGTACCTGGTCTGGCACAGACATGGGATGTCAGTGATGATGGATTAACTTATACTTTCCATATTATTCCTGATTTGAAATTCTCCGATGGCACCGATGTAACAGGAGATGACTGGAAATTCTCTTTCGAAAGAGCAATGACAACAGAAGAGAGCCCATGGGCGTTTGCGGCAGCCAATATTGCTTCAGTGGATACACCGGATGATGATACTGTTGTGATTACTTTAAAAGAACAGGCAGCCAACACATTGTCAAATCTTTCATGTTTTAGTGTAGCTCTTCAGTCTAAGGCACAGTATGAAGCAACAAACAGCTATGCAGATGCAGGAAGTTATCCAATTGGAACAGGTTCCTATGCGGTTAGTGAATGGGTACAGGATGATCACATTACACTGACAGCTAATCCGAATTTTCATGGTGATGCACCAAAGACAGCAACGATTAAGTTCCAGACAGTGACAGATGATAATTCCAGAATGATGATGCTGAAAGCAGGAGAAGTTGATATTGTTACCGATCTTCCATACAGCAGCATGGAGGAAATCAACAATACAGATGGCTTGACAGCAGTAGGTTTGCCATCCACAAGCAACAAATATATCATTCTGAATGAGACTTCTAATGAAGCTTTGGCCAGCAAGGAAGTCAGACAGGCATTGCTTTATGCGACGGACAAACAGACAATTGTAGATATGGTTCTTTACGGTTATGGTGAACCGGCGGTATCCTTTATGCCAAAGAACGGGTTATATTGGAATGACACCATTGAACCAGTTTCTTATGATGTGAATAAGGCAAAAGAATTATTGGCTGATGCCGGTTATGCAGACGGATTTGATCTGGAAGTACTGGTGCCTTCAGGAAATGAAACTTATTCGCAGATTGCAACAATTCTGAAAGATATGTGGGCACAGATTGGCGTGAACCTGACAATTACATCTATGGATCAGGCAGCCCTTTATGATGATGAATATGCCATGAAACATGAAATGGTATTTGGCAGCTGGTCTGATGACATTGCAGATCCTTCACAGCTGGGTGCTTACTGGTGGGATTTCGATGCTTCCCAGTGTTTCTTCACAGGTTATCAGAACTCTGATGCAGAGGAAATTTTCCAGAAGAGCCAGACAGAAATGGATGATTCTGCAAGAGAACAGCTCTATGATCAGCTTCAGCAGATTTTCTATGATGATGTTGTAGCTATCAATATGTATCATGCAGAAGCAACGGTTGCGATGTCTGACAGTATCCAGGGTTATGTTCAGACACCACTGTATGCATACCGTTTTGATAATATGATTAAAGTAGAAGAATAAAAAAAGCGTAAGAATTTACAAGGACTGCTGTTGCAAAAGACAGCAGCCCTTATTCCAATATAACAGGGTATTAGGAGGCGTATGTCCATGGATGTTATCAATTATATTATCAAGCGAATATTGCAGATGATACCTGTATTTATAATCGTTACAATTGTTATCTTTTTTATGATCCGTATGATTCCCGGAGATCCTGCAGCAGTTATGCTGGGGAGTAAAGCATCACCGGAGGCTATTGCCAGTATGCGTGAGAAAATGGGATTAAATCAGCCTATGTGGACACAGTTTTTGATTTTTCTGAAGGATTTGTTCCATTTTGACCTTGGAACATCTGTAAAATACAATCAGTCTGTATCTTCTCTGGTAGCGTCAAGATTTCTTGTGACAGCGGCATTGACGGCAGTATCCACTGTCTTTTCTGTTATCATCAGTTTTATTCTGGGCTATGTTGGTGGTATGAAAAAAGATAAGTGGCAGGATCAGATCATTCGATTCGCATCTTTATTCGGTCTATCAGCACCGACTTTCTGGATTGGACTTCTGCTGCTGACTGTTTTTGCTGTAAATCTTCATTTGTTCCCTGTATCAGGGTGGGGGGATACACCTCTTGATCATATTCGCGGTCTGATTCTGCCTGGAATTACACAGGCATTAGGCGTTTCTGCTGTTATGATCAGAAACCTCAGAAATAATGTTATAGAGATTAAAGGCAGTGATTATGTGGAATTTGCTAAGAGCAAAGGCCTGAAAAACAGTGTTATCAGCAGCCGTCATATTCTTAGAAATGCATTGATTCCGACAACAACATTGTTGGCATTAAAAATTGCATATATGTTGGGTGGCAGTGTTGTCATTGAATCAGTTTTTTCGCTTCCGGGATTAGGAGCACTTCTTGTAAATAGTATTAATGCCCGTGATTATGCGGTTGTGCAGGGAGTTGTACTGACTTTTGTTATTATGGTCATGGTCATTAATCTGCTGACGGATATTATTTATTCCATTTTGGATCCGAGAGTTAAATTATCATAAGCAGGAGGTGAGGAAAGTGAAAAAAATCATACATTTTATTCAGGATAATAAATTATTTGTATTGGGCATTGCCATAGTTCTTTTCTTCTTATTGCTGGCGGCATTTCCGGGAATATTTACGAATTATGATCCGGATGCCATCAATGCCAGGGATATGCTTCAGGGACCTTCTGCAGTACACTGGTTTGGGACAGATAATTATGGAAGAGATTTGTATACCCGTGTTGTTTATGCAACAAGAATTGATCTTTATATTGGTATCGGTGCAATGATTATTCCCTTTATTCTGGGCACGGCATTAGGACTGATATCCGGTTATTATGGTGGAAAACTGGACAGTATGATTATGCGTATTGTGGATATTTTCATGGCTTTTCCATATATGGTTTTAGCAATTGCCATTGTAGCTATTACGAAGGCAGGCATTAATGCATTGTTTATTTCTATGTGGCTTGTAGGATGGAAAGAGTACACTCGTCTTGTTCGAAGTGAAACAATTGTTGTTAAACAGCAGGAATATGTGGAGGCCGCCAAAGTACTGGGATACGGCGATTTCAGAATCATTATTCGAAATGTGCTGCCGAATGTTCTCAGCAGTTCCATTGTTTACGGGGCATCGGATATTGTTATGTGTATGTTGTCCGGTGCAGCCATGAGTTATCTTGGCCTTGGTGTTCAGGCACCGATGTCTGAGTGGGGAGCCATCATTTCAGAAGGAAAAACTTATTTGTCTCAGGCATGGTGGATTACATTGTTCCCTGGTTTGTTTTTGATGATTGCCGGTCTTGGATTCAGTCTGATCGGTGATGGACTGTCAGATTTACTGAGAGCGAAGAGGAGGTAATGCATCATGAAAAATCCGGAAAATATTCTTGAAGTAGAAGATCTTCATGTAGAGTTCCCTTATAAACGAAAAAATCTTAAAGCAGTCAATGGCGTTAGTTTTTCCATGAAAAAAGGTGAAACCCTTGGGTTTGTCGGTGAGAGCGGATGCGGAAAAAGTACGACAGCAAAGGCGGTGATGCGCCTTCTGTCAGAAACGGCTCAGATACCTGAAGGAAAGATTACCTATATGGATCAGGACATCTTAGCATTGAATGCAGAAGAACTGCGAAAAATTCGGGGAAAAGAAATTGGTATGATTTTTCAGGATCCGATGACGGCATTGAATCCTGTGCTGACAATCAGAGAACAGATTTATGAGCAGTTTATTGGACGGAAAATGACGAAAAAAGAAAAAGAAGCTGAAGCCATCCGTATGCTGGAGTATGTGGGGATTCCGGATCCAAAAGCAAGGGTCAGAGAATATGTGTATCAGTTTTCCGGTGGTATGAGACAGCGTGCAATGATTGCCATTGCACTGGCAGGTAAGCCAAAACTGCTGATTGCAGACGAACCGACCACGGCCTTGGATGTTACGATTCAGGATCAGGTTATTAAATTGCTGAATCGTCTGAAAGAAGAACTTGGTATGAGTGTACTCCTTATTACTCATGATCTGGGGGTAGTCAGCCAGATGTGTGACCATGTGGCAGTTATGTATGCAGGATATATTGTTGAATATGCTGATACATTAACCTTGTTTGCACGTCCAAGACATCCATATACACGTGGACTGATTGAGGCAATTCCAGGCAGAAATAAAAATGAACAGCCGCTGCAGGCAATTCCAGGCAGCACACCAAGTTTGGAAGATCTTCCGAAGGGGTGTGCTTTTGCAGATCGATGTCCATATTGTACAGATCGATGCAGACAGTCATTGCCGGAGATGTGGGAAATAGAACCGGGACATTTTTCCAGATGTCATTTTCCTCATGTACTGGATGATTATCAGGGACTGATTACGTTATAAAAAGACAGGAGGCGAGGACCCATGAAAGATCAGGATGTTTTAATTGATGTAAAAAATTTATATAAATATTTTCCGGTTAAGCGAAAAATAACAGATGTGATATTAAATAAACCGAAGAAAACAGTTAAGGCTGTGGATAATATTTCACTTCAGATTAAAAAGAATGAGATTTTGTCTTTGGTGGGTGAAAGCGGATGTGGAAAAAGCTCTTTTGCACGAACATTAATCCGATTATATGAGCCGGATAGGGGATACATTTTTTACGATAAAAATGATATTACACATAATGCACGTTATCAGATGAGTGCTTACAGGAAAAAGATGCAGATGGTTTTTCAGGATCCATATTCTTTATTGAATCCGAGAATGAAAGTAAAGGATATTTTTGAAGAGGAACTTTTATTCCATAAGATTTGCACTAAAAGTGAAGTTAATGAGAAAATTCATGAGTTGATTGAGAAGGTGGGATTGCCGGAAACGGCTCTGGAGCGTTATCCCAGTGAATTTTCAGGCGGCCAGAGACAGAGAATAGGCATTGCACGGGCATTAGCTGTAAATCCTGAATTTATCATAGCCGATGAACCGGTATCGGCATTGGATGTTTCTATTCAGGCTCAGATTCTGAATCTTTTGCTGAAACTTCAGAAAGACTATGGGCTGTCGATTCTGTTTATTTCACATGATCTGAGGGTTGTTAATTATATTTCGGATCGTGTAGCAGTTATGTATCTTGGCAAAATTGTTGAAATTGGAACAGCAAGTCAGATTTATGAACATTATCTGCATCCATACACAGAAGTACTTTTGAAATCGGCACCAAACCTGGATCCGAGAAAAAGATCAGATAAGCCGATGATTGAAGGTAATCCGCCAAGTCCGATTGATATTCTGCCGGGATGCCGGTTCTGTAAACGCTGCCATGATGCGCAGGGTATCTGTTTTGAAGTAGAACCAAAGATGGTAGAAATGGAACCGGGACATTTTTGTGCCTGCCATAAATATCAGCAGGAGGAAGAAGCACTTTATAAGTAAAAGAAGGAAGATGGTGATAAAATGGAGAATTATATCATTACGATTGCGCGTGGATTTGGAACCGGAGGCAAGCAGATTGCTTTAAAATTGGCAGAAGAGCTGGGAATCCAGTGCTATGAAAACAGAATTCTTTATTTGGCTTCGGAAATGAGCGGTATTTCGGAGACAGAATTCATGAGGGCAGATGAGCAGCTCATTGAAAAAGGGATTGGCGGCAAACTAAGAGAACTGCCGCACCAGCTTCTGCCGCTGCCTGTAACAAAACGGTTCAGATCACAGGATAAACTGTTTGATGATCAGACAAAGATCATACGTCGGCTGGCTGACACGGAATCATGCATTATTGTGGGAAAATGTGCGGATTTTGTATTAAAGGACCGCAAAAATGTCATCAGTGTTTATATTGAAGCCCCAAGAGATTATTGTGTGAAGAGAATCATGCGGCGGATGCACTGCGGAGAATCACAGGCACATGCCCTGATTACCAAGACGGACAAGTACAGAGCGGAATACTATAAATATTATACTCATGGCAATTACTGGACAAATCCGGTCAACTATGATCTGACACTAAACAGCAGTCGTCTGGGTGAAGAAGGCTGTATCGAGATGATCAAAGCATGTTTGAAGATTCGACTGGGGATTGAGTAGAGGAGCGTGAGAGCTTATGATGCACAATAAGGACAGACAACTGTATTCAATTGGTGAGACGGCCAGACTGATGGGGGTTTCTGTTCAGAAACTGAGAAACTATTCCAATGCCGGGCTGCTGACTCCGGATGCAGTGGATGAGGAGAGCGGGTATCGGTACTATTCTTTTAAGCAGTTTCATTATATCGATAGAATCCGATATCTCAGAAGTCTGGATATGCCTTTGTCTGATATTCAGGAAATATTAGAAGAAGGGTCTGTTGATACCATGCAGAGATTGCTGGAAAAGCAGCGGCAGCGTATCGAGGCAGAGCGTGCGCATATTAACGAATTGTATGAGGATATTCAGTGGTATCAGAATTATTTTGCCTATCTGAAAAAATATGATTTTGATAATGTACCGTATCTTGTTCAGTTGGAGAAACGCTATATGCTGGCGGTGGATTATAAGAGCACAGATGATGTTGAAGCGGTGGAAACCCGTCTGGCCGCCCTGAAAAACAGTGAGGGACTTAGTCAGTGTCATTATCGGCGTCAGTTCGGCTATGTGGTGGATTATGAGGCTCTGGAGAAGGGAAAGTTCAAGCCGAAGAAGTATTATGTATATCTGAAAAATAAAGACTTTAATCATCCGAATATCATAGAAGTACCTGCCGGGATGTATCTCTGCTTCCGGTCACGGATATGTGCCGGTGAATGGGATTCAGGCATTCTGACGAAATACATGGAGAAATACGAAAAGCCGGCCTATGTGCTGGCAAATGAATATGAAGACAATCTGGTGGAATATCATCATTGTCCATATGAAATTCAAATATTGCTGGAAGAAAAATAGCAGTTGTTTTCCCATCTGCTATTTGAGCGCTTCCATTTTCTTATACAGCGGTTTTGCTTTCATGGCAAAATCGCTTTTTCTCTGTCCTTCATCGCCGGGATAACCATTTTCATACATGGTGATCAGCCGTTCATAAGATTTGACAGACGGGTGGACATCGCAGACACGGCCATACTGGCCGATGATAAAGCTGTAAAGTTCACGGATATCATCCTGATATTCGTAGGTGGAGTAATCTTGTCCGAAAAGCTCAAAATCACGAAGTAATGCCTTGGAACTGTGAAAGTCATAAGCGTTTTTCAGCAGTGCACGACCTTTTGGAATGTTTTTTTCAATGGAGGCGATACCTTCCAGGTAATAAAGAGCCATTTCAAAGCAGGCTTCTCCAAGCGGCAGTTTGCAGACATCTGCCGCAGAAGTGACACCGGAGCCTTCAATGGAATAATTGCAGGTGATATTGAAATCATCCGGTATAAGATCTGCATGCATAGCCTGGACTTCCAGAAAAAGAGCAAAGGCTGCGGGAGCATCCTGAAGGCATCCGAGGCCATAACGCTGCATATATCCTAATCTAAAAAGCGAAGTGCTGTCTTTGACAGCTGTATGGGTGTAAAAATTATAGGCTCTTTTGAAGCAGCTGTCTGCGTCAGGCAGCGGCTGGCTGAAGGCAGAAATATCTATGAGATCACGGCGCAGGCATTCTCCGATATTGAAAAAAGCGGCTTCAATACCGTCTTCTGCTGCAAAAAGAAACCAGCGCAGCGCTTCATTATAGTCTTTCAGGCGTAAATGATAAAGCCCATAGGCATAGCGGTTTTCGGGTGAAATCGGGGGCTGATCGATCCATTTTAATGTATCAGAAATGGCAATAACATGTTCAGCTTCTGTATAAACACTCATTTTTGATTCCTCCTTTAAAAGACTGCGGTACAAAATTTCTATGCATTTTATCGAGCATTAGAAACCCTTCATGGCACATGGGCCAAGGGCACATTGTGGGCATCCCTGCTGCCAGTCGTGAATATTTTTGCCTTCAAGGTAAGCATCACAGCGTCTTTTGTCGATGGTACCGTCCGAACAGATAGCACCGGATGGACAGTTCATAGTGCAGACTTTGCATTTTCCTGTCTGATAGAAAAGACAGTAGGACTTTTCAGGTCGGGGTGTTGGTTCAAAATAAGCATCCGTAACCAGACTGTTTAAACGTCCGAGACACCCTTTTTTGGTGATGACCAGATGATTCAAACCAAAAGTGCCGATTCCGGCAATAACTGCATTGGATTTATGTCCCCAGCAGGCTGTCTTAGTGATATGGTCAAAATTTTCACTGGGAGGTTCACTGGCGCTGCGGAAGCCGTGAATGTCAAGAAGCTGCTGTATCTTTTTCATGATCTGATCCAGAAGTTCATTGGTATACATATAGGCATCGGAATAAATGGAAGATGTCAGCAGACCGTTTTTGATATCTTTGTAAATGACATCAGAATAAGGAAGAAAAAGAACAATGACTGTCTGGGCACCAGGAAGCATTTTCGTTGGATGAATCTGCGGATTGCCGATAATATCGTCTAACTGATCGTAAAGAGGATCGTGGGCACTGGCAAAGCCGATGACAGGCTCACGATAATATTTGGATTTTGGATGATTGAGAATCATTGCCCGAACAAGTTCTTTGATTTCATCGGTTAAGTTCATCGTATCTCCTCCTTGTTGTCATGAATTTGTCGAAATATTTCCGATATTTAATGTATTATATAGCCTGTTATAGAAACAGAGTCAAGAAAAAAATAAATATTTTAGTACTTGACTCTATTGCCGCAACAAGGTTTAAGATTTGGATAAATCAGTTGGAGTTTTCCAACTGAACAATAAATAACGAGGAGTGTGCGTCATGAAAGAGTTTTGTGTTGTACCGAAAATTGTTCAGATAGATACGGCCGAAGAGTTCTGCAGCACTTATCAGATAGGAGTTGGAGATTTACTGTTGATGAGCGGCAGAATGTATCGGCAGCATTTTGAAGGCTTGACGAAGGGTGCTTATGTCATAGACTACAGAAAGTATGGTTCAGGAGAACCAACCGATCTTATGGCAGAAGGCATTTATCAGGATATTAAGGATATGGATTACCAAAGAGTAATTGCTATTGGCGGCGGTACGATTCTGGATGTGGCCAAACTTTTTGCCCTGAAAAATATTTCGCCGATTGTGGATTTGTATGATCGCAAACTTGAAATAAAAAAGGACAAAAAATTGATTCTTGTGCCGACAACTTGCGGAACAGGCAGTGAAGTGACCAATATTTCTATTTTGGAATTAACAGCCAAAAACACGAAGATGGGCCTGGCTGATCCGGAGTTGTATGCGGATGAGGCGGTTTTGATACCTGAATTGGTGGAGGATCTTCCTTTTCAGTTTTTTGCTACAAGTTCTATTGATGCATTGATTCATTCTATTGAATCCTTTACATCTCCGAAAGCCAATGATTTTACAAGGCTTTTTTCGTTGAAAGCTATGACGATTATTCTGAATACATATAAAGAAATTACGACAAAGGGGCGGGGTGCATTAAAACCTTTGATAAAGGATGTGCTGACAGCCAGTACTTTTGCAGGAATAGCCTTTGGCAACGCCGGATGTGCAGCGGTTCATGCCATGAGTTATCCTTTGGGGGCAGCGTGCCATGTTCCACACGGGGAAGCCAATTATGTGATGTTTACGGCTGTTTATAAAACTTATATGGCGTTAAAACCGGAAGGCAGTATTCAAATACTCAATGCTCATCTGGCAAAGGTTCTGGGGTGCAGTCCGGAGACAGTTTATGACGAACTGGAGAAATTGCTGGGACAATTGATTACGAAAAAGCCAATGCGTGAATATGGCGTTACGAAAGAAGACATAGATATTTATACTGAAACAGTTATGACAAAACAGGGGCGTCTGATGGCCAATAATTATACGGAGTTGGATGCAGCGACTGTGAAAAAAATATATGAATCATTGTGGTAAAAGGAGGAAAAAACAATGTTAAGAACAGATTTACCTGAAATTATTACAGATACACTTCCGGGGCCAAAGGCTGAGGCCATTATTGAAAGAAGAAATGCAGTGATTCCTTCTGCCATTCGCTGCGGCTATCCGGTTGTCATCAAAAAAGGTGAGGGAGCCATGATCGAGGATGTAGACGGCAACAAATTTCTTGATTGGATCGGCGGTGTCGGCGTTCTCAATATCGGTTATTCTCAGCCTGAAGTTGTGGAAGCCGTAAAGGAGCAGGCAGATAAATATTTCCATGGTATGTTTAATGTTGTGACACATGAAGGTTATGTGGCACTGGCTGAAAAATTATCAGAGATTGCACCAGTTCGCGGTGAAAAAAAGAAGGCTTATTTTGCCAACAGTGGCGCAGAGGCAGATGAAAATGCAGTAAAAATAGCGAAAGCTTTTACAAAGCGACCAAATATCATCGTTTTCTCAGGGGCATTTCATGGCAGAACTCATTATACAATGGCAATGACATCTAAAAAAGCATATGCCAAAGATATGGGTGCCCTGGCTGTGGGCGTTTATCGTGCGCAGTTCCCTTATTATTATAGAAATCCTGAAGGAATGCCTGAAGACAAAGCAGTTGATTATTATATGAAAAGTATTACGGATGTTTTCGAACAGTGCGGTGCTGCAGATACCATTGCGGCTATTATCGTAGAACCGCTTCAGGGCGAAGGCGGTTTTATTCCGGCACCAATTGAATGGATCAAAGCAGTCCGGGCACTTTGTGATGCCAACGGTATTCTTTTGATTGCAGATGAGGTTCAGAGTGGTTTTTGCAGAACAGGAAGAATGTTTGCATCTGAATATTGGAAAGAGGCCGGTGTGGAGCCGGATATTATTGCAACGGCCAAATCAATTGCAGCAGGTGTTCCGCTGTCAGCGATTATTGCAAGGGAAGAAATCATGGAAGCACCGGCACCGGGAACAATCGGCGGTACATTCTGCGGTAATCCACTTGCCTGCGCTGCTTCTCTCAAGACAATAGAAATTATGGAGAGAGATCACCTGGCAGAGCGTTCCTGTGAAATCGGGGAGAAAGTGACTGCACGCTATAAAGAAATCATGGCAAAATATCCGGTGATTGGTGATGTGAGAGGTCTTGGCGGCATGATAGGTATTGAATTTGTCAAGAATAAGGAGACAAAAGAACCGGCACCGGAATTAACTGCAGAAGTCATTCAGGCTTGTGCTGAGAGAGGACTGCTTGTAGAGGGTGCCGGTACCTACAATAATGTCATCCGTTTCCTTGCACCGCTGGTTATTACAGATGAACAGCTGGAAGCTGGACTTGATATATTTGAAAAAGCCATTGCAAGCTGTCTTTAAAATCTGTTGTTTTGATTTTAAATGATATTCATTCTTGAAAAATAAATTTGTTTAAGTCATATGATAGAAACAAGTTTATATTGAACATGAAAAATATCTCTGTAACAGATGTTATGTAATTCTGTTATAGGGATATTTTTGTATGTGCTAAGCGGCGGCTGTAATGTTCATTGACATTGATTAGGCATGCTGATATAATAATTCCATATTAATCATACGAATATGATATGAAAAGTCTGCGGAGCAGATTTGCATTTTACAAAATCATAATCGGAGGTATAGAGAAGAATGGATCAGTTACATGAAAAATATGAAAATTTAAAGTCGTATCTGAAATCTCTCGGCAGTGTTGCCGTTGCGTTCTCAAGTGGTGTGGATTCTACATTTTTATTGAAAGTTGCACATGATGTGCTGGGGGATAAGGCCATTGCAGTGACGGCAGCATCCTGTTCTTTCCCGGAAAGAGAGTTGAATGAAGCAAAGAAATTCTGTGCAGAGAACGGTATTCAGCATATTGTTTGTGAATCGGAAGAGTTGGATATCGACGGCTTCAGACAGAATCCGAAGAATCGCTGCTATCTCTGCAAACATGAGCTGTTTGAGAAGGTTTGGAAGATTGCAAAGGAGAATGGACTGAAAGCTGTGGCAGAAGGATCTAATATGGATGATAACGGAGATTACAGACCGGGACTTGTGGCTGTCAAAGAGCTGGGTGTCAGCAGTCCCCTTCGTGCAGCTGAGCTGAATAAGCAGGAGATTCGTGATTTATCGAAGGAATTAGGGCTTTCCACATGGAATAAGCAGTCCTTTGCCTGCCTGTCTTCACGTTTTGTATATGGTGAGACAATTAATGAGGAAAAGCTCGGCATGGTAGAAAAGGCTGAACAGCTTTTACTTGATCTGGGATTTTATCAAGTGCGTGTGAGAATTCATGATAAAATGGCAAGAATCGAAATTCTGCCGTCAGAGTTTGAGAAGCTGCTGGCTGAGGGTGTTCGTGAAAAGGTTTACAACTATTTCAAGGAACTTGGTTTTTCCTATGTCACACTCGATTTGGGCGGTTATCGCACAGGCAGTATGAATGAAACCCTTCATTAAGCACAAAAATCCGAGTCGGCGTTGTATCGCAGACTCGGATTTTGCATTCAGATAGATAACTTATGTTCAGAATTCACAGGCAAATTGCTTCATGGAATTCGAGACTGATCTGAAGGCATAATACTATCGGTTACGGATGATAATGGACTTTGAGAACGGCATCCCCGATATGAACGGGACCGGTCTTCAGAAGTTCGACAGATTCGGCACCGCCGGCACCGGTGATGACAACAGGAGTGACGGTTCTGTAGCCGGCTGATTGAATACCTTTCAGATCAGCCCTCAGAATCAGATCTCCTTTTTGTATTTTTTGGCCTTCCTGAACGAATACTTCCAGATGCTGGCCCTTTAATTTGACTGTATCTAAACCGACATGAAGGATCAGTTCTGTGTCATTGGCAGTGTGCAGGGCAATGGCATGATGTGTGTCAAAGACCATGGCAACGGTGCAGTCAAATGGTGCATAGAAACTGCCGTCAACAGGTTCGATGGCTAACCCCTCGCCGATATAGCCCTCAGAGAAAACGCCGTCTGCCACTTCTTTAAGGGTCATTACCGTGCCGTTGCAAGGGGAATAGACCATGTCTGTATTGCCACTGGAAACGGGTATGTCTGTGCGGGTCCCTGGTGGTGTTTCAGCCGCGATACAGGAATTTTGAGGTGTGGACGTTTTCAGGTTATCGGATGAAGAATTTTCAGCGGCTGTCGATGCGTGCTGATTCATATAATCTTCCAGCTCTGCCATAATCACAGTTACTTCCGGACCGTAGATAACCTGCACGCCGCTGCCGTTGGCAATGACAGCTGCAGCGCCGGTTGTCAGAAGTGTTCCTCTGTCCAGTTTGTCTGGATCATTTAAAGTAATACGCAGACGGGTTGCACAGCAGCTTAGATCTTCGATATTCCCGGATCCGCCGAGACCGGCAAGAATCTGCTGACTGCGTAGCATTTTGGCTTTTGCAGGACTGTCTGCGGCGATATTATTTTCAGAAGGATTGACAGCTGCCATATTTGAATCCACTGTGTCATATACGACAGTTGGTGCTTTCGCTGTTTCACGTCCGGGTGTCAGATAGTTGAATTTCAGGATCATGACACGAAAAATAATAAAATAGATGATGAAATATAAGATGCCTACAGGGAGTACCCGCAGCCAGTTTGTTTTTGCATTTCCCTGAAGAATACCAAAGAGGAAGAAGTCCAGGAAGCCGCCGGAAAATGTCATACCGATGCCGACATTCAGCATATGCATCAGCATATAGGAGAGACCGGCAAAGATACAGTGAATCACATAGAGCGGCGGAGCGACAAATAAAAAGGCAAATTCCAGGGGTTCTGTAATTCCGGTGACAGCAGAGGAGATGGCTGCGGACAGTAAAAGGCTGCCAACAGCTTTTTTCTTTTCAGGACGGGCACAGGTATACATGGCCAGGGCAGCACCGGGAAGTCCAAACATCATCAATGGGAACTTGCCGCTCATAAATCGGGTAGCTTCTACATGAAAATGAGAAATTCCCGGGCTGGCCAGCTCTGCAAAAAAGATATTCTGGGCACCTTCAATCAGGTGGCCATTGACCAGTTCTCTGCCGCCCACAGCAGTCTGCCAGAAGGGCATATAGAAAACATGATGGAGCCCAAAGGGAATCAGGGCGCGTTCCAGAAGACCGTAGACAAAGGTTCCGCCGTAACCGGACATCAGTACCAGTTTGCCGGCATCGTTAATCAGAATCTGAATCGGCGGCCAGATGTAAAACATGAGAATACCGACACCGACATAGGTAATGGCACTGATAATCGGGATAAAATGTGTTCCGCCAAAGAAAGAGAAAACCATTGGCAGTTCAATTTTGTAAAAACGGTTATGCAGTGCGGCGACGCCAAGGCCGACAATGATGCCTCCGAAAACCCCCATCTGCAGGGAAGTAATGCCCACAATCTCGGTGGTTGCACCGGTGAGAAAAGAATGACTTCTCCCGGTAAAAGTAATTAGGCTGCCAATGGTGCTGTGCATGACAAAAAAGGCCACAATACCAGATAGTGCAGCAGTGGCTTTTTCAGTTTTGACCATACCAATGGCAACACCCACTGCAAAAAGAATCGGCAGATTGTCAAATATGATGGATCCAGCACTGTTGAGCAGTGAGAACAGGATATAGGGTGCTGTTCCGGGACCCATGAGACTTTTCAGATGATAGGCCGAAAGCATATTTGTGTTAGTCAATGAACTGCCGATACCGAGAAAAATACCGGCAATGGGCAGAAGAGCGATGGGCAGCATAAAAGACTGACCGATACGCTGCAAAAGACTGAATAGGTGTTTTTTCATAAAAATTCCTTTCAGACGGTGAGAAAAATGCCTTAGGATTTTGACAGAGTTTCATATTTTAATAGTTCAACGCAGGCACGTTCGCACTGCCGGCATTTTTTCACCTGTCTTTGAATGTCAGATGTATTGGGATTGAGCAAAAATAGTTTATTAAAAAACATCTGTGAAGTATGGCGATGATACAGATGATAGATTCAATAAGTTTATTTTTACGATTTCTATGATAACACACATTTGGCTAATGGGGATAAAAAGTTGACAGAGTGCCGCTGTTGTTTATGCGAGTATCTTTTTTATGCCGGATGGTGTGTATTTCTGGTGTTTTGTGTGATGTTCGGGTATAATAATAGGTATATAGAGACAGCGCAAAGCAGGGTAAGCTGATGATTGGTGCGAGTTTGTTGTACTTTTACAGAACATAAGAAATGGCGAAGGCGTTGTTTGGAAGTTGATGGATTGTTATGAGAGAAACTGGGGGCGCAGGTATGGTTGAAAAGGAAGAGTTTTATTTGAATTCGACGAATGGGGTGAATAAACTGCATGTGATTGTGTGGCATCCTCTGGAGGAGATCAGGGCAATTGTTCAGATTTCCCATGGTATGTGTGAGTATGTGGACCGCTATGACAGGCTGGCTACTTTTCTGGCGCAGTATGGCATCATGGTGATCGGCAATGATCATCTGGGACATGGGGAGACAGCGAAGGATGAAGCGGAACTGGGCTACTTCCCGAAGGCCAATGGTTCAGAGACGGTGGTGGATGATTTATATAAAGTGACAACATCAATTCGTGCAAAATATCCAAGAACACCGTATTTCCTTTTGGGACACAGTATGGGATCTTTTATGGCCAGAAGATATCTGATGACATATGGCAGTCAGCTGGATGGTGCCATTTTGATGGGGACTGGTTCACAGCCGCCGGCACTGCTGAGTGCAGCAAAGACAACGGCCAACAGCCTGAGTATTGTCAGAGGTGAAAAACACAGAAGCCAGTTGATGCTGAAGATGGCATTTGGTTCATATAATAAACAGTATCCGTCTGTGCGGACGGAGTATGACTGGCTGTCTCGGAATGAGGCGAATGTTGATACCTATCTTGAGGATCCGTACTGCGGGTTTATGTTTACATTGAATGGGTACAAAGTCCTTTTTGACGTCCTGGGTTTTATTCAGGAGCCGGCGCATATCAGCAGGCTGCCGAAGGATGTACCGCTTTTATTCGTGGCAGGAAGTGATGATCCGGTGGGTCATTTCGGAAAAGATGTGCCGGAGATTTGCAGAACCTATCGCGAGGCAGGTGTTAAAAACGTCGAGATGAAACTTTATCCCGGTGACAGACACGAAATACTCAATGAACTTGATTATGAACAGGTACAGATGGACATACTTTCCTTTATAGAAAAGCGTCTTCAGGCGCTTGGTGTTTAACAGGAGGAATAGACATGGCATTTGAACAGATTGACATGGCGCAGTGGCCGAGAAGAGAACATTATCGTTATTATAGTGAACAGATTCGTACCAGCTATGAGATGAATGTGGAGCTGGATGTAACCAAATTAAGAAAGCACTGTAAGAAGAAGGATATTCATTTTTATCCGGCGATGATGTATGCCATTATGTATGAGATCAACCATCATGAAAATTTCAGAATGGCTGTGGACGAAGATGGTAAGCTTGGCGTATATGATGTCTGCCATCCGTCATACACGATTTTTCACAAAGATGATGAGACCTTTTCAGATATCTGGACGGAATGGAATGAGGATTTTCGTATTTTTTACAAAGATGTTTGTAAAGATATGAAGGAATACGAGAATGTAAAAGGAATCAAAGGCAAACCGGACCGGCCGGATGCCTTTACCCCGGTTTCTTGTGTACCCTGGGTTTCTTTTACATCGGTAGGTCATGATACACCGGGACCGCGGCAGATGTACTTTCCGATTATTGTTTTTGGGCGTTATCATAAGGTGCATGACCGATGGATGCTGCCTTTCAGCATCATGGTCAACCATGCAGTTGCTGATGGCTATCATACATCCATGCTGATTAATGATATACAAAAGCAGTGCAGCCATTGTAAGAAGTGGCTGAAGAAATAATCAATGGGAGATGACTCTCATTGGCTGTATATGGCTTGGAAATTCCAGGGAGAGGGATGGATTTACACAAAATTTACCTAAATAAAGCTAAAAAAGTTCAAAATACACCTGAATGTAAATGAAATTTTACATTGATTTTACATGGAATGCCTTTATCCTTTACATAGTCATCGTATAATCGGGAATGAATGGGGAAACTATTCATGAACAGATTGATGTTATGAAGAAACGTAAAGGAGAAATTTATGAGTGTATTTGATATTTTAACAATGATTGGCGGCCTTGCCCTCTTCCTGTATGGTATGGAAGTCATGGGCAATGGTCTGTCCAAGGCATCTGGAGGACGTATGGAACGTATTCTGGAGAAAATGACAGACAATATTTTCAAAGCGGTATTGTTAGGTGCTGGTGTGACGGCAGTTATTCAGTCATCTTCAGCGACCACGGTTATGGTGGTTGGTTTCGTTAACTCCGGTATTATGAAATTATCTCAGGCTGTTGGTGTTATTATGGGTGCCAATATCGGTACAACTGTGACATCATGGCTTTTGAGTCTGACAGGTATTGAAGGTGACAACTTTATCTTGACAATGATGAAGCCGTCTTCTTTTTCACCGATTCTTGCAGTCATCGGTGTCGGATTTTTGATGTTTTCCAAAAATGAAAAGAAAAAAGATATCGGTACTATTATGATTGGTTTTACCGTGCTGATGTTTGGTATGGAAACCATGAGTGATGCGGTGAAGCCGCTGGCAAATGTACCTGAATTTACGCATATCCTGCTGATGTTCAAGAACCCGCTGCTTGGTATGCTGGCTGGTCTTATTCTTACGGCTGCTATTCAGAGCTCTTCTGCATCTGTAGGTATTCTTCAGTCTTTGTGTGTCACCGGAGCAGTCAGCTATGGTGCGGCTCTTCCTATTATCATGGGTCAGAATATCGGTACATGTGTGACAGCTCTGCTGTCCAGTATCGGTGCATCCAAGAATGCAAAACGTACAGCATTTGTTCATCTGTATTTTAATATTATTGGTACAGCGATTTTTATGATCGGCTTCTATGCGCTGAATGCAGTACTGCATTTCAGCTTTATTGACAGTATTGCCAATCCGGCAGGTATTGCTGTGATCCATAGTGTCTTTAATATTGTAGCAACAGCAATTTTACTGCCTTTCCACAGAGTACTTGAAAAACTGGCGATTCTTACAGTCAGATCAACAGATGAAGAAGAGCAGAAGATTGAGCAGCCGCAGGAAGATGGACAGGATATGCTGCTTCTGCTGGATGACCGTTTCATTGAGAAGCCGGGTTTTGCCATGGAGAACTGTTATTCTGTTACAGGCCATATGGCAGAACTCTCCAGACAGGCACTGTTTATTGCCATGGAACTTCTGAATAAATATGACGAGACAAAGGCTGAGAATGTATTGAAGCTGGAGAATAAAGTGGATCATTATGAAGATCGTCTAGGTACGTATCTAATCCGGCTCAGCAGTCAGGATCTTTCAGAGAAAGACAGTAAGAGTTTATCCATGCTGCTGCACTGCATCGGGGATTTAGAGAGAATTTCCGACCATGCGGTTAATATCATGGAAAAGGCTCAGGAAATGAATGAGAAGCAGCTTTCATTTTCGGAGAAAGGTGCGCAGGAATTGGAAGTTTATTCCAGAGCTGTGAGAGATATTATGAATATGTCCATTGAGGCGTTTAAGAATGATGATATTCATCTGGCGCGTCAGGTGGAACCGCTTGAGGAAGTGATTGACTACCTGAATGATGAGCTGAAACAGCGCCATGTCAGAAGACTGCGCAGTGGTGAGTGTTCTGTTGAACTGGGCTTTGTTTTGTCAGATATTACGATCAATTATGAGAGAGTGGCAGACCATTGTTCCAACCTGGCGGTTGACCTTTTAAGAATCCATGAGAATGTATTTGATGTCCATGAATATTTGGAAGGCCTGAAGGAAAATAAGGATGCGGCATTCCGTGAAGCATATCAGAAAGACAAGGCAGATTATGCACTGCCTCAGTCATAAGGAGGATAAAGATGGCAACGATATATATTCTTGAGGATGATTTGAATATTCAGGAAATAGAGTCATATGCGCTGAAGAACAGCGGTTATCAGACGGAGGGATTTGACAATGCCAGAGACTTTTTCAAAAAGGTTTCAGAGCGGGTACCGAGTCTCCTTCTGCTTGATATTATGCTTCCGGATGCGGATGGGCTGGATGTACTGAGAAAACTCCGGTCCATGCCGGAGACAAAAAAGCTGCCGATTATTCTTGTGACGGCCAAAACATCGGAGATTGACAAGGTTAAAGGACTGGATGTCGGTGCAGACGATTATATTACGAAACCCTTCGGCATTATGGAGTTGATCTCCAGAGTCAAGGCATTGCTCCGAAGAAGTGCCTATGTGGAAGAGAAGAAGTTTCTGACGCTGGGCAGCGTGTTTATGGATGACGAGAAGCATGCGGTTTATGTAAATGATCAGGTTTGCGAACTTACATATAAGGAATATGAACTCTTGAAGCTGTTGATGTCCAATGCAGGAATTGTAACGGCAAGAGATACGATTATGGAGCGTATATGGGGAATTGATTTCGAAGGGGAATCGAGAACATTGGATATGCATATCAAGACTTTACGCAAAAAACTCGGTGAAGCCGGTTCTATGATCAAGACCGTTCGAAATGTCGGATATATCATGTCGGATAAGGAGAACTAGACAGCCATGCGCGGAAAAAAGATGAAACACAAAATATATCTGCAGTTTTGTCTGATTGCAGCATTGGCCATCCTTGCCACAACGACTATTGTGACGGCGTTGTTTTATCAGCGGTTTAAAGCACAGGTTTTCAGCGATGTGAGAACATATGCCTATGTTTTGACCAGCGTGGATACCTATGATGAGGCAGAGCTGATCGAGGAAGTTCACCAGCTGGATAATCTCAGGGTGACCATTATCGACCCGGACGGCAAGGTTTTGCTTGATACCAATGCAGATATCGGCGGTATGGAGAATCACAGTAATCGTGAGGAAATCAAAAAGGCTTTTGAAGATGGCGAAGGTCAGGCGGTACGTCAGTCCAAGACAGTGGCAAAGTCAACCTTTTATTATGCAGTGCGTATGAATGACGGCAATGTGCTGCGTGTGGCTACAGAGACAGGCAGCGTCATCAGTATTGTTCAGGGAATGCTGCCGATTATTGCTGTGATGGTGATTATCCTATTTGTTATATGTACATTCCTGGGACGTTTATTGACAGACAGTCTGTTAAGACCGATTGAGCAGATGGCGGAGAACATGGATTATGTCAATGAGATTTCCGTTTATCAGGAAATGGAACCATTTATTGATACCATTCGCAGACAGCATGAGGATATTCTGAAAAATGCCAGCATGCGCCAGGATTTTACGGCCAATGTATCCCATGAGCTGAAGACACCGCTGGCGGCCATATCCGGTTATTCAGAGCTGATTGAGAACGGAATGGTATCAGAGAAGGATATTGCCCGTTTTGGCGGAGAGATCCACAAAAGTGCAGACCGTCTTCTGACATTGATCAATGATACGATCCGTTTATCAGAACTCGATGCCACAACACAGGATGCGGTTCTGGAAGTGGTGGATTTGTATCAGGCAGCAGAAAACTGCATGGATACGCTGGAGATGAGTGCCAGAAAGCATGATGTGACGCTGAAGCTGGAGGGTGTTCCGTGCAAGATCCGAACGGAAAAAGGCATGGCAGATGAAGTAATCTATAATCTGTGTGACAATGCCATTCGCTACAATAATAAGGGCGGAAGCGTGACGATTTCGGTGATGCCGGTGGATAATCAGGTTGTATTGTCTGTCAAAGATACCGGTATCGGCATCTCCAAAGAACATCAGGAACGAATCTTTGAACGTTTCTACCGTGTGGATAAAAGTCGTTCCAAGTCCACCGGCGGAACCGGCCTCGGGCTTGCGATTGTGAAACATATCGTGGCCAGAAACGGGGCACGGATGGAACTGACCAGTGAGGTCGGCAAAGGAACAGAAATACGGATTTATTTTGATAAGGCTGCATAATATGCGGCCTTTTTGATGTAATAGGAAATTCCGAGGAATTTCCTATTACATCAAAAGGCACTAACGCGCCTGTTATGCGCACTCGCGCGAAGATGTAGATTGTCGCAAGCGACCGCGCTCGGCGCGAGAATGTGCTTTTGCACATTCTTTTTGAATGCTATGGAAAAATAGACCGGTTTCATTAAGGAAGGATAGAATTCACATTTATTTATAAAAAAGACAGATAATTTTAAAGAAAATATGGTATGATATGGAAGTGATATATGCGTAATTGATAATATGTGATTTGACATAAATTTGGAGGAAGAAATATGGCAAAGAATAAAAAGTCAGTAAAGAAGGGCCTGATTATTGGAATCAGCTCCGTTGTGGTACTGCTGGCGGCAGCATATGCAGGTGTCGGCTATTATTTTCACGATCATTTCTATCCGGGAACAGTGATCAATGAGACGAATTTTTCAATGGGAACAGCAGAGGCAGCAGAGGAGAAGATCAAGGAAGATGCTGAAGATTACCTGTTGGCCATTCATGACAGAGAAGACAGGGTGACTTATATCAGCGGTAAAGATATCGATTATCACTATGAGTCTGACGGAAGTATCCAGAAAGTGATGGATGATCAGAACAGTCTGTTATGGCCATTATATATAAGTAAGGATCATTCTCATACGGTTAACGTAAAGCTGACCTATGATGAATCAAAACTTGTGAAGCTGGTGGAGGCAATGGACTGCTTCAAGGAAGAGAATATTGAGAAGCCTGAGGATGCGTATCTGAAGTATACAGATAATGGTTATGAGATTGTACCTGAGAAGAAAGGTAATCAGCCCTTGGAAGAGCAGATTATGCTGGATGTGAAGGCGGCCATCGATGCACGGCAGGCCGTGCTTAAGCTGAATGATTCAGATTATGTGCAGCCGGCAGTGACTTCAGATGATCCGAAGCTTCAGGAAAAGCTTCAGGTAACAGAGAAATACAAGAACATGTCTATTACTTATGAGATTGAGGGATCAGAGCAGGTGCTGGACGGTCAGACGATCTTGTCATGGCTGACCATCAATGATGACCTGTCCGTGAAGGTAGATCCTGATATGGCCGCTTCTTATGCACAGCAGCTGGCATCCAAGTACAATACCTATGCGGCGACGCGTTCTTTTGAGACAACGAATGGTGATACCATCAAGATCGGCGGCGGAGATTATGGTTGGGTCATTGACAAGAAGGGTGAGGCAGCCCAGATTATTGAGGATATCGAAAAAGGCGAATCAGTTACAAGAGAGCCGAAATATGAGCAGAGAGCTTTTGTAGAAGGTGCAGACGATATCGGCAATACATACATAGAAATTGATTATACGAATCAGCATCTCTGGTATTACAAGAACGGATCTCTTGTGGTGGATTCAGATCTTGTATCCGGCAATCTCAACAATGGCAACGGTTCCCCGGATGGTGTCTTCAAGATTATCAGCAGACAGAGTCCGGCGACACTTGTGGGTGAGGATTATGAGTCCGATGTGACGTATTTCATGCCATTTGCTTATAATGTGGGGCTTCATGATGCCAGCTGGAGGAGTGATTTTGGCGGCAGCATTTACAAGAACAGTGGTTCTCACGGATGCATCAATCTGCCATATGATGCGGCGGATACGATTTATAAGAATGTAGAGATTGGAACACCGGTTGTGGCCTATTACAGGGACAATGTAAAGCTGACATCCAATAATGCGAAGGTATCCAATGCTTATTCGTACAGCAGCAATTAACAGGAGGAAATAACATGTATTTTTTGATCGGTCTGGGTATCATTGTTGTGCTTGTTTACGGCAATATGCTTTATGACCATATAAAAGCCAAAAAGAAAAGGAATGAACAGACAGATATTTCGGAGAGTGTCTCTGTAAAATCAGGTTCAGCAGAGACAGAACAGGTAAGCGGGATGGCCAAGACAGCGGAGGATGGCAGTGACAAAGCGTCAGATAACCATCTTTCAGGTCCGACACTGACAGAGATGATCGCAGCTGATCTCAGACAGAAGAAAAATATTTTTGGTCTGCCTTTGATTTTATGCGAGGAAGCAGATGATGGTGAACTGATTGCCATGGACCGTGAGGATAATATTTATGTGATAGAAACCGTTCAGCGGCCGGAATACGAAGAATTGTATCTGCAGGTGCTGGATGATATGGCGGCCCAGAGAAAACGCATTCAGAAGAATGCAGCAGACAGGAAGGTTTACGCCATCGTGTGTGTGACAACATTGCCTGAAACATTGAAATTGGCTGCAGAAAAGGAAAATTCTATCCGAATTTTCAGTTATGAATTGAATTTCAGAAATATTATGTAGAAAAATGTTAATAAAATGTTACTGAAAAGTCTTAAAAAACTCTAAAATCCATTGCGAAATTATTACAGATATATTACACTTAACAAAGTGCCGCGTATAGGCGGCAACAACTATCAAGAAATCTGAAATAATTTTGCGGGGGTTTTAAAGAATGAAGAAATGGATGCTTTTGCTGAGTCTGGTGCTGATGATCGTCATTGTCAACTGCGGTCAGGCGCAGGCGGCAGAGAAAACAGCCACTAAAGATATTACTTTTGAAGAACTTAATGATGAGAATGTATTTATCAAGCAGTCAAGAAGGGGAACGTGTACGCTGGCTTCATCGGCTATGATTATGCGAAGAGCAGCAATGCTGGCAGGTTACGACAATTGGGAAGAGATTACGGAGAGCAGCGTAGGCAGTGTGGCCTGGAGAGAAGGCGTAGGGATTTCCTGGTCATTTACTTATGATGGTGTGACGATGACACATGATTATGTTTCCTCTGTGGAAGATCTGAAGACGTTGCTGAAGGAACATCCTGAGGGCATTGTAGCTTATGATTCCGATAAACCCCATGCCATTGCACTGACAGATTATGATGAGGCGGCAGATACCTTTTACTGCAGCGATCCGGCGGAGGGTTGTGCTCAGGCGAGAGTACCTGTTTCAGAAGCTATCATTGAACTGAAAGATGTGGATGTGGTGTGGTATGTGACAAGCCCTTCCAAGCTAAATCCGCCGGTTCAGGCAGGGAAGTATTCTGATGAAGAGGAAGCGGCAGCTGAACAGTCTCTGATTCCTGAAATAGAGACAGCACCAGTTACAGGGATTGACAGTCTTGATAAAACAGAACTGAAACTGGAGATGAGTTAAATGATCAAGATGATACTGGCCATTGGCCACATTAATTACGATAAATTACTGAACAATATGCTGGAGATGGCGAAACAGCATCCTGAACAGATGGGCGGTGTGAAACTGCCTCCTTTTACTGGACAGATGCTCAAAATGCTTCCGGCTCGCAAGAAGAATGAAATGATAGCCCAGGCTTTAAACAGCAATAAAGGCAAGGTTGAACCGCAGATTGAGCAGCTTATGGCTCCGATTACAGGACCGATCCAGCTGAAGAACTTTGATATTCAGTGCGGAGGCAAAAGAGATGCGGATGAAGTGACACTGACGGTGGAATTTGCCGGCTATGACTGTGGCTATGTTGCAGATCACATTCTGCCATATTATTATACGGAATTGACTGCGCCTGCTTTTTTGGGAGCAGATTACAGCGGTCCGACAGATCTTGCATCTGTACAGACTTATATTAAGGCGCAGGATTATAAAAAAGCACAGTTTCTCATTGCAAAGAGTATGAGCGTCAATAAAGCTTATATCATGAATCTGCTGCAGGAAAAGGCGAAGCTGGCAGAGATTGAGCTTCAGGTGAATAATTTACGATTGATGATAAAATAAAAAATAGCATCTCTCTGATGGGGGATGCTATTTCTTGTTATGTCGATTAGTGGATAAAGTCCTTCATATTCGGGCGGACAGTGTCTTCGTAAACTAGTTCGGCCATACATGTGGCGAAGTATTTGCGGTTGGCGATGAGAAGTTTCTTCTCATCATCGATACCGAGCTTTTCGGCCAGCCAGTCTTTCATCTGTGCTTTTAATTCAGCACGTTCCGGTTCATACTGGAAATCGGCAGTTTTCATACCTTCCCAGGCTTCAATGCGTGTGCGAAGTTCTTTTTTATAAATATCTTTCATCAGATCCATTGTGTAAACCCCCTGTTTTATAAACTATATTAAATAATTGAAAGCCAGCTTTCAAAATATGTTTTATTTTGAAAGTTTGTCAATATACATCTCTATTTTAATATGAATATTCTGATAATGAAAGACATATTTCTATTTTTTTGAAAAAACTTTCGGTAAAAGGTATTCTATGGTATGATAGACTTTGTAGTTTGAAATCAGATGGCACCGCACGGAAATTCGGACGAAAAATACATCTGTATAGAGAAATTGAGTTTCAAATCAGATTTCATATGTGTTTGACGTACACAAATAGATGAAGAGTAGTTGGAGGATGAAAATATGGTTATTAAAGAAATGGTACATATTACGCCCTATAATCTGGACAGAATGCTGCATATTTACCTGCCGGATGATTATGAAGAAAGTGAAGAATGCTACCCGGTGATGTATATGTACGACGGGCACAATCTTTTTTATAATGAAGATGCTACCTATGGCAAGTCGTGGGGACTGCAGGATTTCATGAGACAATGGGACAAGCAGCTGATTATTGTAGGCATTGAATGCAATCATGAGGGCAATAAGCGTCTGGAGGAATTTTCACCTTATGATTTCAGAGATTTTGACGGACAAAGAATCCATGGTACAGGCAAAATCTTTATGCAGTGGGTGGTGGATGAACTGAAGCCTCAGATTGACGCCCATTTCAGGACGAAGCCGGAGCGGGAATATACCGGTATCGGTGGCAGTTCTATGGGAGGACTGATGGCCTATTATACCATTGTGGCCCATAATGATGTTTTCTCAAAGGCAGCCTGTCTTTCGAGTGCAGTGGGATTCTGCTATGATGCCATGAGGGAAGAGCTGACGGCTGCAGGGCCGCTGCTTCCGGATACAAGAGTTTATATGAGTTGGGGAAGCAAAGAGTCCGGACGAAAGCCGGGACTTGTCAAATATACCTGCACCAATCTGGAATTCAGTCATCTGTTGGTGGAACGGGGAGCGGTGACATATCCGTATCTGCAGGCTTTTGGCGGTCATTGTGAGGCTGATTGGGAGAAACAGAATGAAATTTATATGCCGTTTTTGTGGGATGGTGTATTTGGAGACGAGATGGAATAAGAAATGAGTGCAATTTTTACAGTAGCAGGCAAACTGGTGACACTTTTTATCTATGTTATCGTGGGTTATGCGGTCAGCAAGCGGAAGATGATCGGTGAAGCGTTTTCCAATGGCATCAGTCGTTTTCTGCTGGTGGTCACGCTGCCCTGTCTGGTACTGACAACCTTTGAGGCAGATTATACGCCGGATCGCCTGATGAAGGCGGGAGAAGTCTATTTGATCAGTCTGGTCATATTTGGACTCAGTATTCTGATCGGTTATCTGACAGCCTGGATTTTCAGGATATCCAAAGAGTCAAAAAGTGTCTGGATTTATGCGGTAACCTTTCCGAACCATGCCTTCATGGGGTGGGCAGTGATGGATGCTGTTTTTGGCGGTGAAGCTGTCTTCTATGCCACCTTCGCCAATCTGGCATTTTCTACCTATGCTTATACTTACGGAATCTGGCTGATGCAGAGTACGGGGACAGATGCCGGGCAGAATGTGCATCATTCAATCAAAGAATATATTTTCACTCCGGTGAATGCGGCGGTTGTCATCGGCCTGATCATGTTTATTTTTCAGCTTCGTTTGCCGGCGCCGGTGAATAATGCTGTGCAGGGTTTATCATCTCTCACAACACCTATGGCGATGTTTTATGTGGGAACGATACTGACAAAAAGCAGTGTTAAGGATGTGCTCAGCGATTGGCGAACCTATGCCTGTTCACTTGTGAGACTTGTTTTGATTCCATTTCTGGTGCTTGTCATTGCAAGACCTTTCGTGCATGATCCCATCATTTATGGTGTTCTGGTCATCGGACACGCCATGCCGGCGGCAGGCTTCTGTGCGATTTTTGCCGGGGAATATGGCAATGATGTCGTATTGGCATCGAAATTTATATTCACAACAACACTGCTGTGTATTATCACGATACCGATATTTGTGATGCTGCTGTAGGGAAGCTGCCGGAAGGATGGGTGCGTATTTGCGGTGAAGTGAATGTCCTAGGTGTAGAAATTAAAAAAATAGAGATATTAAGAGAACATCCTTGTTTTGCAGAAAGAATTGCATAAGTATGTGATAGATAAGGGCTGCCTGATTGAAATCGGGCAGCCCTTGATATTTTAGCTATTAGCAGCGTTAGAGTAAGTTGTTCCGGTACATTTCAATTGGTTGACAGCGCTATTTACTTGTACAGTAATGTCAGCTGAATTTGGTGCACTATACCAGTATAAAGTTAATTGATTGCCAGAGTTACTAGCGTTTGCACCACCACCCCAGCCGTTGGAAATCTCCATATTAAATGTCATGACAACGGTTAACTGGGAGGAATTTACATTACTTAAATCAATAGTAAATTCTACCTGACCGCTATTGCCCCAATCAGCAACAACTTTTGGTGAACTGACAGGAATACTTGCTGCACCACTGGCTGCATACACACCTTCTGCCAGCCCGGAATCAATGGATACAACTGGTTTTGTATATAATTTCATTATGCATAACCTCATTTCTATCATTAAAATATCGTATATTTTATTCAATATTAATATAGCGAGTTCCTTTTGCAAAGTCAATTACTTTCACGGTTTTTTGGGAAATTTTTGTTATAAAAAATGAGAGGGAATCTGAAATAAGCAGATTCCCTCCCGTATTAGAATGAGGAGTTATCAGATTTCAATCTTGGCACCCAGCAGTTTGACAAACTCAGCTAAGATAGCTGTGTCACCAGGCCAAGCAGGTGCTGTAACGAGCTGTGCAGCTTCATCAACAACAGCCTGATCAGCAGGTACTTCGACATATGTACCGCCTGCAAGGGTAATATCAGGGCCAACAGCCGGATAAGCAGTGGCCTTTACGCCTTTAAGAACGCCGGCAGCAGTCAGAATCTGCGGACCATGACAAATGGAAGCAACTGGTTTCTTGGCTGCGAAAAATTCCTGAACGATTTCAATCACTCTTGGATTCAGACGAATATACTCAGGAGCACGTCCGCCGGTAATAAAGAGACCAACATAATCAGCAGTCTTCACCGTATCAAAATCAGCGGTTAGTGCAAAATTGTGACCCTGCTTCTCGGTGTAAGTCTGGTCACCAAGGAAATCATGAACAGCTGTCTTGACAACTTCTCCGGCTTTCTTGTCCGGACAAACAGCATCAACCTGGTAGCCGAGCATAGACAGTGCCTGGAAAGGAACCATTGTCTCATAATCTTCAGTAAAATCACCACAAAGCATCAAAATTTTCTTAGCCATAAAGAAACCTCCTTCAACATCTGTTGAGACTAGATATGTGCATAAAATATTGGAACTGTTCAGAATCAAAAACTGAAATGTCATACAATTATGCATCTAATAAATATTATATCATATTATTGTGGAATAAAAGATTAAATGTTTATAAAAATATCGGGCAAATATAAAAAGGAGACAGGGTGGAAATTCTATTTTCCACCCTGCCTCTTGTATATCGGATTATTGTTGAAGAAAATGTTTATAACGACAGAGCTGCAGTATTTATAATTTCTTTAATTTCGGCGGTACTTTTATCTATGATATCTGAGATTTGTTCTAGTGAATACCCTTTTTTATACATACTTAATATGAACTGTTCTGTCATCTCTTTGGTTACTTCTTTAGTTACGCGTTCTGTTGTTTCACGGATTGCCCTTTCTTCAATTCCTTCGCCCAGATTACACATAATGTTCACATCCCTTCTAAAATCATCATTTAACGGAATATTATATTCGGTTTTCATAATTTTAAATTTGGTGTTGATGGCTAGTTTATCTGATAATAGTGTTCCTAATAAACGGTGCAGCTCATACTTTGCATCTTGTTTGGGTATTTCTCGAGTTATTCCAATCAGAACGATATTCAGCAAATCCTGTTTACCTTTCCATTGGGGATTGCCTAAAATATTCTCATGGGAAAGATAATATCGGGTTAGACTATTTTCATCCATATTCAGACAAATCCAGATGCTGAAGACCTGCTTTAAGTCATCATAATTCGAATTCTCAAAGTCTCTGTTCTTTTGTGAAGAGACCATTCGACTTACATAATAAATACTTCTGTTTAAAAGATGATAGTCCTTTGGCTGGTCTTTTTGTATCTCAATGTTAATAATCATTTGAGCCAGTCCATCTTTCATGCGAACATAAAAAATGATATCAAATCGTATCGTTCCTTCATTAATTTCGCTGTCTTCTGTATTCAAACCACTGATGTGTGCATTTGAATTGTCAGCTGTCGACATATTTGTCAGACCTGGATTGACGGGCATAATGCCTATTTGAGGGTCGCCCTCTATAAAGGAGATCACTTCTTCCGGACGCATTCCCTTAAATTCATCAATCGTTTTCACCAGGATATGTGCCAGGATTATCTTCTGCCCGATTAAGCGTTTAGCACATGCATCATATTGTGCTTTGCTGCCGGCAGCAGTTATTGCATTCGCTATTGCAGTTTTCATATTCAGCATCCCTTTCTGTGTCTTCTTCCGGTTAATAGTAACTGTAAAAACATTCAAAGATTCCACAAAGGGGACTCTGTCTATTATTATTATAACGAAGAGAACATATGGAATCAATCTAAAAATTCAGCAGCCATGCAGGCTGCTGTGGTACATTTCTATAGAAAATTCTCTTTCGTTTAATATTGATAACAAACATTTGTTCATATTGTAACACATATAAAATGTACATGCAATACGTTTTTACAGATTATCGAGCAAGAAAAAAGGCATCCTGCCGTTCGGATGCCTTTTTCTTAAGAGAGAGGATTGTTATGTTCTATATTGTTTTCTGGCTATAAGGCTTTCTCAACCTTATGCCAATACTATACACTATAGTTCTAAAAATACAATAGATGTTTATTAACAAAGTCTAAAGTATTTCTAGGATTTTACGAAATAAGGTATTAAAAATATGTTCACGTCAGTTCTGAGTCAGTTTCTAAAATATTTTTACTATTGCGTCTGGTGTTTGTGTGGGCTAAAAATATAGAATGCGATGATATCAATTCCTACAGACAATATACCGGCAAAAAATAATACAACCCATGGATGGGCAGACAGAATTTCATACAACACCCCATAAAGGGTCTGGCCGATTGGTTGTGTGAGACATACGAGAACGGTCAGCAGACTTATAACTTTACCGATTTGGCTGGCAGGGGCCATTGCCTGAATGTAGGAGAAGAACCATATGTTAAAGAGGCTGGCTAAAGTCATCATGCAGAAAGCCAGAATGGTTATAACATAATATATCTTTAAAGAAGTAAATACAGGAAGCAGTGTGATAGAAAAAGCAAAACAAAGAATGCTCATGCCGAATAAGGGATAGAGGCCTTGATGTATCCGCAATTTTTTTGAAAAAATGCTCACAAGGATACAGCCTGCAAAACCACCGATGCCCATGATACTCTGAGTTAAACCGAGAGAAACATTTGACATGTGCAGGTATTGGATAACGAGAATAGGAATGCCAACAGTTAAGGCAGGAATGACGCATAAGTTTAAAAGGGACAGCAGAGAAATCAGGGAGAGCAGTTGTCGATTGCTTTTTGTAATATAGGAAAAGGTATTTTTCAAATCATTGATGATTAAAGCAGCAGAATTGTGTTCATAAGCTAAAGGAACATCATGAAAATCAAGTAATTTTTCCATAAAAGCTGAGGAAAGGAAGCAGCAGGCGCATAAGAAAAGCAGCTGATTCAGGGAAAGTGTGAGCATCAGAAAACTTCCAATTGCCGGGCCTAGAAATTCGTCTACAGTATCAATACATTGTGTAATGGCGTTGCCAATCATCAGTTTTTCTTTCTTTAATAAAAGCGGAAGGCTGGCTTGTACAGCTGGCTGGTATAATCCCTGTACGGCATAAAGAAGCCCTAAGACCAGTAATACAAAAGGAATAACAGGAGCGTGATTTGCCAAAAAAGAAGCAGCGGAACAAACAGCAGCAGTCAGAAAATCAAGAGATGCCATAATTTTGGCTTTGGGGTATCTGTCTGCAAAAAAGCCGCCAATGAGATAGCCCATCAGTAGTGGGAGCATAGCAAAAGACGTAATACTGCTATAAATAATTGCGGAGTTCGTTTCTCGTAAAAGGCATAATGGCAGAGCAAAGCGAAGAATGGCATTTCCAAAAAGAGAAATGATTTGTCCAAGAACCAGAAGAAAAAAGTTTTTTGTATAACTCATGATATTACCTCACTTTATTTGTTACTATTTTACAGACTGACGGTCTGTAAAAGCTTAAAGAAAAGAGCGAGAAGTTCTCGCTTATTCTTCAGAATTGTAGTGTTCTGCTATCTGAACTAATAATGTAGCCTGTTCTTTGTCAAGTAAATCTACACCGATATTTGAAGTCAGTTGTTGAAATACCTGGTTTCGCATTGATTGCTCTTTGGCAGTCGTCTTTCTGATTAATGGGTGAAGCCAGGTGTCGGCAAGCAGGAAAATAGCTTCACCTAAGGCTTCTGGTGCAGGTGTTTTGATACTTCCGTCTTGTACGCCCTGATGAATAATGGGGGTCACATAGGTGGGAACAATCTTTTCCAGTAAATCCTTTCGTTCCATATCCATGAAATAGGAATCTGTGCTGAGATATGGAAGAATTGTCATCATTTCATGCTGGCGTTTGGGTTCTAATGATGCAGAAAATATTTTCTTAAGCTTTTCGCCGCCGGTCAAGGTAGAATCATCTCTGATGTTCGCAAATATCGGCAGCATTTTGGCACCCAGACGGTCGCCAACACGAAAAGCAATTTCTTCTTTTGATTTGAAATGATGGTACACGGCACCTTTGGATAAGTGTGTTTCATTAATGATGTCCTGTAAAGTGGTGTGCTGGTAACCTTTTTGAAGAAAAAGAATAGTTGCAGCATCTAAAATCTTTTCAACTGTCTGTTCTGGATATTTATTGCGTGGCATAGACTCCTCCTTTTACAAACCATTGGTCTGTAAAAAGAATATCATATGCGGGGGAAAAGGTCAAGGGTGAAAAAGAAGCAAAAGCAGTGGTGGATAGGCAGATGGAGAAGAAAGAATTTGAATTTATGCAAACGGTAAAAATAATGGAATAATGTAAGTTGACAGTGTATATTTTTCGTGTTAGAGTATAGTTAATGAAAAGCGTAAGAGCTTTTATATAAATTCGAATGAGAAAACAAGCCTGAGCTTAATTGCCCAGGCATTTTTTGTTTATAGAGGTAGCATCAAAACGCTTTTATCAGGTGATGTTGTTGAGTGGGCAAGAATTAGTGCTTGAAAGAGCAGGTTCAAATAGAAGCGGAAAGTGGATTGTAAAATAAAAAAGGCATCCTGCCGTTCGGATGCCTTTTCTTAAGAGAGAGGATTGTTATGTTCTAATTGTTTTCTGGCTATAAGGCTTTCTCAACCTTATGCCAATACTATACACTATAGTTCTAAAAATACAATAGACAATTATTAATAAAGTATAAAGTATTTCTGAGATTTTAGAAAATTACATCTAAAAAATTTGGTGGAAAAAATTTGAAGGAAGTGATGTACAGTGACAGATGATGAGAAATATATGAAAGCTGCACTGGCGCAGGCCAAGAAAGCGGCGGCCATTGATGAGGTGCCTATTGGCTGTGTGATTGTTTATGAGGGAAAAATCATTGCCAGAGGGTATAATAAGCGCAATAAGGAGAAGAATACCCTGTCCCATGCGGAGATGAATGCCATCCGCAAGGCCAGCAAATATCTGGGAGACTGGCGTCTGGAGGGCTGTACGATGTACATTACATTGGAGCCGTGTCCGATGTGTGCCGGAGCGATTGTTCAGGCCCGTGTGGACAGAGTGGTGATCGGCAGCATGAATGCTAAAGCCGGCTGTGCGGGATCTGTTTTGAATGTGCTGCAGGAGAAAAGATTCAATCATCAGGTGGAGATAACGAAGGATGTGCTGCATGATGAGTGTTCATCCATGCTCAGTGGATTTTTCCGTGAATTGCGTGAGAGAAGAAAGAAGGAAAAAGAAAAATGTATTTAGCAGATTATCATATGCATTCCAAATATTCTTTTGATGGTTCGGAAGAACTGGATACCATCTGTCAGACGGCGATTCAGAGAGGACTGTCGGAAATAGCGATTACAGATCACATGGACATTTATACAGGACTGCCTTATGATGAGCAGATGAATTTTGATGTGCCCGGCGGTGAACAGCATCATATGGATGTTTCCGGATTGTATGCCGGACTTGTTCAGATGAAGGAAAAATATGCCGGTCAATTGAAAGTGCGTGTGGGTGCGGAGCTTGGACAGCCCCAGGTAAATCCGGAAGCAGCAGCACTTTTTATCAGGGATTATGGGGATGTACTGGATTTTGTCATCGGTTCTATTCACAATATGGAAAAAGACCTGGATGTTTATTATTATGATTTTACCAAAATTGATGTGGCGAAAATGTATGACCATTATGTAGACTGGATGCTGAAATTGTCGGAAATGGGCGATTTCGATGTGATGGGGCATCTTACCTATCCGCTGCGGTATATGTTTGAGCGCAATCATCTGCGTCTTGATCTGAAGCCTTATGAGGATAAATTCCGTCAGCTGTTTAAGAATCTGACAGAGAAAGGCAGAGGTATTGAGCTGAATGTTTCGGGGTATTATAAAGCCATGCAGGATTCTATGCCGCCGGTGCCGCTGCTGAAATTGTACAGGGAATGCGGCGGTGAGATCATTACCATCGGAAGTGATGCCCATCAGGCAGAATACATTGGTTATTATCAGAAGGAAGCCCATGAGATGCTGGAAACCGCTGGGTTCAGGTATCTGACCGTCTTCGATCACAGAAAACCGGAATTTATTAAACTGTAAAGGATTAAATCTGAAAGGTGACGGGCTATGGCAGGCTGAATGGTTGGATAAAATGCATCAAATATATTTTTGAAGACTGGCTTTGATCAGCTAGGAGCATATTCGGCAAAGAGAGTCGAATGAAAACTATTGCATGAAATGCTTTCATGAGTTACAATGGTGAACAGAACCGTAAGTTCGTTAGTGAACACTAAGAATGCGATCGGATAAGATGAGGAGGACACAGAGATGTTTAAAATCAACGATAATTATCTCAAATTACCAGGCAGTTACCTGTTTTCAACAATTGCGAAGAAAGTAGCTGCATATAAGGAAGCAAACCCAGATAAGAAGGATCAGATCATCAGCCTTGGTATTGGTGACGTGACACTGCCGCTGGCACCGGCTGTGATTGCCAGACTGCACAGTGCGGTTGACGAAATGGCTGTCAAGGAGACATTTAAAGGCTATGCGCCGGATCTCGGTTATGAATTCCTGAGAAGTGCCATTGCACAGCATGATTACAAAGCACGCGGCGTGGATATTGCTATTGATGAAATTTTCATCAGCGATGGTGCCAAGAGTGATTCAGGAAACATCGGAGATATTTTCTCAGTCGATAACCGTATCGCAGTATGTGACCCGGTTTACCCTGTTTATGTTGATACCAACGTTATGGCAGGCAGAGCAGGTGACTACAATCCTGCAACAGAAAGATTTTCCAATGTGATTTACATGCCTTGTACAGAAGAGAATGGATTTGCCCCTGAATTACCTGAGGAAACACCGGATATCATTTATCTTTGCTTCCCGAACAACCCGACAGGTGCAACCATTCCGAAGACAGAGCTTCAGAAATGGGTAGATTATGCCCTTGAAAAAGGTGCAGTCATTATCTATGATGCAGCTTATGAAGCTTATATTTCAGAGGACAATGTGGCGCATACCATTTATGAATGTGACGGTGCAGACAGATGTGCCATCGAGCTGCGAAGCTTCTCCAAGAACGCCGGCTTTACAGGTACACGTCTTGGCTTCACTGTTATTCCGAAGGCGCTCAAGTGCGGTGACGTAACATTGAACAGCCTGTGGGCAAGACGTCACGGCACAAAATTCAACGGTGCACCTTACATCATTCAGCAGGCAGGCGCAGCTGTCTATACACCTGAAGGACAGGCTCAGACACAGGAACAGATTAACTACTATATGAATAATGCAAAGATTATCAGAGAAGGTCTTGCAGCAGCTGGTTTCTCAGCTTCAGGCGGTGTGAATGCCCCTTATATCTGGCTGAAGACACCGGACAAGATGACTTCATGGGAATTCTTTGATTATCTGCTGGATAAAGCGAATGTTGTGGGAACACCTGGTTCAGGCTTCGGTCCAAGCGGTGAAGGCTATTTCCGTCTGACATCCTTCGGTTCATATGAGAACACACTTGAAGCAGTTGAACGTATTAAAAAACTTAAATAATATGCAGGAATTCGGTCGGGGATTTTGTCTGCGCTGCAGACCTGAATCCTGCACGAGGACTCAGACTCGTAAGTGAATTCCGAATATGAATGATTATACGGCGGTTCAGAGATGATTTCTGAGCCGCTGTGGTTTCTGATGAAGATAAAATACCGGCAGATCTCTCAGGCAGGTCAGAGATGCCGGAATATAAAGGGGAATTAGAAGATGCTTGATGAAATAGTGGCGGTGGTCAAAAAATGCGGCGATATTATATTGTTTGCAGATGGGGCCGAGAGAAATGTCAGTTCCAAAGAGGGACGGGCAAATTTTGTGACAAAGTATGATGTGGCGGTTCAGGCTTATCTTGAGGAGGAATTGCTGAAAATCTTGCCGGAGGCGGTATTTATCGGTGAAGAGGGAGAGCACAGCAAAGCGATTGGCGAAGGCTATGCATTTATCGTTGATCCAATTGACGGAACAACCAACTTTATCAAGAATTATCACAGAAGCTGTGTTTCTGTCGGACTGGCATACCATGGTGTCATGGAAATCGGTGTTGTTTATAATCCATACAGCAATGAAATGTTTTATGCACAGCGAGGAAAAGGAGCCTTTTTAAATGGGCAGCCGCTGCAGGTATCTTCTAATCGACTGGCAGAGGGGCTTGTCTGCTTCGGGACATCCCCGTATTATGCAGAGCTGATTGACCAGACATTTGATCTGGTGAAGACGCTTCATAAGGCGAGCCTTGATGTGAGACGAAGCGGTTCAGCGGCCCTGGATCTGTGTGATATTGCCAGCGGACGCTGTGAGTTATTCTTTGAGTGCCGCTTATCACCTTGGGATTATGCTGCAGGTTCCCTGATTGTGGAAGAGGCCGGCGGCCGTATCAGCCGTATGGACGGCACATCGATTTCACTCGACCGGGGATGCTCTGTACTGGCAGGCGGACCGAAGGCCTGGGAAGATTACTTCAAGCTGGATGGCCATATGGAACTGGCGTAAAGCGTCTGGAAAGATTTGGAGATTTGAGCCATTTGGCATTGAGAGCAGTCGTCGGCCGGCACAGGATTTAGGCGGATGAGCGGAAATGTTGTTGACAGTCGGATAAATGTGATTGTTTACAAAGAGGACAGAAAGGATCAGGATGAGAGCATGAGTAAAGTAAAAATTATAAGTGACAGCACCTGTGATTTGTCGGAAGAACTGCTGAAACAGTTTGATATTGCAGTGCTTCCCCATCCTATTGTCAGGGATGGCGAGTTATTGCAGGATAATGTGACGATTACACCTGAGGGTATTTATGCCCATTATGAACAAACGGGCAGACTATGTACAACATCAGCGCCAAATGCTTTCGACTATGAACAATTTTGGCGGCCGTGGCTGGATGAAGACTATGAGATTGTTCATTTTACCATCAGTTCAGAGATGTCAACAGCCTATAATCAGGCGGTGCTTGCCGCGGAAGAGACAGGACATGTGTATCCGGTGGATTCGCGTACACTCTCAACCGGCATCGGTTTGCTTGTACTGGAAGCCTGTGATCTCAGAGATCAGGGATGGTCAGCGGAAGAAATTGCGGCAAAGGTTCGTGAAGACTCCGCAAAATGCCAGGCCAGTTTTCTGGTGGATGTGATCGAATATCTCTGGAAAGGCGGCAGATGCAGTTCAGTGGCGGCCATCGGTGCCAACCTTCTGAAGCTGAAACCGCGTATTGACGTCTTGAATGGCAATATGCTTTCCACAAAAAAATACCGCGGAAAGACAGCAAAGTGTTTTGCCGCTTATGCGGATGATTTGCTGAAGGGAAAAGAGAATATCAGACAAAACCGTATTTTCATTACCCATTCAGGCATTGATCCGGACATTATTGAACTGGTGAAGGAAAAGATTCGCCAATGGCAGCCAGGAGTTGAGAACATCTATGTCACCCGTGCCGGAGGGACGGTTTCCTGTCACTGTGGTCCGGGAACATTGGGTATACTTTATATGTACGAATAAAAACGGACGTGTGAAATTTTCACGCGTCCGTTTTTTTGGTATGTGAATTAAGTCTGATTTTGAAGCATCTGCTGAAGTGTTTCCATCAATTTCGAAACATCAATCGGTTTGGTAATATGCTCGTTCATACCTGCTTCCAGCGCTTTCTGACGGTCTTCTGCGAAGGCATTGGCAGTCATGGCAATGATCGGGATGTCTTTGGCTGCAGGATTAGATAATTGGCGGATCTGTCTGGCCGCTTCGTAGCCGTTCAGATGCGGCATCTGGATATCCATCAGTATCAGGTCGTATTGTCCGGGTACGGCAGTGCGCATCTTATTGACGGCAATCGTTCCGTCTTCGGCGAAATCAATGATAAAACCGGCACTTTTCAGAATTTCCATGGCAATCTCACGATTCAGTTCATTATCCTCCACCAGGAGAATCCTTTTGCCCACAAAGACTGTTTGATCAATTGATGAGTCTGGGGTTGATTGTGTACCGGAGACTTCTTCTGAGGAAGCAGGAGCGGTATCAATCTTTAAAGGCAATGTAACGACAAATTCGGTACCCATTCCCAGTTCACTTTCAAAGGTAATTGTGCCGCCCATGACATCAACAATATTTTTGGAAATGGACATGCCCAGGCCGGTTCCCTGGACACCGCTGACGGTGGAAGTATATTCTCGGGAAAATGGTTCGAAAATATGCTGTTTAAAGGCGTCGTTCATACCAATGCCGTTGTCTTTAATATAGAATTTGTACCTATAATAGTCAGTATCTCCAGATGAATAGTCAGCATCTTCAGATAGTTCTTCTGCAGCACGAAAATAGATCTGTCCGCCGCTGTGTGTGAATTTGGCTGCATTGCTGAGAATATTCAGCAAAATCTGATTTAAACGAAGTTTATCCGTAATGACATTGGCATGCCGGATTTCGGATATATCATAGGTCAGATGCAGATGATTTCTGGCGATGGTCGGCTGAATCATCATTTTCAGTTCCTCCAGAACATCCAGCAGATTCAGGTGTGTCTGTTCAATCCGCATTTTTCCGCTTTCAATATGACTCATATCCAGTACATCGTTGACAAGAGCCAGTAACTGATTGCCGGAAGTATTAATTTTGGATAAATAACTGCGGATATCCGGCAGAATATTTTCCTGTCCATCAGCAGCGTCAATTGCGGTCAGTGCTAAATGGTTAAATCCGATGATGGCATTCAGCGGTGTGCGGATGTCGTGGGACATGCTGTTCAAAAATGTCGTTTTAGCACGATTCGATTGTTCGGCTGCATGAAGGGCTTCTGACAGAATCTTCTGCTGTTTGCGTTCATTGGCGATAATGGCATCAATATTCTGGAAAGCAGCAATAATATGGTCTGTATCCTGCAAATGAGTGTATTTAAACTGGTAGTAATGCACTTCGCCATCTACAAGAATACGGTAAGAGGAAATATATTCCGTATGGTCAGCCAGAACAGACTGTACCTTTTCAAGTTTCATAGCTTCCATCATGATGGCCCGGTCATCTGGGTGTACACGTTCACGAATATACTGTTCACAAGTCGCATAATATGGATAAGAAATGTCTTTGCTGCTGTCAAGACCGCTGGTTACATAGCCGTCCAGCTTCAGGATTCGGGCCGTGCCGTCGTCAGCATTGATCAAAAAGATATTCAGATAGTCTCTGGAGAGGACATTAAAAATATCAAATTGTTCTTTTAAATGCTGCTCATACAGCTGTTTTTCGTGCTTTTCCTCGCTGATATCCATACCGTAAATGATACATTCCAGGTGATCAGTAGCAGGATTCATCAGCAGTCGGGCTGTGATCCGTGCACTTCGGATAGAACCGTCATCAAAATAAGAATCCGTTTCTTTGACAATCTGGACTTCGCCCTTTTTGTAAGCAGATGTAAGCGCATCTCGACAGAAGGCGGCCATAAATTCTTTCTGTCCTTTTTTATCCGGAACAAAGGATGCAATCATCTGGACAACATTGTCAACAGAGGCACCATCATCAAAGCTTTCAAGGGTTTTGGCGGAACCATTGATGCTCAGACAATGATCATCTGTGATATCAAAATGAAAAATCCCTTGTGCTTCAGGAATAGATTGAAGCAGTGTACTCATCTGGGATTCAAATATATTCTGGGATCTGCGTATTTCTGTAATATCCCAGGCGTATTCAATAAAAGCTTTTCTGCCGTTCCATTCAGTAATTTTGGTTTTAACAGCATAAATTTCTTTGCCGTTGTCCACTTCGGTTGTATAGGTTGTCTGACCGTTTGAGTGGAGCATCGGACAGAAAGGGCACTGCTTGTCAAGGCCCATCATATATTGATAGCAATGCTGGCCGACATATGGCGTATCTGCATGTCCGGTGTAGATCCGGGCCTGCCTGTTGGCATACAGCATAGTAAAAGAGTCGAGATCACTGAGCTGGATCATCTGGGTTGAGTCATCCAGGATGGATTCAAGAAGGTGTTCCCGGCTGGTGTTGTTATCTTTTGTCATCTATCATATCTCCTAATAATCATATAACCAAATAAAGGGATGTATAATCCCCATATAAGTTATAAATGGTTATGATGAGATAGTCAAGGTAAAAACTGCTTAATGTCAAAAAATTTGCCATTACGGGAATAAGCCCAGAAACTGAAAATGATATGATAGATACATCAAGTGAAGTGGTACGGCAGATCCATTAAGTATAGATGGGGTGGCTATATTTTAAACCGCTGGTTGAATGACAAATACTTTCGCAGCGTTTATAATAGTTTTTGTCAGCAGGAGACAGCGATGAAATACAGAGTATTTGTTCAGTTTGGCTTGATGACTATTGACAACTTCATATTTGAATATTTGAATCATGCCTGCGATCAACTCGATGAATAAAGTACGCCAGTGCTTCGAGGTGT
>Ga0129312_1000015_pt1 | contig 176783 bp, 154 predicted proteins | sample O827metagenome_FD_94434 | JGI IMG/M metagenome (GOLD analysis project Ga0129312, IMG submission 94434) | Orangutan group fecal microbial communities from Wisconsin, USA - O827 metagenome | ecosystem: Host-associated > Mammals > Digestive system > Large intestine > Fecal | place: USA: Wisconsin... | reverse complement strand
GCTCATATCGGGTAAGTTTCAAAGTACGATCCCCTTTCCCTTTCTTCTCTCAATAACAAGGTTCATAACCTCTGCATTGTGTTTCTCCGCCTTTTCTCGTGCCACCTTAAAGCGGTTTTCCATCTAAAGACCTTAAAAGGAGGTTACGCGAGTCTTTAGAAAAAGTTGAACGAAAGGAGGAATAATCTTTGAATATCAATCCCAAACTTATAGCTGAAATCGTCATTGGCATTTCAGGAGTCATAGGGTTGGGTGTGTTATGCAAAAAGACAAGCCAAAGCAAAAATACTGAATCAACGGTCTCAGACAATTCAAATAACGAGCCAATATCATTTGCAGATTCATTTGTCAGCGAAAACTCTGCTCAAGCAGAAGCTGATTTTGTTAATGCTATCAATACAATACGCTTAAAAGAATTGTTCGCTAAACTAAAAGAGATCGATTATCGCGAAAACAATGCCAAAGAGGAAATTGCTGAACTCAAGAAAGAAATTGAGCAGATTATTTCAAGCAATCGTGGTGGTCAAACAGGAATGCATGGTTTTATTGGTGAGAGCTGTCAGGTACATATAGCCAATGTGAAATCTTTCTTAAAAGGTAAGAAGGCATTGCATGTTCTTCTGGATGATAACAGTATGAATGACTACAAAAGGGGCTCTCAGTTAATCCAACAAAAAGCCTGTCAATCTGATAATCAATTAGGATTAGACCATGTTAAACGGCATTTCGAAAAATATCCAGAATTTATAAGCCAAGCATTACATTTTCAACAGGATGCAGATTTGCCAGAAAATGTGCATACGCATAAAAAAATACAGCACCGGATATTTGACTATCCGATGCTGTTATTTTTATATGCTAACCTGGGGCTCAATATAGCTTGTTACAAAATGAAATAATGTTGATATTTTTTCTAGGGCTCCCGAATATCGAGTACCATACCGAGTACCACGGGAGTACCATTTTTCTATAAATTATAATAATTTATAACAAGTTACATGTGAGAACAAATTACCACGAACCCAGTAAATATGCGGTTTCATAGAGTTTTATGACTCTTTATGAAGATACATGAAATAGGACTTCATATAACGATTCCTAATTTCATAATATATATTTCTCCTTTGAAAAGTTAATTGTTCCGTCGCATAACATGTTATAGTGTACCACATCAGAGTCAAAAAGTAAAAATAATCCATTCGCCTTTTTTATTGGAACCGATGCGTTTGATCACCTTCTTTTCAACCAAAGACTGCAACGTCCTTTTTACCGTTGAATCAGAACAACCTAAATGCTCTGCCATTTCTGTCCGGGTCAGATCCGGTTGTTGTTGCAAAAGCCCGATTATTTTCTTTTCACGCTCCGTTAATTTTATTGGTTCATTTATCGGTTCATTTATTGGGTCATTTTCCAAATTATTGTGACCCAATAAAAATTTACCGCTTATATGCATTTCTCTGTTGTGCAGTTCATTTTTTCTGTTCAATAAAAGATTTTGTATAAATTTTTCTAAATATTCGGTTGTTTCATATATTCCGTCTTTGATATTGTTATAATTGGCACGGACTAATGCATTTCTAAAATACCAGGAATTTTCTGCAAACAAATCATTTTCTGCCTGAAATCCCAGCATTCTGAGGTATTTAATAAAAAACACCGCCGTTGTTCTGGTATTTCCCTCTCCAAAGACATGAATCTGCCATAATCTTGAAATAAAAACTGCCAGATGATGAATTGTTTCATCCATCGTCAATCCATTAAATCTGAAATTTCTCTCCTGAGAAAGATCATATTCCAGAGTTTCCCGCAAATCAGCTGCTCCACCATAGGAAACCGTATCTCCATCCAACACCCACTCTTTTTTGGAAATATTGTAATCGCGTATCTTTCCCGCATGGGAATAAATACCCGCAAACAGTTCCCGATGAATGGATATATATTGGGTTGGTGAAAAAATAAAAGATTTATCGGAAAGCAGCTTTGCTATTCTGGCTGATACCTTATCTGCCTCCTCAGTTCTGGCACCCTCTGGTTGTCTGCCATCTTTGCTCTCATAATAACTGTCAATCAGCTTTCCTGCCTCATCAACAGAAATTTTGCCATCGATATTTTTCCTTGCAGTTTCATATAAATATGCGGACGGCTCTAACCGGTCTACATCCTGCAGACCAATGGCAGCTGCCCATGCCTGTCCCAATTCTTTTCTTGTTGGTGGAAGATTTTTGATATACTCATCAAATGGATCATTCTTTATATCTTTCATACCAATTCTCCTGATTCCGGTCCATTCCAAATACTATTTTATTATATGCCACCTGCAAAACTCTTTCAATCGGAATTATTTTTTAGATACTCCTCAAATGAATACACAACCTCTTCCACTTCTTCACCCAGAAGTCTCACTGCCGCAGCCACATACGCATAGCAATCCAGATTAACCTTCCTCAGATAACTAATCCCTCTTGCCCCTCTGAAACTCAGCTTATCATTCATATATTCTTCCGGACTATCAATAGCTACATACTCTGCATCAGCATAAAGACAAGCAGCAAGATATAGCACCTCACAAGCAATATATGCTGCCAGCTCACCATTGAACCATTCACTATAAATATGTCCACCTATCCTACGGATTCCATCAGCAAAATATGTATATTCCTCTTTATCAATACTGCCTTTAGCAATAATACAAAAGCAACTACTGATGGTATCACGAAGAACAGTATTGACACTATAATCCATTCCTCTATACCCCATCTCCGTAGCAGCCACAGACTTATATACATCACGCACATCATCATAATTTGTCATCTCTCTTGAAAGCGTATAACAGTCATATAACTGCTTGATAATTTCAAGCTCTTTATCTATGCCAAATGGAATTCCTATAGTATGCGGTGCAAAAGCAGTAAGCTTATCTCCTAAAATACTATTTACATCTGGAATTCTAACTGTCAGATCTTCGCCGTCAGTCAAAAGCAAATCATTTTTAATTGGCTTCTCCAAAATCGTCTGGTAATGATTCTTCTCGTATAAAATATCCAGCAATATAACCAGCGGTTTATCATTAACCGGTGAATCATATGTAAATTCATAATGTCTCTTCTCAATATTGTTTCTGCCCTTTCGGACATCCTCTTCTTGGCTTTTGAAGGGAAATATCTGACCTGCATTCTGAATAAATGTTTCCACATCCGTTCCAGGTTCTACAATGATATCAATATCTGTTGACAATCTTCTTGGCTTTTCAAGTAAAAGCATCAAACAAGTTCCACCCTTAAATATAAAAGGCATTCCCACCTTTGATATTGCTTCCAGCAACCCAAAGGCATATACTGTCTTTTCTAATAATGACGGATCATTTCCGCTTTTCTTCTGTAGTCTCTCAATATTCTCTTTTGTAAAATTATCTTGAGTTAGCATCCGCATATTCTCCAATGTATTTTTTTACTTCATCTGCCTTGCCTCGTCTTCTTGCATAACGCAAAAGTCTTGCATAATCAATTAAATACGATTTTTCCGCAAGATTATACACTCCCTGCAATTCACTTCTACTATATAAATTTTTAAAGGTTTTCTCTGCAATAATATCTACCAGCAACTGCTCAATGCACATACTATGATACTCATCCACACACTTCGGAGCTTCACTGATCAGATTAAGCATCACAATATTATCACCAGTACAATACGCATCCCATTCCTTTTCATTAGGCTTAAGCAAAATATTCCAGTCCGTCTCTTCCTGAAGATAACGAAAAACAAAATCAATAGCATCCTTCTCAACTAACACAAAAAAAATATTCCTACCAATCAGATGATTTAAAAATTCATTCAACTGCACACTTTCAAAGCATACAAAATTGACAAAAGGAAATTTAGACTCTATTTTTTCACTTACCTCTTGGAGCTGTCCATTCACTCTAGGTTTATATATATGCTTTCCTGCCACACTGTTACTTTGAAGAACATATTTTCCTCGCTGTTTTCGGCAAATAGTTCCATTATCAACCATTTCAGAAATGATCCATTTGAAAGAATTAAATGTCAGCTCCGGTTTTACCCTAGCCAATGCATCATATATCTGCTGTCTCGTATATTCTTTTTGCCTATTTAATTGACAAACAACTTCTTCATACCACATTTTACCGCTCCATATCTTTCGGCATTTTTTTATTATTTTGCCGTAAGATATATTATAATCATATTTCTCAAAAATATCAATATATCTTTCGGCAATTTTTATTATTTTTGCCAAAAGATATATCAACTATAGAAATCGAGATTAAAATTTTATAGTTTATCACTTATTCTTGTATCCCAAATCTTTTATTGATAAAATACAAGTTATAAAATACTGTTTAGCGGACTGGAGGATATATCAATGAACGAAAATATTACAACAAGAAATGAAAAATTAGCCGAGACTGTCATCAAGGGTTTGCAAAGCCGCAACATGTCCGGCTATTATGCAGCAAGTAAAGAAGATGCATTAAAGCAGGCCTTGGAGCTTATCCCGGAGGAAAGCACCATTTCCATGGGTGGCTGCATGAGTGCTCATGAAATCGGTCTGATCAATGCTTTAGAAAGCGGCAACTACCATTATCTGGACCGTTCCAAAATGGAGCCCCGTGAAGGCCTGTTGGCAGCTTACGATTCCGATATTTTTCTGTCAAGTGCCAATGCGATTACCAACGATGGAATTATGGTCAATATTGACGGCAACTCCAACCGCGTATCCTGCATTGCACAGGGTCCCAAAAAAGTTATCTTTATTGTCGGAATGAATAAAGTGTGTGCTGATCTTGACAGTGCCATGAAACGTGCCAGAAATGTGGCTGCACCGATCAATGCCCAGAGATTTGACATCAAAACACCTTGTAAAGAAACCGGAAAATGCTTTGACTGCAAATCCCCGGATACCATTTGCTGCCAATTCCTGATCACAAGATATTCCAGACATATCGGAAGAATCCATGTCATTCTTGTCAATGATGATCTTGGTTTCTAAAGCTTTTTAGTACAATACGAAACAACTTCATTAAAAATACCTATAGCAGGATCACTCTGCTATAGGTATTTTTTAGTTCTCTTTATTTATCTTTTCCCATATCCCGGAAACCCATTTGCTTTTATGAATATGCGGTTCAACATGATCCTTAAACAAATGATGATTTGAAATATAGTTTTTAATCTTATCAGAGCCAAGCATCAGCATGATGGCACCGACCACCAGAAACGGAATCTGCGGAATTATCGGAAGCATCAGTCCGATAATACCCAAAATCAAAAATATAACACCAATAATTAAAAAAACGATTTTTTTCATAAAAAACCCTCCTTTAACATGTCCCATTCTAACACATAACTGTGTTTATTCTGTTTAAGGAATTCTTAATTATATCGAAAATTTTTCTGTATAAAATCTTATGATTGAGTTTTGTCCGTGTCTGTATGTCCGTTTGTCATCCTTTGTCGGAAATACGTCGTGCCCACAAAAAGGCAACGATGATAGTCAGTCCGACAACAAACGGAAGGATGGCATTTTTCACAAATCCTGCAACCAGATATGCGATGCAGGAAGCACTCGCAACCAAAACAACATATGGCAGCTGTGTGGATACATGATTTATATGATTGCACTGCGCTCCGGCCGACGCCATGATCGTCGTATCCGAAATCGGTGAACAGTGGTCTCCGCAGACAGCTCCTGCCATACATGCGGAAATGGAAATGATCATCATCTTCGGATCCGAAGAAAAACAGTTGACAACGATCGGTATCAGAATACCAAAGGTTCCCCACGAGGTACCGGTTGAAAAAGCAAGGAATACTGCCACAACAAAAATAATTGCAGGCATACAGTAAAGCAATGCGCCGGACATACCGGAAATCATGCTTGCAACATATTCCTTGGCTCCCAGACTGTCAGTCATGGACTTCAAGGTCCATGCAAAGGTCAAAATCAGAATGGCGGGAACCATTGCCTTAAAGCCTTCCGGTACGCACTCGCTTGCCTTTTTAAAGGTAATGACCCTGCGGATCATATAAAATGCAATGGTAAAAATAAGTGCTGCAAAGCTTCCGAGCATCAGACCAACGGATGCATCACTGTCAGAAAAGGCTTCTACAAATCCGGTTCCGCTGAAAAATCCTCCGGTATAGATCATGCCAACGACACAACAGATGATCAATACCAGTACAGGAAGCACCAGATCGAGCACCGTACCTTTTGACTCCACTACCTCATCCGCAACATTGGCATATGGTCTGTCCGGTGTCGTATAAATATCACCCTTTGCCGCATTGTCTTCATGAAGCTTCATCGGACCATAATCAACCTTCATCAAAGCCAGGATGATCATTGTCACAATCGTAAGCAGCGCGTAATAGTTGTACGGAATAGCCTTGATAAAGATCGCAAATCCATCTTCATTTTCCACAAAACCGCTGACTGCAGCCGCCCAGGAGGAAATCGGTGCAATAATGCAGACAGGTGCAGCTGTAGCATCGATCAGATAAGCCAGCTTTGCACGGGAAACATTGTGACGGTCGGTAACAGGTCTCATGACACTGCCGACGGTCAGGCAGTTAAAATAGTCATCTACAAAGATCAAAATGCCAAGCGCAATCGTTGCAAGCTGCGCTCCCACTCTTGTCCTGATATGCTTGCTTGCCCATTTACCAAATGCCGCAGATCCACCTGCCGCATTTAACAGACACACCATAATACCAAGCACAACCAGAAAAACCAGAATGCCGACATTGTAGCTGTCCGACAAAACGCCAACCAGTCCATCCTCAAAAATATGAAGTATCACCTTTTCTCCGTCAAATGTGGAAGAAAAGATATCTCCATAAAATAATCCTCCGATCACAATTCCCACAAAAAGCGAGCTATACACTTCCTTTGTGATCAAAGCCAGAATAATCGCCACAAGTGGGGGAACCAGCGCCCAAAAGGTGGCATACATTGCAGGTACGTATTCCATGTTTTCTCCTTCTCTTAAAAACACAGCCGGACAGATGCACTCAAATGTAGATCCGGGCCGGCTGTTTTTTCTTGTATATTTTTTTTATGCAAAAGTGCAATGCACACAGCAATCTGATATATCAGGGTCAAAAGCTCAGAAAGCTCTATAACCGCTTCATAAACTCCGCAACATTCTTTTTGATGTCGCCTTTAAAGACTGCAGATCCGGATACAATAACATTGGCTCCGGCATTTAAGATCATTTCCACATTCTGAAGATTGACACCACCGTCTACCGCCACATCAACCTTAAGTCCTCTGCGGTCAATTTCTTTGCGGACCGCGGTAATCTTTTGTGTACAGCTGTCCAGATATTTCTGTCCTCCAAATCCGGTATTGACCGTCATGACCAAAACCTGATCCACATACTCTAAATAAGGATAAATGGCCTCGATCGGCGTCTGCGGATGCAGAGCGATACCAGTTTTCATACCCTTTCCCTTTATTTTTAAAAGGGTTTCGATCATACAGCGGCATGCTTCCACATGAATGGTAAGGCTGTTGGAACCCACCTCCGCAAACTGGTCAATATACCGCTCCGGTTCAGAGATCATCAGATGCACATCAAAAAATCTCTGTGTGATCGGCCGGATAGACTGAATGATCGGAAAACCAAATGAAATGGACGGTACAAACAATCCATCCATAACATCGATATGTATATATTCAGCTCCTGCCTCATCGACAAGTCTGATCTGTTCTCCCAGTTTGGAAAAATCCGCTGCTAAAATTGACGGGGACAAAATATTCATTGCTAGTATCTCCTTTTATTTTTGCATTCTACATATAGATTTACATAGTCTTCATAACGCTCTTTGCTGATCTCCCCATCCGCAAGTGCCTGCTTCACCCCACAATCAGGCTCATGTATATGTGCACATCCCAAGAAACGGCATTTATCATGAAAACGCACTATTTCCGGAAAACACGATTCCAGTTCTTCCGGTAATAGATAGGATACATCCAGTGAACTAAATCCCGGTGTATCAAAAATAAAGGTGTCCGGATTGATCTCCAAAAGCTCGGAATGTCTGGTCGTATGCTTTCCTCTTGAGATTTTTTCACTGACTGCGCCTGTCTCCATAACAACGCCTGTCTGCAACAGATTGATGATCGTAGACTTTCCAACCCCGCTCGGACCCGCAACCGTTGTCACCTTATTGTGCAAAACATTCCTTATCGCATCAATATTTTGCTGATCCTGTGCACTGACAATGATTGTCTGATATCCGGCCTGCTCATATATCGCTGCCAGTCTTTCAATCTCATTCTCCGATGAAAGATCCGACTTGTTGAAACAGATCACGGTCGGAATCCCATAGTGTTCCATCTGGATCAAAAAACGATCCAAAAGCCCCAGATTGGGATCCGGATGCGCGACTGCAAAAATAACCATTGCCTGATCAATGTTGGCAACTGCCGGCCGGATCAATTCATTTTTACGATCTTTAATTTCCAAAATATGACCGAGTGCCTTATCGTGATCCAAAACGTCCATGGATACATAATCCCCCACCAGTGGCTTTTTGTGATCCTTTCGAAAGACACCCTTTGCCTTGCATTCATACACCATGCCGTCTTCACATCTGACATAGTAAAATCCTGCAATCCCTTTTATGATAATTCCCTGCATGCAACCCTTTCCTATTCTGCCTTTGTAAAGGTTACATTCCGTGAGCCGAAATCTGCAGGTACATCAACTGTTTCATATACAAAATCACCCGTAGCTTCATCAACCCTAGGATTTCCATTTTCATCCAATACAGCCTGACTTTCCTTTTTGGTACCACTCATGGAAATCGTACCGCTCTCGGATTTTAAGCCGGTCTCGTTGATCGTATAAGGGAAAGAATTGGTAGTATATACCTTCTTCTCTCCGGAAGTGGTTGTCAGAGTGATCGTCACGGTCGAACCGTCCTCATAACCATCCGGTGCAGAAATGGATGCGGAATAATTGTATGTGGAATCCTTTTTACCCAGACTGACTACAAAATTCACACTGCTGTTTTCCCCGATCTCGGTTTCGGGAGAATAGCTCTGTGACAATACATTTCCTTTGGTAACAGCATCACTGTAATCCTCTGTAACAGTACCAACCTTTAAATTGGACGCGGTAAGCTTTGCCTTGGCTTCACTCTCGGTCATTCCTCTAAGATCCGGAACGGAAACCATCTTTTCTGCCGGACCGGCACTGATCGTCAGTACAACAGTCGAACCGGATGCAATCTTTTCCAAAGCCTCCGGTGTCTGGAAAATAACATAGCCCTCATCAACCGTATCGGAATACTCGGTCTGTTTGGATACCTTAAATCCAAGTGCTGATAAAGTCGTATCAGCCTGTGTTTCTTCATATCCGACTACATTCGGCACCTCTATACCGCTGGCACCGCTGCTGACTGTCAAAATGACCAGACTGTGCTCCTCTACCATTTCACCCTTCGGAATACTCTGACGGATAACAATGTTTTCCGGAACCTCATCTGATTCCTCATACTGTACATCTACAGACAGATACAGTTCTTCCAGCGTGGATCTGGCAGCATCTATATTGAAACCAACTACATTGACAACTTCAACCGACTTCTGGGTTTCTTCAGCCGATTCTTTGGATCCGCCCTTAAAAATACCGATTGCATTGGCAACCAGCACCAAAGCGATCACACCGATGATAACTGCTGCCACAATCGCAAGAATCGTAGTCACACGCTCCATCTTGGGATCAATATCGTCATCATCGTATTCATCCTCATCATTCTCGTCGTCTTCGTACTCTTCATCCTCATACTCTTCATCTTCATAAGAGTCGTCTTCGTATCCTTCATCCTCTTTATCGGCTTCGTCCTCTTCATAATCCTCCTCATCTGACAGAATAAAGTGAGGCTTTTTAGGCTTAGCCTTGGCTGCATCTTCATTGAGACGCATATGAATATCCTCTACGGCAAATGTGCCTGTACGCTCTTTGATGGAAGCTAACTCTTCATCTGTAACTGTCCTTGTTGCAGCCGCAGAATCCACATCCACCATGGTGACAAAATCCTCGTCCGGAGTAACCAGGGATTTTTTCAAATCCAGGATCAGCTCGCTCATCTTTTGATAACGGCGGTCCGGGCTCTTCTGGGTACATTTATAAATGATCTTTTCCACACAGACCGGAATCTCCGGAACATACTCTCTCGGAGAAGGCATCTCATCCTGAATATGCTTGATGGCGATCGCAACCGTAGTCTCACCATCAAAAGGCACATGACCGGTCACCATTTCAAACAGGGTGCAGCCTAAAGAGTAAATATCGCTCTTTTCATCCGAAAATCCGCCTCTTGCCTGCTCGGGAGATGTATAATGCACACTTCCCATGACATTGGATGTGATCGTATTGCTGGTCGCTGCCTTGGCAATACCAAAGTCCATGACCTTGACCTTTCCGTCTCTGGAAATCATAATATTCTGCGGCTTGATATCGCGGTGGATAATATGATTGTTGTGAGCAGCCTCAATACCCATGGAAACCTGAATGGCAATGCTGATCGCTTCCTTGATGGAAAGACGGGATTTTTTCTCAATATACTTTTTGAGTGTGATACCCTCAACCAGTTCCATGACGATATAGTTGATACCGTCTTCCTCTCCGACATCATAAACACCGACAATATTGGGATGCACCAGTCCTGCTGCAGCCTGTGCCTCCACACGGAATTTGGAAACAAAATTGGTGTTTTCCGAAAACTCCTGTTTTAATACCTTTACAGCCACAAATCTGTTTAATTTGTGGTCTTTTGCTTTATATACATCACTCATGCCGCCTGTTCCGATTTTATCCAAAATCTCATAACGGTCGCCAATCATCATTCCAAGTATAATCATTTTTTCACCTCATCATTTTCAACGAATCTGACCAAAACAACGGCAATATTGTCTTTTCCGCCGTTTTCATTTGCTGCCTTGATCAGACCTGCACCTTTTTGTGCCAGTCCGTCTTTGTCGGAATCGGATAATATAGCCTCTATTTCCGCATCTTCCAGCATATTGGTAAGGCCATCCGAGCACATCAGCACGATATCTCCGTTTTCCAGTTCTTCCGTAAAGAAATCTGCTTCTACTGCATCTTTTGCACCGACAGCTCTGGTTATGATATTTTTGTCCGGATGCAGTCTGGCATCCTCTCTTTTCAGTCCGCCAAGCCGTACCATTTCCTCAACCAGAGAATGGTCCTCTGTAATCTGACGCAGTCCATCCTTTTTTAATAAATACAATCTGGAATCTCCGATATTGGAAACCTGCAGATACCTTCCGATGATTGTGGCAATCACCAGGGTCGTGCCCATGCCAAACAGATTTTCATCTGCTGCGGCCTCTTTGCGTATCTTCTCGTTGGCCGCCTTGATCGCCTTTTTGATAATAATCGTCGGATTCTTTTCAAAAGAATTGCTGATCTCGCTCACAACGGTCTCCGTTGTGCACTTGGATGCATAATCTCCGGCATTGTGTCCACCCATTCCGTCTGCTACAATAAACAGATTGGGCATATTGCCGAGTGGCTTTGCTGAAGAAAAAACATAATCCTGATTCAATTGTCTTTTTCTGCCGATATCCGTCGCGGAGTATGTTTCTAACAACACGTTTCCTCCTTGTAATACTCTAATTCTCTTCTAAATGTCTTTTTCTCAACTGTCCGCAGGCACCATCAATGTCCCTGCCCATTTCTCTTCTAATAGTAACATTTATTCGATTTTTTTCAAGTTTATTTTTAAATGCCGTCACATACTCCTGCTTTGGCTGTCTATAATCTCTTTCCTTGATCGGATTGACCGGAATCAGATTGATGTGACAGTTCCTCGGGGCTGCAAGGCGTGTCAGATTATCCACATCCTCTTTTGTATCATTGACGCCGGCGACCAGACTGTATTCAAAGGTGATCCTTCTGCCGGTCTTTTCGAAGTAATAATCCACGGCCTGCATCAGTTCGCCGATGCTGTACGCTTTGGCGATCGGCATAAGCTCCTGCCTCTTGACATCCGTTGCCCCATGCAGTGACAGGGCAAGCGTGATCTGCAGTTTTTCATCTGCCAATCTGTAAATATTTGGGACAATTCCACATGTGGATACCGTCACATTGCGCTGGCTGATGTGGAGTCCGTTTTCATCGGTCAGAAGCCGGATAAACTTTAATAGATTGTCATAATTGTCAAGCGGCTCCCCGGTTCCCATGACTACCACATTGGATATGCGTTCACCGATCAGGCGGCTGATCGCATAAATCTGGTCAAGCATCTCCGACGGACGCAGATTGCGCGTCAGGCCATCCAGGGTAGATGCACAAAACCGGCAGCCCATACGGCAACCGACCTGCGACGAAATACAGACACTGTTTCCATGCTTATACCGCATCAGGACGCTTTCCACAACATTTCCGTCATCCAATGCAAACAAAAACTTCCTGGTACCGTCCAGTTTGGATTCCTGTACTGTCACCGGCTCTACAGCCGTATAAAAAAATTTCTCCTTACATTTTTCCCGGAAATCCTTGGAAATATTAGTCATCTCGTCAAAACTTCGGGCAAGCTTGACATGCATCCAGTCATACATCTGGTCTGCCCGGAATTTCTTTTCTCCAAGCTCTCCGATCACCGAACGGAGCTCTTCTTTATTAAATGATTTGATATCTGTTTTTTCTTCCATGATTTTTCGATCTCATTTTAGTTTTTTTGAAACAATGCCATATAAAAGCCGTCTGTCAGGCCATCCTTTTGTGGAAGCAGCTGCTGTTCCTTCACCAGTGTAAAACCGCTGTTTTGTGAAAACCATTCTGCATTGTCATGATTTTCTTCCCTTGTCAGGGTACAGGTAGAATACAAAAGCTTTCCGCCGGGCTTTACATAGGCTTTGACTATTGACAGGATCTTTCTCTGTAAGGCAGCGATTTCTTCCACATCCTCTTGTGTGATTCGGTACTTGATATCGGGCTTTCGTCCGATGACACCCAGTCCGGAGCACGGTAAGTCTGCGATAACCAGATCAGCCTTTTCCACTTCGCTCTCATCCGGTACGGTGGCATCCCATACCTTGGAGGTGATATTGGTATAGCCGCTCCGTCTGATATTTTCATCAATGAGGGCAGCCTTTTTTTCAGATAAATCCCGGACACTGACTGAGCCTCCTGTGAAAAGCTTGGCTGCTGCATGCAAAGCCTTCCCGCCGGGTGCCCCGCAGACATCTACGACATGCCATCCGGGCTGGATATCCGCATACTCAACGATCTCCATGGATCCGGCATCCTGTATCATGATCTTTCCGTCTGCAAAACCGGGAAGTCTGTCTGTCCGGTCCGGATTTTTCACAATATAAGCATATGCTAACTCCGGAATTGTTTCCAGCTTGATATGTTCCTTCTGATATAAAGACAGAAGTTCCTGCTTCTCTGCGGCTTCCATATTTTCATCCATGCGGATGATCAGCGGTCTTTTTTCTAAAAGTCCTTCCAGTAAAGACTCAAGCTTTTCCCGATCATCTGCCGTGATCTCACGCATCCACTTTTCGATCAGCCATTCCGGCATGGAATAGCGGACAGAAAGGGATTGTACCGGCTGCTTTTCAGGATCCGGATAGGGGATGGCTGCTTTGTTTCGCGCAATCGCCCTCAAAACGCCGTTGACAAAGCCCTTCAGGGACTGGAAGCCTCTTTTTGCGGCAAGCTTTACCGCTTCATTGCAGACAGCGGCATCCAGAGTCTTATCCATATACATCAGCTGATAAACACTCATGCGCATCAGACTGCGGATCAACGGCTTCATCTTTTTTACTTTTACCTTGGAAAATCGGTCAATGATATAATCAAGCTCGATCGCTCTTTCAACCGTTCCCTGTGTCACGCACTGGATAAAAGACCGGTCTCTCTTTTCCAAAAATCCGTACTTATCCAGTACCTGTTTTAAAATCTGATGACTGTACTGCTTTTTTTCCATGATCTCCATAACACAGTCCAGTACGATTTCTCTTGTATTTACCATAATTCCTCACAAATTTATATGCATCTGGGCGCGCCGGTATATCAATCATCCGAGCTTTGTTCCGGTCTCTACGGCTCTACCTGCCAGAAAATCTCTTGCGGTCATCCGCTTTTTGCCTTCTAACTGCAGCTCAGTGATGGCCAGGCCATCCTTTCCTGTTGCGACAATGATTGCGTCCTTTGTTACCTCACATACCGTTCCGGGCTCTTTATCTATCCCCAAAACCACATGTGACTGCCAGAGCTTTAACTGCTTGCCGTTCAGTCTCGTATAGGCACTCGGCCATGAATTGAGGCCACGTACCAGATGTTCTATCGTATCTGCAGCTTTGCTCCAGTCAATCTCACCGATCGCCTTGGAGAGCATTTTGGCATAGGTACTCTTTTCTTCATCCTGCTTTATGGGATGGATATTGCCGGCCTCTATATCGGGCAGTACCTCTACAAGGAACCTTGCACCGACCTCTGCCAGCTTGTCAAACAGGCTTTCTCCGGTATCTGTATCCAGAATCGGAACAACCTTCTGGAACAGGATATCTCCGGTATCCAGCCCCTTATCCATCTGCATGATCGTGATACCGGTCTCTTTTTCACCGTCAATGATGCTCCACTGGATCGGTGCTGCTCCTCTGTATTTCGGAAGCAGCGACGCGTGGATATTGATACAGCCAAGACGCGGCATCGTGAGGATTTCTTCTGATAAGATCTGTCCGAAGGCAGCCACCACAAATAAATCCGCTTCGTATTTTTTGAGTTCTTCCACAGCCTCCGGCGCTTTGATCTTTTTTGGTGTCAAAACCGGAATACCATATCTTAGCGCACATTCCTTGACCGGTGACGGTATCAGCTTGTCGCTTCTTCCCTTTGGTTTATCCGGCTGCGTTACAACCGCCGTTATTTCATATCCGGCCTCTACCATGGCCTCTAAAGGACCAACCGCAAAATCCGGAGTTCCCATATAAACAATCTTCATACTTTACCCCTTTTTATCCTGTTATTCATCAATTTCTTCATCCGGTGCCTGTTCCACATCATATAAAGGACCTTCCACAAGCTCTGTATAAACATGACCGTCCAGATGATCGATCTCATGCATCAGGGCTCTTGCCAAAAGCTCTGTACCTTCCACTTCAAAAGGCTCCATATTTTCATTGTATGCAAGTACCTTGACATAATTGGGTCTGGTTACAACGCCACATTTGCCGGGAACGGAAAGACAACCTTCCTGTCCGGTCTGCTCGCCGCTTGTTTCCATGACCTTGGGATTGATCAAAAGAATCGGATCATCTCCACAGTCAATAACACAGATTCTTTTTAAAATACCAACCTGAGGAGCAGCAAGACCGACACCTTCAGCTTCATACATCGTCTCAAACATATCATCGATCAACTCTTTGGTACGCTCTGTGACTTCCTTTACCTCTTTACACTTTTTGTTTAAAACCGGATCTCCTAATTCTCTGATACTTCTGATAGCCATTTTTTCCTCCTAATATCCATTCATGGGATCAAAATCAAAGTAAATACTGCATCTGGCAAGCTCCCTTTTCTTTTGCTCCATAAAATTTTCTATCAAATCTTTTACCTTTATTAACTCTTCATATTGTTCATGCCGCACATAAAGCATACGCCGGTATACATCATTGATCTTCCGGATACCGGCATCGGCCGGTCCGATGATCTGACAGCCGGTATCATTGCTTTCTTTTAAAAGCTCTGCCGTCTGGTTGGAAGCCTGTGTCGCAAGCTCCTGTCTGTCGGATGTAAACAAAACCGCCAGCATATGTCTGATGGGCGGATAATTGCACAGCTGTCTGTAGGCAATCTCATTTTTGTAAAAACTGTCATAGTCCTGCGAGGCTGCATCGACAATCGCATAGTGCTCCGGCTGATAGGTCTGGATAACCGCCTCTCCGGGCAGTTCTCCCCTGCCGGCCCTTCCTACTGCCTGCGTCAGAAGCTCAAAGGTACGTTCTCCGGCCTGATAATCGCCGCCACCCAGAGACAGATCTGCTGCCAGCACACCCACCAGGGTAACCATGGGAAAATCATGCCCCTTGACGATCATCTGTGTTCCGATCAGAATATCCGCTTCCCCTGCCGCAAACGTCGAAAGGATCTTTTCATAATCATCCTTTTTTTGCGTGGTATCACGGTCCATACGCAGGATCCGCGCCTTGGGGAACATGTTCCTTATGTTGTTTTCCACCTGTTCCGTTCCTGCCTTGAAGCCGGCAATATGTCGTGAGCCACAGTGCGGACAGATCTTTACGGCCGGCGTTTCATAACCACAGTAATGGCAGACCATTTTTCGATTGCCGTGCATCGTCAGCGAAACATCACAATGCGGACATTTCAAAACCTGTCCACAGCTTCTGCAGGATAAAAAAGATGTATAGCCGCGCCTGTTTAAAAACAGCATGATCTGCTGTCCCTTTAAAAGCCGCTCCTGCATTTTCTGATATAAAAGTCCGGAAAAGATACTCCGGTTTCCCTTTTTTAATTCTTCCCGAAGATCCACAGTATATACCGTTGGCAGTTTTCTGCTGTTATATCTGTTTTCCAGATAAAAATATCCGTATTCCCCATTCATGGCACGATAAAAGCTTGTGACGGACGGCGTTGCCGATCCCAGTACCACACTGGCCTCTGCCACCGATGCAATATGCTCTGCAACCTCTCTTGCATGATACTTTGGCATGCTGTCACTCTTGTAGCTATTCTCATGCTCTTCATCTATAACGATCAGTCCGAGATCGGGAAATGGTGCAAACAACGCGCTGCGCGGTCCTATCATGATCTTGATCTGACCCTTTTTGGCACGTTCAAACTGATCATAGCGCTCTCCCTTGGAAAGCTTGGAATGTATAACTGAAACACTGTCTCCAAACCGTTTGTAAAACCGCAATACGGTCTGATAGGTAAGTGCGATCTCCGGGATCAGGACAATGACCTGTCTGCCTTTTGACAAAACAGTATCGATCATTTCCATATAGACCTCGGTCTTTCCGCTTCCGGTCACACCTCTTAACAGATAGACCTTGCGGATACCCTCGTTGTAATCCTTTGAAAAAGCATCTGCTATCTTCTGCTGCTCCGGGTTTAAAACTGCTTTTTGCAATCTGTCCGCTTTGATCTTGATCGGGTTGCGGTATTCTGTCCGTTTCTCAATCCGGATCACATTTTGTTTTTCCAGTGCTTTGATGGTCTGTGCCGACACATTCAGCTTTCCGGTCACAAATTCGTAGCCCAGACAGTCAGCATCCGCAAAGGCTTCCAACAGCCGCACCTTTGCCACATGATGCTTTTCTCTGGCTGTACGCAGCGCTTCCTGATATTCATCAGCGGTTGCTGCCAAAAGAATGTCTTTTTGCTCAATCTGTCTGACCTTATCCTTTACCGGTAAAACGGTCTTTAAGGATGAGATCAATGTGGATCCGTAATTTTTTTTCATCCACGCCGCCAGCTCTATCATACGCCCCTCGGCCGGGATGCCGGTGCCTGCCACATCTATGATCTCCTTGCACCGCTCCTCCGGATATTCCGATAAATCGGTCAGCTCCAATATAAAACCACGGATTGTTTTGTTGCCCTTTCCAAATGGGATCATCACCTGCATGCCCGGCTTTAGGGCATCCTGCAAATGAGCCGGTATTTTATATTGAAACGGTCTGTCGACCTTTTCGTGTGAAATATCCACACATATATTTGCAAACTTATAACTCATATCTTTCCTTTAACCGGATCAAGGGTGTATTTCTACAGCAGCCGGTGCCTGCTGCCTGCCCGCCAAAACATCCGCGATAATATCACGCTCATCCATCGGATATTTCTTTCCTTCAATTTCCTGATAATCCTCATGTCCCTTGCCGGCAAGTACAATGACATCCCCCGGCTGTCCATGTCTGATCACATAGGCAATAGCCTCTCTTCTGTCCACGATCTCCACATATTTTCCATCTGTCCTGGCAATCCCTGTTTTGATATCGGCAATGATATCTTCCGGCTTTTCAAAACGTGGATTGTCAGAGGTGATGACCGTCAGATCTGCCAGTCTGCCGCTTACCTCACCCATTTCATAGCGGCGCAGCTTGGAACGGTTGCCTCCGCAGCCAAACAGACATACCAGACGCTTTGGCTGATATTCCTTTAATGTGGTAAGTAAGCTTTCCAAAGCCATGGCATTGTGTGCATAATCAATCATCAGCGTAAACTGATCCGATACCTTGATAAGCTCGATCCTGCCCTTTACCTTTGCCTCTTTTAAGGCATCCTGCATTTTGTGGGGATCAATTCCAAAATGATGGCAGATCGCGATTGCCGTCAGGGCATTGTATACACTGAAACGCCCCGGCGCATGAAACTCCACATCAAAATCCAGATAGCCACCCACCTTGAAATCCACACCAAGATAGCCTTCTCCCTTTAAAAGCTCAACATCGTGTGCATACAAATCTGCCTCATGAGAAAAGCCATAGGTCTCAAGCTCACAGGTATGACCTTCTACCACATTTTTCCAATGTTCGTCATCATAATTGACAATTCCTTTTTTGCACTGCCTGAATAACAATCCCTTGCAATGCATGTAATCCGCAAAATCCTTGTGCTCATTGGGACCGATATGATCCGGCTCCAGATTGGTAAAGATACCAAGCTCAAACGTAAAGCCCTGCGTCCTGTGCTGCATAAGCCCCTGTGAGGATACCTCCATCACAACAAGCTCACAGCCGGCATCCGCCATCTGTCTGAAATAGCTTTGCAACACATAGGATTCCGGTGTCGTATTATTAGCGGGAATTTGGACATCACCGATCACAGCCTCAATTGTCCCGACTAATCCAACCTTGTATCCGGCATGTTCTAAAATAGATTTGACAAGATACGTAGTGGTCGTCTTTCCTTTTGTACCGGTGATACCGATGATCTTCATCTGATCAGCCGGATGGTCAAAATATGCAGCAGATAAAAATGCCAGTGCATATCTGGTATCTGCTACCCTGATCACTGTCACGTCCTGATCTGTGGGTAATTCCACATCGTGGCTTACCACAATCGCCTTTGCGCCATCGGCCGCGATCTCAGCCACTTTATCATGCGCATCAAAGTTAGCTCCCTTGATACAGACAAAAATGCACCCCGGTGTAACTGCATTGGTATTGTAAACAAGATCTCCCACCATCGTGGATACATCTCCCTGCAAAATCTCATAGGAAAGTCCCTTCAACATATATTCACATGATTTTTTTCCTCTTTCTGCCATATCCCGTCATCCTTTCACATTACTTTTAAAGCTTATTACAGAATAGCACATATAACCCATTTTTTCATTATTTTATTGCAGATTTTTCATGGAATGCTATAATTTGTTGTATGCGTTTTCAAATCGCGAAACTTAAAAATGAGGATGTTATTATGAAGAATAAAACAACCGGAAATTCTTTTTTACTGCTTTTAACTGCCTTTATCTGGGGTGTTGCCTTTGTTGCCCAGAGCAAGGGCGGGGATGAGATCGGACCTTTTACCTTTAACTGTCTCCGCTTTTTGATTGGCGGTATCGTCCTGTTGCCGGTTACAAAGCTTTTGGACAAGCTTGGCTATTCGGGTAAAAAACCTGCCTCAGAAAAAGACAAAAAAGCCTTATTAAAGGGCGGTCTTATGTGCGGCATCATCCTATGCGTCTCGAGCAGCTTCCAGCAGCTCGGTCTTTCCAAAGGCTGCCCGGTCGGAAAAGCCGGATTTCTCACGGCATGTTATATTATACTGGTTCCTATACTTGGACTATTCTTAAAAAAGAAATGCTCTGCCAAAATCTGGATCAGCATTATGATGACAGTGGTTGGGTTGTATCTGTTATGCATGAACGGAGCATTTTCGCTTCGTCCGGAAGACGGACTGGTATTGATCTGCGCCTTCTGCTTTGCCTGCCATATTCTGGCAGTCGATCACTTTAGTCCTCTGGTAGACGGAGTAAGACTTTCCTGCATTCAGTTTTTTACAGCAGGATGTATCTGTGCGATTCCGATGATTATGGTAGAAATGAAACCCTTTAGCGGTAATTTTATGATCTGGGGTACCGCTTTTACTTCTCTTCAGGCATGGATTCCGCTTTTATATGCCGGCATGCTCTCCTGTGGTGTTGCCTACACCCTGCAGATCATTGGTCAGGACGGGGTCAATCCGGCGGTTGCCTCCTTATTGATGAGCCTTGAATCCGTTTTCTCTGTGCTTGCGGGATTTCTTTTACTGCACCAGAAGCTGAGCCTGCGCGAACTGACCGGATGTGCTTTTATCTTTGTGGCTGTGATTTTGGCACAGCTGCCGTCGCGGCGAAAAAAAGATTAGAGATGATGATTTGTTATTGATTTTTTATCAGCTTTTTGTTGCTGACTATTGAAAAAATAAAGATGCTATGTTATATTAAAAACAGGGAATGCCAGAGAGGCGGCATACCCTCAACATTGAGTTAACCTTTTACAAGGTCAGCCGTCATTATTGCGAGTAATGGCGGCTACTTTCGTTTTCCCCTGAAAATTGTATAGCACAATCCCACAAGGGCGCAAATGAATATTCCTGTCTGAATCATATCAGCATATGTAATATACATCGGCAACTCCCTCCTTTCTATTGTATGGAGGGTTAGCCCCTCCAAAAAGAGGGTAAGCCGCCCGGCTCTCTAGTTTCCATATATCGATATTATCATTTAGTTGGATATTTTTCAACTTTTTTTCATTTGATGTAAAATTTTATTTCTTAAGTAATTCTATGATTTTATCATAGCTCTCTTCCCTATGCGGAAACGTGCAATTCGTACAGTCTTTGATCTCTTTTCCATTTTTTTCAAAAAAACGAGGATTGCCCGGACAGTCCTTTCTCAAATATAGCGGGCAGAAGCAAAAAAGACAGTTCATATGCTCAATCCCTTTATGACAGGGATAATAGACACATGCGTGGTTTTCAAAATAACGGTATGAGTCCTCCATAAAATAGTCCTCCTTAAAATAGTTCTCCTCAAAATATCTTCATGATTTCTTATAATTTTCTGCTTTCTCTACAAAACTTCTTGCAAATTCCGGATTGGACGGATAATACAAATGCGGAAATCCCAAAAACAGATTATCCTGATCCAGTACGCAGTCATAGCTTCTTTTTGTGCCGGGCTTTGTTGCAACGCAGGCACAGCCATTATCCGTGCTGTCGTAATAATGAAATTCATGTCCCTTTATACTTTTACCGGGAGACAGAAAATTGCTTTCCTTCTCCTGCACCTGTATATATCCAAAACGCACAAGCTTTCCCTGAAAAGCACAGGTTCCCGGAAGTGCTCCCACCATTTCATAGGTATTTCCGTTCTGGTCGGTCAGTTTATCATGCAGATACATAAATCCACCGCACTCTGCCACAACCGGCATTCCTCTTGTAAACGCATTTCGGATAGATGTTCTCATACTGATATTGGCCTGCAGTTTTTTTGCAAAAAGCTCCGGATAGCCGCCGCCAAGCAGCAAAGCATCACAGGTCTTTGGTATCTCTTTATCATGCAACGGAGAAAAAAAGAGCAGTGAAGCTCCCATTTCTTCCAGCATATCCAGATTATCTTTATAATAAAAGCAGAAGGCCTCATCTTTGGCAACACCGATCACAGGCTTACTCTCCGGTATACCGGTTATGTCGTTAAATTCGGAAGCATGATCAAAGTTTTCTGTTTTATAAATTTTACGGCAAGCTGCTGTATCCGTCGTTTCAATCTCACAGGCACTCTCCGCAATTTTTATGATTTTATCCGTATCAAGTGTCTCATCAAGCTTTTTTGCAAGCTGTTGCAATCCGGTATGGATATCCTCAAGCTCGCCCGGCATCACAAGTCCTAAATGTCTGCTTTTCAAGATCATTTCTTTTTGATTCGGCAGATAACCGACAACATCTATTCCAAGCTCTTTTTCAATAAGTGGCCCGATCATCTGATAAAAGCCCTTTGACATCCGGTTCAAAAATACACCCTTGATCAGTTTTTCCGTATCGTAAGAAAGAAAGCCGGCGATCAGGGGAAGCAGGGACCTTCCCATTCCCTTTGCATCTACAACCAGAATAATGGGGGTCTTTGTAATCTTTGCCAGATGATAAGACGAGCCTTCCTCATAAATACCGGACAGGCCGTCAAACAATCCCATAACGCCCTCGATCACCGCAAATTTCTGCTCACTCCTGTCCTTTATAAACAATGCCCTGGTCTGTTCTTCATCTGTAAAAAAGGTGTCCAGATTTTTGGAAGGTATATGGAGAACCTCTTCATGAAACATTGGATCGATATAATCCGGTCCGCATTTATAGGATACCACCTGCTCTCCCTTCTCTTTCAACAATTCCAGCAGGGCACAGGTAATGGTTGTTTTTCCGCTTCCGCTTTTGGGTGCGGCAAGCATGATCCGTTTTAGTTTCATAGTTTGTCACCTTCTTTCATCATTCATATTTACAGCATCCCTCATGTACATACAACACAATAAACATTGTATAATTATGAAAATAATCTTGCTATACATTCGAAATTCGCTGATTTACCGCGTAAATCGCCACTTTCTCACTCTCAGCCACCAAAAGTAAATGCACAGACAAAGATTGGATTTTCAGCCTGCATCATATGATAGACCCCAAGCTCCTTGACACGGCTTACCTGCAGCTGTACAAACTCTATAACGCAAACCGGATAAGCCATAAGGATTTCCTTAATCTCACAAAGAGTCTCAATACTGACAGCATTGATCACAATTCTCATACCGGGATTGATCTGATGCAGGGTTTCTATAATTTCTTTCATGTTACCGCCGCTTCCGCCGATAAAGGCATGAGTCGCCATTTTCAGATCCATAAGTCCCTCCGGAGCCTTTGTCCTGATGACCGTAATATTATCCAGATGGAACTTCTCTTTATTTTTCTCGATCAGTTCTACAGCCTCCGGCTTCTGCTCCAATGCAAAAACCTCAATATCCGGAGACATATCGGCCATTTCCACGGCTACAGATCCTGTTCCGCTTCCAATATCATAGACAATCGCTCCGGGATACAGACGCAGTTTGCATATGCTAACTTCACGGATTTCTTTTTTTGTCATAGGAACCTTTCCGCGGATAAATTCTTCATCTGCAATCCCCGGTGTCAAAGGTCTTTTCTTTGGATGCGGGTTATAAATAAAACAGATGTACAGTCCTTCTTTTTCACAAGACATACATTCCTTTGGTGTCAATTTTCTGATTTCCTCATCTTCATAGGAAAGCTGGTATCCGGCCGTTATGATACAGTCATCCATGAGAGCCTCTGACAGAGCATTGCCAAGCTTTCTCATATCCTTTACACCCGACATAAAAAGAAATGTTTTTTCATTTTCCTGTATCCGTCTGGCAAGATCAGGCAGCAATTTTCCATGCATGCTTAAAATAGCTGCATCGTGATAGCTTTCCCCAATGCAGGATGCCAGATAGGAAACGCTGGAAATTCCGGGAAGAATACGGATATCCGCAAAAAATCTTTTCTCTGCTACCGCCTCATGTAAACAGCGTGCCAATGCCTGACAACCGCTGTAACAGCCGCTGTCACCGGAAAATAATACAACAACCCGGTATCTTTTTCCTGCTGACTGCAAAACCAGATTTTCCAGATACGGCACAATATCCTTCCCCAGATAATAAGGCTTCTTTTCCATGCGCGGCTTATAGGGCTCGATCAGGCGCTTTGCACCGAGTAAAATATCCGCCGATTCAATCGCATCGTATACCTCTCTTGTAAGTCCTTTTGACGCTCCCATACCTATGCCTGCGAGGATAATATCCATTTTATTATCTATCATGCCAGCGGCTGCATCATTCTCAGCTTCAGCCTTAGATACAGTAACCATTTCTGTTCCTGATTCAGCTTTAGGTATATCAGTTATTTTCTTTTCCATTATATTATCTACAGCTTTGGATTTATTTACGTTTTGGGATTTATCTATATCTTTGGATTTATTTACATTCCGGGATTTATCTATATCTTCGGATTTATTTATATTCTGGGATTTATCTACATTTTTGGATTTATCAACAGAAACACTCTTCTCCACACATAACAGAAGCTGCAGTTTTTCACAGACCTCCTCCATTGAATAGCCACGCTCTGTACCAGCCGGCTCGATCACATAAACGGGAATACCTGCGCGCTTTGCGGCCTCAAGCTTTTCCGGATACCCTCCCTGTCTGCCGCTTTTCTTGGTCACCATACAGGCAATCTCATACTGATGCAGGATTGCCTCATTCATTTCCGTACTAAAGGGGCCCTGCATTGCGATCATCTGTTTTCCCTTAATGCCGAGCTCCGTACAGATGGAAATACTCTCCATGCCGGGCAGTATACGCACATACAGGCGGTCCTTCACCAAAGGACGGCTGCAATAGGTTGCGAGTTCCTTGCTTCCGGTCGTCAGTAAGATATTACCCTCCGTTTTTTCCAAAGCGTCCACACATTCCTCATTGGAATGAAAATAAAATACGCTGCCTTCTGTCTCTGCATCAAGCCAACGTTTCAGTCGAAGATAAGGCAGCTTCGCCTCTTGTGATGCCTCACGGATATTGGCAGTCACTTCCACAGCATAAGGATGCGTCGCGTCAACAACAGCGGCAAAGCTGCCTGTCTGCATCAGCTTTTCCATCTCACTAACACCCATTCTTCCCTGATGGATCGTCATATAAGGACTGGCACTCAGCACTTCCTCTCCATATTCTGTTGCCACACAGACCGTGTGCTCAATCCGGTTTTCCGATAAATATTCGGAAAGTGTCCGGCCTTCCGTTGTTCCGGCAAAGATCAATACTCTATTCAACGTGATACCCCCGCTTTGTGATAAGCTTTCCATTGATAATCTCGCTTTTTTCATTTCCGATAAAAACAGTCGTAAACATATTCACTTCCCGATCCTTCAATTCACCCAGTGTACAGGTTGTTGCACGCATGCCTTCCCGACCGATATTTTCCACATATCCGCAGGCACGGCTTTCCTCCAGATCACACAGCAAAATCTCACAGGCTCTTTTTAAGTAATCCTTTCGCCTGTGGCTGGACGGATTGTAAATAGCAATGGCAAAATCTCCCTGTGCCGCCGCATGCAGTCTTTTTTCTATTTTATCCCATGGTGTCAGAAGGTCGCTGAGACTGATAACACAAAAATCATGGTTTAACGGAGCTCCCAATACCGCTGCCCCGCTGCAGGCCGCTGTTATACCCGGAATCACAAAAAGCTCAATATCCGCATACTCTTTGGCTCCGATCTCATACATCAGGGATGCCATTCCATAAATACCGGCATCTCCGCTACACACCATGGCAACTGTTTTTCCTTTTTTTGCTTCCTCAAAGGCCAGTCTGCACCGCTTAGCCTCATAGCGCATCGGTGTAGACAATAACTCCTTTTTCTGAAACTGCGCACCAAGTAAATCAAGATATACCTGATAGCCGACAATCACATCCGCCTTCTCTAAAGCGGCAAAAGCTTCCTTTGTCATCATATCCTCTTTACCGGGTCCCATCCCAATGATATAAATTTTATTCTTCATCAAATCTGATACTCCAATCTCTTTTGGCAATGGCAATCGTCATCCCGTCCTCGGCATGCTTTTGATATACAAGCCTTCCATTGTTTCCGCTCATGCAAAGGGCAGCGCGCTCGCACACATTGTCGACTCCCACCTTTTCCTTGACAAATGATGAACTGCTAAAGTCTCCGCTGACTGCTACCAGTTCTTCTGCCGGATATGTAAAAAACGGCCGTCGGATTTCTTTGGCCAGTTCACAGATCCCCGGCTCATCCTTTTTCAGATCAATGGATGCAATTCCATAAATCTGTGAAAAAGAAATCCCGGCTTTGGAAAGATGTTCTTTTACAAAGCTCTTTATTTTCTGTGCTTCCTTTCCCTTTTTACAGCCAATTCCGATGATATACTCTCTGGGGCTTAAATAAAGCATGGCATCATATTTTACCGGATCAGCTGTAATCACAACATCAACCGGCTCCGACGGCGGATAGGAAACCAGCCGGATTTCTTCCGGAGTCGGACTTTCTTTCTCAAGATGTCCGCCCGATACGGACAGAGTGATCTTTTCACCTTCCAGTACCTTTGCCGACACTTTGGCAATACCTTCGCGGTTCATAATGGTAAGCTCGTTTTTCTTTGCAAAGTTATCCACTGCAAACCGTTTTTGAACATCTGTTGCCGTGGTTATGACAGGGCACGCTTTCATCCGGTCAGCAAGATAAACCGCAAGGTCATTGGCTCCACCCACATGTCCGGATAAAATTGGAATGACATACTGCATCTTTTCATCCACCACAATAACTGGGCTATCCTTCAGTTTATCCTTGATGCAGGGGGCGATCGCACGGACTGCGATTCCACATGCTCCGATAAAAATAATGGCATTCTGTTCTTCAAACTGTTTTTTAGTCCAGTCAGAAAGACTATCCTCTATATAATAATTTTTTTCTTCTTTACAGGCCTCACACCTGGTATAAATCCGGCATTCTTCTTTTTCAAAGCATGCCACAATCCTTTGTGACAATAAAAAGCCTGTCTGCGTAAAACTGATAATACTGATTTTCATACTTATTTTCCAGTTACTATACATATCAACAATCGTTTCTATCGGTTCTGTCCACTCTTTGCGCTGCGGTATTCCGTCTCCCAGTCAGCATCATACAACTTGGACTTCTGATAATGCTGATGCTTTACCACATCTCCAACAAGTACCACTGCCAGTCTGGTAATTCCATTCTCTCTGGCCGTCTCGCCAAGTGTTCCTACCGTACATACAAAGGCTTTTTCATCCGGCCAGGTGGCCTTATAAACAATGGCAGCCGGTGTATCCTTTTCATATCCTCCGGTTAGCAGATGTTTACTCAATTCTTCTATCATACCACTGCTCAAATATATCGCCATGGAAGCCTGATGTGATGCAAAGCTCTCAATACTTTCTCCCAGTGGTACGGCTGTTTTCCCTTCCATCCGGGTAATGATCAGTGACTGGGATACCCCCGGAAGTGTATATTCCAGATTGAGTGATGCCGCAGCGCCAAAGCAGGCACTGACTCCCGGACAGCTTTCGTATGGAATATGAAGCTTATCCAGTTCATCCATCTGTTCCCGCACAGCTCCGTAAATACTTGGTTCTCCGGTATGGAGACGGACCACCCTCTTATCCGATGCATGCGCCTTTTTCATCACCTCAATGACCTCTTCCAATACCATTTTGGCACTGTCATGGATCTCACAGTCTTTTTTTGCATAATTTAAAAGATCGGGATTTACCAAAGATCCGGCATATATGATCACATCCGCCTGTTTTATTAGATTCATGCCTCTTACCGTGATCAGATCTACCGCTCCGGTTCCTGCTCCAACAAAGTAAACCATTCTTCCACTCCTTTACTCTTCGCAAGCTCTCCCATTTCATTGGAGAACAAAATACAATCTGTTTTCAATTTCTGTCCGCTCCGTTTTTCCATATAAAAACAGATTTTTTCCACGATCATCCGCATGATCTGATCTACCCTTTGGGTCGGCATCAAAAGTCTTATCGCCTCTTCTGTATTGACACATCTAAGAACTTCCCTGACAATCCCGGCCTCCACTCCTGCCCGGATGGCAAAAGCGGAAAGAATTTCCATACGGCAGTCCGCCTCCCTGGAATGGGTGTTCATGATGCCTCCCGCCACCTTGATAAGCTTTCCGATATGGCCGGTAAAAAGCATTTTTGAAAATCCGAGTTCTACCGCCATATCAATCGTGTTTCCGACAAAATTGCTGCATTTAACACTTTTATCCAGATCATATCCATAATGATTTTTCATAAAGTCAAGACCATAATTTCCCGGAGAGACCACAACATAATCATATCCCTGCACTCGTCTCTGATTCAGTTCAACCCGGATCGTGTCCAGAATGGCCTGACTGCTCATCGGCTCCACGATCCCACTCGTCCCAAGGATCGAAATTCCACCGACAATTCCAAGACGGGGATTAAATGTTTTTTTTGCCAGTTCCTCTCCGTCCGGCACATAGATCAATACCTTAAGACCACCCTTATAATCTAAAAGCCGGCAGATTTCTTTAACCTCTCTTAGGATCATTTCCCTTGGAACATGATTGATGGCTGCATTCCCCACCGGCTGGTCAAGTCCCGGCTTGGTGACTCTTCCGACACCCTTGCCACCGTCAATCTCAATTTTTCCATCCCTATTTTCATTCAGGCTGACCTTCGCATAAATATAAGTTCCGGTCGTGATATCCGGGTCATCACCGCCATCCTTGATGACCGCGCAGCTGACCTCTGTTTCAGTCCTTTGAATATCCATAATCTTTGCCCGGTACAATATCTTTTTTGGAGTTTCTATTTCAATCTCTGTTTTCTGTTTTCCACTTAAAAGCATGTAGGACGCTGCCTTGGCTGCTGCCGCGGCACAGCTTCCGGTCGTAAATCCGTATCGCATGAAAGCTCCTTTTATCTTGTTAATTCATACATCAGTGCATTGCATATCGCTGCTGCAATATTGCTGCCGCCCTTTCTTCCCCTGTTTACAATATAAGGCACTCCGGTCTGCATGATCAATTCCTTTGCAACCTCCACATTGACAAAGCCCACCGGTACACCGATCACAAATGCCGGCCGGTAAATTCCTTCATCGATCATATCATACAGTTCCAACAGAGCCGTCGGTGCATTTCCGATCGCAAAAATAACCGGTCCCTGTATCCGGCTTGCTCTTTCCATGCTCACCACGGCTCTTGTCACGCCCCGCCTTTTTGCTTCCTTTGCAACATCCTCATCTGCCATAAAGCAGTGCGCCCGGCAGCCAAGCTTTTTTAGTGCCGTTTTGTTGATTCCCGCCAATGCCATATTGGTATCCGTCACAATATCCACGCCCGATTTCAGCAGCCTTTTAGCAATCAGGACTGCATCCTTTGAATACATCATGGTCTTTGCATAATCAAAATCGGCGCTGGTATGAATAACTCTTTTTGTGACCATTTCCTGTTCTTTGCAAAGAACGATTCCTCTCTCATTCAATTCTTCTGAAATAATCTCAAAGCTGCGTTTCTCAATATCCTGCGGCTTCAGACATTCTACCTCATAAACCTGTCCCATTTTTCTCCCCTTGTTATCCATAAATAATTTATGTCTCGATCCGACTATCATTCTATGGTTTTATTTCAATTTGTGCTTTTTAGCTATTCTTATATTCCTGTATCTCCTGCAGCAGGATAACATTTTCTTCATGCTTCTTTACTGCAATCCGGTAATATCCCTTAGAAAGCCCCCGGAAGCTCTGACAGTCCCGGATCAGAATGCCGCGTTGCAGCAGATAATCATACAATGACTTTCCCTTATGCAATGACTTATCATCATATATCAGTATAAAATCAGCCTGTCCGGAATACACCGTAAAACCAGCCTGTCCAAGCTCCGTTTCCAGAAACTGCCGCTCCCTTTTTACATAGGCCCTTGTCTCTTTTATAAATTCTGTTTCTTTCGTGCAGGCTATTCCGGCATCCTGCGCCGCAACGGAGGTATTCCACTCCGGCAGGTGTCTCTGTATTTTCAAAAGAATATTTTCATTGCTGCATACAAGATAGCCAAGCCTAACTCCCGGTATGGAAAAAATCTTGGTAAAAGCCTGTACTACGATCAGATTCCTGTAGTTTTCTGTTTCGCCTAACAAGCTGTATCCATTCTCGCAAAAATCAATGAAGCATTCATCCGCTACAACAACAATTTCCTTTTCCCTGCAGATATCCAGTATCTTTCTTAAAAAATCCCGGTCTAAAAGTGCTCCGGTCGGATTGTTGGGATTCGCAAGAAACAATAAATTAATATCCGCATCCAGCGCTTTAAAAAAACGTTCCGTCAGGATAAACTTTTCCTCTTTTTTGGTCTCATAAAAAACGACCTCTCCCTCTGCTGCCATGGCTGCATGCTCATAGCCATAAAAGGATGGAACCGGGATCAGCATCTTTTTCGGCTTTAATGCGTGGATCATTGCCATAAAAAGCTCCGATGCTCCATTTCCGAATATCAGATTTTCAGAAGAGATTCCAAGCATCCTGCCAGTTTCCTCACACAATGTCTGCGCATTGATCTGCGGATAATGCACGCACTGTCTGACCGATTTATATATAGCTTCTTCTACCCTTTCCGGAATTCCCAAAGGATTGATATTTACAGAAAAGTCCAGTTGTATCTGCTTATCATAAATATCTCCTCCATGTATCTGTTTCATCGCATCCTCCAGCCTGTCTTTCCTTCCCGATTTTGTTGCCCAATCATCCGACTCATCTTTCAACTCATCTTTCGCCTCATCATCCAGCTCATCTTCCGGCTCATCTTTCTGCCTTCTGTGTTTGTCCTGTCCTCTCATCCTCTATATCAGATCAGGGAAACCGCCAACAGCAATAACACACAGATTCCTTCACAAAGAAAGGCTGTAATATACATCAGCCGGTTGGTTCTCTTAATATCCTCAGTCTCAACCTTACGCACCGGATCTCCGATATAGGGCTTTTTTACAATTTTACCAAAATAACTTGCATCTCCGGCAAGCTGGATTCCCAGAGCACCGGCACAAACCGATTCTGTCTGGGCCGAATTGGGACTGGCATGCTTTCTGCTATCCCTCCGGTAAATTTTCCATGCCCGGTTTTTATCAGCACCCTTTAAAAACACAGCAGATCCCACCATCAGACATGCACTGATGCGGGCCGGAATAAAATTCACAGCATCATCCAGCTTTGCCGCTGCTCTTCCAAAATATAGATACCGGTCATTTTTATATCCGATCATGGAATCCATTGTATTGACAGCCTTATATAAAAAACCGAGTACAGGCCCTCCCAGCGCAGTATAAAGCATCGGCGCGATCACGCCGTCAGAGGTATTTTCGGCAACGGTTTCAACTGCCGCTTTTGTGATACCTTCCTCAGTCAGATTTTGTGTATCCCTGCCAACGATCATGGAAACCGCATGCCTTGCATCCTCAAGTGTCCCATGCTGCAGGCGGTCATACACCTTCATACTCTCATCCTTCAGGCTTTTGATCGCCAGAATCTGATAGGTCATGATCATTTCAACACCGGCACCAAGTAACGGATGAAGCCGGTAGGCTGCAAACAGGAGAATGCATGTAACAATCCCGGTCACCAAAAGCACGGTTAAAACAGTTATACATCCTCCTCGGTATTCTTTTTTTTGATCGCGTTTTCCATCCTTATAAAAATGCTTTTCCGCCTGGGCGATCAGGTTTCCGATCAGACGGATCGGGTGCGGAAGCCAGTATGGATCACCAAACAAAAGATCCATAATAAATCCAAGGAAAAACGCTGCCAGATGATATTTCAACACTTGTTTTCCTCCGTTTCACCCAGTTTCTTTACATCTGTTATCTCAATCGCAGCTTCTGACCATTTCACGGTGCAGATATAACCTTCCCCGGTCGCAACCTGATAATCAAAATAATCCTTTTTGGTATAGCTGCTAAGCAAAGCCATAATCGTACCGCCATGTACAACAATGCCAACGCGCTTTTTCCCATGGCAGCTATCCTCAAACAGTATCTTTAAAAAACCGGCTCTGCATCGTTTGATAAATTCCTCCCTGCTTTCTCCATCCGGAAAGGGAAGCATCCCATTGCTGTCGATAAAGGCCTGATAGCGTTCATCCGTCTGCAGCTCCTTATAATTTTTCCCTTCAAATGCCCCAAAATCAATTTCGACCCATTCCTTTACCGGTATCATATCCAGCTGCGGATACAAAAGCTCTACAGTCTGCCTGCAGCGTTTCATGGAACTGCCATATAAAATATCAACGGCCGGATACATAATCTGCTCCTTTTTTATGCGTAAAGCTGCTTTTCCCTTTTCTGACAGTTCCTCATCTGTCCTTCCCAGATATCGTCTTTCTTCATTGGCCTTTGTGGCTCCATGACGGATCAGGACAAGCTCTATTTGATTTTCTGTCCGATTCCGCATATCACTCTCACCACCTCATCTGCCTCTTTTGCAAGGCTTATCAGAATACGTCCCAGTCGATCCCGGTATTCTCTGTCAAAGGCATCTATCGGTACAATGCCGTTTCCGATTTCATCACTGAGGATGATACAGTCCGGGAAGAGTTTTAATATTTTTTCAAGCTTTTCTTCCGGATGGTTACCTTCTGCTAACTCATTTTTTACCCAGATATGAAAATGATATAGTACGATCAGAGATCCATCGTCTGTTTTTTCAATATTCCGATCCAACAGCTTTTTTTCAACTGACATATCCACAACATTCTCTTTATCAATGGAAAAATGCTGCATCACATAACCAAGCTTTCCCTGCGCATATCCGCCAATTACCAATTTCATCTCTGTAATCTCCGTTTTACAATTTATAAATAGTTTTTATCTGAAACCAATCTGCACAACCGCCGTTACGATCACCATACAGATCTCACATAAAAGCACAAAGTAACCGGCTGTATCTCCGGTGATACCGCCAAGCTCTTTTTTCGTCCTTCTGTAATAGTAAGCCATCGCTAACAATGCACCGGCTGTCACACACATTCCGGCATAAAAAGACTGCCAGAGCATAAATGCCACACACAGGATTCCCTGCATGATCAGAAAAAACAGGGTGCGCTTCTTAGCAGCGCTCTGTGCAAACATCTGTAAGCTTCCATCCTTTTTTGCTCCCGGAAAGGTCAACACGGCAATTCCGGAAAGGCAGCGCGACAGAAAAAATCCGGCACAGACAAGCAGTAACAGATCCGTATCCGTAATTTCAGAAAACGCCCCAAGATACAACAGGCCGTAACCTGCAAGCATAATAACAGCAAAGGCCCCGATATGCGAATCCTTTAAGATCTCCAGTTTTTTCTCCCGCGGGCGGTAGGAATGAAATGCATCCATGGTATCCATAAATCCATCCACATGAAATCCGCCTGTAATAAACAACGGAATTGCCGCTCCCACTAACACATAGCCCGTGGCTCCGATTCCAAAATGATCACAAACTGCCTTCCATGCAAACAAACAGGCCCCGATCAGCGCACCGATCCATGGAAAAAAACAGAGCATATACTTCATATCCTCTTCCTTCCATTCAAACTGTACAACCGGAATATTGGAATATATGGAAAAGGCGATTACGCATGCTTTTATCAGATGTATCATATTTTCATTCCTCCCGCTTAACCGGTTCTTTAACCATGACCGGTATCCCAACCACCACTTCCGTCACTACATCAGCCACTGCCGCAAGCTTTTGGTTGACAATTCCCATAGTCTTAATATATTCCATCGTCATTTCATCATAGGAAAGTCCATCTTCAAATACATTGTTGCTGACAATCACAAGCTGCTGCAGCTCATGATGCAGCTTCATGATATCATCCACGATTTTACCGGCAACAACTTCTGCACTATAGTCCTTGCTTTTTTTTAAACCTGTTTCAATAATATCACAATCATCTGCATGCATGTCCTCAGCATATACGTCTTTGGCAAACATCTCATTTGCCACCAGGTTGGACACACACTCAAGCATCGCACTTTTTTTACCTGCATCCATCTGTGCCAGTGCTTTGAACACATGAACAGGCTGTTCGATCGTATAAAACTTTTTGCCTTCCCGCTGCTTTCTGTGCTTTTTTACACGTCTTACGCTCTCTTCATCACAGACCTGCATCGTCGCGATATAATATTTTTTTCCTGCATCCGGAAGAGAAAAAAGAAGTTCTTCCGCATACGCGGATTTGCCGCTCCCGCTTCCGCCGATTATCAGATACATCATAGCTGTTGAAACCTTTCATACTCTTCAATATGGATATCGGAAAAAGTCGTCCTGTCCTGATAAACACACAAGGCCATATCAAGCAGGGAAAACATCATAACCGCCCCGGTTCCTTCTCCCAGTGCCATATCCGCTTCGATCACCGGATCAACGCAAAGCTCCTTTGCAAGATACTGCACCGCAGGCTCCTTTCCCTTGTGGGAAGGAATGAGATATTCCTTTACTCCCGGCACCAGTCTTTCGGCAAACAGGGCTCCAACCATACTGATAATACCATCCAGGACAATAGGGACATGATACAGGGCTCCCCCGATACAGATACCCGCAATCCCACACAGATCCAGTCCTCCGACTGTCTGCAAAATCTCAAATGCATCTGCATGATACAGATCATACTTTTCCAATGCTTCTTTTATAATTTCTATTTTGTGCTGCAAGGCTTCATCGCTAAGCCCGGCACCCCGACCGGTTACCTTTGATACCTCACAATGAAGTAACGCTGCCGCACAGGCACTGCTCGTTGTGGTGTTTCCAATTCCCATTTCACCGGTTGCTAAAAGTGAATATCCCTTTTCTTTGCATTCCTTCACCATTTCCATACCGACCAGGACAGCCTGTAAGACCTCATCACGGCTCATGGCAGGTTCGTTTTTAAAATTTTTGGTTCCAAATGCAACCTTTTTATTCAATACACCGTCAACCTGTTCTGTGGTATTCATCCCGATATCAACCGGTATCGTTTCTGCCCCGATATGCTTTGCCATACGGCATACGCTGGAAGTCTTGGCTGCCATATTTTTAGCAACGGCTAACGTGACCTCCTGCCCGGACTGGCTGATTCCTTCTGCCACAATTCCATTATCGGCACACATGATAATGACCGCTTTTTTGGAAATGTCGATCTGTTCACTGCCCTGAATGGCACCGAGCCTTGCGATCAGGTCTTCAAAACGTCCCAGTCCGTCAATCGGCTTTGCAATCCCATCCAGATTTTTACGAATAGCTTTGTATATATCCGTATCCGGCTTTTTTATATCAAAAGCTTTTAATATTCCATTTTCCATATAGCAGCTTTTATCCTGACTACAACCTGCTTTCTCTGAGCATTTCATAGATTTCCTCCATATCCAGATATGATCTTAAGGTATCTGCAAGCTTATCGTATTGTTTTTCTTTCAGGCTCCGGTAATCTTCCATCGTACCATCCAGACTGACACCCTTTATCATAGCTAACTGCCTGATGATTGCAGAGGCGATTTCACCCTTGTCAAAAATCCCATGTATATAGGTTCCATAGATATTGTGAGCATCCTCTGACACCACAACCGGCGCTGTGATATCCTGTTTTGTCCGTGTATGATAAGACCGTCCCATATGAATTTCATATCCTTCATAGGAAAGGCCGCAAAGTCCCGAGAAGGTTCCGTCTACATCCTGCAGCTTTCCCTTTACCTGACTGCGGATCTTCTGTTTATTCAGGACTGTTGAAATCTTTAAAAGCTCCATTCCGCGTATAAAACCGCCTTCTTCCACCGAAGCGGGATCATCTATGGAATCCCCAAGCATCTGGTAGCCTCCGCAAATTCCCCATACCGGTGTCGAAGCAGCCTTTCTTTTGATCATGGCTTCCAGACCGTTTTGTCTCATCCACAAAAGATCTGCCATCGTATTTTTACTGCCCGGCAAAATGATCAAATCCGGATCGTGAAGCTTATCCGGCGAGGTCACGTAACGAACCGATACCTCCTCCATCTGTTCAAAAACATTGAAATCGGTAAAATTGGAAATACGCGGATAATGTATGACAGCGATATCAATAAGACCTTCCTTCTGATTGGAAAAGCGGTCCGACAGACTGTCCTCATCCTCTAACGAAAGCTCCATATACGGCACGACACCGACTACAGGAACGTTTCCCTTATTTTCCAGCATTTCAATGCCGGGATCAAGAATGGTCTCATCACCACGGAATTTGTTGATGATCAGTCCCTTTACCCTTTCCTTTTCTTCCGGCTCTAAGAGCATCAGTGTACCAAGAAGCTGGGCAAAAACGCCGCCCCTGTCAATATCTCCGACTAAAAGCACCGGTGCATCCACGATCTGTGCCATTCCCATATTGACAATGTCCTGTTTTTTTAAATTGATCTCAGCCGGACTTCCGGCTCCCTCGATGACAATGATATCCGCATATTGCTCCAATTCCCGGAATGCCTTTTCAATCTCCGGGATCAGTTCCTTTTTGTATGCAAAATATTCCCGTGCTCCCATATTTTTGTATACTTCTCCCTGTACAATGACCTGGGAGCCGGTATGACTGGTGGGTTTTAATAAAATGGGATTCATACATACCATCGGACGTATACCGGCCGCTTCTGCCTGCATTACCTGTGCTCTTCCCATTTCCAGTCCTTCTTTTGTGATATAGGAATTTAATGCCATATTCTGTGATTTGAAGGGCGCCACCCGGTAACCGTCCTGCTTCATGATTCTGCAAAGACCTGCCACCAGCAGGCTTTTTCCTGCTCCGGACATCGTTCCCTGTATCATAATAACCTTTGCCATCTCTTATCCTGCTTCCAATTTCTTTTGTTGTTTTGCATATACATAAAGCTCTCTGTTAGCCGTATCCAGGCTGCCAAAATGATCTCTGCAGCATATAACGGTGGAAACCTCATCTATTTTCTGTTTTGCCTGCACGATCAGAGCTTCATCCACCGGTTCAAAGGCCTTTGTAAAAAGTACTTCTTTAGAAAGTGCCTGTGCCACCGGAAAATCCAGATCGTTATCAGAAAGGATTCCTGTGATAAATGCTTTTCCTTCCCGCTGCAATCTGCGATAGCAGGCTCTTGCGCTGCCACCACCGCCAAGGACAAATACATCTGCATCCTGCCTTACGGCCTGAAGCTCCATACTGCCGTTTTCTTCATCATAGCTTCCGGCTTCAATGGAAAAAAGCTTTTTGATATAGCCCTTCTGAAACACTTCCTCCGGTGTCCCGATCCGGTCAACATGCGCTCCGTCAATACACAGAATCCGGTCAGATATCCGTTCTGCAAGCTCCAGCTCATGTAAAGACATAATGACGGTCAGCCCTCTCTTTGTCCGAAGCTCCTGCAGGATGGACAGAAATTCCAGTTTATAACGCACATCGAGAAAGGATGTCGGCTCATCTAAGATAATGATTTCCGGCTGCTGGCAGATAGCCCTTGCTAACATCACCCGCTGTCTCTGTCCGTCACTGATCTTTGAAAAATCCTGATCACGGATCTCTACAAGATGCACCGCCTCCATTGCATCCCATACCACTTCTTTATCCTTTTGGGACAAGATACCGAAATACCCGGTATAAGGATAGCGTCCGCTTGCAACCACATCCTCACAGGTCATATATTCGCTTTTGATCTTTTCCGTAAAAACAACGGCCATTTTCTGTGACAGCGCTCCGTCAGAGATTTCAGTCATGTTCTTTCCATCCAGAAAAACACTTCCCCCGACAAGCTCTAACTGTCTGGCAATACTCTTTAACACCGTTGATTTTCCGGCTCCGTTGGGACCGATCAGGGTCAGTATCTCACCTTTGGAAAGCTCAAGCGTAATATCATTTAATATGGCTTTTTTCTGATAACCGACACTCATCCTGTCAGTCTGAACATAGAAGCTCATATCTAACCCCTTTCCTTTCTGCGCTGTATCATGATCCACAAAACAACCGGCGCTCCAAAAATGGCTGTAACCGTACTGATACTGAGCTCTGTTGGTGCAAGAAGCATACGTGCAAGCAGATCACTGAACAGACAAAATACACTGCCTCCCAAAAAGCAGGCCGGAATCATGATAAGCGGTGTCTGGGTGTGAAACATTTTTTTCATCAGATGTGGTACTGCAATTCCCACAAACGATATCGGACCTGCAAAAGCAACAATACAGGCGGATAAAATACTGGATAATAAGACGATAAGCACACGTAAGACCCTTACATTGACTCCGGCATTCTGTGCATACACCTCGCCGAGCTGATAGGCAGAAAGCGGTTTGGCAAGCAGTAAAACCATCATAAAGGTAATGCTGACAACCACGAGCATGACTTTTACATGATCCCATGTCATACCGGAAAAACTTCCCTGTGACCAGTTGTGCAGATTGACGATATCCGCATCATCGGCAAAGGTTACCACCAGCTCCGTGATGGCTGAACAGATATAGCCGATCATCACACCACTGACGATCAGCATGGACATATTTTTTACTTTTTTGGAAATCAAGAGCACGAATCCCATAGATATCATGGCCCCCACAAAGGCAGCTATGATCATATCCGCATAAGAAATGGAAAATGCGCTTTTCATGAAAAATACCATGACAAGTGCTACGACCATCTTGGCTCCGGAGGAAATACCGAGCACAAACGGACCTGCGATCGGATTGTAAAAGAAGGTTTGCAAAAGGTAACCGGCAAGGGCTAAAGCCCCGCCCAATATCAGCACGGCGGCTGTACGCGGCATACGGATATCAAACAAAATGCTGGCTGTTGTCGCATCCGTTTCATGCCCGGAAAACGCATGCAGTACATCCGTAAGCGATATTGACACACTCCCGATCCCGATATTTAACAGGACAAATACCACGACACCAATGCAAAGAAAACCATATGCAATTATATATCTCTGTTTTCTGCCCTTTTGCATCCGGCATTATCCTCCTGTCCATGATCTTTCGTTATATATATCTTCTGTATTTCTTATATTTTGTATCTTTTTATCTTTTGCATCTTTCAAATCATCTTGTTGTTTCATCTTTTTCCAGCATCTGACTTTACCGGATTTTGAACAGATAGTGCATATCCTCCTCTGCCCCTCCGTTTAACATGGCATAAATATCTTCCATCATATAACCTACCGACAAGGACTGCTGATACATATCATTGGTCGTGCACCACACATTCCCTTCCTGTACGGCCTTAAAATCTTTTAAAAGGCTGCATTTTGCAAACAATTCATCCAGACTTTGCACGCCACCGTCAATCGAGCTATTGTAGATCAGATAATCCGCATCTTTGGCTCCGTTGTAAAATTCCTCAACCTGCATATTAACTGTAGAGCGCTTGGTATCTTCATCTGTCAGATCCTGAAAAATGTAGCTGCCGCCTGCCAGCTCGATCATCTTTGGTACATAATCATTGGTCCGGCGTACCTGCACCAGTCCGTTGGAGGTTATAAAGAAAAACGCAACGGTCGGTCTTTCTTCCTGATCAGCCGTATCCTTTGGCATACTCTCCAGTATCTTTACCTGCTTTTGAAAAATCTCATCTGCCACATCCTCTTTATCAAGCAGGGCTCCGAAAAATCTGACCCATTCCACTCTTCCAAGCGGATGTGATTCATAGCTCGAATACTCGATCATGACCGGTATACCAAAGTCATTGAGCTTCTCCACTACCTCCGGTGAATGGGATATCATCCGGTTTTCGATTGCCAGACTGCATCCGTCCGCTACCAGCATTTCATAATCCGGCTTGCTGTATTTTCCGGCGTATTTGATACTTCCATCTGCCATAGCCGCTCTGGCCTTGTCCAGATACCAGCCATCCTGCTTCTGTCCCGAAAAGGAAATTGCCGAAAGACCGTCCAGCTCACAAAAGGCATCCATGATGCCGGATGCAACCAGATAGATATCCTTAATGGGTCTTTGTAAGATCACAATATCCGGATCCAGATCATCGGGAATTGCCTGATCCTTTGGTACAACCAGAAACTTTTTATCATCCATTTTAGTCGTCAGCATGATATATCCGTCTTTATAATAATCCACCTGAAAATTCTCGGCATATAAAAGCTCCATGCTGCTTTCATACTGCAGACCGGCATGCTCCGGTTTTGCAGAATCTTTTTCTGCTCCCTCATTGTCTCCTGTATTTTCCTTCTGTTCTGTATCCTGTGCCAGGACAACGGCTGCCTGTGAATTTTCCGTGGAATCGGAAGAAGGACTGCCGCAGCCAGTAAGCCCAGACAGTCCTATTATCAACAGACATATGATCTTCATACATTTTTTTCTGATGTCCATTATAACTTTCCTTTATGCACCGTATTAATGGTTTCCTATTGTGCCTCTTTCATGGTGTCTGCATGAAAGGTAAGTGTATATTCGATTTCATGTGGTTTACTCATTGCTACGGTATCCCCGATCACATCCATCGGCTCATCCAGTTTGGAAACCGGAATTTCAAAAACAGAATTGCCATCTGTATTGACCGGCAGATACTTTTCGCCGTCTACCAGCATGTAATCATAATTGGGACTGCTCCACTCTACGGTTGCAATCATCTCACCATTTGTTACCGTAAGTGTCGCCGGCGAAGAAATATAAGCCTTCCCGCTGCCTCCGGCAAAGTCAAGCTCGATGGTATAGGTACCGTCTTCTACAGCTGCAGGCTCTGCATTCTGTGAGTCATCTGTAGCGGAAGCTTCGGAATCTGCCGGCTGGGGATTGGAAACCTGAACCTTGTGATCGTACCATTTTCCCTTTGTTCCGATCAAAGCAACATCAAATTCCTCATCCAATGCCGGAACCGGTACATCAAATCCATATACCTCTTCCGTTGTTCCATCGGCATAGTCCACGGTATCAACGGTGGGCTCGATCAGCTCTGCACCATCCTTTTGTGCATCTATGGCAAGACCATAATACAGATTTACGATCTTCTTGGATCCAAGAGAAATGTGGATCGTCATTTTTCCGTCTTTGACAGTCAGTGTGCCTTTTCCGTCGCAGGCTTCATTGACATGGAACATGGAGCTGTCGGTATCAAAATCCGCTGTATAAATGCCATCCTCCAGCGGACATTCCGCATTGTCTTCGGATACGACGGTCTCCTCTGCCTTGGTACCGGCTTCTGATACAGCAGTCTCTTCAACGCCTGCAGGTGCTTCCACATCAGCCTGTTTCGTCTGATTGGAGCATCCAAAAAGCATTGCGCATAATAATAAGCTACCACTAAGAATTGCAACTCTTTTTTTCATCTTTTCTCCTCATACATCCGGCATCCCTGAAAAAGAATACCGGATGTTCTTAATATCTGAATATATTTTGTCTCAGAGCGATTACTCCATAACAGCTTTTGTATGAGCTACATACAACTGCTGAACAGCATCAATTTCACCAAGACCTTTGATCTGTGTATCAACACTGTCAAATGCACCGGATGCTTCAAACATGCTCAGCCATGAATCGTCATCAGAGCCTGCCATATCATTGTTGGCATGATCTCCGGCAACAACCATCAGCGGACGAAGTACAACATGTTTGTAACCTGCTTCTTTTACAGCTTCGATAACTGCTTCACAGGATGTCTCTTCGGGTTCACCTTCTACCGTACCGATAAATACATTGTTGTATGAAAGCTCCTTCATCTGTGTCTGCATCTGGCTGTAAGTAACCTTTGCAGCATGTGATGTACCATGACCCATAAATACAAATGCCACACCTGCTTCATCGGCAGCTTCAATGCTGTCATAACCCGCATCCTTTACAGCTTCCGCTGTCAGGGCTTCTGCTACTGCTTTTTTGTCGGCATTGATCACTGTGGCATCATCTCCGACCTCACCAAGTAAAGGCTCAGCTACTTTTACAGATTCGAATTTGTCTTCGTATGCGGTTACTGTATCCATCAGCTCGTCATATTCAGCACCATGCATCAGATGTGTAGGCTGTACGATCAGATTTTTAACACCGTTTTCTACCGCACGGTCAAGTGCCTGCTCTACGTTGTCAATGCACTCTCCATCTCTTGCCTGTACATGGTTGATAATGATCTGTGCCGTAAATGCTCTTCTGACAGACCAGTCGAGATAAGCTTCTGCGATGGCATCTTCAATGCCTTTGATATCTGCTACACGGCTGTCATTGAAGGAAGTTCCGAAGCTGACAACTAAAATTTCATTGTCACCGATCTCATCCTGGTTGCGTGCATCATCTTTGGAAGCATCACCGGTATCTCTGCCAAAATAATCGGGATCTGCATTTTCGCCTTCTACCAGTTCCTTCTGTGCGTCTGTTAAAGCATCCCATGCTGCTTTTGCTTCTTCACACTGCTTGTCTGTCTCATCTGTTCTTTCCTGAACATAAATTGCATCGATAAGTGCTGCTACGTTATCAGCTGCTGCCTGATCAGCATCCTCAGAGTTTTCAGATTCTGTTTCTTCCTCTGCTGCATCCTCTGTTGCTTCTTCTGCTACAGTTTCTTCAGCTGCAGTATCTGTTGCAGCTTCCTCTTTGCTTCCACAGGCTGTTAATGAAACAGCACTCATCATGGAAATCATCAATAATATTACCGCTCTCTTTTTCATTGCTCCTCCTTCGGCAGTTTTTCTGCCATTGTAATTTGTCATGATATTGAATAAGACAAAAACGATTTCAAACATGAACAAAAAAACCCTTTGCCTATACAGGAAAAGAGTTTGTACACAAAAAAGAAAGCAATAAAAAATGCATCCTCATACGTACAACCAATTTTACTCGTGGTCTGAAACAACTGTTTCTGTACAGCATTCAGGCAGGTCTCCCGGCTTAAAGATCTTCGCATCGGCCATCTTCCCAGTTTCCCAGTGATATATATGCCTAAGCTCCCTAATTACGGTGACGAGTTCGTACAGGATTTGCACCTGTTTCCCTTTTCACCAGAGCCAATTAATAATTGCTCTGACACCTGACTACTCTGTATTCAATTCGACTTACTATATCATATTTCTGTTTTTTATTCAACTTATAAAACAAAATCACGATACAGCAAAAACCCCGATATAAAATCGGGGTTTTCACTGAATTCTTATGAGGGGGGGAGATAGTGATTTGTGTCTCAACTATCTTGATACCTACTATACAAGTAAAATGTGTCCATTTTGTGATTAAACTATGAAAAAAAATGAAACTTTCTTAATGATTTCTTTCATTTATCTAACAAATTCCGAAATGTTACCTTATCCGTGGGGTTTTGTTTTTCTCTGCCCCTGTTTGTGGCTCTGATTCCATTTCATCAAACGGTCACAACAACAACATCCTCAATAATCTGATCCATCTTATCCTGAGGGATCATACCGCTCTCGAGGGTTGTCGCATTTGCTGCCGATACACCCGCAGCAAATTTCATGATATCTTCATCCTCCAGTCCCTGGATCATGCCTAAGATCATGGCTGCAACCACACAGTCTCCACAGCCGACGGTATTGACCTTTTTGATATGCGGCGGAACCGCTTTGATCACTTTTGTCTTGGTGATCTGCAAAAGTCCCTTATCTCCCATGGATACAACGACCTTGCTTATACCGTTTTTTACATATTCATAGGCTGCCTGAATGATCTCAGCTTCTGTTGTCAGCTTTTTACCAACTGCATATTCCAATTCCCGGCGATTTGGCTTGATACAATAGGGAACAGCCTCAATACCGCGCTTTAACGGCTCACCGCTTGCATCCAAAAAGGCTTTGGATCCGCTTTCATTGCAGATTTTGATAAGCTTTGCATAAAAATCCTCCGGCAGGCCCTCTGTCAGACTGCCCGAAAGCACAACATATTCACTGATCTTGACAAGCTCACGGAAACGATCCATAAAGTCTTCTCTTTCAAAGGACAAAATCTTTGGTCCCGGCTCTAAAATCTCCGTTACGTATCCGTCATCTCCGATAATATTCATATTGGAACGGGTCAGACCGCGGATTGTGGTAAAGGAAGTATTGACCCCCATATCCCGCAGCTGCTCTTCTATAAATTCTCCTGTATATCCACCGATAAAGCCGGTTGCCGTCACATGGGCATCAAACTGTCTCAAAACCTTTGTCACGTTGACAGCCTTGCCACCCGGAATGCTGACTAAATCCCGCATTCGATTAACCTGTCCGATCATGACATTGGATGTATTGTATGTCTTATCGATTGCCGGATTGCAGCTTACTGTTAATATCATATGTAACCCTCTCTTCTTTATGATTTATCTGTCTGTATCATTTATTTTTATCAAGCACTTTATGAAAGCACAGTACGATCTTCTTTAAGTTTACATAAATCAAACACCTTTGTCCAGTGGTAAAAATGGTTTTTCACTTATTTTCAATACCACTCCAGATATCGTATCCGCATCTGCAAAGAACGCACACCCTGATACTCATTCCATTCCGGCGAATAGGCAATCCGCGCTTTTTTTTCAACGCTTTCCTGATATTCGCGCATAACCGCATCCCCATCACCAAAATAGATGCCGGTCGCCACGCTGCCATCCTCATTTCTGATCTGCATACGCACAACATTTCTATTGGCTCCCAGGACACGCAGGCGGCTTATATAAACCCTTTCTGCAAAAACCGGCCTCTCATTTCCGTTTCCATACGGCTCTAAAAGCATTAGCTGGTCCATAAATGCATCCGTGACCCAGCCGATATGCAGATGCATATCTAATATAAGCTTTTCTTCCAGATCTGCCTCTGTCAAAGTGCAGACCTCATTGATACGGCTCCGGAATTCATCCACCCGGTCCGATGCAATGGAAAGTCCCGCTGCGAGCTTATGTCCACCATATTTTAAAAAGATATCCTTGATCTTGGTCATTTCGTCATACATATGATAGGCTTCAATACTGCGTCCGGATCCCTTGACACAGCCCTCGCCATCCGTCAAGACGAAGGTCGGACGGTAATATTTATTGCAAAGTCTTCCTGCTATGATCCCGGCAAGGGATTCATGGACACCCGGCAGATACACGACAAGCACACGGTTTTTCATAAGATCCATGTCCTCTACCTGTGCATAGGCTGCTTCTTCTCCGATACCGGTCAGATCCTGTCTCTCCTGATTCAGAGCTTTCAGCTCCGCAGCCAGCCTTTCGGCCTCATCTTTACTCTTTGCGTTTAAAAGATCGATGACCCGGTAAGCATCATCCAGACGCCCGGAAGCATTAAAGCAGGGACCAAGCACAAAGCCGATATGATAAGGCGATATCTTCTTTCCTTCCAGCTCACAAGCTGAAATCAGTGCAGAAAGTCCCAGATTGCAGCAGTTTTTAATCTTATCCAGTCCATATTTTACAATAATATGGTTTTCATCAATGAGATCCATCACATCCCCGACGGTTGCAAAGGCTGCAAAGGCAAAGCATTCCTCCAGCATGGCCTGTGTATCAGTCGCCACATTTTTGCCTGTCGCATTGGCGTCTGACATGTGTTTTTTTGTCCCGGCAGCTTCTTTACACAGTGACTCGATCACCTTGTATGCCACAACACCCCCGCAGATACCGTCAAATGGATAGGTACAGTCTGCCTGCTTGGGATCTACGATCGCATCTGCCGGCGGCAGAATATAATGTCTATTTCCATCCACCTCTTCATAAGGGACCTCATGATGATCGGTTATGATCACATCCAGACCGCTCTCCTTGGCATGCCGGATCGGATCATATGCCGCAATTCCGTTATCACAGGTGATAATAAGCTCTACTCCATCCGCGATCGCTTCTTCGATCAGATGATCATTCAGTCCGTATCCGTCCCGCACCCTGTGTGGGATACGGACGTCAATATCGCATTTTCCCTGTGCCGCATGATTTAATCCGGTCTGCAGAATATAAGCGGAACAGATCCCATCAATATCATAGTCTCCGATAATCCGTATTTTTTGGCCTTTCTCAATTCCGCTTTTTAGCATCGCTACAGCTTTATCCATATCCTTTAAAAGCATCGGACTGTGCAGATCATCCATCGTACCATGCAAAAACATTTCAATCTTTCCGGGACTGTCTATCCCTCTGTTGACCATTATTTTCGCAATTAACTGACTGATCCCGTACTGCTTTGCCATTCCTTCAAAATCCGCCCGCCCGGGATTTAACATCCATTTCATATGTATCCTCTTTCTTTTCATGAAAAAGGACATTATCCCATCTTAGAAATAATGCCCTTGCTATCTTTTACACACAAATTTAACTATACGATCAGATATGCAAAATATCCTGCATAGCATAAAAGCATCAGGATTCCGGCAGGACGTGCCAGTCTCTTTTTGGGTGCCACGCACAGCCATAATAAAATGCCTGCTCCGACCGCCACAACACTGTCTATCAAAAAATTTTTCTGAAATGCAACCGGTGTCACAAGTGCTGTGGTGCCACATACAAACAGGATATTAAAAATATTGCTTCCGACAATATTTCCGATCGCGATATCCGCCTTTTTCTTTAACGCGGCAGTGATACTGGTCACAAGCTCCGGAAGAGAGGTACCAAAGGCGACAATCGTAAGACCGATAAAACGCTCTGACATTCCAAAATAAGAAGCAATGGCACTCGCTGAATCAACGACCACATCTGCACCCCATACAACCAATACGGCCCCTACGATACCTAAAAGGATCAGGACAATAACGGGTCTGCTCTTTTCCTCATGTATTTCTTCCTTGTTTTTTCTTGCCATAACAAGCAGGTATAAAAGATATACGATAAACAGCGCCCAGAAAATAACACCTTCAACAAAATCAATCTTCTCACCGGACATTCCGAACAAACCAAATATCACGGAAACCACCAGCATAAAGGGAATTTCATAACGGATTGTGGATTTCTGTACGGCAAGTGTCGAAATAACCGCTGTTATACCCAGTATGACCAGAATATTCATGATATTGCTGCCAACAACATTTCCGACTGTGATATCCGCATTGCCTTTCACGGCTGATGTAATACTGACTGCTGCCTCCGGAGCACTCGTTCCCATTGCTACGATCGTAAGTCCGATCACAAGCTGTGGAATCCCGAATTTTTCCGCTATTCCGGCCACACCCTCAACAAACCAGTCGGCACCCTTTACAAGCATGACAAAACCGACAACCAAAAATAAAACCTGTATTAGTAAACTCATTTTGTTTCCTCTTTTTCTAATATATCTTCTATTCTTTTTTATTATACTGTTTTTTATACATTTTCCAAGATATAAAAATACGGACACCTCAACATCATACTATCCCATTCTGTATATAAAGGCAGTAAGAGCCGGAAGTGCAAAACCTACGTAATAAGTACTTTACAACTTCCGGCTCTTATTTGCAATCATGATATCAAAAAAACATGACTGTTATGATTATTTATTTCTGCTTTTTGCCCAAGTGCTTTCTCATGACAAACCAGAGTGCACCGGTAATACATACAGATGAATATGCACCACAGACAATACCTACCATCAGAGGCAGTGCAAACTCACGGATACTGGTCACGCCGAGGATATACAAAACGGCTACCATAACAAAGGTCGTGAAGGAAGTGTTGATACTTCTTGACAAAGTCTGTGTGATACTGATATTGACAATATCCTGAAGCTCTGTCTTTTTGGGCATTTCCTTTAAGTTTTCACGAATACGGTCAAAGATAACGATGGTCGCGTTGATAGAGTATCCGACAATAGTCAGCATACATGCAATAAAGGTGTTGCCGACGCTTGTTTTGCTGACTGCATAGAATGCAAGCACAACCAATACGTCGTGGATCAGGGCTGCAACAGCACTGGTCGCAAAACGGATATCCTTGAAACGGAACCAGATATATAACAGCATACATAAGGTTGCGATCACAACGGCTACAACGGCATCCGATTTCATCTCGGAACTGATCGTAGCGCTGATCGTCTCAGACTGTACATCATCACTGGATACATTGAAGTTGTCGGCAAGCATGGTCTCTACTGCTTCACGCTCTTCAACGGAAAGACTTCTGGTCTTGATAATAACCTCTGTGGAACCGCTTACCTTTTGTGTCTGGACAGCTCCGTCTCCGGTAATCTGTTCAAACAACGGAACAACCTCTGAATCAAGCTCTTCAATGCTCATATCATCATGGAAGGTAACGGTTGTGGAAGTACCGCCTACAAATTCCATAGAGTAATTTAATACATTGCCGGTGGTTGACTTGTTGATACCAAGTATCACAAATCCGGCGATGATAACTGCTCCGGAAATAGCAAAGAACAGATTTCTCTTGCTTAAGAAATTGATCGCCTTGTGCTCTTTTCCGATACCGTACCATTTTTCATCCTGTAAACCGATCGTGTATAAAAGATATAATAAAGCTCTTGTCACTACCATGGCTGTAAACATGGAAAGGATAATACCGATCATCAATGTCTGTGCAAAGCCTTTGACTGTACCGGATCCCTTTAATACCAGCACGATCGCAGCGATCAGGGTCGTGATGTTACCATCGAGAATTGCTGATGTTGCTTTATCAAAACCGATCTTGATGGATGACCGTACGGTCTTTCCGGTTGCCAGCTCTTCACGGATACGTGCAAAGATGATAACGTTGGCATCTACAGCCATACCGATGGCTAAGATAACACCGGCAACACCGGGAAGAGTCAGGGTGATATTAAAGCCGTTTAATACAAGCAATGTCATGATAACATAGATGATCAGGGCAATCGCTGATGTAAAGCCGGGCACAAAATATACGACCGTCATAAAGATGCAGACAATGGCAAGACCGATCACTCCGGCCTTTAAGCTTGTCTTGATCGCATCATTACCAAGCTGTGCACCCACGACATTAGATCTCATTTCTTTTAATTCCAGACTAAGTCCACCGATACGGATGGTGGATGCAAGTGTCTTGGCTTCGTCAATGCTTTCCATACCGGTGATCTGAGCTTGTCCTCCGGTAATAACGGAAACAACGTTGGGTACGGAAACCAGTTCGCCATCATAATAGATACCGATGGATTCACCCTTGTTGTAAGCACGCTCTGTTGCCTTTGCAAAAGCGTCGGTTCCTTCTTTGGTAAAGGTCAGTTCAACCACATACTGTGACTGCTTTAATGCATCATTACTCTGTGTTGCACCTGCATCTGCGCTTGCAACCATAGTTCCGTCCAAAGGAATGGATCCCTCTGACATCAGCTCATCAATGGATTTGGTCAGGGAATAGATATATTTGCCTTTTTCCTCGTCATAACCGGATAAGGTGTAGTTGGCCTCTCCATTTTCATTGGTCTGATAGATAAAATACAGACTTCCGGGCTGTCCAAGCTCCTGCAAAATCGCATTGGCATCGGATACTCCCGGGATTTCAATATTGATACGATTGTCACCCTCCTGGTAAACCTGAGCCTCTGTAGAATAATTTTCCACACGTTTCTGAAGCTTGTAAATAGTATCAGACATATCTTCTGAGGAAGGCGTCTCATCTCCCACTACCTGATATGTAATACTGACACCGCCGGCAAGGTCAAGACCCTGTTTGATGTTGCTCATGGAACCGGTCTTAGTCGGTCCGATACCGAAAAAGGCTACATAGCCCATTCCGACTGCCGCAATCAGAAACAGTACCAGCCATATGACCGCTGTTTTCTTTTTCATACTTCGTTCTCCTCTCCCGCAGCCATGGCTGCTTTGATCATTATTGCGCATTCTATACGCTTTCTCTGCAGCTCGCACCCAATATCATACGCATCATAAATGCTGTTTCCGAAATTGTATGCATTGGCAGCACAGCCACCGCTACAGTAGAATTTGGCAAAACAGTTTTTGCACTTTTCTTTGGCATAGACATTGCAGTCCTTGAATTCCTGCATAATGTCCGGTCTGACAATACCGTCATCGACATTGCCCATCAAAAACTCTTCCATACCAACAAACTGATGGCAGGGATAAAAATCTCCCCACGGCGTAACTGCCAGATATTCCGTACCGGAACCACAGCCGGACAGTCTCTTGTATACACAGGGACCGCCTTCCATATCGATCATAAAATGGAAAAAATTGAAATCCTTTCCATTTTTCTTTCTCTCTATGATCATCCTGGCAAGCTTGTCATATTCTTCTTTGATAACCGGGATATCTTCCTCGGTGATCGCATAATCTTCTTTTTCGTCGGCTACCACAGGCTCAACGGAAATCTGCTTGAAGCCCAGATCTGCAAGATGCATGACATCCTTGGAAAAATCCAGATTGTTGTGGGTAAAAGTACCTCTTACATAATAATTCATCTGGTTGCGGCTCTCTGCCACCTTAATATATTTGGGAACCACCTCATCATAGCTTCCCTGTCCGCCGCGGTGCGGTCTCATCAGATCATGGATCTCTTTTCTGCCATCGATACTGAGGACAATATTGCCCATTTCCTGATTGACAAAATCAAGGATCTCATCATTGAGTAACACACCGTTGGTCGTCAGTGTAAAACGGAATTTTTTGTGATACGGCTCCTCTAAGGAACGTCCGTATCTGACCAAATCCTTGACGACCTGCCAGTTCATCAGCGGCTCCCCGCCAAAGAAATCGACCTCCAGATTAACTCTGTTTCCGGAGTTCTGTACCAGAAAATCCAGGGCCTTTTTGCCAACCTCATAGCTCATGATCGCACGTCTGCCATGATATTCTCCCTCTTCGGCGAAACAATACTTGCAGGCCAAATTGCAATCATGTGCGATATGCAGACACAAAGCCTTGACAACCGTTTCGCGCTTTCCGAACTGCTCAATATAAGGCTCATACACATCATCCGTATATAAAAGCTCTGCACGGTACAATTCGATGATCTCATCGATTGCTTCCATCACATCTTCTGTAGGATAATGCCTGTCCTTATCTGACAGCACGTTAAAGGCAACCTCTGATATCTTTTCTTTATCAGACTTTGCCTTCACACATTCTTCAAGCTCGGGAATCAAATCATACACGACATCGTCAACGACATGTACGGCCCCACTGTTGACATCCAGCGCGATGTTAAAACCGTTGTTTTGATATACATGTACCACGTTTGTATTCTCCTAATATTTATTTTAAATTTGTCCTGATATCCTGACGAAAATTAAGCAGCGACCAAAATCGCTGCTTATGAAACATCGGATTATTTAACCTGTTCGCAACTCTGGTTGCCAACAGTACAAGATGTCTTGCAGGCTGACTGGCAAGATGTCTGACATTCGCCGCAACCGCCTTTTTTAACAGTCTTTTTCAGATCTCTTGTGCTTAATGTTTTGATATGCTTCATGAACATAGCCTCCTTATTCACTTAAACAGTTATAAACCGATAACTGTACTTCTTGGGTCATTATAGCATAGTTTTTCATGTATTGAAAGTTTTTTTTCAGCTTAACATTCCACCTAGCATTCCTCCGCCGGCACATAAAATCCAGGTTGTGACTACCCCGCTTCCGATCACGGCATCCGATACTCCTCCGATCAGGGAAACCAGAACCAGGATCAGGAAATATACGCTTCCCAGAACCAGCCCCCACAAAAATTTCTTTACCTTATAATATTTACCTGCGATAAATCCGGCAGCAAATGTCACGCTGATGTAGATCACAATGACCGCAATATTGACAATGCTCTCGGAAATCCGGAATTTATACAGTATAAAAGCAAGAAGAAGTAAAAGGCATGCCGTGAGTACATACGACAATACCAATATCAGAAGTGCCGACAAAAATTTTTTATCCTGCGTATCACGTTTCAACATCCACTTTCTCAAAACAATCTCCTTTGGGGGCTTTTTACCATTTGATTACCATTTGATTACCGTTTGTTTATATAATCTTTACTTGACAAAACAATGGCAGATATAGTATCGTTCCTTATACATAAATACTATGATTCGAAATATGATTTATGTATAAAAATATTGATCAAACAAAGAAAAGAGGTTATTTTTCACTTGGACACATCAGACGCGATACAACTTATCATTCTTGTCGTTTTATTATTTCTTTCTGCCTTTTTCTCATCTGCAGAAACCGCTCTCACCAGTGTCAACCGCATAAAGATGAAAACACTTGCTGACGATGGCAATAAAAGAGCTCAGACTGTTTTGGATATTCTCGAAAATATGGGAAAAATGCTGAGCACGATTTTAATAGGTAATAATGTCGTCAACATCACGACCACAACGCTTGCGACCGCTCTAACCATCCGTGTCTTCGGCAATGCCTATATTGGTATTTTTACCGCCATACTGACTGTTTTATTACTGCTCTTTGGTGAGATCGTTCCCAAGACCGCAGCCAGCATCAGTTATGAAAAAATGGCTTTATTTTATGCCCCCGTCATCCGCATTCTGATGACTATACTGACACCTGTCATTTTTGTTGTCGACAAGCTTTCCGTTGTCATCTTAAAAATCATCGGCATCGACAGTGATGCGGCAAAGAGTGTGATGACAGAAAGTGAATTAAAGACCTATGTGGAGGTCAGCCACGAGGACGGTGCCATTGAAACCGAAGAACGTGAAATGATATTCAACGTATTCGATCTGGGTGATTCGCTGGCAAAAGATATCATGATCCCCAGAATCGAAATGACCATGATTGATGTCAATGCTTCCTATAGCAAGCTTGCCGCTCTGTTCAAAAACACCCTGTTTTCCAGAATTCCGGTCTATGAGGGTGACAAAGACAACATCATCGGAAGTATCAATTTAAAAGACTTTTTTCTGGTAAATAAGAAAACCGATTTCAACATCCGTGACATCATGCGCGATATTTACTATACATACGAGACCAAAAAGACGGATGATCTGCTGGTGGAAATGCGTGAAAGCGCCAACAACATTGCCATCGTTTTAGATGAATACGGCTCCGCCGTCGGTCTGATCACGCTCGAAGACCTGTTGGAGGAAATCGTCGGTGAGATCCGTGATGAGTATGATACCGAAGAAGAAGAACTGATCAGGGAAATCGGTCCCAATACCTATGATATTGCAGGCTCCATGAAGCTTGATGATATCAATGATGCACTGGGCACGGAATTTGCTTCCGAAGATTATGACTCCATCGGCGGCATCATGATCGAATGCCTTGATCATATTCCAAAGAAAAATGAAATTGCCGTATTGGAAGACGGCACACAGATTCAGGCTTCCAGCATCAATAAAAACCGGATCCTGCGGGTTGTTGTGACCTTGCCGACACCTTCCGATACCGATACCGCCAGCACCTCTTCTGCTCCTGCTCCCACAGAGGATACCGATAAACAAAAAGAAGATGAGACGGCTGCTGATGCATCAGCTTCCGTTTCCGGGCAGACTGAATAAACCTGCTTGTTTTGAAACTGATCTTTTCATCCGGCAAATAATGAGAATCGGATCAGTAACAATCATACATCATCCTGAAATATGACTTTTGTAATTTCATCACAAAAGCAATCATGAAATGATGCCACAGACACAAAACAATCATCATACGGCTGAAATTCTTTGATAAAGATTTCAGCCGTTTCTTTATCCTTGTCTACAAGACCGGCAATTCCCATTCCGGTAAGCTTTACCGCACATTCCTTTTTCGTCCACCATTTAGAAAAAGCAATATCCCGCTCTTTGTCCGTACACCTATCAAAATACTGTTTTTCCGGATCCGTGGCAAGCCTTGCTGCCACTCTTTCCTGATAAGTCCGTACCGCTTCTACATCCACACCGATCTCTTCCTTGTCATATGCACAGACAGCATAATCACCGGCATGTGACAGGTTGACATAAAATCCATCCAAATCCGGAAAATACAACTTTCCGCTTTTTGTATAAGCGATTCTGGCATCGGACGGGATTCGGCATGCCCTCATACATTGCCCCAACAGAAAAGATACCGCAAGGCTGCGCCGCCTGTCCGCCTCGTTTTTGCAAGCACGGGCGGACCTTCTGCGTTCCTGTGGTATCTGTTCATAAATTTCCTGTCCTGTATATTGTTGAAATAATTGTGATACTTTACATATATAGATCTTCATATACTGCTCTATTTGGTACGCAATCCCAGACGGTATACGGCATCCGATTTGTCTGCCATACGGTCATAGATCATATCAAGCCACTCACGGTTGAGATTTGTCGAATTTAATATGGTGTAACGGTCCGGTCTGGTGCTTCCGGCTCTTTGCCATGCATCCGCAAAAATATCTTTGGTAATGCCATAAACCGCAGGATCCAGATCAATGCCGTATGCACGGCATACCTCGACAAGCTGTGTCTCGTCTCTTCCCTGAAAGATACATGCGCCGACACTTCCGAGTGCCACTGCAAGGCCATGAGAGATCTTGATATCGGGATAAAACTCCTCGATCGCGTGGCAGAATAAATGCTCACTGCCGCTGCTTGGTCTGGAGGAACCGGCAATTTCCATAGCAAGACCTCCCATAACCAGAGATCTTGATAAAATACGGATAAAGGTCTTGCTGCTTAAGTCCTTGTCATCACAGTGATATACCGTATCATAGCTCATACGTGCAATCGCATAAGCAAAATCATCCAGAGGCTTTCCTTCCTTTTCAGCAGAAAGCTTCCAGTCAAATAATGCGGTATGCTTGCTGATGGTATCTCCAATACCGGACAGTGTCTGCCCTTTCGGAGCCTTCATGATCATATCTGTATCTACTAAAATAGCGGTCGGGATCGTGCTTCCGAGAGTCTTTCTGCTCTTTCCTTCCATTCCCAGTACAGAAAACGGGGAAGAAAGTGAGTCATTACTCAATGTCGTAGGCAGGCAGATGTAGGTTGTTTTGCTGACAAATGCCGCGTATTTTGCCACATCCAATACTCTGCCTCCGCCAAAGCCGATCACAACCCTGACATTGGCCATGCTGATGTATTTGGCAAGGGCAACTGCCTGCTCATAATCACCATTTACAACCTCATATACCTCTGCGCCACCAAAATCCCTTTGGATCTCGCCGACAATATCGGCATACAATTCCATCAGAAATTTTTCAGATACAATAATGGCCTTTTGCCCCTTGATCTGCGGAAGATATGCACAGACTGTCTCGTCAACATGTTCAAACACACCCTCTTCGACTACCAGACACAGGGGAAGCTGAAAATTGGAATAATGATTCATAGCTAATCCTTTCCTTTATTTTGCTCATCCTCCGGTCTGCTGCAGGATCCGATGATGATCTGATCTTACAGACCGGTATCTTATTTGTTATTCGCTGTCTGCCTCTTTTTCAGGCTCTGTAATATTCAGTGCGATCTGCAGCTCATCCAGCTGCTTCTGGTCTACAACATCCGGTGCATTGGTCAAAAGGCAGCTTGCATCCTTTACCTTAGGGAATGCGATAACCTCACGGATGCTTTCTGCTTTTACCAAAAGCATAACCAGACGGTCAAGACCATATGCCAGTCCTGCGTGCGGCGGAACACCATATTTGAATGCATTTAACAAGAAACCAAAACGCTCCCATGCACTTTCCTTGGTAAAGCCGAGCACTTCAAACATCTTTTCCTGAATATCATTTTGATGGATACGGACAGAGCCGCCACCAAGCTCAACACCATTTAATACAATATCGTAAGCCTTGGCTCTGACACGGCCGGGATCGGTGTCGATATACTGCCAGTCCTCTTCCATCGGCATAGTGAATGGATGATGCATTGCCATATAACGGTTTTCTTCATCGCTCCACTCTAATAACGGGAATTCTACAACCCATAAGAAATTGAACTGGTTTTCATCGATCAGTCCGAGAGAATGACCGAGCTCCAAACGAAGGGCTCCGAGTACATTCCATACGATTTTATTGCGGTCAGCGGCAAACAGTAACAAGTCACCTTTTTCACCGCCCATTGCTTTTACAAGGGCATCCAGTTCTTCCTCTGTCATAAATTTTGCAAAAGAAGATTTGTAGCTGCCGTCTTCCTGTACAGACAGGTATGCAAGTCCCTTTGCTCCGTTTCCTTTTGCGGAATCAACCAGTGCATCGATCTTTTTACGGGGCATTGCTGCCTGACCCTTTACATTGATACCTCTGACAGAACCACCGGCTTCCAGTGCGGATGTAAATACACCAAAGCCACAGCCCTTTACAACGTCAGATACATCTACAAGCTCCATGCCAAAACGGGTATCCGGCTTGTCGGAGCCGTAACGGTCCATAGCATCCTGCCAGGTAATACGGGGTAACGGAAGCTGTACCTTTAAGCCGATCGCTTTTTCACATACATCGGCGATCAGTCTTTCATTGACATCCATGACATCCTCTGCATCGACAAAGGACAGTTCCATATCGATCTGGGTAAATTCGGGCTGTCTGTCAGCACGAAGATCCTCATCACGGAAGCATTTTGCAATCTGGATATAACGGTCATAGCCGGAGCACATCAGAAGCTGTTTGAAAAGCTGAGGTGACTGCGGCAGTGCATAAAAGCATCCGGGATGCACACGGCTCGGTACGAGATAATCTCTGGCACCTTCCGGTGTGGATTTATTTAAGATCGGGGTCTCGATCTCAAGAAAGCCCTCTTTGCTCATAAAATCACGGACTTCCGCACAGATCTTACTTCTCAAGATCAGATTTCTCTGGATATCCGGACGGCGTAAGTCCAGATATCTGTATTTTAAACGGATTTCTTCTTTGGTCTTGCTGTTTTCTTCAACCGGAAACGGAGGTGTCTCGGATTCGGAAAGGATACGGACATCCTTTGCTACGACCTCGATATCACCGGTCGGGATATTGGCATTGACAGCGCCCTCTCTTTTGCAGACCTCACCGACAACGGCAATAACATATTCACTGCGCATTTTCTCTGCCTTGGCAAAGCCCTCGGCACCACATTTATCTTCTTCAAAAATGATCTGTAAAATTCCACTGCGGTCTCTTAAATCGACGAAAATGATACCGCCCTTATTTCTCTGTTTTGCTACCCATCCCATAACGGTAACCGTTTCGCCGATATTGGCATTGCTTACCTCGGTACAACGATGAGTACGTTTTAATCCCTGCATTGATTCTGCCATTTTTCATGCCTCCTGATGTATTTTATGAATATCTGTCAAATCATATTTTGTATAAGATGATCTCTCTTACATTTTAAGAGGATTCCTGTAAAAATCCTCAAACTCTTCATAGCCCTCTTCCATCAGCTGCTGCTTCTGGAACTTTTTGTTTTTGTTCATGCGCACAACAAGCACCTGTCTGCCATTGGCTCTTTCCTGCTGGGCTTTTGCGATAACCCTGCAAAGATCCTCTGTCGCAATTCCTTTTTCTACAAGGTAGGCAACTTTTTGCGCCTGATCGGGAATTTGGAAATTTTCATCCATCAGGATCGTAATGATACGTTCAAATCCGATGGAAAATCCACAGGCGGGTGTATCCTGTCCGGTAAAACGTCCGACCATCCTGTCGTAACGCCCGCCACCGGCTACGGAGCTTCCGAACTGCGGCATCTCGATCTCGAAGATCGTACCGGTATAATAAGACATACCGCGTACCAGCGTAGGGTCGAAAACAATCTCAAAATCAGTATCTACGGTTGATGATACGCTTTCTTTGATCTCGGATAAGCTCTTGATCACATCCGGATCCAGGCAATCAGCCAAAGTCTCTCCCAGATATGCAATACCGTCCGCAGCAGTTTCGATCCCATCAAATAAAGCCATATACTTTTCTACTTTATCTGTGGCAAACCCGTTGGCGATCAGATCCTCCTTCACGCCGTCTTTGCCGATCTTGTCCATCTTGTCAAGAATGATATATACATTGTCCAGCTCATCCTCTGCAAAGCCTGCATAAACAGCCATTGCCTTTAAGATACGTCTTTCGTTGATGCGCACCTTGAAGCCGGAAAATCCGAGCTTCCCGAGTGTCGTGGTCGTAGCCAGGATCAGCTCGATCTCAGCCAGATTGCTGGGCTCTCCCAAAATATCGATATCGCATTGTACAAACTGTCTGAAACGTCCCTTCTGCGGTCTGTCGGCACGCCACACACTTCCCATCTGCAGTGCCTTGAAGGGCTTTGGCAGAACCGCCGCATTGTTGGCATAATACCTTGCAAGCGGAAGGGTCAGATCATAACGCAGACCTCCGTCCACCAGATCAGCCTCACTCTGTGCTGTAGAAAGGTTTAATTTGTCTCCGCGCTTTAAAATCTTAAAAATAAGCTTTTCATTTTCTCCGCCCTGTTTACTGGAAAGATTCTCAATGGATTCCACGCAGGGGGTTTCAATTGGTGTAAAACCAAATTTACGATAATTTTCTTTGATCACCGACATCACATAATCACGGATCTGCATCTCTGCCGGCAGTACATCTTTCATACCGGTAACCGGTTTTTTATTTAAAGCCATAGTTTGTCCTCTTTCTGTTTTTTACCAACGATTATTTTACAACTTTTTATCAGATACCACAAGTACCGACCTGTGCAACCTTCAATAAATCTCTGCGGGAACTGATTCCCAGCTTCCCGAATATATTTTTCATGGAGCTTTTTACTGTATTTTCACTGATAAACAGCTGCGCTGCGATCTGCTTGTTGCTCAGTCCGTCCATCGCAAGGATCGCAATATCGTTTTCCCTCTCTGTCAAGGTTGGAAAAACACCTGCAAAGCCCTTCTGGCAAAGGTTTTTGTTGATGGTGGACATCGTCCTGCAGACATTGATCACTTCTTTAAAACGTTCATCCTCATCCGCAAGCTCCTGCAGGGGCTGCATCATCCATTTTCCATAGCGCGCATACAGCATTACCGGCCAGAATCCCACATGCTCTGCACACTGCCTGATATAAGTCCCGGCCTCCTTTATTTTACCAAGAGACGCTGCTGCCGATGCAAATATCAGATAAAACGCTCCTTTGGTAAATTCGGATTGATACTTGTTTAAGGATGATAAAAACAGGTCTTTATAAGAAAGCACCTGCCTGTATTTTTCACGGTGCAGCGCCATCGCAGCCCTCAACATATAAGAATACGCTTCTGTCTGCGGCATGATTTCAGACGGAGTATGTTCAAAATCCCCAATCCATTCTCCCAGATATTCCGGATAGTTGATATTGACAAAGAAAAAAGCTTCACACATATCCACAGTGTATGCAAGCGGTGAATTGTCGCTTCCTCTTTTTAGGACAACACTGATCATTTCGGCCAGATAATTTTTGATGGCTTCAAGATCTCCTCTCATATAGGAGATCTGTGCAAGAAGATAATATACACTGATCTCATAACAGGTAAGACCATGTACACGGATCAGCCTGAGCGCTTCATGGCACAATATCTCCGCCTGATCAAAATCCGCCCTGTAATATGTGATCTCCGCCCTTGCAAGCTGTAATATACCATCCAGCGAGTGAATCTTCTGCTCATGTAATACATCCAACTGCTGTGCCAGCTTGTCCAGCATCTCTTCGGGCTCACTCCCTCTGTAAAGCATATGCAGTACGGAAGGATTGCCGAAATTGCGTGGTACATAACGGTCAATGCCGGGCACTTCCTTTTCGGAATACTCAAAGGCTTTTTTGAGATAATAAAGCATCCGGTCCATATCGTTGTATGCATTCTGGGACAGGAAGAAATAATATGACTTCCACAGATAATCCTTATCCTCTTTTGCCAGCCGGATCTGGGGAACAATCTGTTCAAACAGCTTTCTGCAGCGTTCCAGACGCTCACGCTCTCCATAATTAAAAAAACGCCACATAAACAGAATGAGGCTCAGCGGATAGTCCTCAAACAGCGATTCCGGACATTGGTCAAAGCACCGGATAAACAGCTCCCGGTCCTCATTTTGTGCCCCGACGGTTTTAAAAAGCTCAATCGTTCGCAGCACACCCTCGTAGTTGCCGGCCATTTCATACCACGTCATGGCCTTACTGTAATCATGCTCCATAATATAGTATTCCGCCATACGCTCATAACGGACACATTTTTCCACCATGCTGAGCTTTTGGAACTGATTCCTTATACAATTCATAAATATCGTATGGATATGATACAGTTCCGTTTCCCGGTCATATCTGACAAAAGCGTGATTCTCCAAAAGCTCTGTCAGATATGGCAGACTGTCCTCCCCGCCATTGAAGAAATCTGCCTGCTCCTTGGTAAAGTCCTGAATCCCGATCAGAAAGGACAGAAAGTACCTTGTATTTTTGGAACAGGATTCATAAATAACCCGGTTGACCAAATGCTCCATATCCGCACTCGTATCACTCTTTCCGGTCCTGAGATAATTCAAAACGGAAATATAGATCATCGAAATCCAACCCTCGGATTTATCATATATGGCTTCCAGATCTGCTTTGTTTTCTGTCTGGTCCGGTACAATACCGAACATTTTAAGATAATCGGCAAAATCCTCTTTTCCAAGACGAAGATCCTCTGATGTGATCCGATTGATCTTTCCGGTTGCAAAGTCAAGAGCTTCTGTATCCGTGATCTGCTTTTGTGATATGACGATCAGATGAAACCTGTTGGCAAACTCTCTGGTGATATACTGAAAAAAATCACCGATCTGCTGTGTCTGGATCAGCTGATAGTCATCAAAAACAATCGTCACCGGTCCTTTGTCCAGCACCTCTCCAAAACGCCTCACAAAATTGTTTCTCTGTATTCCCTCTGAAGGAAACGGCCACTTCTCAAACTGAGCCGCAACAGCCGGATCCGGAAACAGCATACGACAAAAATGTCCCCATACATAAAAAGGATTTTTATCATAGATATTGACCCATATGACAGGCTGATCGGCACTTTCACAAAAGCTCCTGACCGCCACGGTCTTTCCATAGCCTGTGGGCGCGACCACAAGTGTCGCAGTCTTGTGCGCACAGTCATCCAGTGCATGCCGCAGTCTGTTTGAAATAAATATCCGGTTTTCTTTTTCCCCCTGAGACAGCTTGTCCTTTTTCCTTTCCATAAATCACACGTTCTCTTTCATTATCAAAATGTATATTCACATCATCAAAAATGATTTTTTACGAGTATATTATACTCCGAGTATAGCAGAGATTGTCTGTAATTGCAAAAAAGACATCTGTTACCACGGCATATTCTGCCAATCGGTAAAACAGATGTCTCTATATTTAAAATTCCACTTCTATCGTGGTTCCTACACCGGGAGCGCTGTCCAACAGAATCCTTGCTTCGTGCAGCTCCACAATATGCTTGACAATGGCAAGTCCGAGCCCGGTACCGCCGGTTGCTTTGGAACGGCTCTTATCAACACGGTAAAAACGTTCAAATACCCGCTGCTGGTCGGATGCCGGAATACCAATTCCATTATCTTTTACAATCAGAACCGGATGGTCCCTTTTTAATACGCGCACGGTGACCCTGCCTCCCGGATTATTGTAACGTATGCCGTTGATCACAAGGTTTTCCGTCAGCTCCCTGATCATATCCTTGTTACCTCGGATCATACAAGTCTCCCCCTTGAAATCGAGGGTGATATTTTTACTCTTTGCACTGACAGAAAGCCCTTCCATCAGCTCCCGTACAGTCTCACACAAGTCCATTTCTTCAAAGGAAGGTTCCTTTTCACTCCGATCCAACTCCGAAAGCCGGATAATATCATTGATCAGGGCTAACAGCCTGTTGGAATTTTTGATAATTTCCTGATAAAAGCGGGGCTTCTGGTCATCTGCAACCATACCGCCCAATAGCAGTTCCGCATAGCCGGAAATGGCTGTAAGCGGTGTCTTAAGCTCATGGGAAACATTGGCTGTGAAGTCCTGTCTTGCTTTTGCAGCCGATAAAATATCCATATGCTGTTTGCGTATCATACCGACAAAAGGCTCCAATTCCTTGTATGGCACATCACTGGCAGCATCCTCTATATTTTCTCCCAGATTTTCAATCGGCTCGATCAGCTGTCTGGTCAGAAGCCTGGACAGTCCGACACAGAGTCCGATGATTCCGAATATAAGAATCAGAGTAAGCGGAGCAGCTGATGCAAAAACAAACCAGATACTCTCTGCCTTGGTTGCTACACGCAAAACTGAACCATTATCCAGAAGTATGGCATAATAAAATGTGTTCTGGTTCATGGTGTCGGATTTTCTGACCGATTCACCCTCTCCTTTTTGAAATGCCTCCTGTATCTCCGGCCGGTTCATATGATTTTCCAGCTTCAGGGCATCCAGATCGTTGTCGTACAGCACCTTTCCGTCTGATGCGATCCATGTCACACGCAGTTCATCCAGATTGGTTGACAGATCGATCTCTGCCACGTTCACATCCGGATTTTCCGCCTCAAATAGCTGCGTATCCTTTAATAATTTGGCACTGACCGACAGATCGCGCTTTACCTGCTCGGTAAACAATCCGTAATATACACAGGTAACACCCATTACCGTAATTAAAATAGCCAATAATGCAATTCCGATTAACTGTTTGTTGATCTTTTGTTTCATTCTAATACATATCCTACGTTTCTGACTGTTCTGATACGTGTGCCATAAGAAAGAAGCTTCTGCCGCAAGGTCTTGATATGCATATCAAGGGTACGGGATTCTCCCTCATAGCTGATTCCCCAGATATAATCCATGATCGTATCTCTGGACATGACCATTCCTTTGTTGATCAGCAGAAACTGTAACAGTTCATATTCTTTGTATGTCAGCTCGATCAACTGTCCATCAATACGGACCTCTCTTTTTTCATTGTTTAAAACAAGTCCGTCCAACGATAAGGTCTTGACCTCTGCAGGCTCAGTCCGGCGAAGCAGCGCCTTTACTCTTGTAATAAGCTCCATAACGGAAAACGGTTTTTTGATATAATCATCCGCTCCGTCCTCCAGTCCCCGGATCAGGTCAAGCTCGGTTGTCTTGGCCGTGACCATCATCACAGGCACACGCTTGACATCGGGATCTTTACGGATCTTTCGTACAATGTCATATCCGCTTTCATCCGGAAGCATAACATCCAATAAGACCATGTCGGGCGAAACATCCTCCAGCTTTTTATAAAAACTTTTGGCATCCGGAAATCCGATGACCTTGTGTCCTGCATTCATCAATGCAAATTCCTCGATTTCCCTGATACTCTCGTCATCTTCGACTACATAAATCAACGCCATATCATCCACCTCTTTACTTACGCTTTTATTTTATCATCATCTTTCTTAAAGCGATACCTTTTTATTGCCGTATGATACTCATCCCAAAATTCTTCCTGCTCATCCCGGGACATATCCTTTATATACTCGTGCGTATTGAATTCATCCTCGCGGACTGTGATCATGCAGGCCGCGATATTGGAACAATGATCGGACACACGCTCTAAACAGTTTAAGATATCCTCAAGTATAAATCCCATTTCAATGGTACATTTGCCCTTCTGCAGTCTCTTGATATGATGCTCCTTGATTCTCTTTGTAAGACTGTCAACCGCACGTTCCAGAGGTTCTACATGCAGAGCCTGTTTTAAATCCTGATCACAGAAGCTCTCGGTTGTCATATTGCAGACATCACGGATAGCTTCACTCAATACCTCTATTTCATCCTTTGCATTTTTAGAAAAGGCCAGTCCTTTTTCATGAATTTCATCAGCAGACTTTACAATACTGCGCGCATGATCCGAAATTCTTTCAAAATCACTGATACTATGCAAAATTATTGACAAAGTCTGACTGTCGGCCTTTGAAATGTTTTTTCCGGACAGCTTTACCAGATAGGTACCGAGTGCATCCTCATAGCGGTCAACCGTATCTTCCAGATATTTTACCCGGTCGACCTTTTCCTCATCATAGGCAATCAGGGTCTCAAGCGCGATCTGCATTGCCTCGTTGGTAATCTGTGCCATATGACGCGCCTTTCCGCGGCAGAGCTCCATGGCAAAAGCAGGTCTTTCCAGAAAACGCTCGTCCAGATTGATCTCTTCCATTCCATTGTCGTCTCCCGCTTTTTTCTCCGTCTTTTTATCACGGATCGTAAGCTCAGACAGACGGACAAGCTGGTTGGAAAACGGAAACAGTACGATTGTTGCACCGATATTGAAAAGAGAATGGATCAGTGCAATGCCTGCAACATCTGCTGCTTTATCCAGGAATGTAAACGGAACAAATATATTGATCGTATAAAAAACAACCATAAACAGGCAGGTTCCGATCAGATTAAAATATAAATGGATCATAGCTGCGCGCTTAGCATTTCTGTTGGCCCCGATTGCCGAGATAATACTGGTAATGCAGGTTCCGATATTCTGTCCCATAATGATCGGCAGTGCCACACTATACGGTACGGCACCGGAAAGACAAAGTGCCTGTAAAATACCAACAGAAGCGGATGAGCTCTGAATGATGGCAGTCAGAAGCGTACCGATCGCCATACCGATAAACGGATTGGAGAAGGCTGTCATCATACCGGTAAATGCTTCATTATCAGCAAGCCCCGATACCGAACCGCTCATGGTCTCCATACCAAACATCAGGATAGCAAAGCCCAGCAAAATATTACCGGCATCCTTCTTTTTGGATTCATCCTTGCTTGTCATGGTCAGGATAATACCGACTGCTGCCAGTAGCGGTGAAAACGAGGACGGCTTAAGCATTTGTAAAATCAGGCCGGTTCCGCTGATACCGGATAAGGATAAGATCCATGATGTGATCGTCGTACCGATGTTGGCACCCATGATAACACCAACCGCTCTGGATAAGCTCATCATGCCGGAGTTGACAAATCCGACAACCATAACGGTCGTTGCTGAGGATGACTGTATAACAGCCGTTACGGCGGCACCGAGTAAAACTGCCATAATCCTTTTGGAAGTCAGTTTTTCCAAAATCGTTTCCAGTTTTCCGCCGGCCATCTTTGACAGGCTGTTTCCCATCACATTCATTCCATACAGAAACAGCGAAAGACCACCCAGCATTGTTAAAAAATTAAAGATTGTCATAGCTTTTTCCCTTTACATTCCTTTTTTATTTTTTGACAAATTCTTTTGTTACTTTCTAAATGATAACTATAGAAAGTAAAATGCAGGGTGTGTTTATGTAAAATGTGTGTAAAATTTTCAATTCTTTATAACACTTTATTTCCGTTTACAAGTAAGCGAAAGCTTACTCCAAGGATTTCGGAAGCCTTCTGGCACATCATCATACGGCCCAGGAAAATATTGAGATAATCGTACATGGTGCAGATCTTTTCATCAATCTCCAAAGACAGCGTGATGACCTTTTTGTCCGGATTAATGCTAAGCTCAGACTGTGTGACCGCATAATTGACACGGTCATGCACATCAAAACAGGCCTTTGGCTTTTTTCGTACGCGGTCTCTCCTGACATCTGTTTTATCAGCAATAATAAGTGCAGCAGAAACATCATCCACTGCGCCGCCTGTCGATTCGTCATGGTGACTGATCGCGGATACAACGGTCAGACGGTCATCTAATGAAAGATCCGTTTCCTTTAAGATATCATTTGCTAACAGAGAGCCGTATTCTGCATGATGGGTCCGGTTAATGGCATTTCCGATATCATGCATATAGCCGGCAATTTTAGCAAGCTCAGCCCGGTTCTTTTTATAACCGAGCTTTTTTAAGATCTCTGCAGCACGTTCTGCCACCAGCTTTGCATGCTCCACGGAATGATCCGTATATCCTAAGATCCCGAGATTGTCATTGCCCTTCTTTATCAGACTATGTATTTCTTCATTGTCACTCAGTTCGCTGTATTTCATTCTTCCTCCGTCGTTTTCAGGGAATAAATGACCCATTCCGCAATATTGGTGGCATGGTCCCCGATACGTTCAAAATACTTGGCAACCATCAGCATATCCAATGCCTCCTCACCATCTCCGCGGTCCTTCTGGATCAGATCCATAATATCTGTTTTGACATCATCAAACAGTCCGTCCACGACATCATCTCGAGCGATGACCTCTTTCGCTTTTTCACGGTCCTTTTGTACATATGCTTCAATACTCTGATTGAGCATGATAACGGTTTCTGCTGCCATCTTCTGGATATGGTCAAATTTTTTAACCGGGCTCTTTCCATCCATTAAAATTGTCATTTCCGAAATATCTGCCGCATGGTCTCCGATACGCTCCATATCTGTGACCATTTTCATAGCTGCCGTGATCGTTCTCAGGTCTCTTGCAACCGGCTGCTGCTGGATCAGAAGTGTAAAACAGATATTTTCAATCTTCTTTTGCTCATGATCCACATCCGAATCACTCTCCATGATTTTTTTTGCCAACTCCTCATTTTGTGTTGTCAAAGCCTCAATAGCCTGGGAAATGGACCGGACGATCATTCTTCCCATCTCGATCATTTCATCATTTAATTCACGCAGCTGTTCATCAAATTTACTTCTCATACCTCAAATCCTCCATCAAACATCAACCAAATCTGCCTGTGATATATTCTTCTGTCCGTTTATCCTGCGGATAAGAGAAAATCGTCTTTGTTTTTCCGTACTCAACCATCTCTCCCACAAGGAAAAATGCTGTATAATCCGAAACACGGACTGCCTGCTGCATATTATGCGTGACAACAACAACCGTATATTTCTTTTTCAGCTGCTCCATCAGTTCCTCGATCTTTGCGGTTGAGATCGGATCCAGCGCAGATGTAGGCTCATCCATCAGAATAACCTCCGGTTCCACAGCCAGCGCTCTTGCAATACAGATACGCTGCTGCTGTCCGCCGGAAAGACCCAGCGCTGATTTTTTCAGACGATCCTTGACCTCGTCCCAGATGGCGGCACCACGCAGACTGTTTTCCACAATCTCATCAAGCTCATGATGATTTTTGATACCATGTACACGCGGTCCGTAGGCTATGTTGTCATAAATACTCATCGGAAACGGATTGGGCTGCTGGAATACCATGCCGACACGTTTGCGAAGCAGTGTGGTATCCATGCTTTTATCATAAATATCCATTCCATCAAGCTCTACGGTTCCCTTAATGGAAACATTGTCGATGAGATCGTTCATCCTGTTAAGCGTTTTTAAAAAGGTCGATTTACCGCAACCGGAAGGACCGATAAAAGCAGTAATCGCGTTTTCCATAATATCCATATTTACGTCTTTAAGTGCATGGTTTTCTCCATAATATAAGTTCAGATCCCGTACACATATTTTTATTTTATCCATCTATATCAGTCCTTTCTGTTTACATCAAAGCGTGCGGTCAAAAGCTTGGTGCCCAGATTGATCAAAAGCACAATGATCAAAAGTACAACAGCGATACCGAACGCAGTGGAAAAATCACCTTCACTGGTTGCTGACAGGTACATCTGTATGGTCAGAGTACCACCTGACTGCAGGGGCTTTTGCAAAAGACCGGAAAGTCCCTTTGGTAAAAGCTTGGCACTTCCTGCCGTAAAAAGCAAAGCTGCCGACTCACCGACAATTCGTCCGATTGCCAGAATAACACCGGTAATGATGCCGGGCATGGCAGAGGGTATCAGAATCGTACGGATCATATGCCATTTACCGGAACCCAGGCCTATAGCTCCGTTGCGGTAGCTGTCCGGCACTGTCTTTAATGCCTCCTGGGTATTTCTGGTGATCAACGGTAAGACCATCAGGATCAGGGTCAGCGATCCGGTTAGCAGTGAGTAACCAAGTCCCAGCTTTTCTCCAAAAAACATCATACCAAACAGACCAAACAAAATAGACGGAATGCCGGATAAGGTTTCGGTTGCATATTCGATCAGGGTAACCAGTTTTCCCGGCTTGGCATATTCATTTAAGTAAATAGCTGATCCAATGCCGATCGGCGCCGCAATGATCATGGTTATGAGAATAATGATCAGGGTATTTACAATATTGCCCGCAATACCGACCGTACCTTTCAGCACACTTGTAACCGATGTTAAAAATGACCAATTGACGGTGCGGATACCCTTCACGAATACATAACAGATAATTCCGACCAACAGGCATACGGAAAAGGCGGAGCAAAGATAAATCAGAAGCTTTGCAATAAAATCTTTAATCTGTCTGCTTTTTGTCATGCTTCTCCCACTCCCTTCCTGCGCGCTTTCAAAAGAATGAAATTAACGATCATAATAAAGATATATAATACGAGACCTACAGAAAATAAAACCTGTCTGTGCAAGCCTTGTGCATATCCCATCTCACTAACGATCTGCGTTGTGAGGGTCCGCACAGAATTAAACGGCAGCGGTATATTGACAGCGCCCCCGGCAACCATATTGATCGCCATGGCCTCGCCAAGTGCCCTTCCGATCCCCAAGACCACACCTGTCAGAATACCCGACTTGGCAGCAGGAATAACAACCTTAAAAATAGTCTGCATTTTGGTTGCTCCCAATCCAAGTGATGCCGAGCGCAAAATCTGCGGAACAGCCTGCAAGGATGAGGTGCTGATACTGATCACAGTCGGAAGGATCATAATAGCCAGCACTATGATGGCAGACAGCATATTGGCACCGCCTGTAAACTGATGTGCCGGATTGTCTTTATATAGAGCTTTTTCCATCTGATACATCAACGGATTCAGTACCATCATACCGATCAGTCCATAGATAACCGAAGGAATGGCTGCCAGAAGCTCAACTGCTCCACGGACAATTCCTCCAATTCTCTTTTCTGCCATCTCCGATAAGAACACGGCTGTAAGCAGGCCGATCGGTACACCGACCAGTACAGCTGCAGCTGTTCCGACAATAGATGATAGAATGATATACAAAATTCCATAAGATGGATTTTCAGCCGTAGGTGCCCATTTCGTCCCAAACAATAAGTCGAGAACTCCGACCCTGTGAAAAGTCGGAGTTCCTTTTATAAACATGTAGATCGTTATGGAACACACGGCAAATATTGCAAGTACAGCACAGAGTGTGAAGATACACTTAGCTGTTATTTCAATGATTGCCTTTTTTTTCATAGATTACTCCTATTCCGGAATGATAAGTCCAACCTGTTTGATAACATTTTTACCATCTTCTGATGCAATGTAATCAAACCATGTTTTTACCAGATCGTTCTGTTCTGAAATTTCGCCCTTGGTAGCCATTACAAAAGGTCTTGAAAGCAGATAGTTGCCGGCAAGGATCTGTTCCTCTGTAGGCTCTGTTCCATCAATGGATACAGCGGTTACGGTATCATCAACAACATCCAGTGATACATAACCGATTGCTCCGGGTGTAGAAGCTACTTTTGCAAGTACGGCACCTGTTGAGTCAAGCTCCTGGGCATATGCACAGCTGTCTGCGATGTCCAACAGTTCTTCAAATGCATCTCTTGTACCGGATCCTGCCTCACGGCCGATAACAACGATTGCTTCATCCTTTCCGCCAAGCTCACTCCAGTTTTTGACCTCACCCTTGTAAATTTTTGCAAGATCTTCAGCTGAGACATTTGTTACTCCGTTATCCTTATCTTCAATAACTGCAATACCGTCGATTGCAACAATATTTTCAACAGAACCTGCTGCCTTTTCTTCGTCTTTTAAGCTTCTGGAAGCATCACCGATGTCAACACTTCCGCTTGCCAGTGATTCCAGACCGGCACCGGATCCTGTATATTCTACGGTTACTGTAATTCCGGGGTACTTTTCCATAAAGCTCTCTGACATTGCCTCACAAAGCTTTTCCATGGATGTGGAACCTGCCAGGGAAATGGTTCCGCTTAAATCAGCTGCTGTATCTTCTTCTGCCGTTGTATCTGTTGCGGAAGCATCTGCTGCCTCTGTCTGTGTAGTGTCAGCTGTCGTATCAGTAGCTGTACCGTTACTTCCGCATCCGGTTAATGCAGCTGTCATTAAAGCTGCAGTACAAATTGCTGCGATTAATTTTTTCTTCATAATAGATTTCCTCTTTTCCTTTTCTGTTTTGATATTGGTTTCCATTTCTTCTCTCGGTTTCGTTTCCTGTCCTGATCCTGATTTCAATTTGGATTGCAATCCTGATCCGGTTTTTTGTTTCAACTCGTTTTCCGGAAACTTAACTTTAGCGCTTCGGTTTACTTTTTTATCATATTGCAGCCTTGTAAAATCCACTACCGTACACAAGTAAAGGTCTTGTAAAAAATGCATAAAAAAAGCTGTGCAAATGAACATTCATTTACGCAGCTTTTGTTTTATATCTGTGACTTCATCTACTTATACTTATAAGCTTTCTTCTTTACAGCAGCCGATTTTTCTCCGTGGTTTCTATGATGATTTGACAAATCCTTATTGATTGTCATAAGCCACAACCGTATCGCCTTCCATGATCTCCGTCTTTCCATCCGGGATCAGGTTCTGCTCCTTTCGTATAATAAGGGCAATCAGCATATCTGACGGCAGATTCAGCTCTTCTATCCGTTTTCCGCACCAGGAATGCTTTTTATCGATCTCAATTTCCTGCAATTTCTCCTGATCTTTTGGCTCATAAGCCGGCACACTCAAAATCAGAGTATCATCCGCAAGAATTGTCGTATCTCCCTTCGGGATCATGGTCTCCTTTCCACGCTTCAACATAAGAGCCAGAGAACCGGTCGGCATGCTGACATCCTTGATCTTACGGTTTTCCCAGTTATGTCCCTTTGGAATATACATTCGCATAAGCGTAATAGCCGATTCTTCACAATAGTCGTTGAATGTTTTCCGTACATCAATGCTGTCATCCGTCATTTCGAGCCTTTTAGCTGCCCATGGCAGTAACGTACCCTGAATGGCAACCGAAAACAGGGAAACCATAAACACAATATGGTACAGATCATAGGATACATTTACATTGTTGGCGATCACCATGATCGAAAACACAATAGATGCCGCTCCACGAAGCCCCGCAAAGGAAACCAGCGCACACTGCCTGATACTGCATCTGAACGGCAATAAAATCAAAAACACGGCAACCGGTCTTGCAACAAAGGTCAAAAAGATCATGATAGCCAGAGCCGGCCACAAGACCTGTGAAAAACGATGAGGAAACGCAAGCAGGCCGAGCAGAAAGAAGATAAATATCTGTGCAAGCCCGGTCAGACCGTCAAAAAACGATACCATGACAACCTTATTGCGGATCTTGCTGTTTCCGACCAGAATGCCCATCAGATACACACTCAAAAAGGCATTGCCCCCAATAATCTGTGTGACTCCGAAGCAGCAAAGCACTGCACCAATCATAAAAATGGTATCCAGTCCGTCGGCTACCAGCTTTGTATTTTTTAATATGTATATCACCATCAGTGCAATGACCAGACCTATCATTACACCAAAAGCAATCTGTTCTGTCATCATGATTCCAATGTTGACATTGGCAGCTGCCATCTGCGTTCCCGCGTCCATCTGATCAGCCTGAAGCATGGTAATCCCGACCAGCGTCATCATATAAGAAACGGGATCATTGCTTCCGCTTTCCATCTCCAGCAGGGGCGCCGTTCCATCCTTCAGATTTAGCTTTTTCCTTCTTAAGATTGCAAACACGCTGGCCGCATCCGTAGAAGATAACACAGCACCGACCAAAAAGCTTTCCTGCCATGTATAGCCCAACACCACAACACATAGAACGGCTGTGATGATGGCTGTCAAAAAAACACCGATCGTCGATAAAAGCACTGCTTTGTGGGCAATCGGTTTTGCCGTCTTCCATTTTGTATTAAATCCACCGTAAAACATGATAAAACAAAGGGACATTGTACAAAATTTTTCTGCCAGGCCATAATTTTCAAATGGAATTTTAAAAAAACCATCACTGCCAAACATCATTCCTATCATCATAAAAAGAAGCAGCGCCGGCATACCGAATTTACCCGAAAATTTTTCTGCCATTATACATAAAATAATTACCGTTGCCACTAAAATGATAGCAATTTCCATTCTGTACGTTCTCCCTTGTTTTTCTTTTATTTGTTATAAGACTTTTGACCCTGACTTGATATCCACGAATTGCTCCGTTGCAAAGCAGCTCCCGCAATTATCATACCATAAGTAAATATGCAAAATAAATCCCATATGCCGCCAGCATGACAATTCCGTGCCATCTGACCAGTTTCTTTCTTCTCATCACACACAGAAGCAAAAGCAATCCTGCGCCAAGGGCGATCAACGTATCGATCAGGAAGTTTGTTTCAAAAACAACCGGTGTGATCAACGCCGTCGTACCGACGACAAATAAAATATTAAAAATATTGCTTCCCACAATATTTCCGATCGCAATATCCGCTTTTCCCTTGATTGCAGCAGAAACCGATGTAAATAACTCTGGCAAGGAAGTTCCCAGTGCCACAATGGTCAAGCCGATAAAACGGTCACTTAAACCGATAAACCTTGCGATGTCCGTTGCTGCATCAACTGCAATATCGGATCCCCAGATGATCAGTCCAAGACCTACTACAACAGCTATCAGCATTTTCCATACCGGCATATGTTCCAGGGCATTCCCTTCATCTTCATTGTTTTCGGGATGCTTTTTTGCCATGATAAACAGATAACCCAGATAAAAAATAAACGCTGCCCAGAGGCCAATTCCCTCTACAAAGCTGATTTCATGACCGGTATACCCCATCCATAAAAACAAAAGTGTGATGAGCATCATATAGGGAATTTCATACCGGATTGTAGATTTGGTCACAGCTACCGACACGATCGCAGATGTAATGCCCAGAATGATCAGAATATTTAAGATATTACTTCCCACAATATTTCCGATCGTAATTCCGGCATTTCCCTTCAGTCCGGCAGTAATACTGACCGCAGCTTCCGGAGCACTGGTTCCCATTGCCACAATGGTCAGGCCGATGATCAGCTGCGGAACTCCAAAACGATCCGCAATAGCAGCCGCTCCATCAACAAACCAGTCAGCACCCTTTACCAGCATGACAAAGCCAATACAGAGTAGTAAACATGATAACAACATTTCCATTTTCTTTCCCTCCTGTTTTGCGCAGAAGCCGAAAAAAAGCGAGCTTCTGCTGTAATTTAAAATCACAACAAAAGTCTCGCTGCTTAGTTACGAACCGGATTGCCATTATGCAATCGTACTGACGGCTTCGTAAACATCCTGATAATCCTCCCCCTGCGATCACAAAAAACAGCTTTACACTCTGTTTTTGTTTTCTGCACAGGTCACGATACAGGCTGTCAACTACTCCCTTTCATTCTTACCATATCCATGAATTTTATCTGTCATCCAACTTTGATCGATCTTCCATCATTCTTCACTTCTATGGCTATAACTGAGTATATGAGAATCTTTTTCTCTTTTCCACTACTTTTTTCAATTCTTAACAGAATCTTAACTATCCCTGTTACAATCGTTATTTCCTGTTTATCAATCACTCTTCGTTATCCGATAAACATCCTCTGCCATCAATCAGCCTCAACCATCCGGTAACCAACCCCGGCTTCAGTAAAGATATACTGGGGTGTTGCCGGATTTTTTTCGATCTTACGGCGGATATTGGCCATATTAACACGCAAAATCTGATTGTCATGGTTGACGTTCGGCCCCCATATTTCCTTCATGATATAATCATATGTCATAACTCTTCCCGCATATTTTCCAAGAAGAGCAACGATCTTAAATTCATTTTGTGTCAGAGAAGCATCTTGTCCATCGATAAAAACACGGTGCTTATCATAATCGATTACAAAACCGCCGGATTTGAAGGTTCCGCTCTGCCCAAGTCCGGGTGTTGTCGCAACGGTCCTCGTATGCCGGATCGCGGTACGGATCCTGGCAAGCAGCTCAGAGGTTCCGAACGGCTTGGTAATATAATCATCCGCGCCCATGTCAAGTGCTGCGACCTTATCCTTTTCATGACTTCTTGCCGATACAACAACTACCGGCACACTTGACCATTCCCGGACACTCTTTAAAATCTTCATGCCATCCATATCCGGCAGTCCCAGATCCAGAATGACAAGATCCGGACACTGGGATGTGATCAGACTATATGCCTCAATCCCGGTATTGGCCATAATGACATCATAACTGTTGGCCTCAAGAACAGCCCGTAGAAAGTTACGGATACTTTTATCATCTTCTATAACCAGTATTCTGTCTTTGATTTCCATATTATTGTACTTCCTCCTCCATTGGCAGATAAAATGTCATACAGGCACCGCCTTCTTTTTTATTTCCGGCATGCATATTACCATTGTGCGCCTTGATAATGCTCATGCAGACAGACAGTCCAATTCCCATATTCCGTCCGCCGTCCAACTCCTCTTCGTTGTTTTTATGTAAACCGCCTTCAAAAATTTCCGGAAGAACATCATCCGATATTCCCTCTCCGTCATCTTCAACCGTAAATAAAACCTTCTGCTGCTGTCTTTCAATGGTAATTTCAATATTCCGAGTCGTTTTTCCATGAATCACGGAATTTTCCATCAGATTGACCAGTACCTGCTCGATCAAAATGGCATCCATCGGCACCATCAGAACTTCATCCGGAATATGTACCGAAATCTCAACGTCCGGAAAACGCTTGCCAAACTTCTGGACCGCGCTTCCGACAATTTCTTCTACAACCTCCAGCTCTGTTGTAATATGTGCACCATCCTGATTGATCCTTGTAATGGACAGTATATTTTCCACAATCCGGATCAGCCACTGGGCCTCATCCTTGATATCCTTGATAAGCTCCATTTTTTTATCATCAGACAACACTTTATAATTTTCCAGCACAGCTGATGCCGAACCTATGATGGAAGTAAGCGGGGTCCGGATATCATGGGAAACGGCACGTAACAGATTGCCCCGCATCTTTTCTTTTTCAATTTCAAGCTTGATCTGCTCCTGCTGCTTGATCTGTGTGGTCAGTGCACTGACACTGACGGCCACGGCAAGCATTGCTAAAAATGTCAGGGGATAACCGGTGATTGTAAAATCCAGCTTGAAATACGGTCTTGTAAAAACAAGATTAACACCAAAAACAGCCAGAACCGAAGCCACGATTCCATACATATATCCATTTGTAAAACGCGATACAAATAAAACTGCCAGCACAAAAATAAGCGGTACATGACTATCCGTCGGAACAATATTCTGCAGCATAAAACAGACCGCCGATGCTCCAAAAAGTATTGCTGCCGTGATCAGCCAGTTTTTACCTATTTCTCTCCATGACTGCTTTTGTCTTTTCATAGTACCTTCTCCCATTCGCCGCTTTCCAATCATGCAAGCATGTTGGCTCACTTGTGCTCATTATACCATGACATAAACGCTTCACGTTCTTCGTTGCTTCGCAACTGTCATGGTCTCATTCGCCGTTCGCCAATCATGCAAGCATGTTGGCTCACTTGTGCTCATTATAATACAAAAAGCCCCGGAATAAAACCGGAGCTCTTTAATTCATTGCATAAAGTACTCATCAATCATATAAAGAATAACCGTATTTGATTTTTCTGCCGATCTTCCAGACCAGTAATACCGGTAAACTAAAAAGCAGGACAACAGATGATAATCCACCGACTATTGCCATGATAATAAACAGAATAATTGTTACAACGCCTGACACGATAATTGCCTCCATTCCTTTGTCGTTTCTTTATCACTTCACGCATCATAACATAACCTGTATGGTGTTTTCTATGGCATTTACCCCATCTTAACTTGGCATTAACTTTGTGTATTTATTTCTTAACACAGTCTTAACGTGACCTTAACAAAAGGCAAAATAAGCAATCCGATCGCACATCTATGATCCTGCCAGCATCGTCTGTATCATATAAAGATACTGATCCACGATACGCATTCCGATCTCGGCATAGGCAGAAACAAAAATACCAATGCTTAAACATGGACCAAATGCAAAATGCTCCTTCCGTCCTTTTTTACCACTGATCAGCAAAAATGCACCATAGACGCCGCCGATTATCAGACCGATAAAAAAAGCCGCCAGATTTCCTTTCCAGCCAAGCAAAATCCCGCTGGCAGCCATCATTTTGATATCACCGCCGCCAAAGCCACCCGGCACCAGAAGTACGATCAAAAACATTGGAACACTGATACAGAAAAATCCGATCACCCGCTCAGCAACGGATATTCCGGGCATAGTCAAGATTGAGACCAGTCCCAGTGCACCCAAAACGATATTGAGTACAGGCGGGATCGTCTGCGTATATGCATCGATCACTGTAATCATAACAAGAACTGCACTTACCAAAAATAAAGTAAGTGCAGCCATGCTCATTCCATAATAACCGGTAATGACAAGTGCAAGAATGCCGCCGGCCAGGGAAACCATCCGATTTTCTGCCGGCGTCATCTTTTTTAACACATTTATATCTTCCTGTTTTTCTGTTTCTTTGAATATGAGGCGTCTGCTCAATCTGCCCAGATAGAAAAAAATCACACCACCTGAAAGAAAGATGAACAGACCGGCCAGAGCTTTACTGAATGTAAGCGGCATGTCTTGTCTCCTGCATCAATCCTTATCCCTTGATCTACGTTATTTGAAATATGTCATAAGTTCCTCAAGATTGGAGGATACTTTTTTGATCATTTGTGTATCTTCGGAGATTTTTTCAATGGACTCCGCAATATTGGTCACACTGGCAGTTACTTCTTCATTGCTGGCAGCATTTTCTTCACTGATCGCACTCAGTTCGGTAACACTGCTTATAATAGTCTGCTTAAGTTCTTCCAGATTGGCAGCCTTTTCAGCGATCGTTTCGGTAATTGCAATGTTGGCCTCGATGATCCTGCTCAGGATATCAAAACCTGCTTTTGCTCCTCCTATATCTTCCTGCTCCTTTTCCACCAGTTTTTTCATTTTTTCTGTCAAATTCACAGATTTATTTGATTTTTCAAGAATATTGTCGGCGATATTTTTAATAGTATCCGTTCCGTCACTGCTCTGATCGGCAAGCTGCTTTATTTCAGAAGCCACAACCGCAAAGCCCTTACCTGCCTGTCCGGCTCTTGCCGCTTCGATAGAAGCATTTAAGGATAACAGATTGGTCTGTGCCGTAATATCGGAGATCAGTTCAACTGCCTCATTGATAGAAGCAATTGCCTGATTGGTATCTCTGACCTGCTCAATAATTTCAGAAATAATATCCGATGAGGTCTGCGAGCTCTCAAGTACAAGTTCCATGGATTCTGCGGCATTATGATTGGCCCGGTTCATTTTATCCGAGTTGTCATTTAATGACGTTGTCTCAGAATCAATGATCGAAATATTATCACCCATCTCGATTATCTTGATATTTACGGACTGAACATTCTCTGCCAGCGTAACAGCTGTTGCGGACAGTTCATCGACCGCCTGCTTGATCTGATTGGTTCCTGCGCTGCTCGTTTCAGCCAGCTTGTTTAATGATTCCATACTGCTGTCCAGCTGATGCGTATGCTCGTTGACATCTGCAACAATCCCGCTCAACTTATCCTTCAGCATGGAAGATGCCTCGATCAGGGTTATTACTTCACTGATAACAGAACTGCAAGACAGATTTCAGGATAGGTCTCCGGAAGCCACATGCCCAATATATTCGGACGTCTCTAATAAAGGCTTTCGGATTTTGTATGCAAGATATACCAGAATACATATGATAACGACAAGTAATATTCCGGAAATCAGAAACAGCTTCAACAGCATGCCGGATATGGCATCCTGTACGACAGCCTCCTTTTCACCGGAAAAAGCCATTCCAAGGATCTTACCATCATCAGAGCGTACCGGCATATAATACACATAGTATTTTTCTCCCTGAATATCCACTCCGTCAGCCTTGTAATCATTTCCTTCTTTTACTGTTTCCCAGATTGTCGGATCGGCCTTTGTTCCCTCTATTCTGTTACTGTCCTTGTCAATAATGGATGTAATAAATCTTTCATCTTCAAGAAATAAGGTCTGTTCAATATTTTCCCCACGCAGCGAATCAATAAACTGATAGCTTATATCATCCTTTTCCAGAATATTTTCCCTGATATCCCATGTAAAATACTGCTCTACCGAAGTCGAACAGGCTTTCAGGCGAAGATAGGTACTGTCAATCAGCTCACTCCTCATTTTACCGGCGGCAAATACCGTCAAAATGCCAACGGCCATTGCCAGAGGAATGCAGCCGATCATTAAAATCACCTGTAGATAACCAAATTTCTTTTTCTTCATTTTTTAAATTCTCCCTTATAAGTTTTACACAAGCTTTTATTGTGGTCACATCTGCCTGTATTTTCATTTATACATCTGTAATCGCAGCAAATGCATAAAATATTATACCATTTTTATTGTTAAAAATAAATCAGAATCACCTCTTTTTTCTTCTCTTTTCCTTCTCTTTTCCTTGCTCATTTCCTGTCAGTAGTCCTATTAGAAGATGCAAAAAACATTATATATAAGAGTTTTCCGAATGCTCATTTTGTGTTACTATATTTACAGGATATCAAGGGCAGAATACCTTTTGTCCCTAATATCTTTTGTAAAAGGAATGTCATTGGAATAGAAAGGGGAATTGTTATGTTAAAAAATAAAGTAGCTATCGTTACCGGTGGATCACGCGGTATCGGATATGCAGTCGTCAGAAAATTTCTTGAAAACGGAGCAAAGGTAATCCTGCTTAGCTCCAGACAGGAGACAGCGGATCATGCCGTAGCATCGTTAAAATCCGAAAATCCGGACTGGGATGTGGCAGGTGCTTATCCGGATCTCATGGATGAAAAACAGGTAAAGGATTTTGTAAATACGATTGTTCACAAGTATGGCCGGATCGATATCCTTGTAAATAACGCCGGTATATCAGACAGCACACCTCTGGATAATTATACACTGGATACATTCCGCAAGGTTTTTGACCTCAATGTGAATGCTGTCATGAATATGATCATTCCCGTATCCGGGATCATGAAGGCTCAAAAAAGCGGTGTCATTCTTTCAACAAGCTCCATGGTCAGTATTTGCGGTCAGCCGAGCGGCGTAGCCTATCCTGCAAGCAAGACCGCGCTCAACGGGCTTACCTGGTCTCTTGCCAGAGAACTTGCACCATTTGGGATTCGTGTCAATGCGGTAGCTCCCGGCATTACCCGGACCGATATGGTATCCGCACTGCCCGATTCGATTATAAAGCCTCTCATTCAAAGTATTCCTCTCCGCAGAATCGGAGAACCGGAAGATGTCGCAAATGCGTTTTTATTTCTGGCAAGTGACATGGCAGCGTATATCACCGGTGAGATACTGTCTGTTGACGGAGCAATGAGATGTTAAAAACATCTCTCTCCCGTCATAATTACCACCGGTACAAAAACGCAGCTGTCAAATACAGAATTATATCAAATATCTATTTTTCTTGTCAGGATACTTAATGAGATCATAGATGATTCCATACTCACCCAGATCTCTGATTCCCGCCAGTTCCATTCCTAAATGCATGTATTTATCGCATTTTGACCTGGCATCCGTATCCAGAACAACCGGCAGATTGTATCTGTTTCCTTCCTCAAAAGCAAGATTCATCAGCTTTCGCATATTGCCCTGCCCCTGATATTCTTCCCGGACACATACAAGACCGACAAAGATACACGGTCTTTTTTCCTTGTCCATCCGGTCGCTTAAAGACGGACCACCCTTGGACATTCCATTTAAAAACCGGATAAACTCTTTGAGATTCATGGACCGGAAAAAGCCTTTGACTAACTGCATGGCTGCTCCAAATCCCAGCTTATCCTGTGGAAGCTTGTACGCGATAAAACCCTCCTTTTTTTCTCCGGTCGTATGCAAAAAACCGCCCTTTAATGCCATCCTGACATAGCCTTCAATATAAACGGCTGCGGCTTCTTTGCTCCGGTATGCAGAGACCAGACCGGTTTCATCGCCATAATCATAATATCCGAATGCATGTCCGATCTCTTTGATGATCTGCTCATCGAGTTGTTGTACTTTCATTTGTCTGATTTTCCTTGTTATGTATGGTTAGTTGTTTCTAACCTTGATGATAGCATACTTTTTGGAAAAAAGAAATAGAGCAAGTGAAAATGGTTTTAAATATAGCATTCATTAAATGCAGGCCGCATATATTCTATCTGACCACGTGAAAGACCATGCTCTTTTGCAAGTCTCTCCCAATTATCCCTCACAACTTTCTGTATTTCGCTCACTATCTTTTCCGCAACTTCCCTTTGTATACCAAAACGACTGGCCGTATTCACAGCTAATTCCATTAATATATGATTTTTTCATCCATTGCCATTAATTTTTCCTCCTTGTTGCACGTTTTCTTGTTATAAGATTAAGATCCTGCATCTGTCTGCCCATTTCATCGTCCTTTGCCACAAGAAGCATATCCTTGTCCATACCACCCAGTGCATGCAAAACAGCAGCATAAATTCCAATAGCAACAGCGGGGCTCCCTGACTCAACCTTCCATAAAGATGCTCTGCTGATGCACGCACGCTCAGCTACCAATTCTGCTGACAAATCCCTTCTTAATCTGGCCAATTTGATTTGCTCTCCCATTGTTTTTAATATGTCCTCTGTTGCTGGTAATATATTATAAGCTGCTTTTTTCATTTATATACGCTCCTTTAATGTTTATTATTATATACATTATATTCATTTATGTCAATAATAGTAAACATTACATTGATTTTACACACTTTTAAATAATCATTTTCAAAATGGCACAAGAAAGGCGTCTCGATTTTACTTCGAAACGCCTTTAAGAATTTATCTCTCAATCTGCAAAAAGTTTCTGCTTCCGTTCAATCATCTCATCAATCTTTTCCATATAAAGCTTGACATCTTTCACATTGTCACAACGCTCGATCCTGCCGTTTCCATATACTCTCTTTGTCACAGTTCCGGCTCCGCAGGCTACGATGGTCTGCACCTCCTCCATGATCAGGATATTGTACACTCCATACTTACCGGGCTTGGCATATCCGACATTTTCAAAATTACCGGACATATTTTTCTGACGGTACAGATAATAAGGGTTCATGCCCATAGCCTTTGCACCGGCAGCTGCGATCTCCATGGTTTTATCTGTGTTGTTGAGACAGTCAACGCCATTTTCCTCGATCCAGGCTCGCAGCTTGGAAGCGCGCTTGATGGCAAGCGAATGTACGGTGAGCGAATCCGGATCCAGTTTCTTTATTTCCCTGATGGTATTGGTCACGTCCCTTTCGTCCTCTCCGGGAAGTCCTAAGATGATATCCATATTGATATTGGCAAAACCGATCCTTCTTGCAAGTGCATAGGCATCTTTGACCTGCTCCACGCTATGCTGTCTTCCGATCAGCTTTAAGGTCTCATCCTTCATGGTCTGCGGGTTGACGGAAATACGGTCAATCCTGTGATCATGCAGTACCTGCAGCTTTTCCTCTGTGATACTGTCTGCTCTTCCTGCCTCGACTGTAAATTCCAATAGATGCGACAGATCAAAATGCTCCTCCACAAAACCGATGAGCTCATCCAGCTGCTTAGCAGAAAGTGTTGTCGGCGTGCCTCCGCCAATATAAACCGTATCCAGTGTCTTGTCCTTAAAAGCTTCTTTTACATATAAAAGCTCCTTTTTCAGACATTCAATATAGTGTCCGACTTCCTTTTCAAATGCGCAGATGGGGTTGGAAGTAAACGAGCAGTACAGACATCTGGTCGGGCAAAACGGTATCCCGATATACAGACTGTAACCCTCTTTGGTATGAAGAGGTGAAAGCAGCTCCTTTTCCCGGTGCGCAATATCCAGTGCCAGCTCTGTTTTTTCGTCAGATACAAAATGATTGTCCTTCATAAAAGCACGGATATCATCATCTGTCTTTCCCTCATCCAGCATCGTCATGGCAATCTTGGTCGGACGTATTCCGGTCAGATTTCCCCACGGCAGTACCTTCTGATGAATGTCACAAAGACTCAGATATAAAAACTGTTTGAATTTATTTTTATCTTCCTTTTCAAGTAAGCCATTGCTAACTTTAAAATCATACAGTGCAACGGCTGTATAGCAATGTGTCAGCTCGTTTTTTTCATCTTCATATACAAGCTGCGCAGGCTGTGATGTCAGGGACAGATAAAAAGTCACCGGCTGTGCATTGAGGATATGCTCCACCAGCCCTCCTTCACCTTTTTCGGTATCCGGTGAAAGCACTTTTACATTTTCTTCCGGATAAAATGCCTTGATCAATGAATGTATATCATATTCCAAATGTGGAACATCTACTTTTACTACCAACATACTGTTCTCTCCTGCTGCCTGTCGGCTGCTTTTTTTCTAATCCAAAATTTACACACAGTAATTATTCTCCTTCTCATATCCGATCGTCGTCATACCGCCATGTCCGGGATACACCTTTGTATCATCGGGAAGCACAAACAGCTTTTCACGCACACTCCGGACGATCTCTGACATGGATCCACCCGGAAAATCAGTCCGCCCGACCGATTCCTCAAACAGGGTATCCCCGGAAAGCAGGATACCGTCTTCTTTGAAATAAAAGCAACACCCACCCTTGGTATGTCCCGGTGTCGCAATGACCTCAAATGTCATTCCGGCTTCATGTATAATATCCCCATCCCTGAAAAATCCATCAGCCTCTACGGTAAACGATGCTCCGAAATCACTTGATAAATTGTATGACGGATTTTCCAGTACTTCTTTTTCCACATCCAGAGCATATACCTTGGCACCGGAAAGTCTGCGCAGTTCATTACAGCCTCCGATATGGTCAAAATGCCCGTGTGTCAGATAAATGGCTGCCACCTTAAGCCCTGCCTCCGTCAGCTTATTATAAATATAATCGCCTCTGTCACCGGGATCAAAAAATATGACATCCTTACTGCCCTCCTCATAAACAAAATAACAGTTGGTCGCACAGGCGCTTAAAATAAATTTTCCGATCTTTAACATGTTTTTTCTTCCTTCTTTAATTTCTATAATCTATCTTTATACAATTCTTCTCTATACAATCTATCTCATTACAATCATTTATGCACAACTATTCTCTGTACAAATTCTTATCTATACGATCTTTCTTTATACAACCATTTTTACACAGCCAATTTCCCCACCACATACAACAAACGGGGTGTTATTATCACCCCGTCGTTCTTTCAATATCCATTACACTTTCAACATTTCTAAGCTTTTCAATCGTATGATTCAGTTCCTCACGGCTGCCAATGTAAAAGGATGCCGCCATAGTCGCAATTCCCTGCTTGCTCGTCTTGGTATTCATACTCATGATATCAATATTTTTTTCGGTAAGCGCTCTGGAAATATCTGCTAAAAGTCCATTCCTGTTGTGCGCATAGATCACGATCTCAGCCAGATATTTGCTGCTTTCTTCGCTTCCCGCCTGCCATTCGGCATCGATCAGACGACCACGCTCAATCTCCGGAAGATTGATAATATTGACACAGTCTGTCCTGTGGATCGATACACCTCGTCCTCTGGTAACAAAACCGATGATCTCATCTCCGGGTACCGGCGAGCAGCACTTGGAAAAACGGACCGCCACATCATCGACACCTCTTACGACAATGCCGCTCTGAGCCTTGCCCTTTGGAAGCATCATCTGATAAGCATCGCGTTTGGTCTCAATTTCCTTTAAGACCTCCGCATCCGTTATTTCCACCGGATGATCCTTATCATACAGTTCTTTCATCTTGTTGGCAATCTGACCTTCTTTGAGTGCTCCGTGACCAATTGCAGCCAATACGGATTCCCAGTCTTTAAAACCGTATTTGCGCATCACAGCTTCCATATAATCAGGTCTTAACAGATTGACCGGATCCAGACTTCTGGATTTGCAGTATGATAAGAGCAGTTCCTTGCCTTTTACAATATTTTCATCTTTAAATTCATTTTTAAACCACTGGTTGATCTTATTTTTGGCCTGAGTGGATTTAACCAGCGAAAGCCAGTCGCGGCTGGGTCCCGGGGAATTATTGCTTGTTACGACCTCGACCTTGTCACCGTTTTGCAGCACATAATCAAAATTGACAATATTGCCGTTGACCCTGGCTCCTACCATCTTATTGCCGACAGCGGAATGAATGCTGTAAGCAAAATCAATTGGTGTAGAACCGGCAGGCAGGTTTTTGACATCTCCATTGGGAGTAAAGCAATATACATTGTCAGCGAACAGATCCAGATCGCTCTTTAAAAGCGTCATAAACTCTTTGTTATCATCCGTATCTCTCTGCCATTCCAAAATCTGGCGCAGCCATGAAAGCTTTTCTTCCTCGCCTGAGGATATCTTTTTGCCATCGGAGGCCTCTTTGTATTTCCAGTGTGCTGCGATACCGTATTCAGCAGTACGGTGCATATCGTAGGTACGAATCTGAATTTCAAAGGGCTGTCCGGCCGAGCCGATCAACGTCGTATGCAGCGACTGATACATATTGGCCTTTGGCATTGCAATATAATCCTTGAATCGTCCGGGAATGGGCTTGTAAATCTCATGGATGACACCAAGAGCCGCATAACAGTCCTTGACGGTATCCACAATAATACGGACCGCAAACAGATCATAAATCTGATCCAACGATTTATGCTGGTTTTTCATTTTTTTGTAAATACTGAAAAAGTGTTTGACACGACCGTCAATTTTGGCCTTGATACCGGCATTGGCGATGTGTTCACTGACTTCATCTACTATATTTTGTACATATTTTTCACGTTCACTACGACGAATGGCAATCTTATCAACCAGATCATAATATACTTCCGGTTCCAGATACTTGAGCGAAAGATCATCCAGCTCGACCTTGACCTTGGATATACCAAGCCTCTGTGCGATCGGTGAATAAATATCCAGCGTCTCACGCGCTTTTTCCTGCTGTTTTTCGGGAGTCATGTGATCAAGAGTACGCATATTGTGCAGTCTGTCGGCAAGCTTGATCAGGATAACACGGATATCCTTTGCCATGGCTAAAAACATCTTTCTCAGATTTTCGGCCTGTAATTCCAGCTTGTCGCCATCATACTGCAGGCGGCTTAACTTTGTCACACCATCTACCAACAGGGCAACATCATCGCCAAACTGCTCTCTGATCTCTTCTGTCGTAAAAATCGTATCCTCAACGACATCATGTAAAAGACCGGCAGCAATCGTTTCCTTGTCCATTTCAAGATCCGCAAGGATAATCGCCACACAAAGAGGATGGATAATATAAGGCTCGCCGGATTTGCGCACCTGATTCCTATGGGCATCATCTGCAAGGCGGTATGCTTTTTCGATCAGACTGATATCATCACTGGGATGATATTTGCGCACACGCACGATCAGATCCTCGTAAAGCTCCTCCGGACTGGTATACTCCTCAATGGATTCAATACGTCCGTCATCCAGTACAAGCTCTGTTTTCCTTGCCTTTTTTTCATTGTTTAAAATGTGATCCTGCAGAATACTTTCAGCCATAGTCTTCACTTCCTCGGTCAGTCTTACATTCGTTGTAAAAATTATTATAATGGTATTTTACATATTCGTCAATTTACGACGTGCGGCTATTGCGGCTTATATCCATCATTTTCAAATGCTTCTTTGACATGGAAAGCAATTGCCACAGTTTTGGGACCTGCATTGGCTGCAACTGCGGCTCCGATCGGATAATAGCCTTCCGGTTCATATCCTGTAATATCTTTCATCAGTTCTACGGTTGCTTTTACAGCCGACGGCTCATTGCCATAAATAATGCTGTATGGTGTACCGGGCTCCATATCGGCTATGGTAAGCTCTACCATTCGCGGAATGATCTTGACCTCTCCGCGTACCTTGGCTCCGGTTGTCAGCTGATTGTGATAGATTTTCATGATCGGCTTTAAATTCAGCCTGTCTCCCACAAATGCGGTTGCCGAAGGGATACGACCGCTTTTACCGGCATATTTTAATGTATACATTCCAAAATAGACCTTCCGTCTGGGAAGCTCGTAGGTCAGATAATCGAGAATCTCCTTAAGTGTTTTTCCGTTTTTCAACATCCGCGCTGCTTCTACAACCGGCTGTCCGTACTGTGCCGAATATCCCATGCCGTCATAATTGTAAAAACGGATCTTATCCTGATATTCCGGATATTCCTCAAAAAACAGATCCTTTGCCATCAGGGAATTGGCAAACGTAGAGCTTCCCTGCGAATTGATCAGCACTAAGATCACATCCGTATATCCTGCCTTTGCCTGCTCTAAATAAAATTCCTGAAATTCATAAGGTGTGATCTGCGAAGTCTTTGGGATCTCATCATGCTCCGTCATCAGCTCATAAAAGCCTTCCGGTGTAAAATCCTTGCGGCTTATATAAGATTTATCACCTATTACAACCGTAAACGGCAATATACGGATTCCAAGTTCCTTTTCCACATCCTCCGGTATATCGCTTGCCGAGTCTGTAACAATCAAAATTTTCTGCATCTGCTGCCTCCTGCTTTTTTATAAAGTCCGTCTGCATTTTCTACTCTTTTTTGCTTATAGAGTTCGGTTGCATTGTTTTTTCTTAAGTCTCATATTGCGTCTTCTCTTCTGTCTGAAGTACTTGATAAAGGACATTACCATACCTGCGATCATCACCCAGAAAATCAGCAATAATGTACCAAGCGGTGTTCCGTCACCGGTCTTGGGCATCTTTGTATTGTGATTTTTAACAGTAGTTGTTGTAATTGTCGTTGTATTTGTTGTTGTTAATATAGCCGACAAAGCATCTACCATAACAAGAACTCCATCCTCTACCATCAAATATCCACCATTTTCATTTTTCACATACAGCTTTCCGTCTTTATCAATACCAAAGCTTATATCCTTGGCAAGCTCATAGCCCTGCGGAGCTTCTTTTTCAGAAAGTGTATAATATGCCATTCCATCCGTCTTAGGTGCCGCAAAAATTTCCTTGGGAAGTGTCAAAATTTCTTCTGTCGTTGTATAGCTGTAAATAACATTTCCAAAAGCGTCCTTTACTTCCATCTTAGCACCGGCTAACGTCTTGCCATTACTGTCGGTCTTGTTGCTCTTTATGGTCAGAGGCGCATCCAGCATCACAAGTCTCATATTATCAACAACCGTTCCGTCTGCCACGAGCTTTCCGTCTGCATTGATCGTAAAGGTGATATCCCTGGCATATAAATAACCGTTTGGTGCCTTTTCTTCGCTGAGCACATAGGTCACTCCCTCATGAAGTACACCGTCTGCAATCACATAGGGGTTGGGGCTCGTTGTAATACTGATTGCTTCAAAGCCCGGATCGTCCTTTGCAGAAATCTTTAATACTGCACCGGAAATCATCTGACCGGCCGTATCCATCTTGGCAACAGTCAACAACGGCTCATCATACATCTTAAGCAGTCCGTCCGTTATCTGTGTATAACTTTTTACACCACCGCTTTCTGTTACGGCATAAAGCTTTCCTTCCCTGTCAAGTGCAAAAGGAATATCTGCCGCAGTCCGGTATCCGCCCGGAGCCTTCTTTTCATGAAGTGTATACTCCTTGTATCCGCTATCGGGCACTGTAAAGCGATAAGTATCGATCGCATACGCCTCTGCTGTACTCGTCCATGAAGCAAGCTCCGTTCCTGTCTCATCCACAATGGAAAGCTCGGCACCGACAACCGCCTCATTGGTGTTTTTGTTAAGCTTACTTACAGAAAGGCTGATCTTTTGATCCTTTAAATAAATCGTACGGTTGTGAACCGCTTCGGAATTGACGATAACCTCGTGGGTTGCGGCATCAATCGTAAAATCAACCGGCTCTGTATAGCTGTAGCCATCCGGAGCGCCTGTTTCTGTCAGTGTATAGGTGCTACCAAATTTAAACTTGCTTAAATCAAATGCTTTTAATGTTGTATCACTGGTCCACGTAATCGGCACAAAGGTCGCATCGTCTCTGGATGTAATGGAAAGGTTAGCACCTGCTACCGGTTCATTGGTCTGTGCATCTACTTTTCCGACACAGATTCCGGCTTCCTTATCTTCCATTTCGATCACATTGCCTGTAAACAGACTTCCGTCTGCCTTCTGCATCAGACCGTTTCCATTGATTCGGAAGATGATGTCATCTGCCTTCATATAGCCTTCCGGCACACCTGTCTCCTGTAAAATATACCACTGGATATCGGTATCCTCTGCCCTTAAAAGAGTGGAGTCAAACTGATATTCAGAAGTGGTTGTTGTAAATTCCTTGAGAGTATTTCCAACCGTATGACTTGTCGGATCATATTCACTCAGTGCAAGTGTTGCTCCCGCCAGCAAGGATCCAAACGAATCCACCTTGCGGATTTTGACTGCAAAGCTTTTATCCCTTACAAGCAAAGTATCCTTGTCACCATTTAAGTTGGTGCTGTTTCCGGATTTAAGCTCAAGCTTGCCGTCTGTCTTTATGACAAATCTGACACCGCCCGCCAATGTATATCCGCCCGGAGCCTTAGTCTCTTTGAGAATATATTCGGTTGTACCATCTTTTTTAAACTTTGTACCATCAATGTCAACAACATGCATGGTACCGTCTGTATCCCATTCCTCTAACACGGTGGTACCGTCAGATGCTGTAATAGCCATATGTGCGCCGGCTAAATCCCGATCCGTCGCATCATCCAGCTTACGGATATAAAATCTGTTATTGGTCTTTTTCGGATCCACCATGGTAATTCCGGGAATTTCCGCGTGTGAAACGGTATTATCACAGATCTTTCCGACGCTGCTTACGCAGAAGGTAAAATCCGGTGCCGTCTCATAGCCTGCCGGTGTGATGATCTCTTTTACCGTATAGGTATTATAACCGGATTTCGGTGCCTTGAGCACGCCGACCGCGGTTGTATATGGACTTGACCCTGTCACAAAACGAAGCACCTCTGTATTGCTTTCATCATAAACTGCAAGTGTTGCATTGATAACCGCTGCAGCCGGACTACTGTCATCGACCTTGGTAATGGTCGTATAAACCGGCTGATCCCGCATGATCACGGTCTGTCCGTTCTTTTCGGCAACTGTTGTAATACTGCCGTCTGTATTGATTGTAAATTCAATCTCTGCTGCATAGGCGTAGCCCGCCGGTGCCTCCTTCTCTCTTAAGACATAGGTCGTGCCGGCCTTTAACAGATTGTTGGGTATGGTCACAACGCTTCCACCTGTTGTAAATCTCTGTATCAGAGCTCCGGTGGTTCCGGCTGTTTTCTCATATATTTCCAACGTTGCTCCGGAAAGCTCTGTAGCACTGGTGCCAGCCTTTTTGCTGACCTTTAATTCAATCGGATCGTCCTTGATCGTCTTTTTTACCGGTGTATCATTCAATATACTGACATTAACATCTGTAGCGTTTACCGTAAAACCGGTCGGCGCTACGATTTCACGGATATAATAGTATCCAACCGGAAGATTGGAAAAGGAAGCCTTGCCGTTTGCATCGGTCGTGGCAATCTTTTTCGGTGTAAATGAATTTTTAGCCGAATCCAAAAGCTCAAACTGTGCACCCTCCAACAATGCATTGGTAGTAGATGAACGCTTTGTGATCTCGATAGAGCCTTTTATTTCTTCATTGGTAACGGTTGCATTTGTATCACTATCCTGATACCATGCAATCTCAGCATTTGTTTTAGCTACACTTCCGTTATCCAGATAGCATCCGCCGGCATAATTTTTAATTTCTTCATAAGTTCCCAGCGGATATTCCTTGGTGGATACCTTGTAGCCTGTAGGAGCGGAAATTTCCTTTATGGTAAAGGTATGGGTTGGTGTAACAGTTGTACTGATTCCGTCATCCGATAGATTGATACGTGAAAATACAACCAGACCGTTTATATCACTGACAGCCTGTGCGATCGGCGTCGTCTCATCATTTCTGAAAATTCCGAATACCGCATTGGCAACCGGCTTTGTCGTATCAGACTGACTGACTTTTTTTAACTTAATACTGATGATCGGGTTATTAACCTTCTGATTGGTCAAATCTAAATTTTGGAGATTACCGGCTGCATCTACATATTTTGTCACTACTGTATCACTATCAACAACTACTTTGTATTCGGTAGTATCCAGAATATAATCGGTCGGTGCCGTCACTTCTTTTACATAGTAGGTACCGTATTTCAATCCGTGAAAGGTAATCTCTCCGTGTGTATCGGTCGTCATGGTTGCAACGGCAATTCTATTGGAATCATACAGGGTAAAGACAGCTCCCTTTAAAGCAACTCCGCCCTCTCCCTTTTTGGAAAGCTTTATTGAACCATTTTGTTTCAGATCAACAATTGTCTTTTCAACAATACCGGTTGAACCATCACTTCCTGCTGCAGCAGCTGTATTATACATAGTCTCAATCTCTGTTGCAGTGATCGTTGTATCAGTAGCTTTGCTATATCCATCAGGAGCACTGATCTCGCGAAGTGTATAATCACCATAAGCAATATCCTCAAAAAACAGCTCACCGGAAGCGTTTGTCACACCTGTGGCAACCACACTTCCAACGGAATTGATCAGACTGAATCCGGCTCCTGCAAGTGAGGCTCCGGTTGTCGAACCAACCTTCTTAGAAATCTTGATCCTGCACTTGATTGCTTTATTGACAATCGTGATTCTTTCATTTCCAAGCTTATCCAGTGTGACATCTGTATCGGCAGACGAAATATAGTAGCCGGTTTTTCCGGTTAATTCTTTTACCACATACTTTCCAAAAGGAATATCGGTAAATGATGCAATACCTTCACTATTGGTGGTCACGGTATAATCCGTACCGGCCACCTTCTGATACGGTGTAGTTCCATCCTCTTTATACAGTCCGAAAACCACCCCTGACAGTTTTGCAGGTGTCGTTCCATCATCAGTCTTGGTAATAACGATGTTAGCCACTGCTTTTTTATTGGTCAGTGTCACTTTTTCTGTCTGATTGCTCTTTTCTGTTCCGGTTCCGATCGTCACATCATGGATCGTTGAATCCAGTACATATCCTGCCGGAGCTTTCACTTCACGGTAATAGTACTTTTTACCAAGCTTAAGTCCTGTAAATACAGCCTTACCGGTTGACGCGTCTGTTACGGCCGTTGCAATTCTGTTGGTGCAGATCGCATCATCATACAATTCATATTCCGCTCCACTTAAATACAGTGTGGCATCTGTCGAATCTACCTTGGTAAGCTCCAGGATACCTGTTGCTTCTGTATTGTCGATCTCATATAAATCGGAATAATCGGCTGCTCCATCATAATAAGCCTTTATGACGCCGGCTCCATTGTCCTTTAATTCCACTTTGATAACGGCAGAACCAGGCAGATAACCTTCAGGAGCTTCAATCTCCTTGATATAATAAGTTCCTTTTTCTCTGTTTTTAAAGCTGATCGTACCATCTGCACCACTTGTCTGTGTTTCAAGCGGTGTTCCGACACAGGCAGAATCTGTACCGGGGTATAATCCAAATTCAGCACCTGCTAACAGCAGGGTTTTATCTGCATTTTTCTTTACCAGATTGATATCTCCGGTCGTTGTAGTTTTTTCAGAAACATTTTCGACAGATATCTGATAGTACTTTATGCGTTCACCCTCGCTTGTCATCTCCTCTGCAGTAAATGCAGGGATCGTTGTATCTCCCGCAGGGGCCAGATAACCGGAAGGAGCCTTGGTCTCTTTGAGCTTTAGTTCATATCCGATCAACGTATCAATATTTTCAAAGGTAGCCAGTCCATCTGCTCCCGAAACAGCACTTCCTACAAGTACCCCCTTTAAATACAATTCAAATTCGGCCCCTGCAAGAGGTGCCTTTGTAGCAGAATCAACCTTTTTGATCCGGAGCTCACGATTGATAATCGTACCTGCAGATGAAGAACTGAAAGACACATTTTTAATCTCATTGGATGTCTTTTCAAAGGTTTCCCCACTTCCTTCAAAGTTGGCTTTATTGGTAATTGTCACACCGGAGAGCTCTGCTGCCGTACGTGTAAACTGTGTCTTAAATACAAACTGATAATAATTTTTACCTATATTTTTCGGCAAAATTACGGTCATTTTATTGTTAACAATCACAACCGTATAATCAGAGGATGAAACCTCGGTCTTGTATCGCGGATCAGAAGAATTATAAGTATCATCAATCAGATACAAAGTTCCTTCAATGTATTTGAGATAATCCGCAAGCTGGTCTGTAATCGCAGGATTTGAAATGACACTCATGTCATAACGTCCCTTGTTGATATCCACAGTCCAGGTAACATAGTCATTGGATTGTGTATAAGCACCGCTCTTTCCAATGACACCACCCGGTCTACCGGTTACAGATGCAGTTTTTGTATCAGAAACATCCACATCTGTTTCGGCATGGAATGTCGCATTCATGGTTGCCTTGTTTTCATAGGTAAGCCCATCATTTATCTTTGTAACATCCGAAATCTTTGTGGAATATACAATACTGAAACCAATTCCGGTAAACAGTTCATCTTCTCCTGTCTTTCCGGAATCAAAGGTATAGGAAAGCTTCTCTTTGTTCACACCGGAATCGTTGACAGTATCCTGAGTAGGACTCAAATCAAATCTCTGCCACTGATATGCACCTTCCCATGCGTAAAACTGCATGGAACCAGCTACATACTCCATACCTTCCGGTATCAGATCCTCAAAGGACAATTTCGTAAGCGGAATTGACTGCTTATTAAAATTAATCGTCCATGTATAACGGCCTGTATTTTCATCAAAGCTTCCCTGCTTATTCATCAACTGGGGCTTGGTTACCTGCTGCCAGGTTTCACTTTTTGCTTTTATCTCCGGATATTCTGCACTCTTGAAGGAACCGAAATTTTCAAATCGCCTACCTCCCGCTTCTGCCATGGGTCGGAAAGATTCTTTTAATTTCGTCACGACCGTAATCTCGCGTCTGCTGTTCTGTTCTCCAAGATTGAAGGTCAACTCTGTACATGGTTGCCCGGCAACTCCATCTATTGTATCGGTACAGGTTCCCTTTGTAAATGTCGGAACTGACCCATCATCCAGTGTCGCACTGACAAATTCCATCCGTTCAGATGAAAACCAGTCCTTCACCACAACATTCGTACAGCTTTTGCCGTCTTCATTGATGACCAGTTTCCATGTAAATGTATTGGTGACGGAATTGTAACCGCTGAATTCCTTGCGGATAACCTTGATTCCAGGTACAGTTGCTGTCTTGGATAAATCATACTTATTAGATGAAGTCGGATCCTTTAAGGTCGCACTATTGGAATAAGACGATTTACCATAATCGGTTACCTTCGTTTTATATGTGATGGTATATGTACGGGTATCTACCTCTCCAAATGCAATCTTTACATGACCGGTCGTAATATCCTGCGTTGCCGTAGCGGGTAATGCCGGATTTACCGTAAAAGACCCCGGCACGATTTCCATACCCGAACCGGCTGTTACCTGATCTTCCAGTACCGCACCATTTAAATCCAACTGATCCTCGTTCAGCTTTACAGTCCATGTAATATAACCGTCTGCATCAATGGTACTTCCGCTCTTTTGCAGCATATTGGGTCTGATCGTCACACGATTGCTTGCTGTCACACCGGTTCCATCCTCCGGATTGAAAGCAGCCGTATTGTCATAGGAAATCGTACTTCCATTTTGAATCGTTCCGGTAAAACCATTATAGCTTGTCAGAAATAAAACACCCACACGGTAGTGTGTCTTTGCACCTGATACATCAATAGATACCTGTGAAGCACCGTCTGCACAATTTGCCCGAAGCGTCTCTCCCTGTCCGGAAATGATATCAACAAACTTCGGGTATCCATCCACATTTGCATATTTTAATCCTGTGGGCAGATTATCAACAATCTCACCGCTTACAGCTCCGCTGCTGTCAGGCTCAATATTCACGCGCCATTCAATATACTTCTTACCGTCAACGGTCACAACCGTTCCGCTCTTTGACATATCCTGAGCCTTTCCATATGCTTTTGGATCTGTCTTGATCTCATAGTCAATGGTGCCGGTAGAAGTCGGAAACTGAATGGTTGACTGTTTATTTTCCTCCTGCAGATCTGAACTTAAGCCACCACTGAAACGAACATAAAAAGGAATTGTTCCAGCGGAACTTCTGGCATTGTCATTGAATTTAAAGATCAAGGTGCCATCCTTGGAAATATGGACGGTTCCGATGGAAGTCACACCGTCCGGATCCATCAGATCATGAGTCACTTCTTCATCTACCCGGATATTTCCCGGAACATGATAAATATATTCCTGTCCCGCTATCAGTCCGGTCCCGACAGGAATCGTAAAGTTCAACTGCATATCGATCGTCGCATTGTAAGGAAACTCCGCTTCCGAACCAACAGACAGATCCATGGATGTGCTTCCTCCTGTCCCATCCGGCCAGCTTGCTTTTAATTCCGTGGAATCCAGCGTGATACCGGTCCCGGTAAAGATACTGTCATCTGCTGCCTGTATCTTTATTCCATCAAGCATTCCTGATGTAACCACCAGTACAACAGCTATTAATATCGTTAGAATTCTTTTTCCTATTCCCTTTTTCATAGGAGCTTTCCTTTCCCGTATTTCACTTCATTATGGTATCATCACTCACAGCCAGAACGACCAGACGCTCATCTGCTGTGCCATATTCACAGGTAGAAAGCAGTAAAATACTGTTTTCATAATCCTTTTTTAAAAAATCCGCATCTTTCCACTGTGCATTTTTTAAAAAAGTACGGATATATGTCTTTTTATCTTCATCATATTTTTCCATATCCTTCTGCGACAGATCATCCTGCTGCGGATCATTTTGCTGCAATATGGACTTTGGTATATTTTCATAATGAAAATAATCCTCTGTTGTCAGATCCGCAAGTAAAAGAGCTACCACCTTGTAACGGACTTCCTTCTGCCCGTCCTGATAAATGATCTCTCTGTGCGTGTCCCTGAAATCCGCCTTTTTATATTTTTTCAGTATGCCAAACATACTGCCATCTTTCATATGATGTCCGTGAAGCAGACGTATGTCTCCGTCCGGATCACAGCTTTCATCCAGAAAAACAGCACCGGCACTTGCTTTTTCATTTATAAAATTGTGTGTCAGATAATACTGGTTGTCACGATAGACAACCGGATAATCCAGCCCTGTATCCGGTATCTGAATCCATCCGACACAGTCCGGATTAATTTCCTGCAGCCCGGTTATAGCAGGAATCTCACCATCAGCCGTATCCGGTAATGTTTTGTCCGTATCCGGCAAAGCTTCCTCATCAGGCTGTCCGGCATTAGCATGATATATCTGCGCAATCGCATCATACTGCTCCTGTTGCTTTTGTGACTGCAACCCATAACGAAGCAACAATCCGCCGGTAATCACGGCACATACAAGACATATCAGTCCTAAAATCAGATATCCCTTTTCCTTTTTCATTTTCCGTTCACCAAAAAGTCAGTTCTACTATTATATCTGGTATACATAATATCGTATCCGATGCCTTTTTTCAATATAGTTTCGGCTTTTCCCTGTCATCACAAAAAAAAGACACGGACTGTATTGATACAGACCATGTCTTTTTTCTTTTATATATTCATATTCATAAAGATGTCTTGTTGTACCGGAAGACGGATTACATCATGCCATCCATACCTGCACCTGCGGGCATTGCCGGAGCGGGCTCTTTGATTGTTGCAACAACCGATTCGGTTGTAAGCAGTGTAGATGCAACACTTGTTGCGTTCTGCAGGGCGCTTCTGGTAACCTTTGCAGGATCCAGAATACCGGCAGCAACCATATCGGTATACTCACCTTTTAATGCATCAAAACCGACGCCAACTTCTGATTCGCGTACTTTGTTGATGATAACGCTTCCTTCCAGTCCCGCATTGGATGCAATGTGGAATAACGGAGCTTCCAGTGCCTTTAAGATGATCTGTGCACCGGTCTTTTCATCACCTTCCAGTGTATCAGCCATTTTGGCAACTGCTTTGGAAGCATGGATGTATGCAGATCCGCCGCCTGCGATGATACCTTCTTCAACAGCTGCTCTTGTAGCTGCCAAAGCATCCTCAAGACGAAGCTTAGCTTCCTTCATTTCTGTTTCTGTTGCAGCACCGACACGGATTACTGCTACGCCGCCTGCCAGCTTGGCAAGTCTTTCCTGTAATTTTTCTCTGTCAAAATCAGAGGTTGTTTCTTCAATCTGCTGTTTAATGTTGGCAATTCTTGCCTGGATGGCATCTTTTTCGCCTTCACCATCTACGATAACGGTATTTTCTTTCTGAACCTTAACGGATTTTGCACGTCCGAGCATTTCCATTGTAGTCTCTTTTAAGTCCATGCCAAGCTCAGAAGAAATAACCTGACCGCCTGTTAAAATTGCGATATCCTCAAGCATAGCTTTTCTGCGGTCACCATATCCGGGAGCCTTGACTGCTACGACATTGAAGGTACCACGCAGCTTGTTGACGATCAAGGTTGTCAATGCTTCGCCTTCTACATCTTCTGCGATGATCAAAAGCTTGGCACCACTCTGTACAATCTGCTCTAAGATAGGCAGGATCTCCTGAATATTGCTGATCTTTTTATCTGTGATCAGGATATAAGGATTGTCTAATACAGCTTCCATTTTTTCCATATCGGATGCCATATAAGCTGAAATATATCCACGGTCAAACTGCATACCTTCTACTAAATCAAGCTCAGTCTGCATGGTCTTTGACTCTTCGATTGTGATAACACCGTCTCCGGAAACCTTTTCCATTGCGTCTGCTACCAGATTGCCGACTTCCTCATCTGCTGCGGAAATAGCTGCAACCTTTGCGATATGCTCTTTTCCGTTGACCTTCTGGCTCATGCCTTCGATTGCTTCAACAGCAGCTGCTGTTGCTTTTTTCATACCTTTTCTTAAGATGATCGGGTTAGCACCTGCTGCCAGGTTTTTCATACCGGCATTAATCATAGCCTGAGCTAATACTGTAGCGGTTGTAGTACCGTCACCTGCTACATCGTTGGTCTTGGTTGCAACTTCTTTGACAAGCTGTGCACCCATGTTTTCAAAGGGATCTTCCAGTTCGATCTCTTTTGCAATGGTAACACCATCGTTGGTAATAAGCGGAGCACCAAAGGATTTATCAAGAACAACGTTTCTTCCTTTCGGTCCCAATGTAACTCTTACTGTGTTTGCCAGCTGATTGACGCCGGCCTCTAATGCTGCACGTGCTTCTGCACCGTATTTAATTTCTTTTGCCATTTTAAAAGCCTCCCTGATTTTATGCTTCGATAATTGCTAAAATATCTTTCTGTGAGCAGATGATAACTGTTTCATCGCCGTCTTTGATCTCTGTTCCCGCATATTTGGAATAAATTACCTTGTCGCCGACCTTAACTTCCATTTTGACATCATCAGTCCCGGGTCCTACTGCAACAACTTCAGCCTGCTGCGGTTTTTCTTTCTCGGTTCCCGGTAAAACAATACCTGATTTGGTTGTCTCTTCTGCTGCGAGGGGTTTTAATACAACTCTCTCACCAAGTGGTAATAATTTCATGATAAAGCCTCCTTGAATATGTAATATAATATATCAAACTATAAATGATATGATATTCGGATCGCATGCTGCAATCTGATATCAGGGGCAGCCAATGTTTCACCCCAACACCATATTTATATAACCGATAACGTTTTTTTTCAACTAAATTTCTATAACATTATCATTAAATAAATATAAAAAAAATATCAAGCTCCGTCTCAGAACAGGCCAAAATGCCTTAGTGCATCATATACACCGTCATCATAAATATTTCCCGTAATATAGTCGGCACTCTGCTTGGCAACTTCCGTACCATTGCCCATACAGATACCAATTCCGGCTGCCTTAAGCATATCTACATCATTGATGCTGTCCCCAAAAGCAATGGAATCTTTTGGATCGACTCCGGCAATCCGGCACATCCGTTCCATACCGCTTGCCTTGTTGCATCCCTTCGGAACGATCTCGGCCACACGGAAGCTGTGTACCATCACCTCATATTCATCACGAAACAGATCATAGACTGCATCATTACTGACACCGTTTTTTTCGGCCAGACTTGTTTTGTTAGCTCTGACTCCACCCAAAAACCTTTCGGCATACTGTACGGATATAAATTTGTCCCCCAGTGTGTTTTTTACCATCTGCACATACCAGTCATCAGGATTATCCAAAAATGTCTGCTCATCATAATAAATATATTCGGTTCCTTCCAGAATATACATAGTATCATACTTACGGAAGATCCTGTACATCCCGGCAAGCTGCCTATCGGATAAGCAGTCATCAAACACGGTCCGACCATCCAGTGCCCCATATGCTCCACAGGCTCCCACAATACCGTCAAATCCGATATCCAGAATGGGAATCTGCGGAATCATGGCACGGCTTCTGCCGGTACATATAAATGCCTTATGGCCATTTTTTCTTATTTTTGCAATTGCTTCAATTGTCGATGCCGGAACTCCCTGTTTTTCAACAAACAGTGTCCCGTCAATATCAAAAAATACTGCCTTCATAAAACTTTTCCGGGCTCTTTTCTTTCGTTGTTGTATGCCATAAAAAAGAGACCATATCACATATGCCTTAGGGTCTCTTTATTTTATCTTATGCAGGATCTGTCCAAAAAACTAAGCCTTCTCCAGGCGCTCCCTGTATCCGGGAGCATTTTTAATCTCAAATTTATTATCAAACATCTCATACTCGGCATCAGACAACAGATCCTTTAGCTTCTGTTCGACATTGTATTTTAAAACAAAACCGCATGCCACACTCGGCGCAAGATGCTCATCCTCAAAATCCAGACATCTTTGCTGGACTCGGGCACAGTACTCCTTTGCTTCATCATCCTCAGCCATGGGAATCAGAATATTGAAGAAATCACCGCCGCATCTGCCGATGATATATTCCGGCTTTGCCTCCTCTTTGAGGATATCTGCCACAACCTTTATAAGACGGTCACTTTCCTCATCGCCAAAATGATCATTGACATACTTCCAGTCATTGATATTGGCGCATACAGCTGCTACCGGAACAACCTGGGAACGATCCACGACATGCAGCTTATTGTCAAAATATGTACTATTCAGGACGCCGGTCAATGCATCCTCTTTCTGACCGTGTGTCACCCGATACTGTTCTTTTTCAAGGCGTTTCTCCAGCTCATCCGCATATAAAGACAGCTCCGCAGATTCATATGTCTTTTCCGCCTGCCTTGTCAGCATGATCACAAGATTGTCTATAATCTCTTTTTGGGCTTCCGTATCAAGCTCTTCCTCTTTGACATATAAATGAGCTATGGTGCGCTCTTCCACACGGATCTTTCTGCCGGGAGCATGTACCGTATCCGGTTTAAAGCCGACAAAATTGCCAAGGCTTACTGCCTTTTCCCCATGGCGGTCTGTCAACAGCAGACTAAGCCCTGTCAGCTTATTGATGCTGTCCAGATAATCAGATAAGACTCCGATATCAAATATCTGATCCAGTGAATAATTGCGTATATGATCTTTTAATCTTTTTTCTAAAGGTACCAATCCAAATGCCATACCAAAAATCCTTTCTCAGTCCCATACCATGACTGTCATTCATGCTGCCGTATAGGCAGTCCCCCTTGATACCGTATTGCAATATGCTTTTCAATCATCATCTGATCCGGTAGATTCATTATATCCATCCCGCAGTCATTTGTCCAGCACCGGCGCATCATCCGGCAATTTGCTTACAACCTGGTTTTTTCCGTGTTCCTTGCCATAATACAGACGGTTATCCGCAATGGATACAAGCTTATTAAGCGGCAGTCCCGGACTGTACTCCGTCATTCCAAAGGTCATCGTAACGCTCACAGTATCGGTTTCGGTTTCTACACGGATCTTTTCTATCGACTGGCGGATCTTTTCTGCGATTCCTTTGGTAATGATCTCATTTTCGGGTACAAAGATAAGAATCTCCTCACCGCCCCACCGGCAGATCCTGCAGTCTTCAGCGCAATTTTTCGTAATCATATCCGCAACCTGCACCAATACTTTGTCTCCGACATTGTGTCCATAGGTATCATTGACTCGCTTAAAATCATCAATATCTCCAAGGATGACGGAAAATATAAGCCCGCTTTTTTTGGACTGTTCAACAGCTTCAAGCAAAGAGTGATCCATACTCCTTCGATTGATAAGCCCGGTCAGCGGATCCTTGCTGGATATCGTCTCCAGAAGCCGGTACTGCTCCTCCAAACGGATCTCATTTTGTCTGATCTCTATTGTAAACAGAACAGAAAACAACATAAGACCCAGAAAAGCGACAATGGCATTGGCCAAATAACCGACCGTCAGATTGGTATCAAAATCAAGCTCTGTATAGATTGGCTTAAAATGAACGGACAAAATCCTCGTTACCGCAAACACAAGCATCGTGACCAGAACAAAAAAAAGCGGCTTTTTGATGTTGTGTCCGAATAAGGGCGAGGAATAGGCCAGGTAAAAGGATACCGGTGTGAATGCGACCAGATAGATCATAAATCCCCAGTTCCATCCGGCTAACAGCGTGGCAAAGGCCGCAAAAAAAGTAATCTCCGTGTAGCAGCCGTAATAAAGCCATGCATATTTTTTCTGTTCCGAAAAATAAAGCCCCAGTACAAGATACAGAGCAATCGCCAGAATATTATACAAAAATAAAATCGTATACTCTAAAAAATAAAATCGTGCCGTCAGCAGGAAATGTATAAATGCCAGCGCCATACATATAAACCGATACTTCCCCCGCTCTGAAATCTGCTTTTCACCGGTTAATATAGATTGTATCGTTTGATTTAGTTGTTTTATACTTTTCATATCGCAAAAATAAAATAAGAATCCCTTAATACATAAACAGTAAATTTTATACGGAAACGTCAAAATTAGAACCAAGATATGGTGTCACCGAAAGCTCCATGGAATTGTCTATCATGGCTGCCACCTGTGCACCGGCATCCTGATTGGAATCAAGGGATTTGCGTAACATTTCAACCCCGATACTGTCCATTAATTTGTTTTGCGCCAATGTCATTGATAAAGACGGAATATCCATCATCAATACCTCCTTTTTGCCAGAGATGCAAGTCTCTGTTATCCCCTTTTTGTATAATCTCAAGTAATCGTATATTTCTTTTTGATTTTATCACAAAACAGTATAAAAGCAAAGCTTAGATTTCATGTTTCCGAATGAAATACTTGAAGCAGGTTTTCCTTGAAATTTATATACCATCATGTTATATTAAACATAGAAAAAGGGAAGCCAGAGATGCGGCTACCCTCAACAGTGATTTACCTAATTACTTAGGCCGTCAACTACTGCGAATAGTTGGCGGCTATTTTCGTTTATCCCTGAAAATCTTATAGCAAAGACCAACAAGGGCAACAATGAGTATACAAAATTGGAACAAATCCTCATATGTAACCATTGGCAACGCCCTCCTTTCTTTTGTCTGGAGGGTTAGCCCCTCCGAAAAAGAGGGTAAGCCGCCCGGCTCTCTGATTTCCCATGTGTTTATATTATCATTTAGCAGTTTCGTTTTCAATCAAATTTTGATAATATTTGTATAATGGCTGTTTTCCTTGAAAAATAGGCATTTTCATGTATAATTAATACTGTATGTCCAATACACGGATACCGGCGGCATATACAGATTTGTCCGGCATCCCACAACAAATTATAGAAAAACAGAGGTGTTACCATGATTCAGGCATGTAATGTTACTTACCGTGTAGGCAAAAAAGCCTTATTTGAAGATGTCAATATCAAATTTACAGAAGGCAACTGTTATGGTCTGATCGGCGCCAACGGTGCCGGCAAATCCACATTTTTAAAAATCCTTTCCGGTGCTTTGGAAACCACCAACGGCGAGATTGTCATCACGCCCGGTCAGCGTCTTTCCGTGCTGGAGCAGGATCATTTCAAATATGACTCTTATCCGGTTATGGATGTGGTTATTATGGGAAATGCCAGATTATATGAAATCATGAAAGAAAAAGAAGCCATCTACGCCAAAGAGGATTTCACCGATGAAGACGGCATCCGCGCCAGCGAACTGGAAGGCGAATTTGCGGAAATGGACGGCTGGGATGCCGAGACCAACGCAGCCATGCTCTTAAACGGTCTGGGGATTGAATCCGATCTCCACTACAGCATGATGAGTGATCTAAACGGCAGCCAGAAGGTCAAAGTACTGCTTGCAAAAGCGCTGTTCGGCAATCCGGACATCCTGCTTCTCGACGAGCCCACCAACCACCTGGATCTGGATGCGATCGCATGGCTTGAGGAATTTCTGATCGACTTTGAAAATACGGTTATCGTTGTTTCCCATGACCGTTATTTCTTAAATAAGGTCTGCACCCACACTGCAGATATCGACTATGGCAAGATCCAGCTGTATGCCGGCAACTATGATTTCTGGTATGAATCCAGCCAGTTACTGGTCAAACAGATGAAGGAAGCCAACAAAAAGAAGGAAGAAAAGATCAAGGAGCTGCAGGAATTTATCTCCCGTTTCTCTGCCAACGCTTCCAAATCCAAACAGGCAACATCCAGAAAACGTGCCCTTGAAAAAATCGAGCTGGATGATATCAAGCCCTCCAGCCGTAAATATCCTTACATTGATTTCAGACCCGACCGCGAGATTGGCAACGAAGTCCTGACCGTGGAAAATCTGACAAAGACCGTCAACGGAGAAAAGGTATTAGACCACATTTCCTTTATTCTCGGTCATGATGATAAGGTCGCTTTTGTCGGCGGCAATGAATTAGCCAAGACTACTTTATTCAAGATATTGATGGGAGAACTCGAACCCGATGAAGGAAGCTTCAAATGGGGTGTTACAACCTCACAGGCATACTTTCCTAAGGATTCGACCGAAGAGTTTAACAACGATCTGACCATTGCCGACTGGCTGATGGGCTACTCTCCTGTTGATGATATCACCTATGTACGCGGCTTCCTCGGACGTATGCTGTTTGCCGGTGAAGACGGTGTCAAAAAGGTCAAGGTCTTATCCGGTGGTGAAAAAGTAAGATGTCTCCTTTCCAAAATGATGATCAGCGGCGCCAACTGCCTGATTCTGGATGAGCCCACCAACCACCTGGATATGGAAAGCATTACCGCTTTAAACAACGGTCTGATCAAGTTCCCCGGTGTCGAACTGTTTGCCTGCCATGACCACCAGTTTGTACAGACAACAGCCAACCGTATCATGGAGATCCTCCCCAACGGTACACTGGTAGACAAGATCACCACCTACGATGAATACCTTGCAAGTGATGAAATGGCAAGAAAACGTACTGTTTATACAGCCAATGCGGAAGAAGATGAAGCATAATGAAAGCCGTAGACTTACACACTCACTCAACCAAATCCGACGGCAGCATGACTCCCACAGAGCTTGTCAACTATGCAGTAGAAAAAGGGCTGGCTGCCATTGCTCTTTCGGATCATGATACAACAGACGGTATTGATGAAGCCCTGGCTGCGGCCAAAGGAAAGGATATCGAGGTCATCCCTGCGATTGAATTTTCCACCGAATACGACGGCAGAGATATTCATATAGTGGGGCTCTACATCGATTACCACAGTCAGGAATTTGAAAAATACCTGCAGGATTTCCGTGATGCGCGTATCCTGCGCAATCAGAAGATGTGCAAAAAGCTTGCCGAGCACGGTGTCGATATCACCTATGACGAGCTTCATGCACACTATGCAGGCTCCGTACTGACAAGAGCACACTATGCCGCTTATCTGATGGAGCACGGCTACGTCAAAAGCCGGAGTGAAGCCTTTGACAGATATGTCGGAGATTATGCTCCCTGCTTTGTGCCTCGTGAAAAGGTGACACCAATGCAGGCTGTCGAGCTGATCTTAAAGGCCGGCGGCATCCCGATTTTAGCACACCCCATCCTCTATCATCTGAGCAAGCCAAAGCTTGAAAAGCTCATACAGGATTTAAAGGCGGTTGGTCTGGTCGGCATAGAGGCCATCTACTCCACCTACAGCACTTCCGAAGAAGCTCTGATTAGACAGCTTGCCAAAAAATACGATTTACTGCTGTCCGGCGGTTCCGATTTTCACGGCTGCAACAAGCCCAATCTGGATCTGGGAACCGGCTACGGAAAGCTCTTTGTCCCGGAAGAAATTCTGACCAACCTCAAAGCATACCGCCGCGAGAATGGCCGTTTTTGCAAAAAAATCATTTTTTCCGATATGGACGGTACGCTGTTAGATGACAAAAAAAATATCTCCGATGAGATTTATCGTGCCATCGTAAGCTTTACCGATCAGGGCGGCACCTTCGTCTTATCGAGTGGCCGGCCCGTAGGAAGCATTTTGGAAACAGCCCACAGACTGGGACTTGATTTTCCCAATACCTATATTATTTCCTACAACGGTGCCCTGATCTATGACGTTTCCACCAAAAAACCTCTGTCCGAGATCCGCGTTCCGATGCAGCAGGTCAGACAGATCATGGAGCTTGCCAAAGAGCATCATATCCATGTCCACACTTATACCGATAATGCCATCATCTCCCCGGCCGATGACAAGGAGCTTGCGCATTACAAGATTCATGTGCATCTTCCATCCATCATATCCGAAGATGTGACGAAAGCACTGGACAAGGCTCCCTACAAGATGCTGATCGTTCATCTCAAGGATCATATCAGTCTGCCGGAAGAAAATGACGAGCTCGTCGCTTTCAAGCAGGTCCTTGATGAGCATTTCGGCGATACCATGCACACCTTTTATTCCGATCCGCTTTATCTGGAATGCTGCATGAAGGAAGCTTCCAAAGGAAACGCCATCCGCCGTTTATGTAAATACCTTGATATTGATATCAAAGATTCTGCCGCGATCGGTGATGCAGACAACGATATTTCCATGATCGAGGCAGCCGGTCACGGCATCTGCATGATCAACGGTTCCGACGGAGCCAAAAAAGCCGCCGATCATATTACCGCAAAGGACAATAATCACGACGGTTTCCTGGAGATCTTCCAATATCTTCAATAAATTAAATATCTAAATCGTTTCTTCCATATCTGGCAGCGTCATAGGATGTTGCCAGATTTTTATTTTTCTCATTCTGGTCTAACAGTTCATGCGATGTTTTCCCCTTGGGCACATCATCCCTGTAAATCCGCCGCACTTCTTTGTAAAAAAGATAGCGGATTCTGTTTTTCTTTTGAAAAAAGAGGCGGCGTCTTTTGGGCATGACCGCTATATCCTCTGTCTGCCTCTCCGGTTCATCATAGATTATTTCTCTTTTCTCCACGGTATCCTGTTTTTCTATCCTGCGGTAAAAATAACGGATTCCATTACGGATAAATACAAATACAACAAACCAGAAAATCAGATTGCCTATAATTTCCCACAATATGAACCACCCAGACCGGGTAATAGCTGAAAAGAGATCCGGATCCTGTACCGTACCGGCCGATCCTCCGGTGCCAAACAGACCGGCGATCCAGCTAAGTACGGTCATAACAGCCTTAATAATCGTCCCGATGATCCGCAGTACGAGAAGTGCTACCGCAGAAAATACCTCATCATAACCGGCAAGCACACACAGCATCAATATAACGGCCATCACCCCCAATATTGTAAACAGACTGTTGGCACTGCTTTTGAAAATGGCTGTCCTCGGCACTCCCTCTATGTCGCGGTTGATATCCAGAAGCCGGGATATCCCTTTCAGATAAGCACAGATAAACTGTATCAATATCCAGCTGATGGTAAGAAACAACGCCGTAATCTGAAATGTGGAATGATCGCCATAGGCTCCGTAAATATACATGAGCACAGGTTCCGCAATAAAATACCACTGCATCCTGTATGAAAAATGATCGGTTTTCTTCCGGTAACCCACGATATCCACTACAAGAAACCAGCCAAGCATCGCGACAGAGCACAAAAAAATAATACTGTCTGCTGCCCCGGCTATCGATAAAAAAAGGCTGTTCAAGGTCAGAAGGATGAGAAACCCGCTGAATATAAGCGGAAGGCTTCGCAAAAAACGGTGCCTGATAATACAAAGCATATACAGCCCGCTCAGATAAAGAATACCGTGAAATTTTGTAAACACCATTCCGGTTCCGTCATAAAGCAGTAAAAAAAGTGCGAGCACATAGAGGTAATGTATCAAAAGCACCATTACCGATTCTGCCTTTGTCAAAAAAATACGCAAAGAATAGGAATCTTTCATTTAACCACCTCAGCGCACCATGGATAGATCATATTCCGGTGTTCCATAAGACCTGTTTTCTGTATCTTTTTCAAGCTTCTTGGTGAATAGGGCATAATGGCATAAACTGCCGTTTTCTGCCTCTGATATGCCATAAGAAGTTCCAGAAATTCGGTTGTATAATCGGAAGACAATACCAGATAGCACTTTTTTTTGCCATGGATTTGTACCTGTTCTCTTAACAGCTCTTCCAAATCCGGTCCGCATACCTTTTTATCAGCCCGTGCTAATGCTCTGTCAATCCGGGCAATATGTCTGCGTCCCACTCCATCCGTCACAGTTACAGGTTCCCTGGTAACTATGTCGGTATAATTTGAATAAAGCTCCACCGATATCCCGCTCTCCAAAAGACAGGAGCTTACAGAGGAAGCCAGTGCTATTAATTCCTCTGAAATTTCCTCTTCATCAAAAGGAAGCCGTATCCTCTGATCTAAAAGCAGACACACCTCCACAGCTGTCGTTGTCTCATACATATTTACCAGCAGATTTCCCGTATGAGCCGTATTTTTCCAGTTGATTCGCCTCATAGAATCTCCGGGATGATATTCCCGGATTCCGCGAAAGACAAACAGATCCTCTTCCATCCTGCGTCTGGTAACCACGTCTCCCATCATCCGTGCAAAAAAAGGGTTGAGAATATGTGTATCCAGCTTCATCGGATAAACATAGATCGCCGTATCGTTTTTTACCCGTACTGCATACTCCTGTGAAAAAAAATAATCCTTCGTCAGCACATCAATTTCATCAATGGAAAAATATCCTCTTTTCATCGCCTTAAATTCATGATATATAACGGTACGCTGCCTCCCCCTTAAGGAAAAAAGATCTTTTTTGTAAAAACGGTCCGTCACCGATGTAATTTTTTCTTTTTCAAAAAGAAAAGACGGGGCAGTCGCAAACTTGACCTCCAGAATTGGCAGCGGCAGTCTTTTGCTGTTGCTGACCGTCTCCCGTATCACACCGGTCTGCCCGGCATTGATCCCTTTTTGCAAAAAAAGGATGTCCACAGACAGTCCTTTTTCCCACAAATGACGAAACAGTTTCATCTCTATATAATAAATTGCAAACGAAGCAAGAAACGCGACCAAAAGCATCATAGGCGTTTCCAGCTTTCTGTCGGCACCTCTGCCGACGATAATATTTCACTTAAAATTTGCGAAACGGTTGTATTGCGGTCTGTCGAATATGATAACAGACGATGCGAAAAGACGCTTGTACAAAGTGCCTTTACATCATCCGGTGTCACATAATCCCTTCCCATGATCGCCGCATATGCCTGCGTACACTTAAGAAGTGCAAGCGTTCCTCTTGGATTGACACCAAGTACCAGCATTGGATGTTTTCTCGTTGCCTCCACCAGATGCGTAATGTATTCCTTCACACTGTCATGCACAAATACTTCTTTTACCATTTCTTTCATTTTGAAAAGATCGTTTTTACTGCATACCGGCATAAGATCTTCCAACGGATCGTGGCTGATATAACGGTTTATGATCTGCAGTTCCTCCGCAACGGTCGGATATCCCATCTTGATCTGCATCATAAAACGGTCAAGTTGTGCCTCCGGAAGCGGATATGTACCGGCCGTCTCTACCGGATTTTGCGTCGCGATCAGAAAAAACGGTTCATCCAGCGTATGTGTCTGTCCATCAACCGTCACCTGACGCTCCTCCATACACTCTAACAGACCGGACTGGGTACGCGGTGTTGCCCTGTTGATCTCATCCGCAAGCAGAATATTGGTAAAAACCGGACCTTTGGTAAATTCAAACTGTCCGCTTTTCTGATTGTAAATATCAAGTCCCGTGATATCGGCAGGTAAAAGATCCGGAGTAAACTGGATGCGGTTGAAATCTGCATCTAAAGAAGCTGCCAATGCCTTGGCAAGCTTTGTTTTTCCGGTTCCCGGCATGTCCTCGATCAGGACATGTCCATCCGCTAAAAGAGCCGTCAGCAATAGATTGATGACGTCATCTTTTCCGACAATGACTTTTGCTATATTTTCTTTTATTTTCGATGCATTTTCCGAAATAAATGCAATATCCATGCCCTTCTCCTTTTGGCGTTGCCTGATAGTTTTCATAGTTATCAAATATTAACACTCTACGATCAGATATCTTCCGTCGCCGACTTCAAATACTTCGTCCGCCTCTACAATGCCATCCTCATCCATGGCTTCCATATCAACGCCTTCTTCATCAAAGTATTCCCATACTTCTTTTTTGGAGTCAACGACAACAGCCATACATTCCTCCAAAAAATCACGTGCCTCCTCCTGTGTCCGGGCAACCGGCTCAGGGAATAACTGCAACTGGTTGTTTAAAAAGCTTCCTACTACTTTATCATCAAAATCTGGCATTTTTCATTCTCCTTTTTCTGTTTATTCTGCATTTTTATACTGCTTATTTTTATTTGTAATTTTACAGTCAGGCCATTTCCATAAACATTCTCATAAACTTTTTCATAGATCTGCTAAGAGACAATATTCAATTCCAACCGGTAATCTCTGCGGACTGGTAATTTCTGCAAACCGATAATTTCTGCGAACTGCTAATTTCTGCAAACTGCTAATCCCCACGAAACGATAATCTCTACAGACTGCCAATAACTTTTTCTTCTTCATTCTATCAGTTAGCATCTGTTTACTCTCGGTACAATGCATCCAATACCTGCCATACGCCTTTTTCTTTCCAACCGGGGCATATATATCTGGCTTCTTTTTTCAATGCCTCAACTGCATTATCAACGGCATAGCTTTCACCTGCTGCCTGTATCAACCCAAGGTCATTGTTGTTATCACCAAATACCATTGTCTCTTCCGGCAGGATACCGAGTGTCTTTTGGATCGTCCTTAAGGCATTTCCCTTATCAACACTGAAATCCATAAAATCGACCCATTCCTCACCGGCCATAGTTGTCTTTACAAGCTCCTTCCACTTCGGAATCAGAATCCCTTCTCCGAGGGAACGGATACTGCCTTTTTTGTATACAGCAAGCTTTACAAATTCCTCATCCTCCGAAAGAATATCATCCGTCAAGGTCACATCATTGCGATAAGAATCCCGGATCAGATGGATAAATTCCTCGTCCTTACTTTCAAGATAACATCCGTGCGGTGTGGATGCAACGACATGACAGCCGTCCTTGTAGAGGCCGCGCAGATCCTGCATGATCTCTTCCACATACCTCCGCTCCATCTTTGTGATGGAATAATTCTTTGCCCGGAGTAAAATATGCGCTCCGTTTTCCACAATATAATCAAGCTCTCTGTCAGTACGCGCAAACATCTTGCGCACACTTCCGTACTGTCTTCCGCTTGCGATCACAAAACGGATCCCGGCATCTGTCAGCTTCTTTATGATATCGATCATTTCATCATAAACATCCGGCGAGGAATCCTTGACTAAGGTTCCGTCCACATCCGTTGCGATCAGTTTAATTTTTGTATTCATCTTATTCTATCCCTTCGTGAGGAGTGGCCGGTACAAATACCCGCTCCTGTAAAGGATCCTCTTCCAAACTCTTTGTCTTAGCGACTGCCTCTTTGCAGAAATTTTCCTGCGCACCAAACAGCTCCTTGCCTCTTCGGTCGATCCGGTCATAATTACCATCCTTATCCAAAAGCTGCGCTTTCTTGGTATCTCTTAACAGGCAGTCCAGGATATGCTGTACCTTTTCTTTTAAATCCGGCTGCTCCACCGGGAATAAAATCTCAACACGGCGGTTTAAATTACGCGGCATCCAGTCCGCACTTGACATGTAAAATTCCGGATTGCCGCCGTTTTCAAAGCGGAAAATACGGCTGTGCTCCAAAAATGTGCCTACCACAGACCGCACCGTGATATTCTCGGAAACGTCGGGAACACCTACCTTTAAACAGCAGATTCCACGGACGATCAGATCGATTTTTACACCGGCTGCACTTGCCTTGTACAAGGCTTCGATGATCTCACGGTCACAGAGTGAATTCATCTTGGCAACAATGCTTGCATGATTGCCGCATTTTGCCTGCTCAACTTCCCGGTTGATCAGATAAAGAAAACGGTTTTTGAGCCACAACGGTGCTAAAGCAAGCTTATTCCATGTACGGGGCTCCGAATATCCGGAAAGCATATTAAATACGGCTGTCGCATCCTCTCCGATATCCTCCCGGCAGGTCAAAAGACCCAGATCAGTATAAAGCTTGGCAGTTGCATCATTGTAGTTACCTGTTCCAAGATGCACATAGCGGCGGATACCGTCCTCTTCTCTTCTGACAACCAGCGTGATCTTACTGTGTGTCTTTAAACCCACAAGACCGTAAATAACATGACATCCGGCCTTTTCCAGCTTTTTCGCCCATACAATATTGTTTTCTTCATCAAAACGCGCCTTTAATTCCACCAGCACGGATACCTGCTTGCCGTTTTCGGCAGCATGGGCAAGTGCCGCGATGATCGGTGAATTGCCGCTTACACGGTACAGGGTCTGCTTGATGGCAAGCACCTGCGGATCCTTTGCCGCATTTTTTATGAAATCCACAACAGGCGTAAATGTCTGGTAGGGATGATGCAGCAAAATATCCTGCTTACGGATCTGTTCAAAAATATCGCATTCTCCCATAAGTTCGGGAACCGGCTGAGGGGTATATTTTTCTTCTTTGAGATTTTCAAAACCATCCACGCCGTAAAGCTTCATCAAAACAGTCAGATCAAGCGGTCCGTTGATATAATAAATCTCTTCCTCGGATACCTTTAATTCCTTGCGGATGATGCGCAGGAGATTTTTGTCCATGCCTTCTTCGACTTCCAGACGGATAGCCTCGCCCCACTGACGCTTTTTGAGCTGTTTTTCAATTTCTTTTAACAAGTCCTCGGCTTCATCCTCCTCGATCGACAGATCCGCATTTCTCATAACACGGAACGGATGAATGCACAATACATCATAATTTAAAAACAGCTTCTCAATATTTCTTTCTATGATCTCTTCCAGAAAAATAAAGGTCCGCTTTTCCTGATCCTCAATCTCGATCACACGCGGCAGTACGCTCGGCACCTGCACGGTCGCAAATTCGGTCTCGGCATCGGCTTCTCCTTTTTTGCGCACCAAAAGTCCTAAATTGAGTGACTTATTACGGATCAGTGGAAACGGTCTGGATGAATCTACCGCCATTGGTGTCAACACCGGATACACGGCATTTTCAAAATAAAGATCCACAAACTCTGCCTGTTTTTTGGTCAGATTCTCATGATGGGCGATAATGTTGATCCCGTTTTGCGACAGCTGTGGCAAAAGGCTGCGGTTGTAGGTAGAATACTGCATATTGACCAGAGCATGTGTCTCTTTATTGATCGCATCAAGCTGCTCTGAGGGCGTCATGCCCGCAATGTCCTTTTTGTGATATTTGGCATGCACCATATCCTTTAGGGATGCCACACGCACCATGAAAAATTCGTCCAGATTGGAAGCGGTAATACTCAGAAATTTCAACCTTTCAAACAACGGATTTTCCTTATCACGGGCTTCATATAAAATACGGTAATCAAACTTTAACCAGCTTAATTCCCTGTTTTCATAATATTGGGGATCCTGAAAATTGATCTCGTCTGCCATAATCATTGTCTCCTTATATCTAAACCTGCACCTATACTTTACTATGTATTTTGCTTTTTATAAGTTTTACTTTATCCCGAATTTTATTCCGAATTTTATTTTGCTTCAGATTTTACCCGACTCTTTTAACGTCTTTTCTTCTTAATGACCGGGCGGACGCTGTATACCTCTTCAAAAAACTGGGCACGCCCTGTCAACAGTCCTGTCTCAAGTGTGATATCCTCTGCTGTATCAACAGTGATCACCAGTTCATCATCCTTGAGCCCGGTCTTTACATTCTGGAACTTCTGCTTGTGGCTGCGGTCCAGTCCGTTTGCCACACGCAAGATCGCGGTCAGCTTGGCAATCATCAGATAAGCCTCTCTGCTGAGCGTAGTATGCTCTCCAAGCTGTTCGTAGTATTCAAAATCATCCCGGTTGTATTTGGCAACATAGGCAACCATCTCACGTTCTGTATGGGACAGTCCGATAATCTCCGTCGCCATAATGATGCGGAAGCTGCACTCTCCGACATCCGTCTGGGAAATATATTTGCCACAGTCATTTAACTGCGCAGCAATCTGCAATAACAGTCTTTCTCTCTTCCCAAGTCCATGGACTTTTTTCATGGTATCAAAGATAGACAGTGCTAACTGTTCAATACTTTCGTTGCGCTTTCTGCTGCACATATAACGCCTGCTGATCGTCTGTGTTGATGCAATGATATCCTTTTCAAAATCATGTGAGATGGTGATCAGGTTGTTTTTCTGCGCATATTCATAGGCAATTCCGTCGCAAAGTGTTGTTCCCGGAGCCCAGATATGACTGGCACCGGTAACCTCCATAATCCTCTTGATAAGAACAGCACTGTAAAACATGAGCGACGCATGTTCTTCCGAAATTTCCAGATACAGACTGCAGTCAACCGGATTTTTGTGGCTGACCTCATCCATAAATTTCAGATACTGGTCATAGTCAATTTCTCCCGGTGCGCTGCAGATCTTGTTTTTCTGCAAGACAACGGAAAGGTAATCATCAACCACGATCAGATTCTGGATCTTACGTTCTTTTAGATACATCTTTTTAAACAAAGAAAACTGATTGTTTACCATCTCTTCAATCAGCTTTTCAGACTGTCCTCTTTTCGGAGAAAGCGCCTCTAATTTTTCTCTCAGACGCATAACACCCAGTCTCATGTTTTGCGTGGTCACAAGGGAATCGTTTTCAAACAGGGATATCTGCACACTTCCGCCACCGATATCAAGAATGGCACAGCCACCTTCGATACATTTGTCAAAGGCTTCTCCCCTGGTCGCGATTGCCTTGTAATTTAAAAATCTCTGCTCGGAGTTGCTGATCACGTCAACATCAAGGCCGGTCCGGTTTTTAAGCTGATCCAGCACGATCAAAGTATTGGCAGTCTCACGAATCGCACTGGTCCCATACGCTTTGTAGGCATCAACCTTGTAGGATTTCATAATCTCTTTAAAATCCCGGAGCGTATCACACAGCTCATCCATTTTTTCTCCGGAGATTTTTCCTGATTTGTAGGAATCAACGCCCAGCGCCAGTCGATGATTGACACAATCAATTTCCTTAATTCCGTTTTTGGGAGAAATTTCAAAAATCTTCATCATCAGCTCATAAGAGCCGACATCAATTGCCGCAAATAATTTTACCGCCATTTTATTACCCCTTTATATTGGTGATATCATTTCGTGATATCAGACTACCTCGTGCTTCCCGGGCTTTTAATCTGATACCGGATTTCTAATAATTTCCAAGAATTTTCATATTGCGCGCCTCATCTCGCAGTCCGCGTAATGCATTTTTGACGGCTCCATCTGCCAGATTTCCTTCAAAATCCACAAAGAAACGGTATTCCCAGTTGCGGTCCTCAATCGGACGGCTTTCAATCTTGCACAGATTGAGATTATTGTATATAAAATGAGAAAGCATGTGATACAGGGAACCGCTCTCGTGCGGGATTTCAAAACAGATGCTGATCTTTTTTGCATCCTTTAAAAATACCTTCTGGTTGGTCACGATAATAAAACGGGTGGAGTTGGTCGATGACTGATTGACACCTTTTTTGAGGATCTCAAGGCCATGTATTTTGCCCGCATATTCACTGGCGATGGCAGCCTGGGTCTTGTCACCGTCTTCCATAACTTTTTTAGCCGCAAACGCGTTGTTCTGCATGCTGACCTGTTTCCAGTCATGCTCGCCCAAAAACCTGGCGCTCTGCATCAGAGACTGCGGATGGGAATAAACCGTACGAATATCATCCATGGTTGCTCCCGGAACACCTAAAAGACAATGCTCGATCTTGATGATCTGCTCGCCCACAATATAATTTTCAAATTCTACTAAAAGATCATATACCTCACTGATAATGCCGGCTGTGGAATTTTCAATCGGAAGCACCGCAAAATCAGCACTTCCTTCTTCTATCGCAGACATCGCATCCCGGAACGTATTGACATGAAAGCTCTGGATCTTGTCCCCGAAATACTGCACCATCGCTGCCTGGGAATAAGCTCCCTCAGCGCCCTGGAATACAACCCTTACCTTTCCGTCATTGAGAGAATCAACACCCATAAACGGCAGTCTTCCGACACTTCCATGCTCGGAAAGAATCTGATACTGCAATTTGCGGCTGACAGACATGATCTGTTCAAACAGCTCTTCCACCGCACGGCTCGTAAAATCGCTGCTTGTCATCGCCTTGACCTTTCGTATCTTTTCTTCTTCACGCACACGATCAAATACTTTTTTGCCGTTTTTGATCTTGTAATCAGCGACCTCTTTGCAGATGCCGATCCGCTTTTCATACAGCTCCACAATCTGTTTGTCAATCGCATCGATCTCGTCTCTCAGTTCCAATAAATCCATGATTATGTTCCTTTTTCTTTTTGATGTTTTCTTATTTCGTCTTTCTGCTCAAAGCAGCACTTTCTGCCAACTGAAATACCTGTGCACTGCTATCCGTCAGCGGATTGTACTGATACATCGGCGTTGACTGTCCAAATTCCGAAAAGTAAAACAGTCCTCCTGCCACTCCGAAGCCTGTGTAGTTACCCTCTGCTAACTCTTTGGGATTGCTTCCATCCTTTTGTATCTGCATGAGTGCCGGAGCACTTTCTGAATTTTTCTGATAAAAAATATAATCACCACAGCAGATGTATGCATCACAACGGTCATCCGTAAGCTTTTCAACCTGCCCATCCGACAAGTGATAACGATACAATCTATAATCTTCATCAATATTCATATAATAAATATATCCATCCTGATAATCCGGATTCCACACATTTCCTTCATATATCAGGGTAGAATTGCCGGTATTCAGATCATAAGCATAGAGGTAATGGTCGTTCTCATCCCCGGCATAAAAGATCTTGCCGTCATAAACGCATGCCGGATTGACATCCGTCGGCAGGACTGCCTGCGATTCTCGGGAGCGGACATCCATTTTCTGCAGACTGATACCGTCTTCATTGTCGTACCGCTGATAATACAGATCATTTCCAACGAGCTTGACCACACCACAGGTCACCTTATCCATGCACTTGGTCTTTCTGCCCTTTAAATCCGACCGGTACAGTCCAAGCATTGCCACCCGGAAACCACCCATGCCGGACACAGAAGAAATATTGTTGATATAATAATAGACATGATGTTCGTCAGCATTGATGCAGGATACCGGACTGTCTGTCAGGCATTTGATATCCGAACCGTCCTTATTCATGACATAAAGACGCCCTTCATCATATGCATTGGAAAAATAGATCTTGTCCTGCTGCTCACAAAACAGGCCGTTATTATTGAGGTTTCCGGTCGTATTGCCAACCAGATCTTCCGGATTGGAATGCAGATAATCTCCGTATGTCTGATAAACAAAAAATCCACCAAACAAGAAAGCCAGAATTCCAAGTACCAGAACCAATTTTACTTTGTCTGACATAAATTCTCCTTCATATCCTTCATCGTCAACCGGTAAACCGGATGAACAAAACCGGGCGCGATCTCAGCCATCGGCACCAGTACAAAATCACGGTTTTTAATATCTATATGCGGGATCGTCAGATATTCATCACTCAGAATCAGGTTATCATAAAACAGAATATCCAGATCCAGTGTCCGGTTGCCCCAGTGAACATCTCTTTCCCTTTTGGCTTCTCTTTCGATCATATGACATACCCTCAGCAGCTCATATGGATCAAGGAGTGTCCGTACCCGGACTACACCATTGATAAAATCTTCGGTTGCAACACCGCCATAGGCCTTGGTCTCGATCAGCTCCGAGGTGCGGAGTACATAGATGTCATTTTCGTTTTCCAGCATTTCCAGTGCCTGCTCAATATAATCCTTCCGGTCTCCTAAATTGGATCCCAGCCCGATATATGCCTCATGCCATCCTCTTTTAACCGTCACGGAAACATCCTCAAACGGCAGCGGTATCGGTGCCTTGGGCTTGCTGATCTTTAGGGTTACGGACTGTGCCGGAAGATATTTTAACAGAATCTCTCTGGCAAGATTCTCCGCAACAGCCTCTAAAAGCTTGTATGTATTAGTCTTCATATATTTATCGATAAACATACAGACAGAGCCATAGTCAACCGACTCCGACAATTCATCCTTTAATCCGGCTTCTCTTGTATCAACATCCAGAATTGCGGACACATAAAAATTTTGTCCCTGCTGGGACTCCTCGGGATATACTCCATGATGCGCAAAAACCTTTAAACGGTCTATTCTGATCTGATCCATGTTTCTCACCTCTTGTACTTTTCTTCTGCCACAAAAACGCAAAACACGCGGCAATCCGATATTATCCATTTATTTTGCAGAAAGAACAGCCTCCGTCATACGGATGACCCTGACATTCTCTTTTACATCGTGTACTCTGACAAAACCGGCACCCTTCATCACACCGATAACCGTGGTTGCCAGTGTTCCCTCCAAACGGTCATCACACGGCAGATCCAGTGTCAGCCCGATAACGGATTTTCTGGATGTTCCCAGCAGCACCGGAAGTCCGAAGGTATGCAGCTCCTGCAGATTGTTGATGATCTCCAGATTGTTTTCATAGGTTTTACCAAAACCGACACCCGGATCGATACAAATATCCGAATACGAGATTCCGGCTTTTTGTGCGATCTCAAGCGTTTCCTCCAGATCTGCAAGCACGTCATTCATAAAATGATTGTAATTTGGCTCCTTACGGTTGTGCATAAGACAGCAGGTCTTGTGGTTCTTAGCAATCACCTCAGCCATTTTGGAATCAAACTTAAGCCCCCAGATATCGTTGATCATATCAGCACCTGCCAGAATACCGGCCTTTGCGACACCGCTTTTATAGGTATCCAGAGAAATCGGGATGTCAAATCTCTCACGCAGCTTTTCGATAACCGGTACCACTCTGCCAATCTCTTCCTCATCTGATATCATGGTATAGCCGGGATGTGTGGACTCTCCGCCCACGTCAATGATGTCTGCACCGTCCTGGATCATCTCTTCTGCATGGAATAAGGCACGGTCCAGATCATTCCACTTTCCTCCGTCTGAAAAGGAATTGTCCGTCACATTGAGGATTCCCATGACATAGCAATGGTTAGCAGTATCAAACTCTTTATTTCCAATTTTCATATCTTTCCCCTCCGGGCTCCATGGTACTGCCCTGTCTCATAATTATCGTAAATAGGCCATTTTTCTGACTGTCATTTTAATCTTATCGTAACATCTGGTAAAAACTGTTTTGCAGCTTTTCATCGTCCACAAACGCTCCGCGTGTCACGATCGTAACGGTCTTACTGCCGGGCTTTTTGACCCCGCGCATCGTCATGCACATATGCTCTGCCTCAATCATGACCATGGCACCCTTGGCACCCAGCTCATCCATCAGGGCATCTGCAATCTGCGCGCCCATCTTTTCCTGGATCTGAAGTCTCTTGGCATAAACCTCGACCGTACGTGCGATCTTGCTCAGGCCCACTACCTTTCCATCCGGAATATATGCCACATGTGCTTTTCCGTAAAACGGCATCAGATGATGCTCACACATGGAATAAAAAACAATATCCTTTTCCAGTACGATCTCATTGTGTCCGGCAGTGAAGGTCTTTTTCAGATGCTCGGCACTTGTCTGATCCATGCCGGCAAATATTTCTTCGTACATCCGTGCAATCCGGTCCGGTGTATCCAAAAGTCCTTCTCTTTGCGTATCTTCTCCAATGCCCTCCAGCAAGAGAGTCACTGCTGCTTTGATCTTTTCTTTATTTACCATGGGAGTCTCTCCTCGTCCATTTATTGTCCTGTATGATCTGCTTTAGCTCTCCCAGATAAGAGAGGGAGCCAAAAGCTATAATAACAGCATCCTTTCCACCCATCAGATATGCCATTTCAACTGCCTCCGAAAGTCCGTCGGCAGCCGTCACGTTGGGATGATACACTGCCACTGCCCGGGCAAGCTCATAAGCATCCATTGCCCTTTCATTGTGCGGCGTCTTGACCGTAATGATCATGTCGGCAAATGAGTAAGTTTCGCGGATGATCTTGTCATATTCTTTATCCTTTAATACCCCCATTATATAAATAATTTTCTTATTTGTAAACGAAGGCTGCTCTTTATAAAAAGCAATTGTTTTTGCCAGCTGTACGGCGGCATCCTCATTGTGTGCCCCATCGATGTAAACATCCGGTTTGGAGCTGATTTTTTCAAACCGCGCCGGCCAGACAATCTGTGAAAATGTCTCTTTTATTTTTTCTTCGGTAATGGAAAAACCGTACCGGCTGCGCAGGCAGTCCAAAACCTCCAGTGCAGTTGCCGCATTGAAAAGCTGATAGGTGCCACCCAAGGATAACAGCATTTTTCCATGTGAGCCGTACTGGAACCGGATGCCCTTTCCCGATACGCGCAAAAGCTTTGCCTTTGTGGCATCCACAACTGTGAGCTCTGCTTTTTTTGCCTCTGCTTCTTTTTGAAGCACCTCCATAGCCTCCGCCTTTTGCGGATAGGAAACAACCGGCACCGCTTCCTTGATGATGCCCGCTTTTACGGAAGCGATCGCAGAAAGCGTCTTTCCAAGAAATTGCATATGATCCATACTGATCGATGCAAACACACAGACAAGAGGCTTTTTGATGATATTGGTAGCATCGGTAAGACCGCCCATCCCGGTTTCCAGTACAACCACATCGCACCCTTTTTCTTTAAAATATAAAAAGGCAAGGGCGGTTTCAAATTCAAAGGGTGTCGGATGCTCCAGACCATCCTGTACCATTGTTTCACAGACTTCCTTGAGTCGCTCCACATACCGGCACAGTGATTTTTTGGAGATCATCCTGCCGTTGATCTTAAACCGCTCCCTGTAGTCTGTGATAACCGGCGAAATATACCGTCCGGTCCTGTATCCACACGCTGTAAGCGTCTGGCTGACCATTGCAACAATACTGCCTTTACCGTTGGTCCCCGCTACATGAATAATATTCAGTTCATCCTGCGGATCGCCAATTCTTTTGCACAATTCCCGGACACTCGAAAGCCCCAGATGACTTCCCAATGCCTGTAGAGAATCAATATATTCAAACGTCTCTTTTTCTGTCATTTCATAATCCGTCTTTCTACGAGCATACTCTTAATATAAAACAGAAAGGGCCCTGCCGGATATGCAAAGCCCCTTTACATTTGCAATTTAATATCGAAAATGCATCGTGCACCACCAGAGTGCGTATATACACCAGCACGCACAGTGCACATTTGACCGCAGTATGTATATCAGAATGCATCATCCATATCCGCATCAAGATCGTGACCATCCTCAAGATCATGACCATGTGAGATATTTTGTGTATTTAAGGTACGTCTCTTCATACGCTGCTCTTCTGATTCCTTTAAAATGAAATCCTTGATCGCACGGGCATTTTTTACATGGATCAGTTTGAGGTGGCGATGTGTGGTATCACCGGTAAAACATACAACCGTGCCCAGTCCGAAAATCCGTTCCATCAGGGATGTCTCAAGCTGAACATCTGTCACTTTATACATATAGCAGTCATCCTCTACGGTCTTAAAAAGCCCTGCTTTGATGTTGATCACATTTTCTTTGATGGTATACACTGTAAATGTCCAGGGCAAACCAAAAAACAATATTCTTTTTCTTTCTCTGAATTCCATAAGAACCTCCTGTTTTTTCCTTACACTATGCTGACATTTTACCATAGGATTACATTTTTTTCCACATTTTGATTCCTAGACCATGCTTTTTTCAATATATTTTTCTTCGCAATATTTGCAGCGGTAAATTTCTTTTTCTTCGTCCGTCAAAACAAAGATATGCGGCAGCCCCTGTTCAATAGAAGTAATACAGCGGGGATTTTTGCATTTGATGACATTTTTGATCTCTCTTGGAAGCACCAACTCCTTTTTGTCAACGATCTCGCCATCCTTGATCACATTGACCGTGATGTTGTGATCGATAAATGCTAAAACATCCAGATCCAGCATATTGATATCACATTCTACCTTTAAAATATCTTTTTTGCCCATCTTATTGCTTTTGGCATTTTTGATAATGGCAACTGTACAATCAAGCTTGTCAAGCATCAGATGATGATACAAAGAAAGGCTCTTTCCTGCCTGAATATGGTCAAGTACAAATCCTTCCTCGATTTTTCCTACATTAAGCATCTTTTTATCTCCTTTTAAAACTATGTTGCATGACTGTACGGAATCAGACTGATCTGTCCGAACAGCTACTTATTATTTTCATTCCATATGTCGTATCGCAAACACAACGTGCTCTGTATTTATGCCAGATTTAACAATGTCAAAATCAGGGCCATGCGCACATACACACCGTACTGTACCTGCTTGAAATATGCCGCTCTGGGATCATCGTCCACTTCTACGGCAATTTCATTTACACGGGGAAGCGGGTGAAGCACCAGCATGTCATCCTTTGCCATGCTCATTTTGTTTTTATCCAGGATGTAAAAATCTTTTAATCTGACGTAGTCTTCTTCGTTGAAGAAACGTTCTCTCTGTACCCTTGTCATATACAGAATATCCAGCTCGCCGATACAGTCCTCTAATTTGATACACTCGCGGTAGGCAATTCCTTTTTCGCTGAGCATTTCGCGGATATAATCCGGGATACGCAGCTCCTCCGGTGAGATGAAAACAAACTGTATATCATCATAACGAGACAGTGCATTGACAAGGGAGTGAACCGTACGTCCAAACTTCAAGTCACCGCAAAGTCCAATGGTAAAATGGTTCAGGCGGCCTTTTAAACTACGGATTGTCAGCATATCTGTCAGGGTCTGTGTCGGATGCTGATGTCCTCCGTCACCTGCATTGATGACCGGAATAGATGATTTGGAAGCTGCAACCATGGCTGCACCCTCTTTGGGATGACGCATGGCACAGATGTCTGCAAAGCAGGAAATAACACGGATGGTATCCGATACACTCTCTCCTTTGGATGCAGAGGATGAATTGGCATCTGAAAATCCGATGACACTTCCTCCCAGATTGATCATGGCCGTTTCAAAGCTCAGTCTTGTACGGGTACTGGGCTCATAAAAACAGGTCGCAATTTTCTTTCCTTTACATTTTTCATTGTACTTCTCCGGATTTTTTTCAATGTCATTGGCAAGGTCAAACAGCTTGTCCAATTCCTCCACCGAAAAGTCCAGGGGATTCATCAGGTGTCTCATATCAATTATTCCTTTCTATATATCAATTTGGCATGGATTGCCATAAAAAATCGAAGAGAAATAAATTCCCTTCGATTTAATAACTAACTCATAAATGAAACTAATTCATCAACCGGCTTTCTCTTTGGAGCTTCTGGATCAATGTCAGGATATCCAATTGGAATCAATGCAACAAGTTCTCTGTCTTCCGGTATCTGTAATAGAGATTCTACGACCGGGCGATCAAACAGTCCCATGATAACAGTACCAAGACCAGCTTCATAAGCTGCCAAGCACAATGTCTGTGATGCAACACCTGCATCATACATCTGCCATCCGTCTTTTCTGTCTGTTGAATAAGAACCGTCTCTTTCGAATCCGGATCTGTTTTTGATAACAGTAACGGCAACTAATGCGGGAGCATTTTGGATAATTGTTCCATTTCCCGGAAAAATAGAAGTGCCTTCTGTTGCGATTTTATTTTTGAGGTCACCCTCTACTACGATATAGCGGGTGATCTGTGTATGTTTCCAGCTTGGTGCGTATGAAGCAGTCTCAACAATCTGCTTTAATAATTCGTGATCTACAGCATCTGATTTGAATTTACGAATGCTGCGGCGACCTAAAATACATTCTTTTGCTGTCATGGAAAATACCTCCTTTTGTATTTTATTTTACTTAGAATACCATATATGGATTTTGCTTTCAATGGGGAATGGGGATTATTTTTTTATTCTTTTGAGACTATTCGACATCAATATTTATTCCTGACAGATCAATTCCTTCTACAGGCTCTAACAACTCTGTTATTGGACCATGTTCAAAACAGCTTCCCGGTATCAATCCGATTTTTTTCATTTTTGCATCTTTCACAAGAACTTCTTCAGTTCCATCTTCTTCTATTTCTCCTTCTATATCATATTTCCTCTGAGTGGTAAAATAGAACTCTTCATCACGAAGATTAAAGCGGCATAAAATGGTCAATTGATTTTCAGGAGTAAGAACTCTGTCACAGGTAATATAATAGCAGTCCTCAAAACAATCATATGAGACAAACCCCGAAGCCTTATCCAATTTCATTCCGATAATATTCGGATTTCCAATGATCAGATTCCCGACGATCGTTCCATATATTTTTTTAAAGGAATGACATTCCATTTCACTTTCCCCAAGATAAAACCATCCGATCAGTCCTTCCTTGTCTTTTTCTTTATTAACATTATCATTCGTTTTGCCATCAAGTATCAGCTTTTTTAATTCTTCAAAATCATTTTTTTCAAATATCTTTTTTAACTCCACGTTCTTTCTAATATTAAGTTCTTTTAACCTTAAATATAGTTTTTCCGACGGAAAACGTTCCATTTCTTCACCATTCAACTGTTGATTTACATCATATAAGACATATAGCAGTTTTGTGACATCCTCATCTGAGCTTATATATCCCTTTAATATATTAAAAGTACTTTCGAGTAAAATAAAACTTTTATTTGTGCAGAGCTCATCTCCAGAAATTTCATTTTTAAAAGTACCAATTATGGAATCCAACGTCATTTTTGGTGGCATTGAAATGTCATTTACATCAAGCAATCCTTTCGAAAAAAGCCACGAAAGAGACTGTAGTTTCACAACAATCTCTAACTCCTTCCATATAAAGCGCCTGCACGCTTCTGCATCGGCCGAAACAACCATTCCATTAAACATTACACGATATGGCAGAAACGCTTTTGTGTTTATATCTTTGGGAACAACAAGAAAGTCATTTTTTCTTGCAATATAGTGTTCAAATGTCTGGTATTTTCTAATTTTATGTACCTCATCACCCTGAACCATTGCAAAATATCCATCATTTGTAATAACATAAGGCACATTCATCTTAAAATCAATAAATGCAGCCGGACAAACAACAAACAGATTTGTCAACATATCATAATAATGATAAAGACCTTCTTGTCCAACACCTTTTAAATAAACTCTTCTGAGACCCTTATCAAAGCCACAAATTTTAATATAATTATATCCAAGTCTTTCTTTTGCAGCCTGCATATCCAGACTCACACCTTGTTCAAGGTCTACAAGCTTAATTTTAGCCAGGCTTGTCCTCTCATCTTCCATCGCTATATAATAAAGTGTTTGCTCATTCAAAAACATTCCACATCTACTTTTTTCTGTTAGTGTCTCGCCAAAAACAAAATAAGAATATGATATGCTCACCTTATTAAGATCTTCAACAAAATCTTCTAAAGATTTATAACTAAATCCCAACTCTAAGCTATCCCTGAGGTCGTCAAATACCTTTTCACTTATTTTTTTAACAATCTTTTTTAATTCATTAAGTCCATTGTGTATTCCTATGGGATAATCCAAGTTGTCTGATGGAATAGGAATAGTACCTGCGGCTCCTCCCACTAAACAACGTCCAATAAGCTCGGGATATATCAATGCAAATCTTTGAGCGAATACTCCTGACGAAGAATATCCACAAAGAAATATTTTATCTTGAGCTTTCTTATTGGTAATTTCTTCAATCTTTAACTTAGCTTCTTGAATACATAATACAACTTTTTCATGTATTTTAAAATCACGTACTGCTTCTAGTGATAACTGTTGGCAATCTGGCAAGTAAAATAAACTTGGTATTATAGGCATAACAACAGGAAAATCTGTAATCATTTTAATTATCAACTTTTCTATATTATTACCGCCCTCAGATAGCGCATCTCCTACATTATCTGTATATCTACCTCTTTGTAATCCGCATGAATTATATGTTTCAACAAACAACTCCGCATTTTCTCTCATACTATCAGGAATAGCTAATATATAGTATATTTTTTTTGCTTCATAAAGATATAATTCCACACTTATCCCTTGAGAATTCGTCAAAACTCTATACTTTCCACATTTCATATAATCAATCCATAAAATAAAAAAGGCTATGTTATAACGACTTAACAAAGTCTTTTCACATTCGATAATATTCTTACGTTATATTTTTCTAAGTTAGCAACCACCACTTCAAGTGGTGGTTTATTATTAGCCCTCCAAAGGGCTATGTTACTGCTCGCCCCAAAGGGCGGTGTCACAAGCATTTATACTGGTACGCTACAAAGCGGTACTTCTTGAATCTTCTTTTCTCGATTCTTCTGCTTGCTCTTTTATATACTTCTGTACTGCCTCGTCTGTGATATTACCGATTGTTTCCACATAATATCCTCTTGCCCAAAATGCTTTATCCCACTTGCTCTGTAACTCAGGATGACAATCGTATAGCATTAGGGTGCTTTTTCCTTTCAAATATCCCATAAAATCCGAGACACTTAACTTCGGTAGTATTGCAACACTCAAATGTTCATGATCTACACAAACTGCTCCTGCGATTATTTCTACATTTTTGTATTTGCATAGTGTGTTTAGAATTTCACGTACATCTTCTCTTACTTTTTCATACAATACCTTTTTCCGATATTTTGGAATGAAAACGATGTGATATTGGCATTTCCATCTAGTATATGATGTACTTCTATTGTCCATTTGGATTCCCTCCTGTGTTGAGTTTGGCTTGCGATACCATTCTCAATATATCACAAGGAATTTTTCTTTTTTATCCCCACCATTTCCAACTATTCCATTCTCCCCAGCATAGCTGGGGAATTAGTCTTTTCATTCATAAATTATAACTTATCTTACCATAATCGCGGTTATATCACCACACATATCTTACAAAGTGCCTACTCTCTTGTTCACCTTCTGCTTCACAATCCAGTTAATGATCCCTCAAGACACCTTTCAAGTTTTCTACATATCATCAAACACTATCATCTTTCCATTCATTTATAATAACCTTAATATATGGTAATACATTCCTTCTTATGTTTTTTCTTCGGAATATACCATGTTTTGATTTTAAACGCGTCTCCGTCCACAATACTTGAATATACACCATTAAATTTTTGAGCCATTATATAGTTTGATTTCTGATCCTGAACGGAAAACTCCATCAGACCACTCACATGACTATGCCATATTCCAAGTACTTTCGGCTTAACAAGACAAGCATTTATTATCCTATAGGCTAAGGCAGAATGTTCCTCACCAGCCAAAACAAACTCTACATTTGCCATTTTCCCTGATGCTTCAGAATATGTAACATCCAGAACAAAAGCTATTGACAGCCTTTTATAACCAAGTAGAACTCCTCCTACTTCATATTTTCCGTCAATAGCTTCTATTCTTGTCTTGATTTTATTACGCGCACATCGTGAATAAATAAGCAACATATAAACACACTCATTTTACCCGATACAATCCAACATGCCCGCATTCCTCACACCTTGAATTTGGTGCTGAATCGCCTAAAACTTTCAAAGGTGTGGCCCAACCACAAACCGGACATTTAAAGTATTCACTATTGAATTTAAGAGTCGGGATTTTCACACTATTATCTTCTTTTTTTAACTTCATAAGTTTTTCCTCCTTCTATCCTTCAGCTGCTTCTATAAAAACATCTCTAATGTCGCCGTCATCGTCACAAATGATGTGGCCCTCCTCTTCATACACTTCCACATATGTTCCATCTTGGTTCTCATATGGTCCCATAAATTTTCTCCTTTCTTTCAATGTTTTTTAAGGTTATCTTTGACCTACCCATATCATACTATTATCCAATGCAACATTCTATCTTATATTTTATATTTTTCTCTTGTTTTTATTGACATATTTTCACTTCCGTTCTTTTATTTTTGTTTTTAGGAGTGTTAAATTGACAAAATGCAACAGTTTGTGCTCATTCTTAAATATATATTCCTGTTCATTAACTGAGTCAACATTCTCCATGTGTTGCAGTCCCCCTGACAAATATCGTGCTGCAATAAGCTTGCCTGAAAATAGCGGTTTTAGGAAAAATAAGTCTTTCCACTCATACAAGTGGAAAGACTTATATTTACATCATAATCTATTCTGTCTTTATAATTTCTTCTTCAGGAATTCCTAAAAATCTCATCATATACATCATCAGCAGAGGAATTGACTGAGTCATGCATTGTTTCTACAGGTTCATTTTGGAGCGCTTCAAACAGAAAGCTTTCCTGTACTGCCTTTCGTGCTGATGATTCTGATAAATTATATCGTCTTATTAAGTTTAAAATAACACAATTCATATAAGATAATGCTTTTGTATTCATAGCTAATTCCTCCTTTCATCCAAAACATGAAAACTCTTTTTTTTAACACACTTCAAACTTTTATGTGTATGTAATGACATCTGTTCGCCCAATGTTCTCCCATCGTCTGTAAAAAGTTCATATACGGACAGTCTATTTATGTCCGTACTCCCCATTTCAATATATTCTACAAGCTGTGAGACATCAGAATCTGCAATAGAACCAATAACCACATCATACTTTAAATCTAGGTTATGTTCAAGCATAAGTTCATGAGACGATTGAACAAATTGCGGTGATAATCGATTTGCCAACACAAACCTAAGCCATTCATTATTACAATAGTCAAAGTGCCTTACTTGTAAATTGTCAATAATATCAGTATCTACATCTACGCTCACGACTGCTGGTCTATCTTTTTTCTTATAACGCCTATTATACTTATTAGTTGTTTTTCGTGCCCTTCTTTCTGCGACTTCAATGTCATCCGTTAAGTAAAAACCAATACCAAAATCTAATTCTTTTTTACTCTTCGAAAAATCAATGCCCTTTTCACAAATGTTTATTGCAGATGTTTCGTTGGTTCCATGATACCAGGTTTTAATCATATTTCTTTTCCTTTTTCTTTCTCTATAGTGATTATTTAAAAACAGAAAAAGAATCGCTATCCCTGTTGAATTATTTCATTTGGAATATGCTTTATGCCACATCTTACTTATATTTTATGCTATAGAATGTATAATTACAATAAAAATTGTATTAAAAAAATCTCAAAAATGGAAGCTCCTGCTATTTTTATTATGATTGTTTACAAACTCTAAAAATAAAATGTTTCCATTGTTCCAAGCTTCAACACACCCAAGTGAACTGATGGTATAAATTCACGATATCCGTTTCCACAATCAATATCTATTTTCTGAACAAGCAAACCATTTTTCTCATCCGAAAACCAAATTTGATAATCACGTCTATCGTTATAAATCCTTTCAAATTCCTCCCTGAGCTTTGCAGTAGGAAGATGCCCTGTAATAAGTATTAACTTCTTTCCATCCTTATTTTTAAAAAAGCGTGAATAGTACGCCTGCCAAAAATAATCGCCCCATACAACATCTTTTTCCACAATATGCTTAAGCGTCAGTTCTTTATCCGGAAGTTCAGCGTGTCCAATACGGTATAAAGTATCGCCTGTCTCAATTTCAACCATAAGCGGAAGTTTTTCTAATTTTTCTCCCAGCTCACGGATCATTTCATCTGTATATCCTCTCTGTTCAAGGATTTGCAATGTATTGTAATGATATTGTTCTCGGAATTCAGGCTCAACCGACGGATGATATTCACTCCGTATATGCTCACACAACATACTCTCATGATTACCCTTAAGATAGATAATATTTCCTTTTTCTACACCATCAAAAACATAATCCAACAATTCTTCCGGATGAGGCTGATATCCACGATCAATCAAATCTCCAGCAATGATCAGAAGATTATGTTCCTTATCCATCTGCAATTTTTTTACAGCTTTTGTTAAGTTAATATAATCATTGTGAACATCGGAAACAACAAAAATATGATCAAATTCTAAATAATCAATTCTTATTAATTTACCATCAAACCATTCTTCCATTCGCAAATCCTCCTTCATCATTCACCTTCTCAGTTACATCCTGAGAACAATTCCAATGCATTGGTATATGTAGCTTTCAGAATATATTCTACAGACACACCTCTAAGCTCTGCTATTTTTTCTGCCACCTCAAATAAGATGAGAGATGTATTGGGAATAGAACCACTTTCCAATTTTAAAAAGGGAGCATCTGTTTCAATCACCAACTGCCTTTCGTCCATCCTGCTGACAGCCTCCTGCAATTGTCTGTTATAAAAAACCTTGGGACCAATACCAAAGTGTGTTACGCCAACTTTAGTAAACTTTTTCATATCATCAAAATTTCCTGTAAAGCAATGTAAAACCGCACCATTTTGTATTGAAAATTTATCTAACACGTCAAAAGCTGTCTTTTTCAACTTGCCCACTAACGTACTTGCAATATCTTTTCTTAAGACATCATCCCAGATGTCTAATGGACGCAGATGTATAATCACCGGTTTCTTATAATCATTAGCTCTTTGAATAAAACTTCTAAATGCCTTTTCCTGTAGTTTTAGGATCTCTTCATCCGGATCTACACTAAAATCCAGACCCACTTCTCCAACAGCTACGCATTTATGGTCTAATAATATCTTTTCAAACCATGTCCATCGTTTCTCTGACCATTCCTGCTCCCAATTTTTGGAAATACATTTCGGATGAAGACCAAAGGAATAATAAACAAATTTATTGTATTGAGCGGAATCATACCATTCCTTCATTTTTAGGTTAGATTCAAAAGAAATCGCTGGTATTATGATCTTTTTTATATTTGCTTCTGCTAAACAATGCAATAATGGCTCCCTTACTTTTGAATATACCGGCAGCTGGTAGTGGGCATGCGTTTCAAAAACAGAAAAATCAAACTCCTTAAGTTTTTCAGATTGTTTTTTCCAGACATTCAACCATCCTTCATATTTTTCAGTTATATCCTCTTTTTCAACCACAATCCCAATATCCGTAATGGTTTTATAATTATTTTTCCCTTTCATTAGCACATTGTAACTTTGTTTTAAAACAATTCGTTGCAGATAAATTCTGATTACTTTGGGCACATTATCCTCAATCCATCTCATTTTATGAGAAATATCAGTCAGCTCCTTTTCTGCATTCATCTTATCAAGCCACATTCGAATTTCCTGCTCACACTCTTTTTGGTAAGCCTGTATTCTGGCATTCAAATAAAGAATCTGCGGAGTACAGACTCCGGCCTCAACCATATCAATCACTTCTTTTGTACTGTAATTAACCGTAATATGCATATATCTTTTCACTCCACATCTTCATTCAAAAGCTTATCGATTTCACCATAAAGTGCATCTGCCTCTTCTTTGGAATATGTAATAGCATCCAACTCGACAGGCTGTCCAACATAATCCAGCATTTCTACGGCTGTATCCCCTCCCGATTTATAACCTTCCATATTTTCCAGCCATGCATTTACACCTTCATTATAAAACAATATCAGATTACGCTGTGCTGGCGACGAGTCCAAATACAGCTCTATTAATAAGTGTTGATAACAATGCCGGCACTCATGGAACATGGTTTCACATAACTCCCTCGCCGATCCTCCAGTCAGTTCGGCATTTTTCAAAGGCTTTTCATTTATCGTGATAGTCTTGGTCTCGTGATTATAGTTTCCCAGCGATGTATCATCCATATCAGCAAATACTATAGATATTTCACATAATCCAAGGTATCTCGCCTCACAATAGCCAACAGCCATCAATACTTCCTTTTTTTCCTCCAGATCTAATGTTTGAAAAACATCATTATCCCGTATCAATTTTATCTTGTCGATATTGCTGGAGAGTCGGTATTCGTCTCCATAAGCTTCATAAACACTGACATTTTGAAGCTTTTCTGCATATGTAATATCCACCTCCGTATTCGAGAGACGACTAAATCCAATTAAAATTCCAATAATAACAATCAAAATTGCAATCCCTAAACCTAATTTTATTCTGTCTTTTTTCATACTACAAACCTCCTCTGCATTCTCTCCTTTATTATACAGTAATTTATCCTTCAATAAAAATATTATCCCTTTACTCTTTTGACAAATCAATAAAAATTCCGGTTATTTTTTATTACATTTCACCATTTTTCTTTTGTATCATAATAAAGTTTGACATTTTTATTGTTTTCGTTGACTTTTTGCATTATCATCAAAATAAATACTAAAAGAGAAAGGGGCTCAATCAAAATGAAAGAAACAAAATCCAAATCCGGCAGACTTACACTAAATATGATTAAAGATATCTATTTTACAGCTTTCTCATTAAATAAAAATAATTTTAACGGAAAAGCTAAAGACTATACATCTTTTTCATTCAACACGGACTATATCAAATCTTCTTTTTCGGAGTGGGAAAATCATTTTGAAAAAAATAAAAAAACCCTTTTTCGTCCCTATTGTTTTTTAGACTTATTTCTTGCAGGATTTTTATTCAAAATAGATCCAAATAATAAAGCAAATTCCATTGATAAAGATAAAATTTCAGAATTTTCAAATGGTAATAATACCAGATTTTCAAATATAAAAAAGAAATTTGCAGCGAAAATTAATAATACTGCCATAAGAACAACTATAAATGACATTTCTATTTCTGAAGGCGCACTGACTCTTCGCATTATTTATGAAGCGCAAAAAAGAGGAATTGAAAAATTAAAAACATATTCGAACAATTCTTCATGTTGTGAAGAAAAACTTTGTAGACAGCTTCTCGGTAAACTCCATGAATTTGGACTTGATACACTGATTTGCAATCTGAATAATATTTCCATTGGGTCTCAGAACGAAGAATCTGATTTAGAAATACATCAAACGCTCCTATCTGATCCAGCCAGATTTTCAACTTATACTTTTTTGCTTGCATTAGATTTTTCAGAGGCTGAAGCCTATAAGCTGCTTTATACCAGACCAGAAAATGGTGATAGCAAAAGTGCAAGAGCCCAATTATTCAATCCTGACATAGATATTTATGCTATGCTGAAATCTCCCGACTTCTATGTCAAACTCTTATCACAAAATGGGATCATCGGTACCTCATCCAGCTTAGCGTTAATTAAAAATGGAATGGAATATTATAATGCCTACCTTTCTTCCAATAAAAGCACAGCTAATATCAATTTAGACGGATACACTCTCCTTTTGTTATCAAACGTTTTCTATTATCAGACATTCAATACGGCACAAGACAATGATCTGGTAATGGCATATATATTTTCATGCCTTGCACAAAAGACATCTTCTATCTCGTATGAAGCTGAATATAATTTGGGATATTATCACTACGTTCTCTCTCAAAGAGAACATATGGCTAAAACATCCAACAACGATCGTTTCAGCATTTTAAAAAGACATATAGAAGATAATACAGTTCAGGCCAGATTAAAAGATTCCATTTGGCTTGACTATCAAAATAAATATGGTATTTCTATGACTGTGAATGCGCAGCATTTATCAACAGCTATTACCTATTTTACCAAAATATGTGAGCAATATCCGGCCGCATATACTTCTTTAGGCAATATTGCTGCCAGAGAGACAGTAAAGCCTCAGCTTACAGACACAGACAAAAATAAAATCACACAATGTCTGAAAAGATCCAATAAACAATATTCTGGAATTGAATTGTCTTATGATGAAATCGCTTTACAATTTTATAAATTAGGAGCTGAAAATAATCATTTCGAGGCAATGTATAACTATGTACGCCACTTAGAAAAAAATTACATTCAACAATCCTCTAACACATTGGAGAAACTCGGTATCAAAGACCCTGTATTAGAAATTAAAAACTATTTATCTATTTTGTATCAATACAAACATCCAAAAGGAAGCAATATTTATTTATTATATGTTTTATATACCAAAGCCCGTAAAACCACCGAAATTCATCAAGATTTAGATATAACCGCAGAAGAATTCAATGAAAATATTTACATATCAAATGAAGATTTACTTCCCTGTATCAATAATTACTCCATTATAAACTCGGAAAAAGCTTTAATTGATTTGGATGATGAAGAATTAAAATGCTGGGATGATTTTGTTAAGAATTACAAATATATCAGTTCCTACACATTTGCACAACTAAACTATTACTGGCCAATTTATCACTATTGTTTGTTCAAATTCAGAAAAATACAATCTGCCAAGGAACTGATTGAGTTGCGTCAGAAACTCATGTATGCACTTTCTGACGAAGTTCTTATGAAAGAACCTGATTATAAAGAGGATCGCAAACGTGCGTACCTTCTACTTTTAAAAATAGCCAACTATAGTAACCCGAATACAAAAATAACCAATTCCATATTGGAGCAGGATACTATTCTGGCATATATAAAAGATAAAATTAATACAGATATCAATCCAGATCCTGTCAACGCACCTGATACCATCGATACTAAAATATATCAGGAATATAACAACCTGACAGAACGACATTACTCCAATATTGCAAATAACAATTTTCAGTCATTGCTGAAAAAAATGGATGATCAATCAAAAACAATAAATGGATTAAAGGAGGCCATAGCCGATTTAAAAAAGCGGAGTGATGTCTCTCATCCCCCCAAGGCCCACGCAACAGCAATCAGATCGTTTGGTAAGCATTAAGGAGGATACACAAAATGAACAAACAGATCATACAGTTTAGATATGGAATAAATCCAAAACTAAAGGAACTCGTTCTCTTATGGAAAATGCACAACAATTATAAAGGCTATTTTATCATCGGTCCTAAGACCTCTGGAAAGACAGCCTTTTTAAAAGATTTAGAAAAAGCACTTGATAAGACAACTTATATTACCGGTCATCAAATGATTGAAAGATTATATGATGACGTCCGCAAAAATAGACTATACTTTTTTTCAAATAATCCCCAGGAAGTTCTTCTCATTGATGACCTTGATGAATTAGATCAAAAAATAACTGTTACTGAAGAAATAATCCGTAGATTGAGACGTGAAGAATATAATTCTGAAGGTGAAAAACGCCTCATTATCTGCACATTCTCAAATGAAGAGCTCGCAATTCAAATTGCACAAAGGCTAAAATACGATATTGTTTTCTTCAAGCCCTTTGCACAACAATACTAAATTACTTTTCCATTACTCCCGCAAAATATGACCCATAATATACGAATCCTTTATCCGTGTTCAAAATCCCAAACAGCATCCACAGTCTTTCACCATGCTGATTGACAGTTGAGTACTAGTTTTTGAGAGAAACGACGGAAGTCAGGTACTAAATATACTCTCCATCATAACCTATACAAGAGTGCCATTTCCCCTATCACAAAGCTGACAATTTCTTTCCAATCCAGTCCTTCCACAAAATAGTTGACAGTTCTAAATCGATTCCACATATCTTCCATTCCCTTATCAGCCTTAATCTTATCTAAAATAACCTCCACGTCCGCTTTATCATATACCGTTCCGCGTCTCACACATGTGGCTTCAAATGCATACTTTAAAACATCCGGATTTACCTCTTCAGCCTTTGAATTCATAATCTCATATATATCATAGAAATCCCTCATTCTCGTATTAGCCAGTCCTCTCGCAAGAATTGTCTGCATTTTTTCTGCAAGAAGTGTTTCCAGATTATAGGACAGAACTGAAATTGTTCTATCCTCAAACATAAGCTTATATTTAAACTCTATTGCATCTGGAGTAATTACATCATCCGTAGAAATATCAATTTTAAAGGGCTGTCTCAACCGATCTAAGTTTGCTTCAATCTGAATAGCACAGATTTTCTCTATTATTTTTCTGAAATCCTGCTCATTTAACGACAGTTCCTTTACAGTTGTATCAATATCCATTGTTGCCCGCATATCAACTCCGATAATGGACGCGACCAGCATTGCGCCACTTCACTTCTTCCATCGGATAGATTTTTAACCTTGTCTTTAAGCTGTTTTGCTGTATGAATCATACCATCATCTCCACATACATCATAACTTCATCCCTTACTCCCAATTTATTTGCATATTCAACCAGTCTTGTTAAATTCTTTTCTTTGGATGACATGTATTCTTTCATTGCAGTCTGATACAACTGAACTTCATATTTTTTTCTATCTTTAATCAAATCACAAATACATCGTTCCATATTATATACTTTAACCATGTTTCCACTGCTTGATGGAACCTCACACGTTCCCATATCTATCAGCTCTGCATTTGCATAGCGAACTTCTTTGTTTTTATTTTTGATATGTGTTGCATTATATCCAATCGGAACCGTAAAACAGATATGACTATACTCTCTATCCGTTAATCCGTGCAAATATAAAGCAGTTTCTCCTGAATAAATGATATTTTTATTTCTTTTCTGAAGCACAAACAACTCATCCGGCCACACATCATTCAGGATATAAATTCCATGTGCAACCTTTTCCATGTCATGCTCTCTAATATATTTTGAAACAGATGGCTTTGATACACCAGATTGAACAGCCTCGGATGTAATCAAATATCCATTGTCATTTTCAATTAATGTTTCTAAAATATCTGATGTTGTCATAGCCATTCTCTTTTCTCACTTTCTCGCTTAAATTATACTTTATTTACGCGCAAAAGTAAATATTACTACTCCCACAAAATCTGATCCATAATATACGGATCCTTAATCCTATCATCCTGCGCAAACAGCAAGATTTTGCTCATAATCTCCGCAGTCTTTGGATCCGCATCGATAAACGGCAGGAAAATCTTGCCACGCGACTGTGAGTGTACCGGCAAAACATGGATCATATGGCTGCCCATCTTGTGGATGATGCCGCTGCCAAGCTGGATCGTATACTTGCCGTATTTGCCATCGATATAAGCATGCGTGCCCTCGAAGCATACATTGGAAAGCTTGAATAATTTTGCATTAAATTCACAGATTACCTTGCGCATCTCAATCGTTGAATGGCTGGTTTCGGGATCAACGCCACCGACATGTGCCACACTGACAGCCAGATCTACATCACGCATGACCTCGGAATAGACAATATCGGGAACATCCTTTAGCTTCATCTGTTCAAAGCTTTTCCGGTTGTAAAAGGCTACATATTCCAGTGTAGGCGCTTCTACATCTGACGGCGAAAACCAGTCTGCCAGAGCATAGATTGTGGCAATAATATTGTCCTTATAATAAATCTTCTGCAGACCGTCCTCATAATCTGCGATCCATCTTCTGTTTCTGAGTGCTCCCACCGTCTTTTGCGGCTGGATCTGATTGCCGGCAAACATGCGGGACATATTGCTCTCCTGTTCCTCAGGAAGCTTCACATAAAGCTCACGGAACACCTGTTTAAACGGCTGCTTTTTACCGGTTTCATTACCCTCTTTTAAGAAGGTCTGCTGGAGAGCACTCCATTTGCCGGATTTGAAAAGATCATATGGATGGGTAATTCTTAGGGAAATATCGCCCGCGTTTTCCGGCTTTTCGGTTGCAGGAGCAAATTCATATTCTGTTTTCTCTCTGCTCTCCTGCCCATCACTTTCTTTTGATACATACTGCAACAGCTCACCATCCTTACCGATACGGTAAAGTTCAGTCTTTTCACTTTCATCTGCTTTTACAAAAATCAGACTTGTAATGATTGCCTGGATGACCGGATTTTCACAAAGCCTGCAAAGCTCTGACAAAGAATAAGCTTCCCGCTCCTCCATGGCATTTTCAAACATTTTGACAGACCGGGAGTACTGATCTTTAAGCTTTGTATGAAACTCCTTGATCTGTAAAAATTCCTCGTCCTTTTTGAGTGGCGCAGGCACACTCTTTATCGTCTTGCCATTCTTTGAAATAAGCAGCTGCGAACGTCCGTTTTCATCGACAGCGATCGTAACAACATAATCTCCAATGGCAGTTCCTTCAAAATATCCGGCATTAGTGCGTACTAATGCCGTCTCCATGGCAAGGATCAGTCTGAGACTGTCCGCATAACCTGCCACGGTAGCCAGATTTCGAAGCGCCATTTCCACAGCCTTGGCCTCGCTCGCCCTACGCTGTGCACCAAACTGTTTGCTTTCCTTTAAAAACTTCTGGAAAAATTCATAGCGGTGCAGTTCATCGGCTTCATCCACGATCGGCACAATACCACAGCTCATCAAAACATCCTTGTTTCTCTTATCCTCAACCTGTTTTTCGAGTTCCTCCAGGCTAATTTTTCCCAAAGCCGCATCCGCGTATTTTCTCGCTCTTGCATGCTTTGATCCGTCAGAGATATATTTTGCAGCCTTATAAAGCTTGCCAAACATTTTTTCACCAAGCTTTTCATAACATTCATAAAACCACTTTACATCAAAGGCACCGTCATTCAGCTCTTCCGCATCCAAGGGTGTAAATTTGGCGATCATCGCTTTCTTTTTATCATCAAAGCTTTCATTCATATGCGCCATAAAATAATAGCATCCGCTCTTAAAGCCATCACAGCCAAGATATGCCTCAGCCATATCCATCCACTGCGGCGCATACATGGCAATCTCAATCACACGGTCGTCGGGAATTTTCTTTGCCTTCATGGCATTTTTAAAACTTTCTGCTGTATCCTCTTTCGTGGGATAACACTTTTGAAGCAGGCTGCACAGACACTCCCTTCTTCCGGTATTATTGCTGAAATAATAATAAGTATTACGATCCAGAACATCTTTTCCAAGCGCTGTCAAAATCTCCGACAGACGTTCCACACCATATACCCGGCGCAGCTCCCGTCCTGCACTTGAAAATACGGTCTCCGAATCGCCCCTCTTAAGCTCCACATTCAAAATCAGATTCATCACATTGAGATACATTTCCTGACCCAGTTTATAAAAATCGCTGTCTGTATCACAAGTTTTTTCTTTAAAATCTACCTTTATAAAATGACTTAGGGCATGCAGGTCCCTGTACTCGTTGACATCCGGCGCAAATTTTCCAAGTGTGTTGACCAAAAATATGATCGGCAGTTCTTCAAAAGCAAATTTGTAGACACTGTTTTTAGAGACCTGTCCCAGTGTATAGGCCCTGATATAATTTTCCACCGATAAAAGATTGTGATTGCGCCGTCCTTTATAATAAGCAGGATCTGTCATATGCTCGGAAAATTCATAAGAAAGATCCAGCGTGCGGTACAGTTCAAACCATTCCCTGTATTCGTCATCTGTCTGACACTCACTGACAGTATTCAAAAACTGCTCAAATTTTTCTGATTTTAAGAAACAGACAAGCTCCGGTGTTTTCGATATCCGATATCTTTTATTCACTTCATCATCTGCTTCCGGGATCCACTTTACCGAATCGGAAATACCAGCCGCATACTTACAGAATGCCACAGCAAGCGTCCGGTCTAAGTGAAAATCAAAAATAGACTCAATACAATTTAAAACAACCGGGTAGTCGCTGTGTGAATTGTGGTTACTGTAATGCTTTCCATCCGGGATATGATAATCAGAACCACAATAAGGAAAGATCTCCTTTTCCGCGTTGCGATATGCCGCATAATCCTTAATCGTTTCCTTACTATATCCAAACCGGCATGCAAAATACATGTTCCAGAACACCTTTTCCGAATGGATATAGGTCTCATAAAATTCCTTCCACAATTCCGGGAAAGGATAATTTTCATGGTATTTATCCTCATGTCTGTAAGATATGAGATAAATGCCGTTTCCCAAAATTTTGGAATCCCCGTTTACCGACTTGTATTCCAGCGTGGCATGGGCATCTATAAAATCAGAAAGCTCTTTAAAGTGCTGATTCAGCTCTTTTACCGGAACATCAAAATATTCCTTTAACGGCTTTGTGATAGAAGCCTGATCTGACTCGGAAAACAGCTTAGCAACAGTTGCGGTTTTCGCAGATGAGTTATCATTGGCTAACAACTTTTTAAATGAACCGAATAAGGATTTTTTACCGGAACCATCTGATCTGTTCTGATCATCTGTTTTCTGATCATCCGTTTTCTGATTATTCATGCCCTGACTGCCGGTGCTCTCTTTTTCATTCTGTGGCAAATTCTCGCCACTACCGCACTCATTTCCGACAGATTCATTTTTGGAGAAAATCACAATTTCCTCATCCGGATCATACAAACCATATCCTGGCAGTGCAACAGCATCCTGTGTGGAAGCATCACTTCCCACAATTTCATCAAAAAGGATTTTTTCCTGTTCTGTCAGCAATCCGGCATCAACAGTATCTTCCACAAGCTTTTTGTATTCCGCCTTTTTATCGTCAGAAACCGCTTTATCTGCATCAAAATAAGTAGTTTTTACAATATCCAGTCCTGCCATACGGATCAGGTCTTTATCCGATCCAAGTAGTCTCAGAATTGTCTTACGAAGCCCCGCCTCATCCTGTTTTTTCAAAAGCTTTATAACATTGGTACGGATATCCTGTGTCTTGTATTTCAGATATCCTTCCAAGATCTGATACTCGTCTTTTGTAAGTGAAAGGTGCTTTACCTGCGTGTATGCGATTTTTCTGGAATAAGTCTCCTTGTCCGCCACATAGCCGATCAGCGCCTTCCTCTGAAATTCATTTTGAGGGTCGTGCAAAAGTGCCTCAATAAATACATTGCGGTTGCTATAGGTTCCGTCAATATCGGCAAGCTTTCCGCAGACATCATCGATCAGCTCGTTATCCTGTAAAATATAGGCAATAAGACCCATTCTTTCTACCAGATCACCCTTTGTGACCGTCTCGGCATTCCACGGAAAAATACATGGGCTGAATTGCAGCTTTTTCTTGGGCAGATTGTTATAAATATCCTGTAAAATCCGGTAATGCTTTCTTGCCTCGGTTTCATCGCAAAAATACTGTGTCACCGGAATTTTTTTATAAATGGTCTCGGAATCCTCATTGTCATAACGGCTCATATTGGAATCTTTGTACTTAAAAGTAGAACGTACAGCAGTACTCGGCTCCGAAAGATAGCTTGAAAGGAGTGCTGCTACAATTTCCGGATCATCCTTGTATTTTTCCATCATCGGATATGAAAACTCATGTTTAAACCGGTTACTCTGCAGGATCCTGTCATAATAAGCACAGGTGAGAATCTGATTTTTGGTACCGTTCTGCCCAATCTTAATCATGGCATCAACCGCATCTGCCACCTCATAAAAGCCAAGAGTCCACAGCCCCGTTATAATCCGGATCGTATCATCGCAAGATAACATTTCAGAAACAACATCCGGATTTTGCAGAGCAGAGAGCATGCCCTCCAGCACCTTATTGCCCACGCGCTCGATACTGTCCTCATAGATAAATCCCGTCCATGTAGCCATTGCTCTCTTAACGGATGCAAAACGCAGCAAATTCTCATCATGTATCCCCTTCAACAAGGTAATGAATGCATCCGCGCGTCCACAGTCCGCATTTTCGCAGATAGCCTGTCGCACACCTTCCTGCAGCTTTGCCGCAAGAAGATATCGCAAAAGAAGCTCATGAAGCTCTGTGTTTTTGCCCTTGATCACAGCCCGGATCATTTCAACGCTGACAATCACGGTGTTATTTTCACTGAGAATGGCATCCTTTATCGCATCAATTACAGTTTCATCGCCGGCATTGATTCTCGCTGCAATGATATCATCCATATAATGGGTAACGATCTTTCCATAGCCATATGAATTGCGGATATAATCAATCTGCTCATCCGTCATCCGGTTTGAGATATAATCTGCCACAGACACATTGAAAAATCCAAAGGACGCATAGCCGTATAAAAGCTTGAATGCATGAATATAATGCTTTGACAGGCTCTTTGTACGGACTGTTCTTCGCGTATAGCCGGTTGAATACTGATAGGTCACAAACTCATCGATGATATGATAATAGTCCTCCACAAATTCTTCAGGAACAAAAATTTTCACCACATCAGACAGTTGCTTCCGCATCATTTTAGACAGCGAAAATGTTTCACTCTGGAAATCATTGTTTCCACAGTATTTTTCATAAAAAGCTCTCAGATCACCGTCATATTCCAAGGCGGACCGTCCGACCTTTTCAATCGTTTCAAAGAGCTTCTTTTTCTGTCCGTTCAACTTTTCAATCTTCTTTTGAGAAGCCTTTTTCCAGTTGTTGTAACATGCGTCTTCAAATTCTTTCCTTGTCTGGTAACTGTACTTTTTCTCTTCTGCCATATTCCCTCCATACATTCGTTAGCCTTTGCTAACTACCACATTCTTCCCGCCAAAAATGTCAGGCGGATAAATGTGATCTCACTACCCTCATGCAATAAAACCTTTTTTTCCATATCCTCGTATCTTTCGCCATCCGCAAAAAATGCGATCATGCCATCTTCAAAGCATTGCCATGCATTTTCAACAGCCTTTTTTTCATCAACCTTTTTCAGATTGTAATGAACCCCGAATGAAACCTTACCTTCTTCTGCCTTTTCTGCAATTTCTTCTTCCGTCAAAGCCTTCATCAGCATAAAAGCAGCGGATTCCGGATTCTCTTTTTTACAGATCCTGTTTTGATCCGATTCATCCAGCGCCTCGATACCTTCTGATGCCTTCTGATATTCAGCGATTGTCAGACGGACCGTTTCTGCCAGAAAATCACGAACCGAGATCACTTTTGTATTCTGATCATGCTTTTCAAAGCATTCATCCCGGTACTCGTACTCTATCTGCCGGATATTTCTTTTTTTATTTGACATTCCCTTAACATTAATTATGATCTTCACTTTTCGTTCTCCTCATCCGGTTCTGCCAGATGTCCGGCAAATTCATGCTCTTTCATATTAAAATGCTCATGCTTCATGATCTGCCTCCATAAGTACACTTTTTTCAGGTATTACAGATCTTCTCCAAATTTTACGACCTCCGGAGCATGCGTAAATGAAGAAAATATAGCTGTTGCGCTCTTAAAATAAAATACTTCTGTATTTCCATCGTCAGCTGAATACATTTTCTGTAAAGAAGGATAGGCTTCAAGCATTGACACTCTTGCTTCTCTGCGGTCATCCTCTACAAGCTCACCGGCTACACGAAGCCATTCTCCGTTTTTAAAAGCACAGATTTCCACTTTCGGATTGTTGTGGATCTGTTTTGACACATCCTTGGTCTTGCCGGTCTGAATATACAGCCTTCCCTCAAAAATATGAGCCGTTCCAAACGGTCTTACTCTGGGCTGGTCACCCTCGGTTGTTGCCAGATAATATGTTTCTGCTTCTTTTAAAAATTTAACTACTCTTTCCATGTTAAACGCCTCCATTCTGTTTCTGTAAAAATTCATACATTGCCATTCCACTTGGGGTATTCACATTATACCATCTATCCAAAAATAGGAAAACACACAAAAAAGCAGCCTTATATAGCTGCCAACATGTAAATGAAATATCATTCTAAACTATAAAATATCAATAAAAAGATAATACCCAACTGCTGCCCTAAGTGATAACCTGTTGTCATTCCCTGATGCCTGTACTTTGCTGTCAATTCCTGTTGTCGTTCCCGGTGCCTGTACTCTAGCTGTCAATTCCTGTTGTCGTTCCCGGTGCCTGTACTCTAGCTGTCAATTCCTGTTGTCGTTCCCGGTGCCTGTACTTTGCTGTCAATTCCTGTTGTCGTTCCCGGTGCCTGTACTTTAGCTGTCAATTCCTGTTGTCGTTTCTGATGCCTGTACTAAGATGTCCCGGCAGCATTTCGTCCTGATGCATGATCTTCTGATGATAAAACCGACGAAAAAAGGCACTTTGTCTAATGACAAAGCGCCTTCGCTTTAGGTATTATTTTTTATTTGTCCTTAGTATAGTTGATGCAAAAAAGATTGTCAACAAATTTTTTTATTTACCTTTTATTTTTTCCACTCCGGAATGGTCCCATCACAGATAGCGGTCATCATACGCTGCTTGACTCCCGGCGCGTGACGGTTGATCTCATTTAACAACTGCCGCACATAGCTTCTTTCAGACGTATGGTCAAACGGACAGGGATTGGTCACAATCGGAAGCTCATATTTATGCTGGAATCCCACAGCCTCTGCCTGTGTCACATAAATAAACGGACGGATCAATGTCAGTTTTTCATTTTCCCACTCCGTTACCGGCCAGAATGCGGAAAACCTGCCTTCATAGATCAGGGAAAGCATCATGGTCTCCACAACGTCATCCATGTTGTGGGCAAATGCGATCTTATTGCAGGATAACTCTTTAGCACAGTTTACAAGCGCTCCGCGGCGCAGCCTTGCACACAAGGAGCACCCTTCTTTTTCAATCATTTCATTGATATGAGTATCTACAATATGATATTCAACCTGAAGCTTTTCGCACAAATCCTGTATTGCAGACAGATCAAAGCCTTCATACCCCAGATTGACGGTAATCGCCACAACCTCAAAATGTTTGGGATAAAAATTGCGCAATCCGGCAAGTGCATACAATAAGCCAAGTGAATCCTTGCCTCCGGATATTCCGATGGCAACCTTATCCCCTTCTTCTATCATATGATAAGCATCCACTGCCTGTCTTACCTTGCTGTATAGCTGCTGTAATTTCATATCATTTTACCAACTTCACATATTCTGCCATTTTCCAGACACAAGATCTACTCTATCCTAATATCTCTCTTGCCACAAACACACCGCTGGCGCTTGCATGAGACAGAGAGTGCGTCACACCGCTGCCGTCGCCGATAATATAAAGTCCCTGATACATGGTCTCCAGATGCTCATCTACATCCACTTCCATATTATAGAATTTAACCTCGACACCATACAACAGCGTATCATCGTTGGCTGTTCCGGGCGCAATTTTATCAAGCGCATAGATCATTTCAATAATACCGTCCAAAATACGTTTGGGCAATACCAGACTCAGATCTCCCGGTGTCGCATCCAGAGTCGGAACCACCAGTCCCTCTTCTATTCTCTTCGGATTGCTCCGACGTCCTCTGATCAGATCTCCAAATCTCTGTACAATAACGCCACCGCCGAGCATATTGCTCAGACGCGCGATGCTTTCTCCATAACCGTTACTGTCTTTAAACGGCTCTGAAAAATGCTTGCTGACAAGCAGGGCAAAGTTGGTATTGTCCGTCTGTCTTTCTTTATCTTCATAGCTATGTCCGTTCACAGTAATGATACCGTTGGTGTTTTCATTTACGACACTGCCCTTTGGATTCATACAGAAGGTACGTACCTTATCCTCAAACTGCTCTGTCCGGTATACAATTTTGCTTTCATACAGTTCATCTGTCAGATGTGAAAAAATAACTGCCGGCAGCTCCACACGGACCCCAATATCAACACGGTTGGAATTGGTCGGAATCTGCAACTCCTTACAGATCTGCTCCATCCATTTACTGCCGCTCCGACCTACGGATACGATACACTTATCACACTCATAGCTTTCTTTCGCAGTCTGTACACAATAGCCATTCTTTCCTTCATCACGCACTTCAATATGCTGTACCGGTGTTTCAAAATAAAAATCAACCTTATCCTTCAGATATGCATACAGATTTTCCAATACGGTAAAATTGATATCCGTACCCAGATGTCTTACAGATGCATCCAGAAGGTTTAACTTATTCTGCAGACAAAGCTTTTTAAAGCCGGAGCCCGCTGTTGAGTACAGCTTAGTACCCTCTCCACCGTATTTCATATTGATCTTATCCACATACTGCATCAGCTCTACAGCCTTCTGCTTGCCGATGTATTCATATAACGTTCCACCAAAATCATTGGTAATGTTGTATTTTCCATCTGAAAAAGCACCGGCCCCGCCAAAACCGCTCATAATAGAACAGGTCTTGCAGCCAATACAGCTTTTTACCTTATCACCGTCAATCGGACATTTTCTGCGTTCCAGAGAATATCCTGCTTCAAAAACAGCCACTTTACAATCCGGCGCCGTTGTTACCAGCTCATATGCCGAAAAAATACCACCCGGGCCTGCTCCCACAATAATTACATCATACTTCTTCATAGTATTCTCCTTTTGTTTTGCTTATACGAACTGTTTCTTTGAACTCTTACTTCCGGTTTTATATCAAAATTTTCTCGTAATCCTTGATATCCACGAATTACTCCGCTACGGAGCAGCTACCACAATTCTCAAGTTCAAAAGTCTTATCGTGCAAGCACGAACAACTTTTTGACCCTGATATCATAAAAATACTGCCATAAAACAATAGAATAATGTTCCCTTCCGGGATCATAGTCTAACTGTTTATGGCAGTCGGTAGAAACACTCGTCCATATCACGAGTTTATATGATCATAAAAGCCTTGTTTATTATATCGGATTGTACCCTGTTTGGCAAGAAAAAGCAGTTCATACAAATGAAATAACTTCATTTTTAGGTTTCACTGTTTTTTCTACCTTGATTGCATGCAGGACAGGACCTTCTTTTCCATAGTCCTCAAAATATTCAATCGCAATCCTGGCTGTGATCTTGATCCAGCTCTTTTGCTCCAGCTCAATGGCACGATCATATTTACATGCATAACCAAGAAAAGCCATATCCTCGGCACAGCAGGTCATTGCCATACGTCCGGGTACAAAATATCCCTTCGGGAATTTAGGCGGATGCAAAACATTGGCAACAAACTGAATGGTCTTCCCATTGTATCTTTCCAGATTGTCCAGGATATCAATATACCAGAAACCATATCCGTTATCATCCAAAACGATCGGATCCGCATTCAGATCATACGGCAGATCCTCTTCCAGTGTGACATTCATTTCTCCGGTAGCATTTTCAAAGATAATCTCAGCCTGCTGATTTAAAGCCTTGATATTTCTCTTGTATCCGGCAATCTTGTCCTCCATGCCATCGCACCGGTTCATAATGATCAATTCGGAACCTCTGATCTGCTCTGCAACCAGTGACTTCATATTGGTAAAATAATTGGCAAAGGTCTTGCCGTTGATCATGGTAATCTGCTGCTCAACCTTCCAATGCCAGGGAAATTTGACATCCTTTAACATCCACATACCGTTAAACTCAATAATGATACGTCCCGGCTTGTACTTCTTTTCCAAAGCAATCAGCTTCTGTGAGGTCAGATCTTCCTCATCCTCGATCACTTCCATGATAGTGCGGCTTTTTTTCAAAAGAGATGCATCATATTCATTTTCACCCTCTTCACATACGATTAAAAGGGTATCCTTTTTGCTCTGAAAATAAGGCTGGCTTATGGTATAAGTAATAAATTCTGTTTTACCACTATCCAGAAAACCACTGATAATATATACAGGAATCATTGTTTTACTCCCTTGTGCTTCTATTTTCTAATTGATTATGCTAAAAACAATGCACGAATGGCCTCTTCATTGATCTTGGAACCAATGACACAGATCTTACCGGTTGTTTCAGCGCTGCCATCACGAATATCACTTTCTCCCGGAACATGGTCAAAGTGGATAAATCCTTCACCGTCTGTAGGAACCATTCCTTTTGCACGAAGGATCATGCCATATTTGTCCTCATCTTCAAGAGCGTCCAGACAAGCCTTGATCTGATCCTTTGTAAATTTGCTGGAGGTTTCAATACCAACGCTTGCAAATACATCATCGGCATGATGGTGTCCGTGATGATCGTGGTCATGGTCATGACATCCGCAGGTGCATCCCGGTCCGTGATCATGATGATGTTCATAATCATGATCATCGTGATCGTGATGATGCTCATGATCGTGCTCATCGTGATCGTGATGATGTTCATGATCGTGCTCATCGTGATCGTGATGATGTTCATGGTCATGATCATCGTGATCGTGATGATGTTCATGATCGTGCTCATCGTGATCGTGATGATGTTCATGATCGTGACCGTCGTGGTCATGATGATGCTCATGCTCGTAAGCTTCCATAACTTCTTTCATCAGCTCTGCTTCCAGATCCTTTGCATTTTCAATCGTCTCTAAGATCTTGCTGCCTTCCAGCTGATCCCACGGAGTGGTAATGATAGAGGCTTTTGCATTGTGTTCACGGATCAGTGCCACACATGCATTGATCTTTTCCTCGCTCATTTCACCGGTACGGCTTAAGATAATGGTTCCGGCATGCTCGATCTGATTTTCGAAAAATTCACCAAAGTTTTTTAAGTAGGTCTTGCATTTCTTGGCATCCACAACTGCAACCGCACTATTCAGATGCACGCCCTCATCTCCGGTTGCTCCTTCAACAGCACGCATAACATCGGATAATTTGCCAACACCTGAGGGCTCAATCAAAATACGATCAGGATGATATTTGTCGAGTACTTCTTTTAATGCAGTACCAAAATCACCTACCAGTGAGCAGCAGATGCATCCTGAGTTCATTTCTGTAATATTGATTCCGGAATCTTTTAAAAATCCACCGTCAATACCAATCTCACCAAATTCATTTTCAATTAAAACAACCTGTTCTCCCTGAAATGCCTCAGCGAGCATCTTTTTGATCAGAGTTGTTTTACCTGCTCCCAGAAATCCGGAAACAATATCAATTTTTGTTGCCATTTATATCACCTTTCCTTTAAACATAATTACTATTGATCGGAATCCATCAAAACCAGGACTTTCGAACCTTTAATAGTATAACACACTTTATTTGGAATAGTTTCAGTTTAGAAAATTTTAATTTTCGTACAATTTATCTGTTTAGCGGATTACCAGTTCCACCGGACAATGATCTGAGCCTTCAATATCTGTATGGATATCGGCACTGACCAGACGGTCCTTTAAGCTTTCGGATACAACAAAATAGTCAATACGCCATCCGGCATTTTTTTCTCTTGCGTGAAAACGGTAAGACCACCAGGAGTAAATATCTTTTTTATCCGGATAGAAATAACGATAGGTATCGATCATCCCTGATTCGATCACCCTGCTGAAGGCGCCTCTTTCTTCATCGGTAAAACCGGCATTGTGACGATTGGTCTTGGGATTTTTCAGATCGATCTCATTGTGTGCCACATTGAGGTCTCCACAGTAGATCACCGGCTTAGTTTCTTCCAGTTTTTTGATATAGGCTAAAAAGTCCTTTTCCCACTGCATACGGTAATCAAGCCTTGCCAGCTCATTTTGGGAATTGGGCACATAAACCGTAATAAAATAAAAATCTTCAAACTCGGCTGTAATCACGCGTCCCTCATGGTCATGCTCCTCGATCCCGATTCCGTAAGTCACTGAGATCGGTTCTTTTTTTGTAAAAAGTGCTGTTCCGGAATAGCCCTTCTTTTCCGCATAATTATAATACTGATGGTATCCGGGCAAATCCAGATCAAGCTGGCCGGCCTGCATCTTGGTCTCCTGCAGACAGAAAATATCAGCATCCAGTTTTTGAAATGATTCTAAAAAGCCCTTTCCAACACAGGCTCTTAAGCCATTGACATTCCATGAAATAAATTTCATCTTGTATATTCCTCATATCATATAGTAGTAATGTACAGGTATATGCCTGCCAGCCTCATTTTATCATACATGTGCTTCCACGACCATAACCTCTTTATTGCAAAATGCAAATCCGAGCTTAAAAATCCTCATGTACCGGATAAAGTGTAATGTCATATCTGCCACGACCGCTCTGGTAACAGAAACATCGCATTCCGTATATTCCTCACGCTTAACAACATGATCGGCTTTTATATAACCGATCGCCAGCAATAACGACCACAGACTGTTTTCATCGCCATCCATATATTGAAACGTAATATTTTCGTTGATCAGCTTGTGTACAACCTCACCGGACATCAGGATAGCGCTTGCAGTCTCCCCATGACTCTGTCATCCGCGATCACCCTGACAAAGATACCGTCCTCGCGGTATTCACATTGAAGTACCTCTGCCTGTGTGCGCAGCATATGAAACTGTGCACCGGCATCATAGGGGATGAGCAGCTCATACTCTTTACGCCTGCCAAAAAGCTTTTCCCCGATCGCATCCAAAAGCTCGTCGATGCCAATTCCAAGACCTGCTGCCATATAGATTTTCTGATCTATTACCTGAGGATAAACGACATTCTTATCCATCATGGCAACCTTGTCCATTTTGTTGTAGACATACAGCATTGGAATTTTCCCGGCACCAAGCTCCTCAAGCGTATCCTTTGTTACTTTCATATGTTCACGATAATGGGGATCTGAAAAGTCGATGACCTGCAAAAGTAAATCCGCATTTTTTACTTCCTCAAGAGTGGAGCGGAAAGCCTGCACCAGATTGTGCGGCAGCTCATTGATAAAGCCAACGGTATCTGACAGTAAAAAGCTCTTGCCATTCGCCCTCTCAACCTTGCGCACGGTTGTCTCCAAAGTCGCAAAAAGCATATCTTTTTCAAATACCTGTTTTTCCTCATCTTTATTGCAGTTTTTCAAAAGCGCATTCATGACCGATGACTTTCCGGCATTGGTATACCCGACCAGACCTACCAGCGGAATTTCATTTTTCTGTCTGGCCTTTCTCTGGACATTGCGATCCTGTTCTACCTGCTTTAATTCTCTCCTAAGCGTTGCCAGCCGCTGCTCTATATGTCTGCGGTCCAGCTCCAGCTTTTTTTCACCGGCACCTTTGTTACTCATGGCACCACTGCCACCGCCCTGTCGGCTCAACGCATCATGCAGTCCGACCAGTCTCGGCAGTGCATACTGAAGTGCTGCCACATCGACCTGCAATCTCGCTTCTCTGGTACGCGCTCTTTTTGAAAAAATCTCTAAGATCAACGTTGTCCGGTCCATGATCGGCATATGTAATTTCTGCTGCAGATTGCGAAGCTGCATCGGAGAAAGTGCATTATCAAAAATGATCAGATCTGCTTTTGTTTCTTCAGACAATAAAAAGACCTGCTCCACCTTTCCGGTTCCGATATAAAATGCCTTGTTGACCGTGGCTGCATGCTGGGTAATCTCCCCGACAACCTCCAGTTCACAGGCAGCTGCCAACTCTGCAAGCTCTTCCATGGAATGTTCAAAATCCCGCTCTGAGCCAAGACATAACCCTACTAAAATTGCTTTTTCCATAAGACTCCATCCAAATTTATTTTTTTATCCTACTTTCCAGATATTCCTTCACATCCGGCAAAGACGGCAAAATCTGCTCGGACAGTTCTTCCATCTCCGGTGTCGGCTCTGCCATATCCGGCACCATGATCGGTCTCATGCCGGCGGCATGGGCAGAACGGATGCCATTGTATGAATCCTCGATCGCATAAGCACATTCCGGCTCAACACAAAGCAGTTCACAGGCTTTTAAAAAGATCTCCGGATCCGGCTTGCTCTTTGAAACCATATCGCCGCAGACAACCTCATCAAAATAAGAAATCAGGTTACCTTCCGTCAACTCCCTCACAACAACCTCGCGTCTGGTCGAGGAAGCCAGTGCTACTTTGATCTTTTTCTCCTTTAAAAATCCGAGCAATTCCTTTACACCGGGCTTTTGCGGAAGATTTCCGTTTTTTGTCCGTTCAAAAAACAGGGCAGACATTTCTGCCTTGTACGTATCATAAGGAAAATCCTCTCCATAACGCTGTTTCATCTTTTCTCTGGTCAGTGCCGCATTGATACCGAGGCAGTCATGACAGGCAGCCTCAATATCCGGAATATGATATTTTTCCGCAACCGGTATCCAGCAGTCAATGACCAGCTTTTCCGAATCAAAAATAACACCGTCCATGTCAAAAACGACAGCTTCTATTCTATCTTTGTTACACATATAAGTTGTATTTTCCTTTCTTTTCCTCTTCCCTGCATGGTTTTATCGAAGTACCTATTGAACAGGTCCGGCTCGCGATTACCTTTCATAAACCAGTAGCAGTGTACCCTCCTGCACGGATATTTCCGCATCCTGTCCGATAAAGGAATTGCTCACACCCAATGCATGATCAGAAGTAAGTCTTCCCTCATATTCATATTTCAGACCGCGGATGATGACTCCCTCTGCACAATCACTCAGACAGATCACGGAAAGATTTCCCTTCATGGCAGAAGAAAATTTCTTACAGCCCTTCCACAAAATCTCCATACGGATTCCCTCTCCCATCATGCAGATCCGGCAGCCCTTTTTGGCATAGCAGCTCATCAGCTGTATATTGGCAAGTGTATGGGAAACCCTTGCTCCACCATAGCCACCGTATAAAAGGATCTCACGATATCCCTTTTTATATGCGTTAGCAACCGCTAACCCCATATCGGTATCATCCTTTTCAACCGGCACAATCTCATGCGGGATGTTGGCAGGTATTTTCTTCTTTTTTTCCTCTGATGACAATTCGTCATATTCTCCGGCAAACGAATCCATATCACCGATAAAAAAATCCGGCATCATCTTATTTTTTAAAAGAAAATCCAGTCCGCCATCGGCAGCTATGAGACAAATATCTTTTTTAATCTTCTTACCGGCGCAGCCCGTATGACAGGTTGTACAATCGTGGTCACAGGTTTCGTCCTGCGGTCCGTATCCTGCCCATTTCAACAGTGCCACAAGCTGTCCTGCTTCATTTCCCATGGGCGATGCCCCGATAATAATCGCCTGTTTATATTCAGTTAACGGCTGATTCATGATTTATTTCCCACCTTTGTAAGTTTACATAACTCATAACTTTATTTTTACACAATGTCACCGCTTTTCCAACCAGAACGGAAAAGGCGATTGCTCCCACTACATACAAGGCCTTAAATTCTGCCATCTGCTTTGGCAGATACAGATACCAGATATCACTGAGAAATGCGTTTTTATCAAAATCCGCAAAGATTCCAAAGCATCGGCTGCACAGGAAAAACAAAACCTTTACCAACAGTATGCCCATAAACTGGTGAAACATGATATCCCATGTATGATTTCCCATAAAACGAAGTATTTTCACATCTTCTGTCATCCGCGCTAACACCTTGGAAAACGTGAGCCAGAATAAAATCCCGATACAGGCACTTAAATAGGTTGCCACAACACCAAACGGATAATCGCAGGAGGACGGAATGGCATATACCACTCTTCCAAAATGTGCATTTAAAAGAAGTGCCCCGATCAGACAGCCGGGAAGAAGCCCTGTCACAGACAGTCTGTCTATGTATTTTTCCAGATAATTGTGATACCACATGCCCAGGATATAAAACGGCATAAAATATGCGATCCGGCACAATGGCTGGGGCATATTTTCCCACAATCCCTGTCCGGAAGCATACACAATCCATACTCCCATAACAAGATAAAGCAGCTGCCACACCGGATCCGTAATCTGTTTTTTATGTAATAGCCCTAAGAGCGACGCCCCCAGAATATATAGAAACTGCACCATAAAGAAGGGAAATACAAACCACGCGCCCATATCCAGAATAAACAGTTGAAAACTGTTGATCGGTGACAATAGCAGGGTCTTTATATTTACAGCTGCATCATATGTAAATCCGATTTTTTGTAAGATAAGCAAAAGCAATCCGTAAACCACATTCCAAAGCCAGAGCGGCACCAGCAGTTTTTTTACTTTTTTCCAAATAAATGCCACCGGCTTTGTAACCGTCCTGCCAGCCAGAAAATAACCGGAGCCAAATACAAAGATTGCCAGATGGAATGCCCCGAAATGCATCCAGTTGGACAGCATTTCAAAACCACCTCCGTCACAATGACTCAGGACAACAAATAAAATACCAAAGCCATATAAATAACGAAATGCCTTATTTTCCTGTTTTAACTGCTCCTGTGCTGTCTGAAGCATACGCATTCACGCTTCCTTTCATTTTTATCGATCATTCATATTGATAGGTGCCAAGCTCTGTATAAGCATAGAGATCATCCGCAAAGGAACGCTCTGCCAGCTCAAACACAATGATATCCGGTTGTATGATGTCGATATAGTCTTTCATATTGGTGTAATTAACTCTGGATCCGTAATATACCTCACGGTATCTGCCATAATAATAACTTTCTCTGTTATCTAAAAAACTGTCATGTAAGATCAAAATCGTCTTATCACCTGACGCCTGCGGATTGTAAAAATATGCCAGATTGTTTCCGGGAACCACCGGTACCTCCTTGCGGTTTTCTCCATCCGAAGCGGCTGCCGGTATAAGGGAAGTCAGAACCGGTATCCGGTCTTTGATGGGAAGTAACGACAGCTCCAGATTGATCGTCTGATAATCCAGGGAAAAAGAATCCATCGACAATGCCGGAATATCGGGATGGTCTTGTGCTATTTTTTCATCCAGTAAATGAAGTCCGTAAAAAGCACCGAGATCATTCCAGTGCGCACAGTCATATTTTTCATTGTATATCTGCTCAGTCTTTGCCCTTTCCCGAAACTCCCGGTCCGGAATAACGTATGAAACTCCGGCTTCTTCCAAATCGCCGCGCACAACATCCAGTGCGGTCTTTTTTGTTTCATCCACATGAATGGAATCAGGCATATACTGCCCATATACGGACGATTTATTGGGGCAGACCATCAGATAAAAATCAGCGCCGTTCTTTTTTGCATAGTCGGAGGTCCGCTTTGCATAAACGGACAGGCTCTTTAGGAGCTCTGTGTTGATATTGGTTCTCTGATAATTTTTGATATAGCCGTCATCCGCCGGAAAAATATAACCGTCTTTTCCCTCCATGTGTATGCTCTCGGCAAAATCATCAAACACATAATATGATACCAGATTATTAAACCGGATTGCCTGATCGCGGAAACCGATCCGGTCCTCTGCATAATGACCATACCACTCATTGTACAGCGCCGAAAAATGCAGTCCGGGCCATTCTGTCAGATTGCGGTTTTCAAGCTCCGATGCGATCTCCGGCTCAGTCCTTAACAGACATAGCGGTATCGTGATCATCAAAAGAAACGCGATTGAAAATATGAAATTGATTATTTGTTTTTTTCGTTCCATATATCTGCCTTTACTTCTTTTTGGACCGGTTCTTTTTTAAACTGTTTCCAGAGCTTTTATCCAAATCTATTTTCCTGCCGGGTTTTATCTTTCCGGCTTTTCCTTCCAATATTACTTTCCGAGTTTATTGTTCTGACTTCTATCTGAATTTCTTACGTCTTATCCAAATCAGAAACGGAAGTAAATAAACGGATTGTAGCTTCCCGTGATAATAAATATAAAACACAACACCAGCAACAACAATAAAACAATCTTCTGCCCAATCATTCCGACAGGCGTTTGTGTAAGTGTCCGGTTACCCTTGTACAACTTATCATTTCCTATCTTTTCATTTTCTATCTTTTCATTTTCTATCTTTTCATTCTCTGCTTTGTCATTTCCTGCCCATTTGCGCCATACCTGCTTCCAAGGCACGCAGGCAAGTAATGCGATCACAAAGATGCAGATTGTTTTTTTATCCAGATAATAGGATGGACTATAAGCGACAAATGCATTTTTCTGCAGTCCAAACATAACCATCAGATATTGTGCGGTTTTTCTCACACTTACCAAAGCAAACAATACCCAGCCGACAACGACCACCAGCATTGTATATATCCATCCCAAAATCTTCTTTATACACGCAGGACCTTGTATTCCTGATTTTGTTTTGCTACCATTATTTTTATGATTGGATACCACACGCTCTGCAATGATAAAAAATCCATGCCACAGTCCCCACAGCACAAATCCCCATGCTGCGCCATGCCAGATACCGGTTGCCAAAAACACGATTAAAAGATGCAGATACACATTTCCTCTTCTGCTTCCTCCAAGCGGAATATAGAGATAGTCCCTAAACCAGCTGGATAAGGAAATATGCCATCTGCGCCAGAATTCCCGGATGGATTTTGAAATATACGGATAGTTAAAGTTTTCTGAGAAATGGAAACCAAAGATTTTGCCCAGTCCGATTGCCATATCAGAATATCCTGAAAAATCGAAGTAAATCTGTAACGTATAAAATACGGCACCGATCCAGGCTGCGCCCGCGCCCATGGTCTGCAGATCTTCACTCATAATATTGGTAGCAACTGCGCCCAGTGTATTGGCAAGAATTGCTTTTTTGGACAGACCGATGATAAACCGCCCGGCTCCCTCGGAAAACATTTCTGCATTATGACTTCGGCCTGTAAGCTCCGTCCGGATATCCGAATACCGTACGATCGGTCCCGCGATAAGCTGCGGAAACATCGCAATATACAATGCCAGATTGACCGGATTTTTTTGGACCATTTCTTTATCCCGGTACACATCGATGCAATAGGACATTCCCTGGAACGTATAAAAAGAAATTCCGATCGGCAGCGCTATATCCGGCACATGCAAAAGATTTGGAATCACCTTATCTATATTTTCAATAAAAAACCCGCTGTATTTGAATACGCCAAGGACAAGCAGGTTGACAACAACGGAAATGATCATCCACAGCTTATCCCGTTTTGTGTTGGCAATAAACATGCCAAACAGATAATTGTATGCAATGGAGGCAAGCATGATCAGGACATAGACAGGCTCTCCCCATGCATAAAAAAACAGACTGCAGATCAGCAGAAACATATTTTTTGCCGGCTTCGGAACCAGATAATAACCGATAATAACAATCGGTAAAAAAACACATAAAAAAATAATTGTTGAAAAAACCATAACTATACTACCCTAGCTTTGTCTTATTCCCACTTTAAAAAGACGAATAAACGAATCATTCACTCTGATTATAAAAAATCTGCGGATACCGTTCCCTGATAATATTGGAAAACATAGCCGCACCTTCCGTGCTCAGATGATCCGCGTCTCCAAACAAAGTATCACTATAACTTTCTATATAAGGATTGACCAACACATCCGGATTATTCTGTGCAATCTGATTGAGATATTCCTGATAATGCTTGTAAAAGTCATCGGTCAATACATGTGCTGAGGTCTCGGTCATCGGAAGCTGTTCCAAAACAACCTTGATATTCTGCTCCCTGCAATATGCGAAAATCTTGTTAAGATAAGCATCTGTCAGGTCAGAATATGTAAAGTCATCCATCTTGGCCTCTCCGTTGATTCCCCCGTTTACACCGTCAACACCAAACAGACTGTATCCCCGCTGTGCTTCCATCTGTGCATATTTATCCATATTTGCATGATAACGGCTGCCAAAGATCGCATTTTTTAAAGCTGTACCATACTTGTTGGGAAAATACAGCTGATACATCGCATATTCCAGATAAATATGATCTCTGTCGATCATATAACTGTTGTCATATTGTCTGCGCTCCCTTGCCAGTTCAAAAAAATCGGCCTGATTGAAGGTATGAAAATAAATGCAGCGGTTCCACAAAACACAGCCGTCATTATTTTCATCAGCCCGGCATAAGTGAAGCGGTGCATAAGCCAAAATCAGGTATTCCGGTGCTCCATGGTTTTCTACATATTCCCGCAGCATATAATAGGTCTCTACCGGAGTAATACCGCCAAGTGACAGATTGTATACATCATTGCCCAGAATATCCGGCATAAATCCGGCCTTTGAACGGGAATCGCCGAAAATCACAACACGGTTATAGTCTGTTTCTTTTGCTATATAATCCTTCTGCTGCCGGTACATGGCATATTCACCATCCATGTATACCATAGGCAGAGTGGCGCAAAAAATCTGCATCAGTACAACGACCGGCAAAACGATGATTATGATTTTAGATGCAAGCTTGGTGATTTGCTGCCACATAAGTTGGGGGATTCCTTTCTGGTTATTTTTAGAAGTACTGGGTGCCAGGAATTCGCAAAACCGCTGCTGACGCAGCTTTCCTTTTGCTCATTTCCGTCTTTTCGCCAGGTAGCATCATAAAATTTTGATCCTGCAAGCTGGCTTGCGTCTCAAAATTATTATGATGCTGTCTGGCTCTTAATTTTCGCTAAAATTGAAAGTATACAAACTCCTGGGAGTTGAAGCTGGCTAATAGGAGGGTTATAAATATAAACGCGTAATAAATAGTATAGCGGATTGGTTTCCGCAGTCCGGATATTTCCATAAGCGGATCCTTTGTAAGGGCTGTGTAATCATAGATGCCAAGCAGGATCAGCGGGAAAACAAGCCACAACAAAGCACCTTTATCAAATACGGCAAATCCGTTTTTGATATAGGCTAACGGATGTCCCATTCCCTGTACGGAATGTCCCAGCACGTAAACGGCCTGCGACAAGGAGCCTGCGCGGAAGAAGCACCATGCACCTGCCACCAGAACAAAAACAACGGCCACACGGATCCACCAGACAATCGTCCCTTTTTTTGCTCCACCCACTTTGTGCTCTGACCGGAGCTTTTTTCCAAAAAAGAAGCTTTCCACACACTGCATCAGTCCATGCAGTCCTCCCCACACAATATAGGTAAATGCGGCACCATGCCAAAGTCCGCTTAAAAGGAAGGTTACGCACAAGTTTACATAATGTCTGATCTTGGATACCCTGCTGCCGCCGAGCGGGATGTACACATAGTCCCGGAACCAGCCGGAAAGGGAAATATGCCATCTGCGCCAGAATTCCTGAATGGATGCTGAAAAATATGGGCTCTTAAAATTGGTCATCAGATCGATATCAAAAAGCTTTGCCGTTCCGATCGCAATATCCGAATACCCCGAAAAATCACAGTAAATCTGTACGGTAAAAAACAAAACAGCCAGTACAAACGAAAAGCCCTGATATTCATCCGGATGATTGAAAACAGAATCAACCATGGAACCAAGGTTATCGGCAATCACGATTTTTTTGAAAAAGCCCCATGCCATCAGCTTGATTCCGTAGGAAGCCTTTTCATATGTAAAGGTATGCTCACAGTCAATCTGCGGCAGAAGATTTTTGGTACGTTCGATAGGACCTGCAACAAGCTGCGGAAAGAATGAGACAAAGGTCGCATACTTAAAGAAATTCCGCTCCGGCTCCACTTCTCCCTTATAAACATCGATCACATAGCTCAAGGTCTGAAATGTATAAAAGGAAATTCCGACCGGAAGCATGATCTTTAAGGTCAATGGATGCAACTGAATTGCAAAGCTGTTTAGTACACGGATCAGTGTATTCTGTGCAAAATCCAGATATTTAAAGAAAAACAGCACAAAAAGACTTGCGCCCACTGCAAGCCACATGATCGTGAGTTTGGATGATTTTTTTTCACATCTGGGTATCAAAAGAGCGCTGCAATATGAAACAAAGGTGGTAAACAGGATCAGAACCACATATTTCACATTCCAGCTCATGTAAAAATAATAACTGGATATTAACAGAACAATCCAACGGTATTTCTGCGGAACCAGCCAGAATAAAAAAAAGACAATCGGCAGAAATATCGCGAATGCCAATGAATTGAATAACATAGCTTTCCTCACAAATAAAGTGAGCGAAACGATAAGCCGGGTTATGTCGTTGGATGATCATCTATCTAGGACTGCTGTTACCAACAGCCTCAAGCGACCTACCTGAAAGCACAGCGGGCAGCTGTATCGCTTTCTATTTGGTCTTGCTTCGGATGGGGTTTACATGTGCCCCTTATGTTACCATAAGGGCGGTAGTCTCTTACACTGCCTTTCCACCCTTACCATATAAATGGCGGTTTATTTCTGTTGCACTGGCCTTGGAGTCACCTCCACCGGACGTTATCCGGCATCCTGCCCTGTGAAGCCCGGACTTTCCTCACCCATTCCCTTTCGTCTGAATGGCCGCGATCACCTGTTTCACTCACCTTTATTCAGTTATCTTGAGCAATCTTGCTTTTATGAATTATACCGGGAAACAGCTGCCTCCCGCAAACTCACGTACAATCGAATTGTTGGGAAGATGGTCTGTTCCAACTCCCAGAAAATATTCCAAAAACTTCAACAGACGCTTTGCCTCATGATACTCCGGCTCATCCTCGCCGATTTCATATAAAAGCGGCTCTGCATATTGCTTCAATGCTGCCAGCTCATAAATGGAGGTAGAATTAAAGAAGGCATCCGCCTGCTCCTGGAACGGAAAAATATTTTCCTCTTCTCCCTTTCTGACAGACGGCCACATCTGGATGGTCCGTTTGGCCGATGCACCACGGGTACGGGCATCACGCACCATACGTCTTAGCAGTCTTCCGTCAGTTGTCGGAATACGGTTGTGATCATCGATATTGAGCGTTGTCAACGCACTGATGTAAATCTTGTATTTACTTTCATTGGGAAGCGCATAGGACATCTTGTCATTTAATCCATGAATACCTTCAAGCACCAGTACATCATCCGGTCCCAGCTTTTTGTAATTGCCTTTATATTCACTCTTTCCGGTCAGGAAATTGAAGGTCGGCAGCTGCACCTCTTTGCCCGCAAGCAGATCCTTCATATTCTGATTAAAAAGCTCAACATCCAATGCTTCCAGACATTCAAAGTTGTAATCTCCTTTTTCATCTCTGGGTGTCCTCTCCCGGTCCACAAAATAGTCGTCCAATGCGATCGGATGTGGATTTAATCCATATGTACGAAGCTGTATGGAAAGCCGATGGGAAAACGTGGTCTTTCCACTTGAAGAAGGTCCTGCGATCATAATAAACTTGATGCCCGGTCTTTCTGCGATCTCTTTGGCGATCTCACCGATCCGGCGTTCCTGAAAAGCTTCCTGGACTAAGATCAGATCACCGATTTCTCCCTTACAGATTTTATCATTGAGGTCCCCTACTGAGTCAACCCCCATTTTATCTCCCCACTCATCAGCCTGCTTTAATGTGGAAAACAGCTTGGTGCGCGGTTCAAACCTTGTGAGCACCTCCGGCTTATGTTTTTCCGGCAGATTCAGGATCAGTCCGTTTTCATATGGAAGCACCTCAAAATATCTGACGTTACCTGTTTTCGGAAGCATATATCCATAATAATAATCATAATATCCATCCAGTTCATAGACATTGATGGAAGAACTCTTCCTGTATTTAAAAAGCTTTACCTTGTCATCCATTCCCTGGCTCCGGAAAAGCTCTACCGCTTCTTTGGTCGGATATGCCTTTTTAATGATCGTAAGGTTGCGCTCCGAAAGCTCCTTCATCTTTTGTTGAATGACATCCGCCATGGCCTTTCCGATACCGGCCTGGTCACGGAAATCCACATAATACCCGTTGCCGATCGTATATTCAACCTTGACATGCACATCCTTAAGTTCCGGTATATCTGCGATCGCCTTCATCATCATCAGGGTTGCAGTCCGCACATATGCCTTGTGTCCGGCATTGTCCTTTAATGTGATAAATTGTACCTCACAATCTTTTTCAATCGGTCTGGAAAGCTCCTTCATGCATCCATTGACATACACCAAAGCTATCGGAGCATCATAATCCTTTTGATATTCCAGGGCCAGATCTTCAAATGTAGTACCCTGTGTAACCTCTTTTTTTTCATTTCCAATCGTAACAAATGCCATACCCTATAATTCCCTCTTTCTGTTTCTGTATACTCTGACTTCTCAAATAAACCAGCAAGGCTCCTTTGGCTGCTTCTTGTATATGATAAGCTCCGGCATTTCCCTTCGGATATACTGCTCCATGTAGTCGACAAAAATATGTTCGATCCCATAATGTCCAGCATCCACGACACACATTCCCTGCTCAACCGCATCAATGCCGTCATGATGTCCGATATCACCGGTGATATAGACCTCAGCTCCCTTTTTAATGGCATCCGGTATCATGCTTTTTCCGGAACCCGGACAGATCGCAGCCTTGTAAACCGGCGTTTCCGGCTCCCCGTATACCCTGACCATGGAAATATCAAAGCACTGCTTGATATACTGCGCACACTCCCGCAATGTCATTTCATGCGGCAGATCGCCCAGACGGCCAAAGCCTTCCACGGAAATATCATCTTCATATGTGACCTGCAATACCTCACGGTTGCGAAGCTTTAATTCATCCGCTGCCGCATCCGCCATTCCCATGATATCAAAATTGGTATGCATCGCATAATAACAGATATCGTTCTGAATCAATTCTATGACACGACATCCGATAAAATCCTTGGAAATGATCCTTTTCATGCCCTTAAAGATCATCGGATGATGCGTCAGTATCATATCAGCTCCCAATGCCACCGCTTCATCTATAACTTCCTTTGTCGCATCCAGCGCAATATAGATACTTTTGATCCTTTTATTGGTATCTCCACACAAAAGACCGACATTGTCCCAGTCTTCCGCATAATGTCTGGGGGATAACTCCTCCAGCTGTTCCATAATCTCCTGACAAGTCATGCAAACCGCACCTCCCCGCTTACATACCCTTTGATACATCAATAAGCTGCTGTAAATAATCCTGCATTTCTTTTCTTTTTTCCGGCTGCGTGATCTGTTGTAGAATTTCTTCTGTCTTTTTCTTTTTCAGATAAAGAAATGTACAAAAATCCGCCGGACGCTTTTTTAATAAGACAGGTCCGAATAGATCCTGCTGCTTGACAGAATAGTCAGATAAAGCAGAAGCATCATTCTGCTGACCGCTTTCCTTATCCCATTCATCTATATATGAAGCATATATAGCCTTTATCATCGGATAATTTTTACCATCCTCGATGACAAAATCTTCATCTACGATTATGTAATCATGCTCTCTCAAAAACTTCCGGACCAGCTCTGCCTCTGACTGTGGCTGTAAAACAAGCTCTTTAAAAGCTCCCAGCCTGTCAAGTCCCTCCGATACGATCCTCATGATCAGCCTTCCGCCCATACCGGAAATCAACAGTGTATCCACTTCATCCGGCTCAAGTAAAGCCGTACCATCCGATAACCGCGTCTCAATCCGGCCATCCATGCCAAATCTGCGGATGTTGTTCTGTGCCTGTGACAGCGGACCTTTACGCACATCCATGGCAATGACCTTCGGACATTTCCTGACATCTGCCAGATAGATAGAGACATAACCGTGGTCACAGCCAATATCTGCCACCCGCCTTTTTGGTGAGACCAGATCGGCAACGGCCTGCAGTCTTTTTGATAAATCTAACTGTTTACTCATATTATAATATTAATCCAGATAATCAAAATAATCTCTCAGCTTGCGGCTTCTGCTCGGATGACGCAGCTTGCGGAGTGCCTTTGCTTCGATCTGACGGATACGCTCACGGGTAACATTAAACTCCTTACCAACCTCTTCCAGCGTACGGGCACGTCCATCCTCCAGGCCAAAACGAAGACACAATACCTTCTGTTCACGCTCTGTCAAAGTCTTTAATACCTCATCCAGATCTTCTCGAAGCAGGGTATAAGCTGCTGCCTTGTCCGGTACCGGTACATTTTCATCCTTGATAAAGTCACCAAGATGCGAATCCTCTTCCTCACCGATCGGAGTTTCCAAAGAAACCGGCTCCTGGGAGATCTTTAAGATCTCACGCACTCTTTCTACCGGCATATTCATCTCTTTTGCAATCTCTTCCGGGGTAGGTTCACGGTTTAATTCCTGCAAAAGCTGTCTGCTGACACGGATCAGCTTGTTGATCGTTTCAACCATATGCACGGGAATACGGATCGTACGCGCCTGATCGGCAATTGCTCTTGTGATGGCCTGTCTGATCCACCATGTTGCATAAGTAGAAAATTTATAACCCTTGCGGTAATCGAATTTTTCAACAGCCTTGATCAGACCGAGGTTACCTTCCTGAATAAGATCCAAAAACAGCATACCTCTTCCGACATATCTCTTGGCAATGGAAACAACCAGACGTAAGTTAGCTTCTGCTAATCTTTTTTTAGCTTCCTCGTCGCCCTCTTCCATCCTCTGGGCAAGCTCAATCTCTTCATCAGCAGTTAAAAGCGGTACCTTACCGATTTCTTTTAGGTACATACGGACCGGATCTTCGATACTGATACCGTCCGGTACGGAAAGATCGATATTTTCCACATCGACATCTTCAGAATCCTCAACCGCTAACAGAGCCTCTTCATCCGGCTCATCCTCTTCATCGGTCATACGCAGTACGTCAATGCCCTTCTGCTCCAAAGTTTCTACGATTTTATCGTACTGTTCTTCTTCAAAATTGAACTCAGCAAACTGATTGACAATCTCCTGATAGTCCATGACGTTTTTCTTTTTCTTGGCCATAGCTATTACAGAAGCTAATTTTTCCTCAAATTTTGCCATTACGTTTTCGTCCATTGTGTTCCATCCTCTCGTTTCTATGTTTTCCTATTTTAACCTTAAGTTAAGGAAATATGCGTTTTCTGTATATTCTGGATCGCCTTTTTCATCGCAACGATCTTTTGAAAAGCTCCGGGATCCGTACCGGCACCCTCGGTAATCCTCTGCAGGGTCGCCCGCTTGACCGTGATCAGGATATCGGCAAGTGCCCTTTCCTTGTCATTTACCGAATCAAAAACTCTGCCCTGGTCATCCAGATTGACCTCAGTACTTCCCTTGATGCGGCTTAGCATATCGGTAAGCTTGGTACTGAACAAAGAAGCAATCTCTAACTGCTCCTCTTCATCTGTTTCTTCCGATGCCTGAAGCGCAGTCATGATAGCTCCCGGATTGGGCATTCTGCCCTCCCTCAGATCCGAAAGCAGTCTCACAGCCGCCTTTTTGTATATTCCTTCCGTAAAATCCTCTTCGGAAATATAATTTTGGATCTTCGGATACAAAGACGGTTCCTCTGCCAGCCAGGTCAACAGCACTCTCTGATTGTACAAGACCGGATCATCCTTTTTTTTGTTTTTCCTGATCTCGTTTTCTTCCTGTCTGCGCACCGGACTGATCCGTGCCTGCGAGCTGTTGCCATAGGATGCGACGCTGCTGCACATCTCATCATATCCAAAATGGTATTTGTCACATACCATTTCAATAAAGGGCTTGATATCTTCAAACTGGTCGGAAAGTGTGTACATCTTTTCCACCAGCGCCTTACGAAACTTAAGCTTGCTTTCCGGGCTCTTTAGGTCATATCCCTTTTCCATCATGCGAAGCTCAAAGCTGAAGCTGTCCTCAGCCTGATCGATCCGGTCCTGAAAAGCATCCTGTCCCATATTCTTGATGAATTCATCCGGGTCCTTGTAGGGCTCCAGATGCAGGATTTTGCCTGTCATACCGTAATTTCTCAAAATATCGATGGCCCGGAGTGCTGCCTTGGTACCTGCTCCGTCACTGTCATATGCCAATACAATATTGTCGGCATACCTGCGCAAAATCGCTGCCTGACCACCGGTAAATGCGGTTCCGAGCGATGCAACCGCCTCGGTAAAACCGGCCTGGTGCATGGCAATGACATCCATATAACCTTCGCACAGGATCAGATAGCCCTTGCGGGATGTCCGGGCAAAATTCATGCCATACAGGTTGCGGCTCTTATCAAATACGACAGTTTCCGGTGAGTTGAGGTATTTAGGCTCCCCCTCACCGATGACACGGCCGCCAAAGCCGATGACCTTGCTGTTGATATCCTGGATCGGAAACATGACGCGGTTCCAGAACTTATCATGCAGTCCGTATTTTTCATGGAAGGATGCGACCCCGGAATCCACGATCTCCTTATCGGTATATCCTTTGGATCTAAGATACAGGACCAGATCATTGCTCTTGACATTGGAGTAACCCAATGCAAACTTTTTCATGGTCTCATCGGACAATTCGCGGTTTTTGAAATAACGCATGCCGACCTCACCCTGCGGAGCACGCAGCTGGAAGTAAAAATAATTGGCCGCGTCCTTGTTGAGCTCCATGATCCGTGCCTTGGCATTCATGGCACGTCTGGCATTTTCATCATACTCCGCTTCCGGCAGCTTGACGCCGGCACGCTCTGCAAGCATCTTCATGGCTTCCACAAACGTATAATTTTCATATTGCATGATGAAAGTAAAAACATTGCCGCCAATTCCACAGCCAAAGCACTTAAAGATCTGTCTGCTCGGACTTACGGAAAAGGATCCTGTTTTTTCATTATGAAACGGACACAGCCCGACGTAGTTAGCACCTCTTTGCTTCATACGCACATAGCCGGAAACCACATCGACAATGTCGTTTTTTTGTCTGACCTCTTCTACGAGCTCTTCCGGATAATACATCTGTGTTTCCTCTCATCCATGCCATGTCTTTGGGATAAACAATTCTTCATATTTGCTGATCGCAAAACGATCCGTCATGGCTCCTACATAGTCGCAGACAATCTGTTCTTTGGTGCTTCCGTCCCGGTCCATCAGCTCGACCGTCTCTCTCGGAAGCTTATCAAAATGATTGAGATAATATTCATATAAAGCCTCGATCAATACCTCGGCCTTGCCCTCTTCGCCCTTGGCAATCGGGTTTTGATAGACATTTTCAAACATAAACTGCCGCATCTGCCGCATGGCTTCCGCCACCGGTGCGGACATGGTAATATCATTGTTTCCTCTGCTGCTAGTGATAATATCGTGAATAAAGCTGTCCAGACGTTCCGGCAGTGTATAGCCGATCACGGCTCCGATGCTCTTTGGCACATCACTGTCCTTTAAGATCCCGGCACGGATCGCATCGTCCATATCATGATGGATATAAGCAATCTTATCGGATATCCGCACGATCTTGCCCTCCAGTGTGGACGGCATACCGGAAGTCTGATGATTTAAAATACCATCCCTGACCTCCAGCGTCAGATTCAATCCCTGACCATGCTTTTCCAACACATCAACGGTGCGGACACTCTGTACATTGTGTTCAAATCCCTGTGGTGCAACACGGTTGAGTGCACGCTCTCCCGCATGTCCGAACGGAGTATGTCCCAGATCATGTCCCAAAGCGATCGCCTCTACCAGCTCTTCATTTAAAAGAAGTGCTTTGGCAATCGTACGGGCATTTTGGGATACCTCCAGTGTATGTGTCAGCCTCGTCCGGTAATGATCCCCATCCGGTGTCAGAAACACCTGTGTCTTGTCCTTTAACCGGCGGAAGGCCTTACTATGTAAAATACGATCTCTGTCTCTTTGAAATACCGGGCGGATATCGCACTGCTCCTCCTCCCTCAGACGTCCCTTACTGTTTTTGCTAAGGCACACATACGGGCTTAGGTACTGAACTTCCCATTCCTCTAAATTTTCTCTGATCGTCATATTCTATCCCCACACAATCTTTCCTTCACAGACATCCAGCCTCTGTTGCCGGCCGTCTGTGGCACAATCAAACAATTTCTGTTAAAAAAGATAAAGTGAGCACATTTATGCCCACTTTACTTATTCTGCGAAAAAAACGCGTTTCCTTTTTTTATTTTTAATTTTTCTTTTTTGTTTTCGCTTTTTTGCGCTAATACAGGCAGTTATTGTCATCCTGCGTCATATCATGCCTGTTTTTGCAGCTTTAGTCTGCCTTGATACCGGTCTCGATCGTCACCTGATTGTCAGAAAGCCCTTTTTCAGCATTCATGATAAGCTCGAGCTGTCCATCTGCCGTGATATAAGAATAGCCCTGTGGCTCTTCGGTCAGATCATCAAGATCATAGTCATAATGTAAAAACATTTCCCTGAAATCACTTGAGTCAGAAACCTTGTTTTTGTAATATTCGTCAAATGCTTCTCTGTCGATCTCTTTGCTGACCACCTTGAAATATCCCTGATTGGCCATATTGTAGGAAATCGTCTCCATGGCATCTGACATATCCTTCAGTCGCAGGCATTTACCCTCCACAAGATCAAAGGTCAGTGCATAAGTCTGTGTCGTTGTTTCATCATTGAACATCATCTTTTTAGTAAAGAGGAAAGAAATCTTTTCGGTTGTGCAAAGGCCGACCTTGTAATCCACACTGTAGGATTCATATTCGGTCTTGTCCTCTTTTCCAAAATGATTGCTTGCAATATCAAATATAGCCTGATTCCATTTTTCCTGCAGTGCCTCATCCGGCATGCCGTCAAACTGTGGATAATAAATCTTCTTTTCATCCTGTGTATAGGCAGTGTCCTTCAGATGGTAAGCCATGGCTTCCTTTGTACCATCTGTAGCTGTCGTGGTCTGTGTCCCGGAATCCTCAAAACGCAAAAGTGGCTTGTCATAAATGGCATGGCTGGTTTCCAGGGTCTTGCCATTGCTGGTGATCAGAATATCATCAGCACTATAGGCATCCAGAAAGGTATTAACCAAAGACCCTATTACAATATATTCACCTGCCGTTCCCATCATATTGACATAATCGGAAAAATCAGTGGAAAGATCCAACGTCAGGCTTTTCCCGGACTTGGAAAAATCCAGTACCTCGGTATCATAGGAAACAACATTGACAAGTGCAAGCTCCCCGATCAGATTGTCAGGGCTTAGAGAATCCATCTCAATCTCTTTTGCCTCAAAGCCACTGGCATCCGCATTGGAATAATAAATGCAAACAGAAACCTTCTGTGCATCTTTTGAAGCTTCCTCCTGCAGCTGTTCTGTCGTGCCGGCATTGGCGGATACTTCGGCAGTATTATTTTTCTGATACTCCGTCAGTGTTTCTCCTCCACAGGCAGTCACAGACAATGCCAATACAGAAACAATACCCATTATCAATAATCTTTTTTTCATAAAACTCTCTCCATAACCTTTTTCATCCATTGATTTATGATACAAATCATACACGGTTTAAGTATTCTAAATATATCACGCTTCTGCCTTTTTGAGAAGTATTAAAAAAAATCCCGGAACAGTCTGACGCTTGATCACCCTGTCCCGGGAATTTACCAATCACTGATTTTTGCAGTCGTCTGTCACTGACCGGTAACTATCTTATTTGATTCTGGCTTCAATATATTTTTTAAGGATTTCGACAGTACCGTCAACTCCAAGGTGACTACTGCAGATACACAGATCATAAGAGCTTGCTTTGCCCCAGTCTGCCTTGCAGTTGCTGTTATGGTATTCACGACGCTTTTTATCAACCTTTTTCATCTTTTCCTCGGCATCCTGTTCACCCAGATCATAAATACGCATCAGACGCTCAATCTTGGCAAGATCCGTACCATTGACAAAAATAGTAATAACATTCGGATTGTCCTTTAAAATCTGATCAGAACATCTTCCGACAATGACAAAGCTCTTTCCTTCCTTTGCCCATTCACGCAGCAGATTAAACTGCAGCTTTGCTACATTCTGCTCCGGTGAGTTGTTGTAGCCTTTGATTGTTCTGGCAAAAAGGTAATTTTTCTCTTTTTCATCATAATCCTTTAAGTCAGCCAGCTCTTCATCTGACAGGTTGTGCTTTGCAGCTACTTCCTGCAGTAAATTGTGGTCATACAGTGGCAGTCCGTAAAAATCAGCAAGCTTCTGTGCGATCTCATGTCCGCCGCTTCCGTATTCACGTCCAACTGAGATAATTAACTGTTTGTCCATCTAAGCATCCCCCTTTTTTACATAATACCCGGCACGTATCTGACAAAGATCATCAACATGGAAATCAATACAACAATAATTGTCGCAGGTGCCATTGCTTTACAATATTTGCCCCATTTAATAATATGACCGGCTTCGGCTGCTTTTGCAACGCCAACAACATTGGCACTTGCACCGATCGGAGTTGCGCTGCCACCGATATCTGTACCCATAGCCAGTGTCCATGATAAAGCATCCAGTAAGGCCGGATTGTTGCCGGCAAGTGCACTGATGATCGGAACCATCGTTGCAGCAAACGGAATATTATCAACAAAGGCTGAGCATACAGCTGAGATCCAGATGATAATGGCAACCATAACATAGATATTGTCTCCTGCCACTTTTCCGATAAATCCCGCAATCAGCTCCAGTACGCCGGTCTGCTCAAGGCCACCGACTACAATAAATAATCCGACAAAGAAGAGCAGTGTCTTGTAATCAACGCCCTTTAATAATTCTTTGGCATGTCTGGGTGCCGTAATGATCGTAAGAAGTGCGATAAATACACCGATCGTGGCAACACTCAGCTCAGTCTGTGCATGTGTAACCAAAAGGACAACCGCAATACCGAAAATAATGCAGCTTATTATAAATCCCTTTTTGTCAAGGATTGCTTCCTTGGGATCCGCAAAGGTAGATGTATCAACCTTCTCCTTGGGGATCAGAGATTTTCTGAAAATCAAGTAAAAATAGATAACAACAAATATCATTGCAACAACTGCAATCAGACCGGTATTCATGACAAACTGTGCGAATGAATAACCAAGTGATGTTCCGATGATAATGTTCGGCGGGTCACCACACATAGTTGCAGATCCACCTAAGTTGGCACAGAATACCTCTGCCATGATCATGGAAACCGGATTGAACTTCAACAGCTGTGACAGCTCGATCGTAACCGCCGCTAAGAACAGAATAACGGTAATACTGTCAATAAACATAGCTAAAAAGAATGATAACAGCATGAATGTGATAAAGATGGACATAACCTTGTATTTAACAAGCTTGGCAATCTCCATGCACAACCAGCGGAAAAATCCCACACGAGCCATACCTTCAACCATAACCATCATACCAAACAGGAAGATGATGGTCGCCCAGTTGACACCGCTGCTGGATTCTCCTCCTCCATACCAAAATCCCAACGTGCCGATCGTTTTGAAATTTAAGGTGTCAATAACGGCCTGCATAGAATGCAATCCCAGTCCGAACACCAAAACCAATGTCAAAAGACCGCAACCAAGGGTAATGTACTGTTTCTCGACAACTTCTGTTACAATCAGAATAAACATTGCCACAAAGATAACAACAGCTAATACCTGCGCTAACATTTTCGTACCTCTTTTCTTCTTATTTTATATTATCTTTCTGTATTCACAAGTTTTTATTCTACATCATTTTACACTAAATAACAAGAAAAGAATCTGTTAAGATGCGGCAAAAAGGCGCAAAAAAGCAGTAATCTTATACCAAATATAAATTGATCACACAAAATTTCTTTGCGTTTTCTTTCTAAGATAATTCTGCGGTGTCAGAAGTGTGAACTTTTTAAATTCCTTGATAAAATGCGCCTGATCATAATATCCCAGTTTATCATATACAAAATCCACATTTTCTTTTTCCAGATACATGATGGCACTCTGCAAGCGTATAATTTCAGAATATTGTTTCAGAGAAAAGCCCATATTTTTCTTAAATTCACGGTTGATATAATGCTGGCTGTACTTCATATTGTCCGCAATCTGCGCCATTTTGACACAGCCCTCCGGAAGATAGTTAATGCTCTTATCCATATAATACGTTTTTAGATTCCTAAAACATTCCTCCTGTTCTGGATGTCGATTTTCGATTTTGATACTCAATATTGATTTCAGTTACTGATGATCCTTGTTTCTCTACCCTGATTGTTTGTCTGTGTTAGGTTTTTTCACTATTTTTCTTGTTTTTGCCCCGCCTGCTTGCCTGCGTCTGGGCTTTTTTCACTATTTTTCTTGTTTTCGCCCTACTTACTTGCCTGCGTCTGGGCTTTTTTCGCTATTTTTCTTGTTTTCGCCCTGCTTGCTTGCCTGCGTCTGGGCTTTTTTTGCTATTTTTCTTGTTTTCGCCCTACTTACTTGCCTGTGTCCGGGCTTTTTTTACTATTTTTCTTCTTTTTGCCCTACTTGCTTGCCTGCGTCTGGGCTTTTTTCGCTATTTTTCTTGTTTTCGCCCCGCCTGCTTGCCTGCGTCTGGGCTTTTTTCGCTATTTTTCTTGTTTTCGCCCTGCCTGCTTCCCTGCGTCTGGGCTTTTTTTGCTATTTTTCTTGTTTTCGCCCCGCCTGCTTGCCTGCGTCTGGGCTTTTTTCGCTATTTTTCTTATTTTTGCCCTGCTTGCTTACCTGCAACCGGGCTTTTTTCGCTATTTTTCTTGTTTTTGCCCCGCCTGCTTGCCTGCGTCTGGGCTTTTTTCGCTGTTTTTCTTGTTTTTGCCCTACTTACTTGCCTGCGTATGGGCTTTTTTCACTATTTTTCTTATTTTTGCCCTATCCGCTTGTCTATAATGGGGCTTTTTACGTGTTTTTCCTTGTTTCTGCCCTCTCATAAAACAACAAAAAAAGCGAAGCCGCATAGCAACTTCGCTTTTTATTGTCTATATTATATACTTCAATTCTCGTAATATCAGGGTCAAAAGGTCAAAAAGTCGTTCGTTCTTGCACGATAAGACTTTTGAACTTAGGACCCACCAAACATGAGAAAGTAGCGATTTACGCAGTAAATCAGCAGATTCCGAATGTTTGAGAATTGCGAAAGCTGCTTTGCAGCGAAGCAACTCGTGGATATCTAGTTAGGGGCATAATATCTTTTGACCCTAACATCATTTTCATTTGTCAATATTTGATTTTCCATGCACCAGATTCTGCGCATCTACAACAGTCTGCAATCGCGCACCTCACTCCACTGCTAATTAACCCAATTGATATATTCTTAACTGATTTCCACTATCTTTGATCAAGCGACTTATCACTGATTGATCAGCTTATCCTTCACAATCTTAGCAATCAGATCTGCAGTCCCTTCCACACCAAAGAAGTTGCTGTCTATCATCAGATTTTTGTTGTTAATATCCGCCGGATAATAATTGGCATACTTTTTGTGATACTGCTTTCTGGCCTTATCGATCTCAATGGTCATCTTGATGGCAACATCCTCATCCATTCCCAGATATTTGACGCAGTTTTCAATCCTTTTTTCAAAGGGAGCATAAATATAGATATTGAGACAACGGTCAAAATCTCTCAACACATAGTCTGCACAACGTCCAACGATAACGCAGGATTCCTTTTGTGCCAGATTGCGTATCAGCTCCGACTGGACTTCAAATATCTCATCCTGTCTGTCTCTTGAAAAACGTCCGAGCGGAAATTTCATTTTTGCATAGGCACTGCCCTGATTTTCCTCAACCTTGCTGATAACCGAGAGCGGCAGATCCATTTTTCTGGCTGTTTCCTCCACGATATCCCGGTCATAAAACTCAATATTTAACAATTCGGAAAGCTTTCTGGCAATCGGACGTCCCATACTTCCAAATTCACGTGTGATGGTAACGGTATATTTTTCTGACATAATCATACCTCCCGTCTGGGTTTGTTTTATTCAGATTCAATTTATTTTTTATTATTATCCGCATTAAAAATCCTGTATTATAAAATTTGAACCTGAAATACGACAATGTCAGAATCAATTCCCTGCATCCGGATTCTTCGTACCTTTTATCCAGATCCAGCTTGTCAGAATGCCCACACCGACAAACACAACTCCAAATATGCACAGCACAATGGTCTGTCCCATACCATTTACTTTAAATTCCTGCAGACTGCCCACGATCAACATAAACCCGACCGCGGCAAATACCAGACCGACAGCGATCGCTTTTACCATATTGAAGCTTATCCGTCTTTTTTTGCCAGAAACCTCCTGCCCTTCCATAGCCTCTTCCCAGCCTGTGGAATCAACATTTTTAAGCTCTGACAATGTCAAGATAAACGGATGGATAAAAAAGAGAATGCAGCACAATCCCATCAATGGAAAAATGATCAGATATCCGTTGAAACCATTGCCTTCACGCAACTGACTTATCTCCAGATAAATGCCGCCCACAATAAAGGCTCCGCCTAAAAGCAGGGCAAACACAGCACGGAAGCCTTCAGATAAGGCATCGCAGAGCAGAAGTCCTTTTCTGTATTTTTTCTCCCTTTCAAGCAGCTCCTCGTAGCTTAACTGATTGAAGGACCAGTCCTCATATTTTAAATTGTGCTGATAAAACCGTAGTCCAATCATTTCCCGGATAATATAAGAAAACGAAACAAGTAAAAGTATGCCAAATACAAGCATCAGGATATTTCGGGTCGTGACATTCATTTTCCAGCTAAAAATTTTTGCCACCTGACTGGCCAGCACCAAAAAGGCAATGCCACTGCCCACGATGCGACGTATATACCCTGCTGTATCCATTGCTTTTCTAAGCCTCCGGCTTGACGCCAGTGTATTCAGATACTCAATAAGTCGGTCTCTTTCTTCCATATTGTATTCCCCTTTACAATTTTTGCGCTCATTATATCATGATCAACATTCGCTGTTCGCCGATTGTGCAAGCACATTGGCTCTCTTGCGCTCATTATATCGTGATCCGCACTCCCGTGCTCTACGTTGCTTCGCAACTATCACAATCAAAATTCGCCGTTCGCCGATTGTGCAAGCACATCGGCTCTCTTGCGCTCATTATATCATATAAAAATTCCAGACATGTATAAAAATCGCATGTCTGGAATTTTTTAATCTTATTCTTTTATTTCATTTCAAAAAAGGTCGTATCAAGCTCAGGATACACGCGCTTTAAGGAAATCGGAAGTCCGGATTTATTCATAAAGTGATGCTTGCTTTTAGCCACCGCATGATCTTCGCCGGTCTTTTTATTAAAGATCCGGTAAGCCACTTCCATCTGATATCCATCATAAGAGATCAGCTTGGTGTCAACCACAATGACCTCCTCAAATTGTATCGGACTGCGGTATTCTACCGAAAAAGAAATCATCGGCACCGCGATCTCCATATCCTTCATCTGTTTATAACCAAGTCCGATCTGCTCCATCAGATTCATTCTGGCATTTTCCATCCATTTGATATAATTGGATGGATGTACCATTCCCTGAGCATCCAGCTCGTGATATCTGATCCGGTGTTCATAGGGCTCCACCTTTCGTTTTTTGCCAGGATCCTTTATTGCAATTTCATTTGCCATCTTTTTTCCTCCTAAACTTTATCAGGCAGTCCAAAGCCTTTCTATTTTTTCTTCATCAGGCCGTCCTATGCTCTTCCATTGCTTTCAGCTTTTGTAACAGTTCTTTTTCCTGCGGTGAAATTTCCTTAGGAACAGCAATCTGAAGTATTACATATTCATCGCCATAGACATTTTTATTTTTCATGGAAACAATGCCTTTGTTTTTGAGCCTCAGCTTGCTTCCGGACTGACTTCCTGCCGGCACCTTGCACTGTACCGGTCCATACAGTGTATCAAATCTGGCTTCACCGCCCAGAATGGCTGTTGTATATGGAACATTTTGTGTAATGTAAACATTCTGTCCCTCTCTGGTATAACGGTCATCCTTTGCAATATGGACCTTCAAAAACAGATCCCCGGCCTGCCCATTATGCCCGGTCCTTCCTTTTCCTTTCAACCGGATGGACTGACCTTCATTGATTCCTGCAGGAATTATAACAGACAATCTTTCTGTCCGGGCTCCGTCAAAACGGATCATCTTTTCACAACCAAGTGCAGCCTCCTTAAAGGAAACCGTAATGTCACTCGTTGCATCATTATTTTCATCCTGAAAAGAATCGCCAAAACCATGATGATGAAAACCACCGTTTTTAAATCCGCCGGAACCATCCTTATGGAAAAAGCCGCCAAACATATCATCAAAGATATCATCCATATTACCCTGATAATGAAACTCTGTCCTGCCGGTGCCATTTGCATTTTTCCAGAAATAAGAATCCTGACCGCCTGCATACTTGTTGGGATTCTCTCCCATACTTCCATCGAATGCGGCATGCCCGAACTGATCATAGAGCTTCCGTTTTTCATCATCGGAAAGCACATTGTATGCCTCCGTCACTTCCTTAAACAGTTGCTCTGCTGCCGGGTTGTCCTTGTTCATATCCGGATGATACTTTTTTGCAAGCTTCCGATATGCGCTTTTCATTTCCTGCTTAGTCGCATTTTTCTTGATACCAAGTACATCATAATAATCCCGTTTTGCCATAAGTTTTCACCTTCTTTACCATGCATCTGCCAATTTTTTATCTGTGCCGTTACCGGAATATGTTCTTTGATCCGCTATTTTGCATCTTCAAAAAAGAAAGAAGGGCTTACCACCCTAAGCAGCAAGCCTTTCGTAACTTATTTATCTTCTTCTGTTGTTTCTTCCTCTACAGGTAAATCACCCTTTGGAGCAACCACATTGACAACCGGTGCATCCATATGTGTCATGATCTCAATATCTTTATCTTTTGCAATATCAAGATCTGCAACTTTCAATGTATCTCCAAGTCTAAGCTTACTGCAATCAACATCAACTTTATCAACCAAAGCCTCCGGAACTGCTTTATACGCGATCTCAGTTAATAACTGTTCCAGTACACCTTCCACAACCTGATCTTTGTGGTGCAGAACAATCTCTGCAACGGCATGTACCTTTTCACCTTTAACCAGTGTCTGGAAATCCATCTCAAGTATCTGGTTTTTCATGGAATCGTAATCCAGTTCCTTCAACATAACATCGTATTGTTTTCCATCCAGTTCAACATAAAGCTGTGAACCCTTGAGACATTCTCTCTGTATCCGTTCGGCCTCTTTACGCTCAATCTTCAAAGGAACAGAACCTTCCAGATCCTTTCCAAAAAGATTGCCTGTTACATAGCCCTCTTTTCTTAATTGTTTTGCTTTCTTGTCCATTTCTCTTTTTTGCACTTTTAAAGTAGTCATTTGTCTTTTCCTCCATAAAATACAAATCTGAAAAAAGGTAAGTATGCGGAATGTCGATATTCAGTTGGCGTTTCGTGATGCTTATCTTAAATCACTGTTTCTTTGTTACGACTACGTTATAGTCCTTTTATTAGCACTTGTCAATAGGGAGTGCTAAATTTTATTTTTCTTTAATAATTTGATATCAGTATTTCTTCTCTATGTCTCCGACTATTCCATACATTTTCTTAAAATCCTCAAGATCTGCAGGCTTTTTTATCAGCATGATCTCTTCAATCCGGCCTGTATGGATATCTTTAAATCCGGCAACCTGCTCCCCATTGCAGATACTTGCCTTGATGACCGGTTTCGTATTTTCCTTATCATATGTCCTTACGATTGTCTTCTTTTTAAAAAGTCCCACTTGTATCACCTTCTCTTGATCTGACCATCAGAATAAGCTTTTCAAAGGACTGTTTAAAACGGATATCATCCTCTGTACGCTTTCTCGGTCCTTTAATATGATTTTTATGAGATCCGCGTCTTGCCTTTTTGTTAAGATGTCTCTCCATCAGCATTTGATCAATATTTTCATCTGTATACCATTTGCCGGATTGATGGATCGCATATGCACCCTTCCCAAGTGCCATGGCCGCAACGCCATAATCCTGAGATACCACAATATCACCTCTGTGGCAGGGGCAGAATCATAATCATATATATCTATTTTCCACTGCTGAAATCCAAAATTCTGATCGTGTCTAACCATTATATTTCCGGCATAATAAATAACCTCCTTATCCCTACTATATATTCGGCATAAAACAATCAGATTGGGCACCTGCTAGGAGACCATTTATTTTTCTGAATTATATTTCAAATCCAACGCCTTTACTATTGCTGCAATAGGCTTTTTCTTTGGTTCAAAATCAAGCTGATCTACAATCGTTGCAATCGTCGATTCATCACCATTAACAATCAAATCAAGATCAAACTTTGCTCTTGATGCCCCAACATAAAACAATCTCTTGTTCTCATCATTTTCAAATGTTGTTTCGTCAATATCCACTAAAATTATCGCGTCTGATTCTAAGCCCTTAAATTTCCTTGAAGAAGTAAACAAGACTTTACCTTTCTGTCTATCTTCTGTTAACTCATAACATCCGATTTTCTTAGCACCTGATAAAATAGAGTTTTCAACCGTTTTGACTGAAATAATACAAATCTCATCCAATGGATACTTGTTATCATGGTACATCGCAATCAGTGATATGATCTTTTTCTCAACTGATTTTCTATCCCCACAAATGTAAAGATTTGCATTATCACCCTTCACGGATTTCAGTATCTTTGGTTCTACACCAATCGGCTTTCCAGAAGTCTCTGCAATTCTGTATGTATTCCTACAATTAATATTTAAAACCAATCTACACTCTGCATCCTTTAACCATTTAGGATACTCTTTACCTTGCACAAACTGATTTTTATCAAAAAATACATAAAAAGATCCATCAGAGAAAAATGCTATTTCATATAACTTTTCAATAAAGACATCCTTAAAATCCTGTGCCTCATCAACAATAATATGCTTATATTCCCAGTCATACTGGTCATAGTTTTTTAAGAACACCTCTATATCATCGTCATCAACACTTGCCGCTTTAATTTTTGTACTCACAAGCTGATGTATATTATAGAAATCAATATTATCGTATTTTTGAGGATTCAATTCTTTTTCTTCCTGCAATGCTTTTCTAAGAAATTGATTGAAACACAGAAATAAAACCTTCCCATCTTTCGCAAGCACTTTGGCTTTCTCACATGCTAGAACCGTCTTCCCTGTACCTGCAGCTCCCTGAATAGCTGCTACCCTCTGTTCCTCTAAATAATTAATTAAAGCATTCTGCTCCTCCGTTAATCTAAAAAACATATCTTTCTGCTCTTCTCTTTTTGATTTCAAACTTGCAACAGCACGAAAATGCGGAGCAAATGCATCAACGACCAAGTCTGTAATATTAGGTGTCAAATACGTAAGATCCTTCATATTATAAAAATTATAGATATTATCAATAAATGTTTCCGGATCATCCAACGCATTCTCCAAAAGAACAATCTCCTCATGGTACTCCATAGGCATATTTCCAACAGCTGTACGACTTGAAACAGAAGGAAACCACACTGCTGGCTCTATTTGGCATTTAATTTTTGGCGAGCATTCATTTTCTTCAAACAAGTCCTCTAATAATTCAATAAAACGATACTTGCTCTTATCTGCCTGTTTTAAAGGATTTTTCATAGAATATCTTTTATGGTTATCAGTTCTAATATATGACCAGAAATTGCCATCATACTCGACGCCACCTGACTTGACCTCAATTACAATAATTCCCTTTTGAGGATGGAAAATTGTAAAATCAGACTCCCCCCAAATAGTTCTTTTTGCACTATATATGTCATTCCATCTCACAGAGTGAAATACAACATATTCTGGGCTAAGCTTAGTTTTTAATGCTTCAAATACCTGTTTTTCTCCATAACTATTATTATCATCTTGCATAGTATTCGGTATCATTCGTGCCATCTACGCATCCTCCTTAGTTAAAACAACTTTAAAAATTTCATTGCATTAATCTTACTACAAGAGAAAGATTTCCATCCTTCTACATGAAGAATTGACTGATCATCATCAAAAATCATTATTTTCTGATTATTCCACATAAACAATATTTCTGTAGTAATATCCTTTGATACAACAGAAACACTTACTAAAGCAGAATCCGGTAATGGTATATTTTTGTCATCAAAATCCGTGAACAATTCTGCATAGTTATCAGGATAAATATAACTCAATGAACTCCAATTTTCAGAATCAACACAGTCAATCATATCTCCCATTGAAATGTCAGACTCTAAAATAATAGAT